>Ga0078972_1002222_pt1 | contig 65546 bp, 43 predicted proteins | sample YelNatPaOPGAMG01_FD_67568 | JGI IMG/M metagenome (GOLD analysis project Ga0078972, IMG submission 67568) | Hot spring thermophilic microbial communities from Obsidian Pool, Yellowstone National Park, USA - OP-RAMG-01 (SPADES assembly) (version 2) | ecosystem: Environmental > Aquatic > Thermal...
GAGCCGCCGAAAGAGAAAGGAGGGAGGGGGGGCGCAGGGAGAGGGGCGGCAGGCGAGGGGGGGGGGGGCGGAGGGGGGGGGAGACCGTGTGTTTGCGCACCCCCGCCCCACACTCTCATTTCCCGCCGTACAACTCCCGCTCGGCTTTCCAGAACGCACAGTGATCGGCGTGGACCGGATGACGAAGCATCCGCCCGATCCGCGATTCCGGATGCCTTCTCCCATAGCTACAAATCGGGCAATGATGACAAAGAGAGGCCCTCATCCGCTTCAACGTGCCGGCGCGTTTCTCGGTCATCCGATCACCCCCTTGATCTCATTTCCCCGTCACGGAACGGTCACGCTCTTGGCCAGATTGGCCGGGAGATCTATGGGGCATCCCCGTTCCTTGGCCGCATAGTAAGCCAGAAGTTGAAGCACCACCGTATTTACGAAGGGCGAGAGCAAAGGATCGACCCGCGGAACTCGAATCACGATCTGCGCCACCTGTTGGATGGCTTCGTCTCCTTCCGTGGCCAAGGCCAGCACCTGCGGTCCGCGCGCTTCGATCTCCTTGATGCTGGTGAGCATCGGCTCATAGGTATCATCCTGAGGGGCAAGGGCCACCACCGGCGTGTTCGAACGAAGCAAGGCAAAGGGTCCGTGCTTGATTTCGCCGGCCGGATATGCTTCCGCGTGAATATAGGAAATCTCCTTGAGCTTCAGCGCCCCCTCCATGGCCACCGGATAGCTGATTCCCCGTCCCACATAAAAAACGTTCTCGTATCGCGCCAGCATACGAGCGCTCTCCGCGATCTGTTCTTCGTCATCCAGCACCTGTTGCACCTTGGCCGGAAGCACGCGCATTTCCCCCATGAGGCGCTCGATGGTCCTCGCATCGAGTCGTGAGAGCGAAAACGCCAAAAGATACAGCGTTGTGAGCTGCGCCAGAAACGTCTTGGTGGCGGCCACCCCGATCTCCGGCCCCGAGTGGGTGTAGAGAATTTGCCCCACGAGCCGGGTGATGCTGCTCCCGGGGACATTGGTGATCCCGATCGTGGGGCAACCCAGAGCTTTCGCCCTCTGAAGCGCCCGGAGCGTATCCGCCGTCTCCCCCGATTGGGTGATGCCCAGCACCCACGAGTTTTCCAGAGCCATGTTCTGGGGATCGAATTCCGAAGCGATCTTGGCCCGGGCGGGGACATGGCAGAGCCGCCCGAAAATGTATTCACCCAATAGCGCCGCGTGATAGGAAGTCCCGCAGGCCACCAGCGTGATATCCCTGATCTTCCTTTCGCCATCCGTGCTCAGGACCGTCAACGGCCGCATGAACGGCACATACCCCCGAAGCGTGGCTTCGATCGTCCGGGGTTGCTCATGGATTTCCTTGAGCATGAAATGCTCGTAACCGGCCTTCTGCGCATCTTCGACGGTCCACGGCACCCGCTCTTCGCGCCTCGTGACTTCCTTTCCCCCATTGGTGATCGTCAAGCAATCCGGCGACACAACGGCGATATCCCCGTCTTCCAGATAGACCACCCGATCGGTGTAGTCCAAAACCGCCGCCACATCCGAAGCAATGAAATTTTCCTTGTCCCCTACGCCCAAGATCAGAGGACTCTCCTTTCGGGCCGCGATCACTTCGGTATGCCCGTTCACCAGTATGGCCAGGGCATAGGTTCCGGAGATCTCGCCGAGAGCTCGGCGAACGGCGTCCAGAGCATTTCCGCGATAGTATTTCTCGATCAGATGAGCGATCACCTCGGTATCGGTCTCCGAGGAAAAGCGGTGCCCTTCCCGGATGAGCTTATCGCGCAACTCTCGGAAGTTCTCGATCACACCATTATGCACCACCGCGATTCGGCCGGTGCAATCCGCATGGGGATGCGCGTTGGCGGCGGTGACCGCCCCATGCGTGGCCCACCGCGTGTGCCCGATTCCTATGCACCCCCGCATCTGCGGGATAGTCTTCTCAAGATCCACGACCCGGCCCACATCCTTATGGAGAGAGAGGCCCTCGCTGAGCGCTGCGATGCCGCACGAATCGTACCCGCGGTACTCCAATCGCTTGAGCGATTGAAGTATGATGGGCTGGGCCTCCCGGTGACCAACGTATCCGACGATGCCACACATACGCTAAACCACCAAAGACCCTTCGGGAAGCGCTGAGACAAGCGCCTTCGATGATCTCACCCGACAATTGTTGCCCACAATGGTCCCGGGTTCGATCGTCACCGCATCCCCGAATTGACAGTAGCTCCCGATGATCGCGCCCATCTTCACCGTGTGATGGGCCCCTTCGATCTCTATCGTACCCTCTCCCGTCCGCACCGCAAAATGACTCCCGATGATCGTACCGGGAGCGATGATCGAATCGCAAACGGAAGCCATCGGTCCGATCGTCACATCGTTCCCGATGGAGCTGTTTCGAATGACGGTGAAGGGGGAAAGGACCACATTGTTCCCGATGCTCGTCGAGGGAAAGATGCAGACGTTCGGGCCGATCTCACAATCATCCCCGATCACCACCGGCCCCACCACATAGCAATTCGGATGAATCACGGTCCCCTCCCCCACCGAGACGAGCCCTCTCATCTGAGAGCCCTCTTCAATGGTGCCCCCGAGCATCGGGGTGATCTTGTTCAGAACCATGTCATTGATCTTGAGGATATCCCACGGGTAAACGGCATCTTGCCAGAAGCCTTCGGTCTCCACAGCGGCGATGGGACGGCCCGCCTCGATCATCTTGCGCATTACGGGCGTGAGGCTCACTTCATCGCCGATGAAATCGAAGACGTCCCGCGTGAAAGCATACGCCCCGATATCGATCGGGCCACCCACCGATTTGGCGGCATCCGGCCGAAACCCCTTCACCCATCCACCTTCAACGAGGACCGCTTTGTATCGCACGGTGTCCTCGTGAATCTTTACGAGCATGGCATTCGGAGGGGTGTTCAGAAGCGGCACAAGGGTCTCATGCGTGATCACATTATCGCCCGCGACGACCAAGAACTGATCATCGGCCAGCGGCCGGCCTTGCTTGAGCGCATGCGCCACCCCGAGTTGCTTGGGCTGAACCACATATTCGATCTCCGCTCCCCAAGCTTGCCCCGAACCGAAGTAATCCTGCACATGCTCTCTTCGATAGCCCACCACCATGACGATCCGCCGCACGCCGTTCTCAACCAGCGCCTCTACCACATACTGAAGGATGGGCTTGCCCGCGATGGGCAACATCACCTTGGGCATCAATCGGGTAAAGGGCTTGAGCCGCTGTCCCTCTCCGGCGGCCAGAACAATGGCTTGCGTTATTCTTTTCACGTGGTCCCCCTGAGCGGACACCGCCTAGAATTAGAAGATCTTCGACCGGGGACGGAACACCCCTCTCGCCAATACCCCCGGCCCAACGATGCTATCGTTGCCGATGCTGCACCCCACATTCAAACAAGCATTGATCCCCGTTTGCACGCCGTCTCCAAGAATGGCTCCGAGCTTGCGGAGGCCGGTATTCACCTCCCCAACGCTCACCGTGCTCTTATCGAGCTTGAGATTGGCAACCTTCGTCCCCGCACCGAGATTGCAGTTCTCCCCGATGACGCTATCGCCCACATAATTGTGGTGCGGTATCTTCGTGCCCGACATGATGATGGAGTTCTTGATCTCCACCGCGCTCCCGATGTGGCACCGATCCCCGATCGCCGTGCTCGGCCGGATATAGCAATTGGGGCCGATATCGCAGTTCTCCCCGATGATCACCGGCCCCACGATATACGATCCCGAACGGATCACCGTCCCCTTTCCGATGGACACAGCCCCTTTCAGCACTGCCCCACCCTCCACCTCGCCATGGTTCTCCGGTTTCATCTCGCCCAGCAAGGTCTCGTTGGCCTTCAACATATCCCACGGATAGCTGATGTTCAGCCACGGTCCGATCATCCGGTAACCCACCGGGATGCCCCTATCGATAAGGTGCTGAAGGGAATCCGTCAACTCATATTCACCCCGCGGCGACTTGGGTGTTTCCGCGATGGCCCGGAAAATATCCTTGGTGAGAAAATATACGCCCGCATTGACGAGCTTCGAAGGAGGCGGGCTGATCTTCTCGTGGATTCGGATCACCCGCCCATCCCCCACCTCCACGACCCCCATATCCGTGGTATCCTCGAGTTCAACGAGGGCCATGGCGTTCCCATCGTGTGCGATCACGGAGCGAATATCCTCCCGTCGAACGATGGCATCGCCGTTCACGAGGAGGAATCTCTCCCCCACCGCCCTTTCCACAATCCTCACCGCATCCGCCGTGCCCTGCTGTTTGCGCTGGGTCATATAGGTGATGTTCACCCCCCATCGCCCGCCATCGCCAAAGTACGTGCGAATGGCCTGATCTTGATAACCCACGATAAACACGAAGTCCTTGATCCCCGCCTCTCTGATCTCCACCAGCACGTGCTCGAGGATCGGCTTGCTGGCGAGGGGCACCATCACCTTCGGCCGGGTGTAACTCAGCGGCCGCATGCGCTTTCCTTCGCCCGCGGCCAGTACCACTGCCTTCATCGCATCTCTCCGAAGTCCTGATCAATGAAAACGCGCCTTTCTCCGGGGTCGGCGCTTTCGCATGGGCTCATGATAAGTCTCGAGCCGGGATCCGTCAAGAAGAAATGCCCCGAACATGCCACTCACATCCCTCGATTCACCGGGGACGCCATCGGTCAGGGTTGCTCTGAGGCGGTGACCGTTTGCAGTTGATCCTCGCTCTCGAGGTAATCAATGTACAGCACGCCGTTGAGATGATCTATCTCGTGCTCGAGCGCTTGGGCGAGGAGATCATTGCTTGCTTTAATGCGGATCTCACGCCCTTGCCGGTCGAGCGCTTTACAGGTAACGTTCACGGACCGCTTGATATCGGCGCGATGGCCGGGGAAGCTGAGGCACCCCTCGCTCACGATCCGCTCCCCCGAGCGCTTGACGATCTCGGGATTGACGAGGGCGAAGGGCTCTTGCCCGGGGATCCCGATCACGATGATCCGCAATAGTTTCCCCACCTGAGGCGCGGCCAGCCCTGCACCATTGGCCCGCTGCATCGTCTCGATCATATCGTCAATCAACGTTTGGACCGAGCCGTTCAGGGCAGTGACCCGCTTCGACTTCTCCCGAAGGATGGGATCTCCGAATTGCAAAATCGGCAAGATGGCCATCGCAAGCTCCACCTTCGATTATATCGGGGGGGCACCATACCGTCAAACTTACGCCAATCCCAGAGGGTCCACATCCACCGTCCAACCCGAAGGGATCGGGACCTTTGAGATGACGGCGAGGGGATCCGGGCCCTGCACCACCAGTTGCCACCGATACCGTCCGCGTACCCGCGGAACATAGGCGGGCGAGGGGCCGATGAAGGTCACATTGCCGATCCCTTGAGCATCGCGCTCTTCATGAAGGGCGTTGAGCATCCGGGAGGCCTCCCGCCGGCACCGTTCATTATTGGTGTGGGTATAAAGCAACCTTACCATGCGGTTCAGGGGGGGGTACCCATACCGGCGGCGGAACGCGATCTCCTGTTCATAGAAAGCCGGATAGTCATGTGTCGCCGCCAAAGCGACGGCATAATGATCGGGAGAATACGTCTGGATGATGGCCATCCCCCCCCGCTCCCCCCTTCCCGCCCTGCCGATCACCTGCGAAAGGAGCTGAAAGGTCCGTTCGCTCGACCGAAAATCGGGGAAGTGCAGGCCGATATCCGCATTGATCACCCCCACCACGGTCACCGCCGGGATATCGAGTCCCTTGGCGATCATCTGCGTTCCGATCAGGATATCCGCCTGATGTAACTGGAACTTCCGGAGGATCTCCTCATGAGCGTATTTCCCCCCGGTCACATCGCGGTCCCACCGGAGCAAGCGGGCACCGGGAAACGCTCTGGCCGTCTCCTCTTCCAACTTCTCGGTACCGAGACCGAGGAATTTGATGCGGCGGCCGGCACATTGGGGGCAGATTTCCGGGACGGGAATCCGGTAGTTGCATAGATGACAGACGAGTTGATCGCCGGGAAGGTGATGAGTCAGGGTGACCTCGCAACGGCGGCAGCGCATGACATGCCCGCAATCGCGGCATTGAATGAAGGGCGCAAATCCCCGCCGGTTCAAAAAGAGGATCACCTGTTCGTTTGATTTCAGCGCGCGATCGATCGCTCGATGCAGTTTGCGACTGAAGATACTCCGGTTCCCTTGCTTGAGCTCCTGACGCAGATCCACAATCTGAACCCACGGCAGGGCGGGGCGAGTGGCGGCCCCATCAGCGCCGGATCCGACCCGCTCCGGAAGCTCTAAGAGACGATACTCACCCCTCCGCGCCCGATGATAACTTTCGATATCGGGGGTGGCGCTTCCAAGGATCAAGACGGCGCCGGTCCGCTCCGCAAGCTTCAAAGCAACCTCGCGGGCATGATAGTAAGGAACCTTATCATGTTGCTTGTAGGTCCACTCGTGCTCCTCATCGATTACGATGAGCCCCAGGTCCGGTTGGGGCGCAAACACCGCGCCCCGCGAGCCGATGACCACATCGAACTCCCCGCTGCGGACGCGATACCATTCATCGAACTGTTCGCCCGGAGAAAGGCGGCTGTGGAGCACCGCCACCCGTCCCGGAAAGCGCGAAGCGAACCGCTCGATGGTCTGGGGCGTGAGGGCGATCTCGGGGACGAGGACGATGCCCCGCTTCCCCATCCGAACCGTTTCTTCGAGCGCGCGGAGATAGATTTCCGTCTTGCCGCTTCCGGTGATCCCATGGAGGAGAAAGGGGCGCCGCTCTGATGAGGGCCGGTGCATGCTTTCCCGAATGCTCTCCCATGCCGATTTCTGGGCGGGGGTGAGCTCGGGGGAAGAAATCGCTCGGAAGGTGCGGTGCGCGAGCGGATCTCGCTGAACCTGAACCTTTTCGATGGTCAGGAGCCCCTTCTTTGCAAGCGCATGCGCTGTGGCCGCGGAAGCTTCGGCCCGCCGGATAGCTTCGGAGAGGGGAAGCGGAACACCCGCTTCGAGGAGGACCCTTAGCAACGCTTCTTGCTTGAACGACTTTCTGTTCCCTGATCGGGAGATGGCATCCCGGATCTCGTCGGCGCTCACCGAGGGCCGCACATACGCAACGAGCTTCGGTTTGATCCGCGGAAGCTCGAGCTCAGCCGTCTTGAGGATGAGTTTGCGGCGGGCCAGTTGATCCACAATGGATTTCAGCCGTTTCCGGGCGATCTTCTTCTCAAGCTGACGGATACTCACGCGCCCGTGTTCCTCGATGAAATCGAGGGCTTTCCGCTGCTCGGGGGTGAGCCCGGAACGAGACTCTTCCGGAATGGGCATTACCGCCTCAACGAAAACGAGGGTACGCCGCTCGAAGGCGGGAGGAAGCATCAAAGATGCCGCTTCAAAATAGCCGCAGAGGTAATAATCGCCGATCCATCGGGCCAAGGCGATCTGATCTTCCGAGAGAAGGGGGGTTTCCCCGATCAATCCGGCGATCTCTTTCGTTTCTTCTACGGGAGAGTGATCGGACAGATTGAAGACGATCCCCTGAAGGGTCCGGGAACCGAACGGCACCCACACAGCACAGCCGGCGCGAATCGGAGAATCGGGCGGCACTGCATAGGTGAAGGTTCGCGGCCGCGCTACCGGAGCGTTGACCGCGACTTCGGCATACTTCATGCCCACCTTTTACCAAAAGAAGCGAAAGAAGCCTCAGCTCTGCTTCAGTTTGAGGCGGCTCTTCCGCCGGCTGAGCCCTCTCAAGTAATAGAGCTTGGCGCGGCGGACATGGCCACGGGCCACCATTTCCACCTTCTCCAAAAGGGGCGAGTACAGGGGGAAGGTCCGTTCCACCCCCACTCCATGAAAGACCTGCCTTACCGTAAACGTGGAGCCAATGCCGGCGTTTTTCCTCTTGATCACCACACCGTTGAAGACCTGAATACGCTCACGCTCGCCTTCCACAATCCGGAAATGCACCTTGACCGTATCCCCGGGCCGGAACTCGGCGATATTGGGATTGGGTTGAAGTTCAACTGCTGATCGAATATCCATTTTGAGCCGCCCTTATATCAAAGTCGCAAGTACGTATTGTAACACGGATACCGCACTTTTTCCACCGGCGGTCCCACCAAAAAAGCGGTTCCGCTTTGGAGCCTTCCCTCTCAGGGTAAATAACCATGAGCACCTTATTTCAGAAACTCCCCCCGGAATCCCCATGAACGGTCCGGCTTCTGCGATCCCACCCACCCGCCCAAATGGTTTTTTAGGGGGGACACCCCCAATCCCCCGAGAGAGGTATCTTTGGCACGCTCTTCCTCAATGCCCTTTTGGGGACATGCGGCCAAGGTTGAACCGAGCCTAGGACAGATGGTATACTCTTTGAAATTTCCGAACGACCGTTCACGGCTCTTATTATCGGGGGGACGGAAATGAGGGCACAATTCAGGGAGCGCATCTTTCCAAAAGCGTTGCTCATCGCCTTATGTGCCGGGGCGTTGCTCGGGTCGCTGGCCTGTGATGGCGAAAATACGACCTCTCCCCCGACCCCGCCGACCCCTTCCCAAGCGGCCTTTGATGAGGCGCTCTGGCGTGACCCGCCGATGGAGTATCGTCCGTACGTGCGGTGGTGGTGGCCGGGGGGGAATGTCGATCCCGAAGAACTGAAGCGCGAATTGCGGCTCTTGCAAAGTGCGGGATTCGGCGGGGTCGAGATATTCCCCTTGCTCTTCGGCCTTTCACCGGACGAGATCGAGAAAAACCCGGCGGTGCGTACCGTGGGGACCCCGGAGTTCTTCGAGAAGGTGCGAATCGCCGCCGAGGAAGCCCGCGCCCTCGGCATGGGGTGGGATATCCTCTTGGGAAGCGGATGGCCTCCCGGAGGGCCGTTCGTTTCAACTTCGGAGAAACAGTTGCTCATGAGCAGTATGGATATCACCGGCCCGGCGCTCTACCACGGGGTGATCCCCCCGCCCGAGCCGCCGACGTATATCGAGCGCGTCAATGCGGTCATGGACACCGTGGGCGCGTTCGATCCGGAAGCGAAGCTCGTCGCCGTCACCGCCGCTCGGGTTGCCGACGGCTCCTCGCAACCGCCGGCACTGGATTCGTTCACGGATATCACCGGCGCATTGCGGGATGGAGTACTGACATGGGAGGTGCCGGAAGGCGAGTGGAAGGTGTTTGCGTTCTATGAGAACCGGACGAACCATGCTTCGGTGGGCGCAGCGTTCCCCGGTTCATGGAAGGAAGCCCTCGTCCCCGATTCACTCGATGCGGCGGGCGCGGGCGAACTCATCAAGGGGTACGGTGATCCGATGCTCGGAGCACTCGGCGGGCTCAAGCCGGGGAGCATCTTCGTGGATAGCTACGAAATGGTTGCCGAATTGCCGTGGACATCCTCGTTTCTCGATCGCTTCAAGAACGAGAAGGGATACGATCTTGCTCCCTATCTCCCCCTTGTCTTCCGTGAAAGGGGCGAGTCAAAGTACACCACCATCCTTCTGGAAATGATGGGCCAGCGCCTCGAACCGGTCTACGTTTCCTCCGAGATCGGCCCGAGGATTCGGGAGGACTACGAAGAGGTGCGCTCGGAGATGTTCCTTGAAGGCACCGTGATCCCGCTTCGCGATTGGGCCCACCGGAACGGCCTCACGCTCCGGATGCAAGCGCACGGCGGTTGGGCGGATTACCTCGATGCGTACGGCATGGTCGATATCCCCGAGTCCGAAGGCCTCTTCGCCGGTGGGAGCTACGATTTCCTGAAGATGGCCTCTTCCGGCGCGCACACGGCGGGACATCGGCTCGTCTCACAGGAAACGTTTGTCGCCCTCGCCGATCCCCACGGTCTTACCCTCGAGGATTTCTACTTGCTTGCGGGGCGCTCTTTGAGCGCCGGGATCAATCGGATCATCTACCACGGCTTCCCCTACGTTCTCGTGCGCGAGAATGGGGCGTACTGGCATCCCGTCGGGGGAGACGAAGGCACGGTTCGCCCCGGGCCTCTATCATTCGCAAGCCGGATCAGCGAAGATCATCCGGTGTGGCCCCGATTCCCCGAGTTCAACCGCTATCTCGCACGTTTGAGCTATGCCATGTCTCTGGGAGAGCACCGGGCGGATGTAGCATGGCTTCAGCCGGAGTGGCATGTCCCCGATCGAGTGATCGCGAATGCCAAAGGATTTCCTTCGGAGCAAGGGGAATCCGCCGTGAGCTTGGCGCTCAAGCGGGCCGGGTTCGTGTACGATCGGGTGAGCCGGAACGGCCTGACCTCCGCCCGCATCGAGGGCGACCGCTTCTCGATAGGGTCGGCGGAATACCGGGGCCTTCTCATCACCGATCTCGATGCGGCTTCGCCGGAACTCATGGCCTCCATCGAGTCTCTGGCCGAGGCCGGTATCCCCATCGTGGTGCTCGGAAAGCTCCCGGAAAGGGCGACCGGCTTTGCCGATTACGAAGAACGTGATGCGACCGTGCGTGCGATTGCCGGTCGGTTAGGATCCGTGGTCTCCTTCGTCGAAGACGAAAACGAAGTGGGGCGCGCGTTGCGGATGAAAGGGGTGCGGGCGTTTATCGAACCGGCGGACGGGCGGCCGATGCCTTTCGCCGTAGAGCGCCGCGGAGACGGAGATCGCGACATCGTTCTCCTTTTCAACGAGTCGAACGAGTCCCGGACGGAGATGTTGGCCCTTGCTTCTCCGGCCAAAAAGTGCAAGGTTCTCAATCCGCAGACGGGGGAAGAGATTCATCCCGCAACGCTAACGGTGGGTAGCGGCTCAGGGGTTTCATCTCTCGAAGTGACGATCGCGCCACATAGATCGCTCGTGCTCGTTTCGGAGCGATAGGCCTCCCCGGATGTTTCCGGGATATGGATGTAGGCTACGAGCCCTGAAAATCCACGAAAAGACGGAGGGTGAACGAATGAAGCCGACCGATCATCCCACAGTGCGATGGTTTCTCCTTCTTGCTCTGGCGATTCTGATCTTGGCCAACGTTGCTTGCGGGGGCACGGATAAATCCGAGAAAGCATCCGGACAAGATATCATGGTCTTCTATCCCCCGGGGTTGGACGAGCACAGCGTGTCGCCTTCCTTAGCGGTGGTCAATGAACCTCCCGCACGCGAAATGCCCTCATGGTGGAAGGTGATACCCAAGTTTTTCAATCAGGGCACGAGAAACGCCGTTTCCATCGAGATCGAAGAAGGCACAAGCTTGTACGGCACGGGCGAGGTCACCGGGCCGCTCTTGAGAAACGGGCAGAGCATAGAACTCTGGAATATCGGCAACTTTCGCTACACGCTCAACGGCGGCAAGAACCTCTACCAATCGCATCCGTGGGTGATGGGCGTGCGCGCGGATGGTACTGCGTTCGGGGTGATCTTCGATACGACTTGGCGATCTGAGCTTAGTTTGAGTGACGGGATACGTTTCATATCCGATGGACCTCCCTTCCGGGTAATCATCATCGATCGCGATTCGCCGCAAGCGGTGATGAAGGGATTGGCCGAATTGACCGGCACGATGTCACTGCCGCCGAAATGGGCGCTCGGTTTTCACCAGTGCCGGCTTTCGTACTATCCCGATTCCCGCGTGAGGGAAATCGCCGACGAGTTCCGGAGGCGGAATATTCCATGCGATGTCCTCTGGGTCGACGGCGATTACATGGATGGGTACCGGGTATTCACGGTCGATCCGGCGCGTTTCCCGGACCCGAAAGCGCTGAATGAGTATCTTCACGACCGGGGCTTCAAGTCGGTGTGGATACTCGACCCCGGGGTCAAAGCTGAAAAGGGATACGGGGTCTATGATGCCGGGTCGGAATTGGACTATTGGGTGAAAACTGCCGATGGTGAGGAGTATCGCGGCAGCGTCTGGCCGGGGCTATGTGCGTTCCCCGATTTCACCCGCCCCGAAGTGCGCGATTGGTGGGCGGGTCTGTGCCGGAACTTCATGGCCAATGGGATGGACGGGCTGTGGATCGACATGAACGAACCGGATATCTTCCCTGGGAAGACAATGCCTCCGGATAACCGGCATCTGGGGGGTGGCGGACTTGCGCAAGGTCCACATTTGCAGTACCACAATGTGTATGGAATGCTGGCCGCCGAGGCGACTCGTGAGGGGGTCGAGAGAGCCCAGCCCGGCAAGCGCCCCTTTGTGCTCACGCGTTCCAACTTTCTTGGGGGACAGCGCTATGCAGCCACATGGACGGGGGACAACGATTCAAGTTGGGAGTATTTGAAAATGTCGATCCCCATGTCACTCAACCTAGGCCTCTCCGGACAGCCCTTCAATGGGGCGGATATCGGCGGGTTCTGGGGTGAAGCCGATCCCGAACTCTTTGGGCAATGGATCGCCGTTGGCGCTTTCTATCCCTTCTGTCGAGCCCATACGGCGTCATCGGCTGATCAAGAGCCATGGGCGTTCGGCGAGGAGATCGAAAATGTGTCCCGAACCGCGCTTCAAAGGCGTTACCGACTTCTCCCCTACATCTACACGCTCTTCTATGAAGCGGCCCGGAACGGCATGCCGGTGATGAGACCGGTGTTCTTCGCGGACCCGTCCGATCCATCATTGCGCTCTGAAGATCAGGCCTTCATGCTCGGTGCCGATCTCCTCGTTGTGCCCAAATGGGCCGAGAACCCGAGCTTGCCGGGTGGCATATGGCGAAGCATATCGCTGGTCGGCGAAGACAGCGTGAATGATGAATATCAGCCGAACTTGCTCATGAGAGGCGGAGCGATCATTCCGCTCGGGAAAGTCATTCAGAACACTGCCGAAGAGTCCCTCGATCCGCTGACGCTTCTGGTGTGTTTGGACGAGAACGGAAAAGCCGAGGGCGTGCTCTACGAAGATGCGGGGGATGGGTTCGGCTACAAAAAGGGTGAATATCTCTTGACGACGTATATCGCCGAGAGAGTGGGCGATGAAGTCATCGTCAAGATCAAGGATGAAGAGGGCGATATGAAGCGTCCCGATCGGGTGACACAAGTGCAAGTGGTCACGGGCGACGAGGGCAAGATAGTGTCCGGTTCCTTTGCCGGCGCTGTGCCGTGAACCTTCCCCGCCCGATCGCCTCTTCCCATATCATCCCTCGGGATCTTCAAATCCCCCGAAAAAGAGCGATTCGGCACTGATCCCATCCACCCCCGCCCAGAGGGTTTTCTCGGGGGACACCCCCGACCCCCCCGAGAGAGGTACCTTGTGCACTCTCTTTTTCAATCGCTGTTTTTGGGAATCCTTCGCCGCTTGCTAACGCTTTCACCCTATTGTACGATGATTTAGCGAAGGCTCCCATGCTCGTCATTACGAATCTCGCCAAATCCTATGGGGAACGAACGTTGTTCTCCGGCGTCTCGGTTCACGTGAGCGCCCGGGACCGCATCGCCATCATCGGCCCGAACGGCTCGGGGAAGACCACCCTCCTCGAAATCATCGCCGGGCGGACAAGCCCGGACAGCGGAACGGTCTCCAAGCGCAAAGGCACGACCATCGGCTATCTCGAACAGGAGATCGTTCCTTTTTCGCAGAGGAGTCTCTTGGAGGAAGTATCGTCCGCTTCCCCTGCCGCCGGGCTTGCCCATCGGATCGAACTTCTGCAAGAGGAGCTCGCCGAGTCCACCGACCCCGAAGAGCGGGAAACCCTCCTGCGGGAGATGGGAGAGCTCCATCACCGCATGGAGGCTTCCAACGGCTACAGCGCCGAAGCCGAGGCCAAGATCATCCTCGGTGGATTGGGATTCAAGGATACGGATTTCCATCGGCCCATCTCCGAGTTCAGCGGCGGATGGCTCATGCGCGCCGCGATCGCCAAACTCTTTCTTCTCAACCCGGATGTGCTCCTTCTGGACGAACCGACGAACCACCTCGATCTCGAATCGTGCATTTGGTTCGAGGAATACCTCAAACGCTATCAGGGGGCAGTGCTCGTCACCTCCCACGATCGGGAATTCCTGAACCGGGTGGCCACCAAGGTGATCGCCCTCGAATCCGATGCGGTCATCCTCCACACCGGCAATTACGATAGCTACATGGAGGCCCGGCAGAAGGAAATCGAGATCCTCGAAGCCACCGCCCGGCGGCAGGAGGCCAAGATCAAGCGGCAGATGAGGTTCATCGAGACCTTCCGCGCCGATAAGCGCAAGGCAGGCCAGGTCCAGAGCCGGCTCAAACAACTGGCCAAGATGGAACGCGTGACCGTCCCGCGGGCAACCCGGCGGATCCACCTCTCCTTCCCCGACCCGCCACGCGCCGGCGACGAGGTGATCACCCTCCGCCATGTGCGCAAGGCCTATGGAGAAAACGTCGTCTATCGCGATCTGAACCTGACCCTCGAGAGGGGCAAGCGAGCCGCGCTCGTAGGCCCCAACGGAGCCGGCAAGAGCACTCTCCTCAAAATCCTCGCCGGCGTCCTCCCCTTCGAGAGCGGTGAACGAAAACCGGGCGCAAACGTGACTCCCGCCTACTATGCCCAGTATCAGTTGGAGTTGCTCGACCCCTCCAATACGGTCCTTTCCGAACTCCGGCGTTCCGCGCCGGACGAATCCGACCAAGTGCTCCGGGGGATCTTGGGGGCGTTCCTCTTCAGCGGCGATGATGTAGAGAAGAAGGTCTCGGTCCTCTCCGGCGGGGAAAAAGCCCGGCTGGCCCTCGCCAAGATGCTCGTGCGCCCGGCCAATCTCTTGCTAATGGATGAGCCCACCAATCACCTCGATATCCCCTCCCGCGAAATCCTCACCGATGCCCTTCAGGCCTACAAGGGCACGCTATGCTTCATCACACACGATCGGACGCTCATCCGCGAAATCGCGGATACGATCATTGAGGTGAAGAACGGGAACATCCGCGTGTTCCCCGGCGATTACGATAGTTACCTTTATTGGAAGGAACACTCGGACGGCGCCGGAGCGGAGGCGACTCCCGAAGAAGCCCCCCCGCCAAAGGCCGGACTTTCCGGGCGGGAAAGGGAACGGGCGCGCAAGCGGCTCGAAGGTGAATTGCGCAACGAGCTTTACCGCAAGGTCTCTCCCCTCAAACGGCGGATCGCCGAGATCGAGGAGGAGTTGGAGCGGCTCGAACACCGGCGCAAGGAGATCGAAGCCTTGCTCAGCGACCCCGAGCATTACGAAGACGGTCCGGCGGTGGCCAGAACCATCGAGGACTACCGGCAGATCAAGGAGATGATCCCGGCCCTCATCGAGGAGTGGGAACATCTGACGGTCGAGGTGGAACGAATCGAGCGGGAATTCGAGGCGGCAAAGGAACAGATGAAGCTGTAGGATGTCCACCTTGGAATACGAGACGAAATCGCTCAAGGCCCTTTCTCAGAGCAACTTCGGCCGGCAAGCTGAGGCATACGCGGGAAATCAGCTCCTCGCGGATCGCAAAAACCTCGACGATATCCTCACTCTGGCCCGGATCTCAAAGGGGGATCGGATCCTCGATGTGGCCACCGGCACGGGTTTTCTTGCCGCAGCCCTCGCCGCATCCGCCGGAGAGGTTCTCGCGACGGATCTCACGCCGGGAATGCTCCAAAAGGCACACACCCTCATCGGGAATCGTCCCAACGTTGCCTACGTCCTCGCCGATGCCGAGAACCTTCCCTTCCGAGAAGCCTCATTCGATGCGGTGACATGCCGGGTGGCCTTGCATCACTTCCCGGATCCTCCCACTTCGATCGCCGAAATGGCCCGGGTATGCAAACGCCACGGCCGGGTGGTGATCATGGATATCATCTCGTCCGAGGATCCGGCTAAAAGCGCATACCATAACCGCATGGAAAAGCTGCGGGATAGTTCTCACGTGAGAGAGTATCCCCTTTCGGTCCTCGAAGGGATGATCACCGCCGCCGGACTCCGCGTCGAAACCACGAAGCTCTGGCGATACACATGGGACGTTGAGGCATGGCTTGCGATCGCCAATCCCGCCCGCCCCACCGCGGACCGGATCCGGCAGATGATGCGCGATGCCATCGCGGGGGATAAATCCGGCTTGAACATCGAGGAGCGGGCAGACGGGCTCTTTTTCACCTATACCGCCGCCGTTCTTCTGGCCCGAAGACGATGACCGGCAAGCGGTCGAGGGGAAAGGAAACCGCCCGCAAAAACCCAAAAATGGCGATCGAAGAAGAGCGTGCACAAGATACCTCTCTCCGGGGGAATTGGGGGTGTCCCCCAAGTAAACCCTCCGGGCGGGGTGGATGGGATCAGCGCCGAATCGCTCTCTTCGGGGTCGGAACCTAAGACAACGATTAAAAAAGAGAGTGCAGAGATACTTCTCTGCCGGGGGATCGGGGGTGTCCCCCAACTAACCCCCCCGGGCGGGGGGACGGGATCAGCGCCGAATCGCTCTTTTCGGGAAAAAAACCAAACACAACGAAGGAGGAAAGGGCCCATGGCCCACTGGTTTCTTCTGACCTTCGCCATCCTATTGGAAGTGACCGGCACCACATGCATGAAACTATCCGAGGGATTCTCAAAGCCGGTGCCTTCGGTACTCCTCTTCGTGTTCTACGGCGCCTCTTTCGCCGCGCTCACCTTCGCGCTCAAACGGATCGACGTGAGCGTGGCCTACGCGGTGTGGTCCGGGATCGGCACGCTCCTCATCACCCTCATCGGAATTCTGTATTTCCGGGAGGCCGCGACCGTTCTCAAAGGGGTCAGCATCGCCTTGATCATCACCGGGGTGATCGGACTCAACCTCGCAGGGGTCAAACACTGAGTGACGGCAATCAGCCCGAGATCAGGTTGCCGAAGTTATGCGGAAATATACCGTCCCGCTGTGCGCCTCCGGCAGCACTCCCGAACTCCCCAACCACAGCCAGAAGTGATTCTCCGCCCAGACCGTTCCGGATTCCCCCGTCTGAACGCCCGTATCCGCGATGGTCACATACTCGGCGCTCAGCACCTGCGCCGCCCCTTCTCGAGTGGCATCGTCATCGGCCATGAGGGCAAACTCGCCCTCCGCCGGCGCCGTGCCCGAGGAGCACAGCGTGACGGAACCCGAGGCGCTTTCCCACACAGCGGCCGATTTGACCTGTAGATGATAGTCCCCGTTCGAGATACACGTGAGACTCACCGCTCCGGAGGGGGAGCCGCTGCACCCGAGAGGCACCGTTCCAAAGCTGAAGGAAGCAGTGAGATCGGCTATCTCGCCATACCAGTTCATCTCCAGATTTTCCTCGTATCCGTCCCCCGTGGAGATTCCGTCATCCGCAAGGACATAGATGTGCCACTTGCTAGCACCGGCCGTGGCAGTGGCAACCTTTCCGGCCTTGAAATGAAACTCGAATGTTCCGGCAAACTCCGAAAGCGTCGGCGCCGAGCAGTTCCCGCTCACGAGTGCCCACGAGGTGCCCGCGTTCGGATCAATGCTCCACGCCGGAGAGCCGCCGTTCGTCCAGAGGAGAATCGCAGCCGTCTGGGTATCCCCCGAGGAGGGCACTTCCGCCGGGTTGTACGTGCCATCCGAATCGAAGTAGAGCGTCACCTTCACCGTGCTCAGATCGTTGAGCGTATTGTTATCCCTCACCGAGACCTTGAGGTTGTACTCGGCCTGAGGGGTGATGGTCGAAGTCTCCGCGGCGCCCGTCCCGGTGCTCCAGAGGGAGATCGCCTCGATCACCGGCGGGCACTCCTGAGCCCACGTTAGGCTCCAAGAATCCAAACGAGGGGTCTGACCGGAAACCGTGGCGGTCAACTCGGCATAGGCCTTCACCGAACCCACAGGCCCGGCACACGAGGAGATATCGTATCCCGCCGCCGCCTGTGTGGCGCTGATGGTGCAGAGCGTGGAGCTATCGGAAGCGTCGAGGATCCGATAGTTGATGCCCGTGCCTTCCGGGAGATTGTGGGAAGCGGTGAACGTGCTCCACTGGCAGAAATCATTCGGATCGATTTCGCGGGAGACGATGGAACCGGAAAGCGCCCCGCCGGAAAGGGTACAGCTCCCACTGTTGACCGCCACATTGGTCAGGCTTCCCACCGAGCCCTCCCCGGCAAAGGTATCGGACCATGAGCTTGATGTCTCTTCCGCCCCCATGGCAACCGTAGGCTCGGTGGAGGCATACTTGCGCCGTTCGTAGTGGCACCGGATCTCCTCGGCGCTCAGGGCCCGATTGTAGATCCGGACCTCATCGATCGTGCCTTTGAAGGGAAGCACGTAAGAACCCCCTTGATTCTTGATGCCGATCGCCTTCGTGTAGCTCGAGTCGAAGATGCTTGTCACCGTGCCCGAGACCTTCTGGGTATTGTCGGCCTCGCCGTTCAAATACACGTTGAACGTGCCCGAATCGAAGGTCGCCGCCACATGGCTCCACTGATTCAGCGGAAGTTGCGTGGTGCCATCGAGGTTATCGTAATTGGCACCGCTACTCGAAAGGTAAAGGGAGACCCTCCCGTAATAGAGGGAAAAGTGGACTGACATGTTCGTGCCATTGTACCAATCCGAGTAGATGAGCCCCCAATCGGGGTACGATGCCCACGTGGGCTTGACCCATGCCTCGATGGTGATATCCTCGGTAATGCCAAGGCTCGAAGAATCGGCGACGGTCAGGCGGTCGTTCGATCCATCAAAGGTGAGGCTATTGCCGGTGGCAAACGCAACATCACTTCGGCCATCCCACTGCCCCCCATCGGACCCCGCCCATGCCGGCTCGCCGCTGCCTTTGAACGTGGCGGTGTTTCCGTTCCCGGAGCTATCGGCGGTGGTCGTTCCCGTCCCCTCATCCATGTGCCACAGCGCCGCAAGCCCCGTTTCCCCGTAGTCTTTGGTGAAAGTGGCATCGAAGCTCGAAGCGGCGCTCGCCCCTTCCTTCCCGTAATACATGTAGAGATCGAGGGTTCCGCCGGCGGAAAGAGAGGGGATTTCCACCCATATGGTCGAGGTTCCCGATGCATTCCACGTTTGGATCCAGTAGTCGCACACCGTTCCGGCGCTCGTGACAAAGCGCAGATCCGCACCCGAGGCACCCTTGACCTTGGAATAATCGAAGGTGCTCGCCGAAAGCTCGACCTTCACCTGAAAGCCCGCAAGAGCCGTGCCGGAGTTCTCGGTGATTCGAATGAGGGTGCGGTAAGGCCATGAGGAATCCCACCATGCCGGCAAAGCATCCGCAGTCCCGGGATAAAGGAACGGCACAACCATCCCCACGATCCCGATGAGCGCCACTACAGTTGCAAGGATCGGCCGCGAAGAACGCCCCCCACGATTGCGTCTCTCCATACAACCCTCATGCGTGCCGATGCACCCATCACTTCATCGCAAAGCCCGATACCTCCGAAAGCCCCATATCACCCCTCCCCCGATGCCCAGAGCCCCTATGCCGGCTATGGCCCAGACCCACACCCGGCTACCGCCGGAGCCACCGCCCGGAGATGGTGTTTCCCCTCCCGTTTGAGGGCCGATGCCATCCCCCGAAACGCCCTCGTCCGATTCGGAAGGAGCGGCCACATATATCGTCACGGCGGACCGATCGGCCGCCCGAACCTCACCCCCGACGAGAACCGAACACGGCCCGGACGCGATGGGCTTCCCCACCGGCCACCCCGCCGGAACCGCGATCGTGTATTGCACCGAGCCCGAACTCCCGGCGGAAAGTGTCCCGATCTCCCAACGGACCACCCCCTCTTCCACCATACCCCCGTTCGTAGCACCTACGAAAAGAGTCCCCTCCGGAAGAGAATCCACAAGGGTTATCCCCCGCGCCGGCGCGTGGCCCACGTTGGCATAGTGAAGGGTATATGTCACGGTTCCGGGGGCGGTCACCACCTCCGGCCAGACCGACCTTTCGATCTGAATGACCGGTGCAAGGACCGAGATCACCACCGGCGGCCCGGTCACCGGACCGGCTTCCGCACACCCGATCGTATAGCCCGCATTGGCGATCAGAGTGCCGTCGCTTGCCCCGGCATCCACCCTGAGCACAAGCTCAACGGTTCCGATTTCTCCGGCGCCCAATCCCCCGACCGCCCATCGAACGGCGCCATCCTCACCTCGCACTCCTCCACCGGAAGCGCGGGTAAAGCTCATGCCCGCCGGCACGGGGTCCATCAAAACGACGTCAGTGGCCGGCCCATCGCCCCCATTGGCATAGCGGATCACATAGGTAAGATCTTCGCCGGCTTCAACGGTTTCCGCGGAGACCGATTTGGCCACGGTGAGGACGGGCGCTCCTTCGCCTTGGGCGGGAGTGGGCGCGATCGAGGGGGTGGGGGAAGAAGTGGGCTCCGGCTCTTCTATGAGCGACTCTCCGCCCGGGGTTTCAAACGGTGGGGGTTGTTCCTCCGGGGATGGACTCGGAGTGGGTCCCGGGGGAACATACGTATCAATGACGAGCTCACCCGCCGTCGAATCCGTGCCCACGTTCCCCGCGGCATCGGTAGCCATGGCGATCACATTGTGGGTGCCATCGGGAAGATCGGGGAAAATGGTGTCATCCGGTAGAAGCCATGTGCCGTTCCCTCTGTTGAGCGCCGCATATCCCTTCCCCCATACGATTACGGTGACCACCGCCGAGGGGTCATCCACCGTTCCCGAGAGCGGAGGCCTCGGGTCAGAGGTGACCAAGCGGTTCACCGAGATGCGGGGGGTGGTGATATCCACGGTCAACTCATCCGCTGTGGCATCGGTGCCCACATTCCCGATCGTATCGGTGGCGGTCACGGCGATATCATAGGTACCCTCGTCGAGCGAAGCCACCGTCCCATCGGTCAATATCCATGTCCCGTCCCCGTTGTTCACGGCGGCATAGGTGGCGCTGTTGACGGCAACCACGATCGTGGCCGAGGGGTCGTCCACGGTGCCGGTGAGGGGCGGGGTGGAATCATTCGTCGTGAGCACGTCCACGGTCACGGTGGGGGCGGTGGTATCCACGGTCACCGCCCGCGCCGCACTGAATTCCGAGGTATCGTCCGTGGTCATATCCGTGGCCGTTGCCGTAACCCAAGCCGTTGCCGGCAATGTGCCGGAAAAGACAGCGGTGAACGCAACCGTGCCGGTTCCGCCCGTCAAAGCGGTGATCGAGCCGAGGAACGTCTCCCCCTCACCGTATCCGGAGGAATCGGCGGCGGTGTTGGAGAAGAACTCGAGTGTGAACGTCCGATCGGGTGTGCTGACCAAAGCTCCCGAAACCATGGTGCGGCCGGCCCCCGTGAGCACCGAGGAAAGCACCGGGAAATTCTGGAGATTGTTCCCGCCCGTATCGGAATCGTCACTATCGTTGGCGGTTACACCATCGCCTCCGAGATCGATGCCCAAGGAAGCGTTGGAATAAATGGCGTTCGCAGTGATCGCGTTTCCCGTTCCGGAGGCGATGAAGACGCCGCACCCGTTCCCGGAGATCGTGTTGCTTTCGATCACATTCGAACTGGAGTCCACAAGATAGATGCCCCCAAGATAGCTTGTGCCGACGAGGGTGATCGTCGGGTAATCATCGAAGCCGGTGTACAGACTTACCGTCGCGCCCGCATCGGCGGTCTCCACGCCGGCTTCCCAGTTCGGGTTCCAATAGAAAGCGCCGCTCCCCGAATCATAGAGGATCGCATCGGGGACGAAGGCCTCCACCGTGGCCATGCCCCCGAGCGCCGCCTCCAAAGTGGCCCGGTCCGCCCAATTATCCTTCACCCAGAAAATCTGATATTGATTGTCCTCCCCCACACCACCGATCGAGAGGAGACTCAAATCGAACCCTCCGGCGGCTACGGCATCGGCGAGGATCACCGGATTATCGACATAGCTCGAGGGACAAACGATCACCCATTCATCGAATGTGTTCCGGCCGTAGAACAATGCCTCGCCCCCCGCACCCGCCGTGCACGGATTGCCGAGCTGATCATCGGAGCGGTAGGGGCTCGGTTCTCCCGGCCCCGCGCCGTCGGCATCATAGGCGAACACCGTATAGGTGTAGCTGTGCGATTCGATCGTCTCACTCGCGTTCCCGGAGATCGTATTGTAGCTCACCGTGCCGCTATCGGCACTCGAAAGATACACGCCGTAGCGGCTATCGCTGATCACATTGTATTCGATGATGGTGCCATCGGCTCCCGAGACGCTAATCCCGTTCTGGGTGTTATGCCGGATGCGATTCCCCCCGCCGGAACAACCGATGCGGTTGTTGTGGGCGCCGCTCGAAATGGTTATCCCGTGCCCGACGTTGGGAAGGGAAAGCGCGTCGCCGGAATCGGTGCCGATGTAATTGCCCAGAATCTCATTGCCCTCCGTATTATCATCCTGAAGGAGAATTCCGGAGGAATTGTTCCCCGAGATCACGTTCGCCGCGGCGGCCGCCGTGCCGCCGACCACATTCGCCTGAGATCCCCCAATGAGGATAATCCCCTGGCCGTCATTGGGAACGGCCGCATTGCCCGCGGCGTTCAATCCGATGATATTGCCCCGGATATAGTTCCCCGTAGAGCCATCGATCTGAAGGCCTCTTCCGCCATTGCCGCTGATCACATTGCCCTCGCCCGGGCCCGTGCCGCCGATGGTATTGCCATCGGCAGAATGCAACGCCACACCATCGAACGCATTGCCGATGGCCGCCATCCCCGTGGGGTCCACGCCCACATAGTTGCCCATGAAGAGGTTCCCCTCCCCGCTCATGCTGACCCCGTCCCTGCCGTTTCCCGAGATCACATTCCGGGCTCCTGAGATAGATCCCCCGATCGTATTCCCATCCGAGCCGATGGTGAGTCCCACCGAAGCGTTCGGAAGGGACCCCGTTCCCGCGGCATTGAGCCCGATCCAATTCCCGTAGAGGGTCACCCCACCCGGGGAACCCCCGATCCCGATCCCATCGCCGCCGTTACCGCTCACAATGTTCCCTTCACCGCTGGCCGTCCCCCCGATGACCGTATAAGGGCACCCACTGACGTAAATGCCATAGCTTCCATTGCCGATGGCCGCATCCCCTGCGGGGTTCGTGCCGATGTAGTTCCCCTTGATCACATTGGACTGCGTGTAGGAACCCGAAGACCACACCATCACCACACCCCACCCCGTGTTCCCCGAAATGATGTTCCGTTGCCCCGACGTGCTCCCCCCGATGACATTATCGTGCGCCCCCGTCTGAACGATCACACCAGACCCGTTGGGGAGGGCGGCGGTTCCGGTAGCATTGATCCCCACCCAGTTCCCCCACACCATATTCCCATAGGCCCCCGTTTGGATCTTGATCCCGTTATCGGAGAAGCCGGCGATGAGGTTCCCCTCATCGGCATCTTCCCCACCGATGATATTCCCGTAAGTGGTGCTCCCATCCAGAATGACGCCATCAGTGCGGCCGGAGATGACCGCTGTTCCGGCGGCATTCGTGCCGATGTAATTCCCCTGCACATAGTTGTCATAAGCCCCGCTCCCGATGAAAACGCCCGCCCCCGACCCGCTCTGCCCCGAAGCGCTGATGAGATTGCCGGCGTTTCCCCCACCCAAACCACTCCCTCCGATGAGATTGTCATGCGCCCCGTTCTTGAGCACCACAGCGGTGTACTGAGGCCCATCCCCCACCATCCCCGTCGGATCCGTGCCGAGGTAATTCCCCTCGATGACGTTGCCGTATGCATCTTCGCCATCGATATCAATGCACTCGTCGAATCCCGTAATGGCGAGTCCGCGAATGGTGTTCCCGGCCGAAGTAATATAGAAGCCACAGCCCGCAATCCCATCCCCGCTGATCTCGATCATGAGGACGCGGGTGCCCGCCGGACCGAGAGAGCCCTCCACCGCCCCCGACTGCGTATAGCCATCAATGGTCGTGCCGTCATCGGTGAGCGATGGAAGCGCAGAGAGAAGTGTGATCGTATGGGGCCCGTCACCGGCGATATCGAAGGTGATGGTATCGGGACCCGGATTGGCATTGGCATCGATGATGGCCTGACGGAGGGAACCGGCGCCGCTATCGGCGGTGGTGGTGACGGTGAGGGTATCGGCCTGAAGAGGATCGGGGAATATGCCCCCCCACAGGGAAAATGCCCCGAACAACCCAAGGATAAAAAAGGCGAGGGCACACTTCTGGGGGCTCATACGGCAAATCCCGGGCGATCCATAATGCCCCATCACCCTCCCCATGGGGTTTTGCATACTTATAACACACGCCGACTCAAAATGTCAATCGAACGGGGGCTCTCGATAACCGTCAACATTTGGTGTGTGGATACCTCCGAGCATCCCATGATCAAGTGAGAAAGCGATTTGAATGAGCGAGGGCATTCAGAGCCCCGGCGAAGGGGCGATTTGCATTGGCGGGGGCCGACCGGGGCCGGAAGGCCTCCATAAATTCAGGGCCGGGGGTTCGGCCGGCCGGTCTTATCTACGGTCATGTCAGATACGGGCTTCCTTTGAGCAATGGCGTCGCGAGGAGGGACTTGAGCACCTCTTTCCATCTCGATCCCGATACATCCGCCTTTGAATGCGGATATCCTCACTTCCGCACCGGCCCGCGCCAATCCATAGGCCCATATCCCCCTCGATCTCCGCGATCAGTTCATTCAAGCTTGCCATTACAGACCTCCTCGAATCTTGTGCGTTGCTCCTTCTAACCACGCCGAGATTCTTGGGATCTTTTTGTTCCCTCATCAACCCACCCAAATGGTACAGTAACCCAATCCCCGGCCGCATCTGTTATCTTCATCCGCAATCTGCTATCATCGCTGAATAAAAGAGGAGAACCGCATCCCGTGGAAAAGCACACCTCCGAGTTTCTCGAGAAGCGCTTGGGCAAAGAAGGGCTCGAGCGCCTTCTGCGCATTGACCATCCCGATCTTCACCGCCTCATCGCCCGATACGTGGTCCTGTGCAATCCGGACAAAGTTTTCATCTGCACGGATACCCCTGAGGATATCGATTATATCCGCCAAGCGGCCATCCGTAACGGGGAGGAAAAGCCCCTCGCCATCCCGGGCCACACGGTGCACTTCGACGCCTACGATGATCAAAGCCGCGATCGAGAGAACACCGCCATCCTCGTCCCGAAGGGGACGGAGGCGGGATCGTTCATCGTCACCAAGGACCGGGACGAGGGTTTGAGGGATGTGCACACGATCATGAAAGATATCATGAAGGGGAGGGAGCTATTCGTATGCTTCTTCACCCTCGGCCCGATCGGTTCTGAGTTCACGATTCCGTGCGTGCAACTCACCGATTCGGCCTATGTGGCACACAGCGAAACCCTTCTTTACCGATCCGGCTATGAGGAATCCGTCCGGAAGGGGCGTTCGGCCGCCTTCTTCAAGTTCATTCACTCGCAGGGAGAATTGGACGAGCGGAAGGTCTCCAAGAACCTCCATCTCCGCCGGATTTACATTGATCTTGCGGAGGAGACGGTTTACAGCGCGAACACGCAGTACAGCGGCAACACGATCGGGCTCAAGAAACTCGCTTTGCGTCTGGCCATCCAGCGGGCCTCCCGGGAAGGGTGGCTTGCGGAGCACATGTTCATTATGGGGATCAATGGTCCGAATGGAAGGGTCACCTATTTCACGGGCGCGTATCCTTCCATGTGCGGCAAAACGTCCACCGCGATGATGCCGGGGGAGCGGATCGTCGGGGATGACATCGCATATCTGCGGAGCATCGGAGGAGAAGTACGGGCGGTGAACGTCGAGAAAGGCATGTTTGGCATCATCCACGGCATCAATTCGAGGGACGAGCCTCTTCTTTGGCAAGCCCTCCGTCAGCCGGGGGAGGTGATCTTTTCCAACGTGCTTTTCACCGAGGACGGCCGCGTTCACTGGCAAGGCGCCGATGGAGAAACGCCGCCGAAAGGCTTCAATCACTCCGGAACGTGGTTTGTGGGAAAAAAAGACTCCAAGGGAAAAGAGATCCCCTGTTCTCACCCCAACGCCCGCTTCACGATCAACCTCCGTCTATTGCCCAATTTGGATCCGATCATCGAGGATCCCCATGGCGTGAGGGTGGACGGAATCGTTTACGGAGGAAGGGACTCAGATACGTGTGTCCCCGTCGAGGAAGCCTTCGACTGGGATCACGGGATCATCACCAAGGGGGCCGCACTCGAATCCGAGACGACGGCGGCGGTTCTCGGGACGCCGGGCATGCTGGAATTCAATCCCATGTCCAATCTGGATTTTCTCTCCGTTCCCCTGGGAAAATACATCCAGAACAATCTCGATTTCGGCAAGAAGGTCGCCCGGCCGCCCCGGATCTTCGGGGTCAACTACTTCATCCGCGATCGGAGCGGCGCCTTCCTGAATTCCAAGGACGATAAGCGAATATGGTTCAAGTGGATGGAGCTGCGGATTCACGGGGAAGCCGGAGCCATCGATACCCCTACAGGCCGCATCCCCCGATACGAGGATCTGGCACGGCTTTTCCGGGCGGTGCTCGGCAGGGAATACGATCGAGAGGACTATCTTCGACAGTTCACCATCCGCATCCCGGAGCATCTGACAAAGATCGAGCGGATCGAGGGGATATTCCGCTCCGTCCCCCATACGCCCACCCGGCTGTTCGAAACCCTCCTCGCCCAGAAAGAACGGCTTCGGGCTACACAAGAGAGGCTCGGAAGCTATGTCCCTCCGGACAAGCTCTGATATGGGCGACCCATCGCCCGCGTGGATATTCCCAGTGATCGTTCGAGGTGATCGTTCATGGCATGGAAACCTACAGATGAAATGCTGCCTCCGGATTTTCCCACCGGGGTCCATCTCCTTCACGAACCCTCTCTGAACAAGGGGACGGCTTTCACCGAAGCGGAACGCAAACGCTTCGGCCTCCGGGGGCTCTTGCCGCCACACGTGCACACGCAGGAAGAGCAGGTCATGCGGGTCATGGAGAACTTCCGCAACAAGCCCACGGATATCGAAAAGTACATTCAAATGATCAGCCTGCAGGACCGCAACGAAACGCTCTTCTACCGGGTGGTGATGGACTACATCGAACAGATGATGCCGATCATCTACACGCCCACGGTGGGATTGGCATGCCAGACGTACGGCCACATCTTTCAGCGGCCGCGGGGAATATTTGTCTCGGCCCGGGACCGGGGTCGCGTGATTGATATCCTGCGCAACTGGCCGAACCGCGATATCCGCATCATCGTGGTGACCGATGGAGAGCGAATACTGGGATTGGGCGACCTCGGCGCTGCGGGGATGGGCATTCCCGCGGGGAAGCTCTCGCTCTATACCGCTTGCGCGGGCGTGCCCCCCTCCCAATGTCTCCCCATCACCCTCGATGTCGGAACGAACAATGAATCGCTCCTCGCCGATCCCCTTTACATCGGGCTCCGGCAACGGCGGCTTCGGGGCCCGGCTTACGACTACATCGTGGAAGAGCTGATCATGGCCGCCCAGGAGCTGTACCCGGGCGTCCTGATCCAATTCGAGGACTTCGGCACGGTGAACGCGTTCCGACTCCTCGCCCGATACAAGGATGAGGTATGTTGTTTCGATGACGATATTCAGGGCACCGGCGCCGTCTCGCTCGCCGGCATATACTCGGCGCTCAGGATCACGGGCGCCAACCTCACGGACCAAAGGATCCTATTCTTCGGCGCCGGCGAGGCGGGCATCGGCACCGCCGATCTGCTGGTCTCGGCGCTGATCGCCGAGGGACTCCCTCCGGAAGAGGCTCGAAAGCGATGCTGGTTTTTCGATTCGAAGGGCCTCGTGGTCAGGGCCCGGGCCGACCTCCCCGATTACAAGCTTCCCTACGCGCACGAGCACGAGCCCATCACCGATCTAGCCACCGCCATTCGGGCGCTGAGGCCGACCGTTCTGATCGGCGCTTCCGGGCAGCACGGCGCCTTCACCCGCGCCATCCTCGAGACCATGGCCGAGTTCAATCCGAGGCCCATCATCTTCTCCCTATCCAATCCCACCTCCAAATCGGAGTGCACCGCTGAAGAAGCCTATACCTTCACCGAAGGGCGGGTCATCTTCGCCAGCGGCAGCCCGTTCGCGCCCGTGACGATCGGGGGGAAAACGTTCATACCCGGTCAGGGGAACAACGCCTATATCTTCCCGGGAATCGGTTTGGGGGTGATCACCTGCGGGATCAGCCGGATCACCGACGAGATGTTCCTAACGGCGGCCAGAACGCTGGCGGGCCTTGTCATGGAAGAGGATCTAGCACAGGGGCGGATCTATCCGCCGCTCAAAAAGGTGAGGGAGGTTTCTCTCGCCATCGCCACCGCCATCGCCCGGATCGCTTACGAACGAGGATTGGCAAGTGTACCCCGGCCCGGTGATCTTCGGGCCTATATCGCCTCACAAATGTACGAGCCCAGATACCGGAACTATGCCTAGGGGGCGGAGCACTGCACGTTTCAACCGGCGTCCCTGCGGCCCGAGGTCTTCTCCACATACGCCCGGACGATATCGTGCCGGCGGAGAACCCCCACAAGGCGCGAAGGATTGTCTCGATCCACCACAGGGATGGATCCCACATCTCTGGCCCCCATCTGCAACAACACCTCATGCAAGGTTTGATCCGGATAGGCCACGATGAGGGATCGGGTGGTGGCGATATCCGCCACGGTCAAAGGAGAAGAAGGCCCTCCCATCTTCCTCTCCATTCCCGTATGGATATCGCTCAGCGTGACAATGCCCATCAGCCGGCCGGATTCGTCCACGACGGGGAAGCCCAGTTCGCCGCTCTGCTCGATCCGATGGAGTAGTTCATCCACGGCCATCGTAGGCGGAACCGTGGGAAAATCCCGTGCCATGACCTCGCCCACCCTGACCGTGCGCATCACATCCTTCTCCTCCATGCGCCGGATCTCCACGCCCCTTCGTTTGAGAGCTAAAATGTAAAGGCTTTCGCTGGATAGCGATCGCGCGACGATGGTCCCGATGACCACCGTGGTCATGACCGGGAGGATGATCTTGTAATCGCCCGTCATCTCGAAAAGAATGAGAATGGCCGTGATCGGGCCGCGAACGACCACCGCGAAAAACCCCGCCATTCCCGCCATCGCATAAGCGCCGACGGGCGCGACCGCGCCCGGAAAGGCTTCGCCGAACAAACTCCCGCACGCACTGCCCAAAGCGGCCCCTATGAGGAGCGCCGGTGCAAACGTACCCCCGCTCCCCCCGCTCCCCAGAGTAATGGAGGTGCCCAGAACCTTCGCCACCAGAAGGCCCAACGCCGCCAGAGCCCCGGCCTACCCCAGAAGAATGCCGTCCACCGGTCCGGAGTCGAGAAGAGCACCATCGGGACCATAATGGGCCCCATAGCCCACGCCGAAGATATCGGCGGAAAACCCGCCCGAAGAGATGTACCGAAGGGAAAGGAACCCGATCACACCCACGAGCACACCGCCAAGGGCGGGGGCAAGGTACATCGGCACATGCCCCTTCGTGAACCAGTGCGAAAGCACATCTTCGGTCCGATAGAAGAAGCGCATGAACCCCAGTCCGGCGAAGGCACACACCAATCCCAGAAGCATGAAAAGGACGATCTCTTGATCGTTCTTGAGAGTGTAGGCGGGCATGGCAAAGGAAGTCGGCTTGTCTTCCGTGAAAAGGAAGGCCCGGGCGATGATATCCGCCATGACCGAGCTGAGGACGATAAAGCCCACATTCCGCGCGATGATCCGGCGCTGAACGACCTCAAGGGCAAAGAAAGCCCCCCCAAGGGGGGCATTGAACGTAGCGGAAATACCCCCCGCAACCCCACAGAGCACCAGCGTGCCCAGCCAATCCCTCGGCACACAGAACCACTGACCCACCGCCGAGCCCAACGCCCCTCCGATCTGAACGATGGGCCCCTCTCGGCCGGCCGAGCCTCCGCTGCCGATGCAGATCGAAGAGGCCAGAACTTTGATCGCTGCCACCCGTTTGCGGATGCGGCCCCCCGCTGTGGCCAAAGCCGCCATGACGTCGGGGGGACCATCCCCCTTCGTCTCCCGGGCAAGAAAGTACACGATGGGCCCGACCAAGAGCCCGCCCACAGCGGGGAGGAGGATCACATAATAATCCCCCATGAAGTCCAAGCACCGCCCCCCCCGATTGAAGAATAGCCAACTGAACCACTCGATGGACTTCCAGAAGAGATAGGCCCCGAACCCCGCCCCGAGTCCAATCAGAATAGCCAAGAAAATGCCTGCGGCATCATCCGAGGTGCGGCGAAGCAAAACCCACGGATACGTGGCATAGTCAAGAAGAATCGGCCTGCCGGTCCGTTGCATCTCTCTGGAATGCAGGAAATTGTTCAAGCGGGCTTTCCAACAGATTCTACTCCCCCGCACCGTTCAATACAACTCGCGGGGCCAAAAACAGCGATCGAAGAAGCGCATCCAAAAGACGCCTCTCTCAGGGGAGTGGGAATGCCCTTCAAGAAGACCCCTTGGGTGGGTGGGATCGGAGAGGTCTGATCGTTCATCGGACTTCCGATCCAGAGCGAAAGATGCTATCCTCTTCGTGAGAGGACAATCCTCGCAAGGAGGGTTCCATGAGACCGCTGAGCAAGATTGCACCGGAATGGTGGGATTACACCACGCTGGACCGGGAGATTCTGGAGGCGGCCGCCCGCCTCACCGCGGATGATCTCCTCGGCCTCTCGCGGGAGGGTTTCACGATCAAGTTCTACGATACGGTCGAGGAGTTCTATCTTGCCGAGGCGCTGGAATACATCACCGCTTGGCGTGCCGCAACCCCCGAACAGCCCGCCGGCATCTGCGGGCCCATCGGGCCGACGGAGCAACTTCCCCTCGTCGCCCGAATCGTGAACGAGCTCGGGATCGATCTCAAGTATGCCCATTTCTGGGGCATGGACGAATGGGTTGTGAAAGGCAAGGAGGTGGGAATGGATTTCCCCCTCGGATTCGCCCGCACCGATATGGAGCTCTGCTTCAATCGCATCCGTCCGGAACTGCGAATGCCCCCGGAGAACATCCATTTTCCGAAAGCCGATCCCCGGGAATACATCGAAAGCTGGGGGAAAGCCCGGTGTGTGATCATGCAGGGCGGGCAGGGGGAGGTCAAGCACTGGGCCTTCAACGATCCGCCCAAACGCGAGGGCCGTTACAAAGACCATCCCCCCTCACCGGAAGAATATCGCCGGCTCTCCACACGGGTGGTAGATCTACACCCCCTCACCCTCATCCAGAACGCGCGCACCTCGGCGGCGGGAACGATCCACGCCGTCCCGGCACAGGCGGTAACGGTGGGACCGGTGGAAACTTGGAAAGCAGAGAAGGTCTCCATCTGGCACCCCGGCCATCACGATAACCCCTTCGGCATCCGGCTCACCGCATACATGATCTCCAAGCACATCGTGGATACATCGGTGCCCATGTCGCTCCTCGCGGATCACCCCAACGTTCAATTCAATTATCTGCGCAGCGGGATCGGAACGTGCCAGACCGAGATGCATTGAGCCGGAGGTCAAAGCCGATCGTCGTGGGTATCGGCGAGCTCCTGTGGGATTTGCTTCCTACGGGCAAGGCGCTCGGCGGGGCGCCAGCCAACTTCTGCTATCATGCGCAAGCGCTCGGCGCCGAGGCGATCATCGTCTCCTGCATCGGGAGAGACCTTGAAGGAGACGAGGCGATTTATCGTCTGACTTCTCTCGGGCTCACCACCGCGTACATCGGGCGGGACGAAGCCCGCCCGACCGGCACGGTTTCGGTCTCCCTGGACGCCGCCGGGAAGCCATCCTATGTGATCCATGAGAACGTGGCATGGGATTATATCCCCGGCACCCCGGAAATTTTGGCCCTTGCCTCCCGGACGGACGCCGTCTGCTTCGGCACCTTGGCCCAGCGCTCCGAAGTCTCGCGATCCACGATCCGATCCTTTCTGAAGGCCACCCGCCCCCAAACGATCCGGCTCCTCGACCTCAATCTGCGCCAAACATTTTACGATCGAAAGATCATCGAAGATTCCCTTCACATGGCCACCGTGCTCAAGCTGAGCGACGACGAGCTCCCGGTTCTGGCCGGTTTGCTCTCGCTCGAGGGGGATCCGCTATCGCTTGTGGAGGAACTCGGCCGGCGTTACCGCCTGAAAATCGTGGCCCTCACGAAAGGGGCCAAAGGAAGCCTTCTCTATGCGGAAGACCGGTTCTTCGCCCACCACGGATACGCCGTAGATGTGGTGGATACGGTGGGGGCGGGGGATGCGTTCGCCGCGGCACTGGCCCTCGGCCTTCTCGAAGGCCGGGATTTCGATGCGATCAATGAAAAAGCCAACCGCTTGGCCGCCTTCGTCTGCTCCCAAGCGGGAGCCATGCCGCTCATCCCCGAAGAAATCTTGCAAGATGAGTGAAACGGCTCAAGGCTATTGACAAATGGAGCGATACAATCTGATAATTCCCGTAGTGGGCACATTTTCTTTTCCGCCGCCGGTCTTTGAGCAACGCGAGGAAGGTTGAAGGTTCATTGGGCCGATGAGCAAGACCGAAGCCAAGAAGCGCTTGCCCCCCCGCAAAAAACCCGCTCGAGAACTCTGGATCGCCTACGTCTCCACTTTCCCCCCCCGCAAATGCGGCATCGCCACTTTCACCGAAGACCTCACCCGCGCCATGGATGGCCTTCTGGCCCCCACCATCAAATCCAAGATCGTGGCCATGAACCGCGACGACGTGATCGGGTATCACTATCCCAAGAAAGTGATCCTTCAGATCAATCAGGAACGCGATGACGATTACCTTCGAGCGGCTGAAATCCTCAACCAAAGGGATGAAATCCAGCTCGTCAACATCCAGCATGAGTTCGGTATATTCGGGGGAGAATGGGGTTTCAGACTGATCCCCTTCTTGCAAGCGCTGAAGAAGCCCAAGGTGATCACCTTTCACACGGTCCTCCCGGACCCTTCAGAAAAGCTCCGAACGGTGGTGCAGGCCCTCGCCGAACACACCGGCGGGATCACGGTCATGACCCAACGATCGAGAGCGATCCTCCAACAGGAGTACGGGATCGCTCCGGAGAAGATCAGAGTCATCCCACACGGCATCCATTCGGCGCCATACACCACCAGCAAGCAAGCCAAGAAGGCCCTCGGCTTTGCCGACCGAACGGTTCTCTCCACATTCGGACTTCTGGGGCGCGGAAAGGGATTGGAATACGTCATCGAAGCCTTGCCCGAGGTGGTCAAGCGCTTCCCCAAAGTCATCTATCTCATCTTCGGGGCCACCCATCCGACGGTGCTGAAGGAAGAAGGGGAATCGTATCGGAACATGCTCATTCAGAAAGTCCATGAGCTGAGCCTTCAAGACCATGTGAAGTTCTACAACAAGTACTTTTCGCTGGATCAGGTCCTGCGGAATCTTCAGGCAACGGATATCTATATCTCCCCTTCCCTTGATCCCAATCAGGCCACTTCCGGAACCCTCTCCTATGCCCTGGGGATGGGACGGCCGGTGATCTCCACCGCCTTCGCTCAGGCCCGGGAGGATATCACCGATGAGGTGGGCCTTCTAGTGGATTTCCGGAACCCCGGGGCCTACACGGAGGCCATTTGCCGGCTCCTCGAGGACGAGGAATGGCAACAGAGCTTGGGGCGGAATGCCTATTTCCGAACCCGCAACCGAACTTGGCCGAACGTGGCGATTCAATATTCGAAGTTCTTCGCTGAGCACGCGCCCGGGACGGCGGCGATCATCGAGCGGAAAAGCTTCCCCAAGATCAAGCTCGACCATTTGCTCCGCTTGACCGACGATTTCGGGATCGTCCAGTTCGCCAAACTCACCGAGCCCGATTTCACCTCGGGCTACACCCTCGATGATAACGCCCGCGCCTTGGTGGTGATCTCGAAATACCTTGAACACGTGGGCAGGGCCTCGAAGTCCTTCTCGCCGGCTCAAAAGCGCAAGCTATGGCAACTCGCCCATATCTATCTCGATTTCATTGCATTCGTATCGAGGCCGGACGGATGCTTCGATAATTACGTCACCGGGAACCGCACCCTCAACCACAAACAGAACCGTCAATCGAGTCTCGAGAACGCCAACGCCCGGGCCCTTCATGCGCTGGCCACCGCAACGATCTCGACCGCGATGCCCATGAGCATCCGCCGGCAAGCCTCCCGGCTCCTCAAGGAGCGCATCATCCGGGGGTGCACGTTCGATTCACCGCGGGCCATCGCCATCTACGCCAAGGCGCTCTCGGTGCTCCTCAGAGGAAGGGTTCGAGCCTATCGCAGCGAGATAGAACGGCTGCTCAAAGAGCAATGTGATAAACTCGTCTTGCTTCATCGGCAGAACAGTTCCTCCGAATGGCCATGGTTCGAGGGATACCTGACCTATTCCAATGCCGTGTTGCCGGAGGCATTGCTTCTGGGCTATCGCCACACCGGCATCGAGGAATACCTCAAGATCGGCAAAACAACCCTGGATTTCCTTCTTCGGGAAAGCTTCCGGGAGGGCATCTGTATGCCGGTGGGGCAGGAAGGATGGTACCCGAAGGATGGACCGCACAACCGCTTCGACCAGCAACCGGAAGAGGTATGTGCCTTCATCTATGCGCTGCGGACCGCCTATCACGTGATACACGATGAAAAGTACTTGGATCTCATGCACCGGGCTTTCAACTGGTTCTTGGGAGACAACATCCTCAACCAAGTGATCTACGATCAGACCACGGGCGGTTGCTACGATGGCGTGGGGGAAAAGACCATCAATTTGAACCAGGGTGCGGAATCCACCATCTCGTATCTTTTGGCACGTCTGGCCTTTTACGAGATACAGAGCCCGAGCACTCCATCCCGGAAGAAAACCGGATGACCCACATTCAGACATATTCAGAAAGACGCGACAGCCATTCCTCGGAATGGCTTCCATGGTTCGGATTTTTATCATGCGGCGGACTTGCGCCGAGCAGCCGCAGGATGGTCACAACATAAACCATGCCGATGAGGTCTCGGGAGAATTTCTGCGCAGCGGTGATCGTGGCCCATCCGGATGATGAGACCCTTTGGGCCGGCGGCACGATTCTGATGCATCCGGAATGGCAGTGGACGATCGTTACCCTCTGCCGCAGGAGCGATCCCGATCGAGCGCCGCGATTCTTCCGGGCTCTTCAGGAATTCAAGGCGCAGGGCGCGATGGGGGATCTCAACGATGAACCCTCTCAGCCCCCACTTGCGGATGCGCTCATGGAGGAGACGGTGCTCTCCCTTCTCCCACAAACGGATTTCAGCCTTCTTGTGACTCACGGGCCGCGGGGCGAATACACCCGGCACCGGCGGCACGAGGAAACGAGCCGCGTCGTGGGTTCCCTCTGGAGCCGCCGGATCCTCCGGGCCCCTGAGCTCTGGATGTTCGCCTATCGGGATTCCGGCATAGGAGGCATCGAGGACCCTCCCCGGCCGATCGAGACGGCGCACCGACGAATCGACTTACCGGAGGAAATCTGGAAGCGGAAATACCGCATCATCACCGAAATCTACGGATTCGATCCCCGGGGGTACGAAGCCAACATCGTGCAACGAGAGGAGGCATTCTGGCGCTTCCGTTCCGCAGCACGATTTCAACGATGGCTTAAAACGGGAGGGAGAACGCTATGAAAGTGCTGGTTCTCTACGAGTACCCCCCACCGCCCGGGGGACTGGCCACCCAAGGGGATCTCCTGTACCGGGGACTCAAGGAGCTCGGGGTGGATACGTACGCCGTCCACTTCCAGAGCGCCCAAGAGAAAGAATGGTACTATCGGTGGTTCAAGCCGGATGTGGTCGTGGGCGTCGGATACTGGGGGGATACCCCCGACCTCGTGCTTCACCCCCAGCACTACGGAGTGCAACCCGTTCCATGGCTGGTCGCCGATGGCTATGTAACCCAACACCTCGAAGTCCTCAACGCCCTGCCCCTCGTGTTAACGACATCCCAGTGGGTGAAAGAAGTGTACATCCGCGACGGGCTCGATGGGGACAACATCGAAGTCCTGCCGGTAGGTTGCGATACGGATGCTTTCATCCCCCGCGATCGCAGGGATCCGAAAGTAGCGTATGTGCGAGAGGGGCTCGGCGTCTCTCCCGATGAGCTCATGATCCTCACCGTCGGCGGGGATGCGGCTTCCAAAGGGGCTCAGGAGGTGATGCAAGCGCTGGCCATCATCGATCATAAGGCCCCGCCGTGGAAATACATCTGCAAGGTATGGCCGCAACCGCGCACGGCAGAGCAGAACATGCAGGATATCCGCCTTGCCACTTCGCTCGGCATCGAGCGGAAGGTCCATCACGCCACGAGCATCGTCTCTCGAAACTTCATGCCGTACCTCATGGCCGCCTGTGATATTTATGCCGCTCCCTCACGCCTCGAGGGCTTCGGCATGCCGCACATCGAGGCCGGCGCATGCGGCAAACCGGTGCTGAGCATCAACGCGATGGCTTTGAAAGAAACGCTCGTCCATGGCGAGACGGCGTTCCTCGCCGGAGTGGCGATGGAAGTCGTCCTCCGGGAGGCCACGGTGGGCGGGGAATCGGGGGAACACCGGGTGGTTTTTCCAACCCCGCGCACGGTGGATTACCGGGCCAGCGTGCACGATATCGCCAACTACCTCATGGACCTCATGGAGAGCGAGAAGCTCCGCCGCAAGATGGGAGAGGCGGGCCGCCGCCGGGTAACGGCAAACTACGATTACCGCGTGGTGGCCAAGAAATTCGTCGAGATCATCACGAGACGCCTCGGCATTTCGTGATGAAGGCATCGTCCCGCCAACCGGGAATGACCGCCGCGAGGAGAAATGAACGCAAAACTGCACGCTCAAGTGAAAGAAGCCAAGAAGGCCGCGATGGAGGTTCTACTCCATAACATTCACGGCCCTTTCCAAAAACTGCCCCGCACCGCGGGATGGGGATACCCGGAGCCTTACACCCGCGATTGGATGATCGCTTCCCTCGGGGTCCTCGTCTCGGGAAATCCGAAGCTGATCCGAAGCCTCCGCCGGGTGCTCGAGACCTTGGCCAAGAACCAGAGCCCCCGGGGACTCATCCCCGGACTCGTGCATGAGCCGGATGATCGCGGATCCAGCGACACTACACCGCTCTTCATCCTCGGCGTAGGCTTCTTTCGGAAAGCCACCGGTGAAGCCGACTTTTTGGAAGAAGCCGTCCAGAGGGCAATGACGTGGATGGATTATCAGAGCCCCACGGATAACGTGATCGTGGGTCAATTGCCCACCAGCGATTGGCGGGACGAGCAATGGGTGCTGGGGTATGGATTGTACGTGAACACGCTCGTATATAGCTACCTCCGGCTCTATGGAGAGCACCGCAAGGCCGCTCTCCTCGAACGCGAGATGGAGAAATTCACCATCACCGGCGGGGTCAAGCACCGCCATGTCCACGAGGGCTTGGCGCTTCGGCGCAAGCCCTACTACGCCATGTGGTCTTACAAAGTGCTTGCGGATGAGCGGTTCGATCTCATGGGAAACAGCTTGGCCATCCTCTCGGGGATCGCTTCTCCTTCGAGAGGCCGCAGAATGCTCTCGTGGATCGAACGGGAGTGCCGGGCCCTTCGGGAAAAGGGACTCCTCGGGCTCGATCTCCCGCCCGTCTTGCTCCCGTACATCCGCCCTCAGGATCCGGATTGGCGCCCCCGATATGCCCAATTCAACCGCCCCGGTGAATATCACAACGGCGGGGTATGGCCGTGCGCCTGTGGATTCTACGTTGCCGCAGCCGTGGCCGCCGGAAAATTCCGCCTCGCGGAGAAAAAGCTCGCCGCCCTCACCGATTTGGTGCGGCCGGCTCGCATGGCGAACGTCCCCTACGGCTTCAACGAGTGGTTCCGGGCTCAGGATGGAACCCCCTGCGGGGAAGATTGGCAGACATGGTCCGCAGCGATGTATCTCTATGCCGCCACATGCGTCGAGGAGCGGAGGACCCCTTTCTTCGACGAGATCCGCGCGCACATCCCCACGGCCCAGAGTATCGGAAATGCGGTCTAAGCATTTCTGGGGAAATACCCCCACAGGGGGGTGGGGGTCTCTCCACTGGCAACGCCCGCTTCCGAATCGTTACAATCGTTAGAGTAAAGCCCAAAAGAGCGATTGAAGAAGAGCGTGCACAAGATACCTTCCTCGGGGGGATTGGGGGTGTCCCCAAGAAAACCCTTTGGGCGGGTGGGGGGGATCGGAGAAGCCGGATCGTTCATGGGGTTGGGGAAATTCCGGGGCAAGGTCCGCAGTAACGTGATCGAGGTCATCCACCCTGAGAGTGAAGGACACAAAGCGGAATCGCCGTTTTGGGGGTAAAGAGAGTTTTAGACATGTGGATCAGACGGATCATTGCGGCATTTCTCGTCCTTTTGCTCTTCATTTCCTTCGCCGGGGTTCTTCTCATGACGCAGGCCGGTGATTCCTTCGGAAGCGCCGGCTTCTACGATCGGCAGATGAAGAAGGCAGATGTGTACAATTTCGTTTACGATGAGCTTTTGCCGGCGGCGCTCGACGAGGCCGAGGAGACCGCCTCCGATGACAACCCCGTGAATACGGACGCCATCCGCGACGAGATCATCGCCGCCGCACGAGAGGCCTTCCCCCCGGATTGGCTCGAACGTGAATTCAAATCCATCACGAAGGTCATCGTCCCCTATTTCACGGGCGGCAAGGATACCTTCACCCACACCATCCCTCTGGACGAACGCGTGAGCGCCGCCGTTGCCGCCATCCGGGAACACCTTCTGCAGGGAGAAGCTTTCGATAGCCTCTACGCCGATCTCACCTCATACGCCGCCGATCGGTTGATCGAGAACCTCGATAAGCTCCCCTACAAGCTGACTCTGAACAAAACATCGGTGGAATCCTCCCTTCGCTCCGCCTTCCCGAAGGAATGGATGGCCGCTCAGCTCAACACCGCGCTCGACTCCCTCGTGCCGTACCTTACCGATGCCTCGGATACGTTCACGGTAACGTTCGAATTCCGGGATCGCGTGGACGCCGTAGCCGCCGCCGCGCTCGAAATCCTGAGCTCGAAGGAAACCTACGATTACGTCATCGATCAGACGATCGAGCCGATCGTCGAGGAGAACCTTCCCGATGGTTTCTCCATCCCCTTCGGAATCACCTTCACCGCCGCAGATATCTCCGCGGCGATCAAACGGGTGCTCCCCGAAAACTGGGTGGAGGCTCGACTCGCCGAGGTCATTCAGGAGATCGCCGCCTACGCCAAAGGCGAGGTTTCCACTTTCGGTGTGAACATTCCTCTCGAGGACCGCAAGGCCGCCGCAGCCGATGTGCTGGCCGAAACAGCGGACCAAGCCTTGAGGGAAACGTTCGAAAGCCTTCCCACCTGCAGTCAATCCCAATTCTCATTGGCCCTAGCCAAGCTGGCCCACAAACCCCTCGGCACACTGCCCGATTGCCGTCCCGCCGGCATCTCCTACGAGATGTTCAAGACAATGGTGGGTAGCGCCATCGGCACGAATGTAGATGCCCTCATCGCCGCAACAATCCGGCAAACGATCGAGTCCGAGATCCCCGATGAATGGGCCTTCACCGAGGAGAATTTGAAAGACGCGCTGGGCCGGGGGAACGAAGACCTTTTGGAAAAAGCCAGAGAATACGTCTCGGAAGGGTGGAGTCTCACCGAGGCCGATCTCCTCGATGAGCTCAGTCCCGAGGACGAGGATACCCTCAATGACCTCCGCGGGTATATCGGGCGCGGATACACGTTCACCGAGGCGGATCTGAGGGAAGCCGTCTCCGATGACGGCAAGGATCCAGAGGCGCTCGATTCGTTCGATGATTCGCGCCATCTCATCCATACCCTCCGATCGTGGACATGGGCATTCTGGCTTCTGCCGGCGGCGCTCATTCTGGGGATCGGATTCCTCGCCGGAAACGGATGGAGGGGACGGACCCTGTGGGCGATGGGAAGCCTCTTCATCGTCTCCCTCGTCATTTGCATCGTGGTATCGGTGCTCGATGCCCGTCTGACCGATCAAAAGATCTCCGAGGCGTTCGATCAATCGGACCTCAGCGGGTTGGAACGGGTGATCTCGGAGAAGGGAGAGGAGATCGCCCGGAATTGCGCTTCGAGTTTCGTCTCGGCCGTTCGGGGGGATACGATTATCACCATGGTGATCACCGGATTGATCGGGGCGGGAATCGTGGGCGGGGGGATCATCTATCGGCGGCGGATGCCCGGCACCGTCGCACTGCCGACTCATCCTTCTGCACCCCCCGGGGGATCGTTCCCACCGGATAAAGATGAGACCATCGCCGGCCCATCGGATGTGGAGGCGCCCGGGGGCCGGTGAAGCAATCAAACGTAAGTCAAAGTCAATCGGGGAGGAGATGAAACCATGGCACCCACAAAGAAGAAGGAATCCCAGAGAGAATCGGCAAAGCCCCAGCGGGCCATCCGAAAGATCGGAGTGCTCACGAGCGGCGGGGATGCACCCGGAATGAATGCGTGCATCCGTGCAGTGACTCGGGCCGGCATGGCCAAAGGGCTCGAAGTGATCGGCATCAAGCGGGGATACTCGGGCATGTTCGAGAAGGAATTTGTCAAGATGAACTCCCGTTCGGTGGCGAATATCATTCAGCGGGGGGGCACCATACTGGAGAGTTCCCGCTGCGAGGAATTCATGACTCCCGAGGGAAGAGCCCAAGCGGCCAAGAATCTGCTCGAGGAGGGCATCGATGCTCTCGTGGTCATCGGCGGGAACGGGAGCTTCCTTGGGGCGGATGCCCTGTGCCGGGAGAGCCCGATTCAAGTGATCGGCGCCCCGGGAACGATCGACAATGATGTGTACGGTACGGACTTCACGATCGGATTCGATACGGCCGTGAACACCGCTCTGGAGGCCATCGACCGCATTCGGGATACGGCGGATGCGTTTCAACGGGTGTTCTTCGTGGAAGTGATGGGGCGCAAATCCGGCTACATCGCCCTCGAGGTCGGCATAGCGGGCGGTGCCGAAGAGATCCTCATCCCGGAGCACAGCATCGATCCGGAGACCCTCAGTCACACCATCCGCGAGAGCTTCCGGAGGGGCAAACGGAGCAGTATCGTGGTCGTGGCCGAAGGGAACGAGACCGGCCACACCATCGAGATCGCGCGATATGTGCAGTACCGCCTCAAGCTCGATTGCCGGGTATGCGTGCTCGGGCATCTGCAACGGGGCGGACCGCCCACAGCCAAGGATCGCGTTCTGGCCTCCCGCCTCGGCGCCGCCGCCGTGGACGGCCTTCTGCAAGGAAAATCGGGGTGTGCCGTGGGAGAAATCGCCGGAGAGATCGTCTTCACTCCTCTCAAAGAGGCCGCCGAGAAGAAGAAACCGCTGAACCTCTATTCGCTCAACGCGATGAAGGTTCTCGCGCTCTAAGCCCATCGTCAAGGCACGGGGGTCCACCGCGACGAAAAATTGCCCGCGCGGCTATTCGTTGGGATCTCTGGTCCCAAGGCCGTTCTTAGGGGCGTTTCCCCTATGTTGACTCTCCAGAACGGGCTATATTATAATGAGCACGGCAATTCAGAACCTCAGCAACAAGTTGTGGCACATTGGAAATGGGGGAACTCTTCATCGTCAGTTCGGAACAAACCCTGGAAGCCGCCGGTGCCATAACTCAATTGGCCTCATCCGGTGAATGGACGGTTACCCTCTATTGCGATAGCGAGTCGCTGTGCCAAAAGGCCGCTGAGGCAATCCGCGCCGCCTCGCTCGCGAAAGGTGCCAAAGAAAATACCGATCCACCGCCATCTCAAGCGGCCACAGGCCGGGTCCGGACGACCACCGTGATCAGCGAGGCCCGCAAAGCGGATATCGTCATCGAGTCAACCTTCGAAACCGAATCCGGGAAGCAAGAGATCCTCCGGCGATTGGATGCCCTCTGCACGGAGAAAACGATCATCGCTTCGAACACCTCGACGATTCCCATCACCCACCTTGCCGCGGGGACCCGTCACCCCGATCGCATCATCGGGATGCACTTCATTTACTTCTCCCCCGTTCTCAAAGTGGTCGAGATTGTCCGCAGCGCATGGACATCGGAAGCGACGGCGCAGACGGCAAAGGAACTGGCCGGAGGGCTCGGGCTGGAAACGGTCGCGGCCGAAGACGTCCCGGGGCTTCTGAGCACCCGGATATGGATGGTCCATTTGAACGAGGCGGCGAACAACGTCCTCAACAAACTAGTCGAACCACAGGCCCTCAAGAAGTTGAACCGAACGATCTCGCCGCAAGCCTATTCGATCCTCGAGTCCGCCGATTTCATCGGCATCGATAACTGTGTGGCATGGTTGCAAAACCTGTACCGTGCCTATGGCGATCCGAAATACGCCCCATCTCCCCTTCTCATTCAGATGCTCGACGCCGGTCACATCGGGGTAAGGGCCGGCAGGGGATTCTTCAATTACACTTAGGAGGAAAGGTTTCATGGCGGTGAACAAACAAATGACCGTAGAGCAAGTCATCGGTCAGATCAAGGATGGCGACACGATCGCCATCGGCGGATGGGGACTTATCCGGAAGCCGATGAGTCTCGTGAGAGCGATCGCCAAATCGAATCTGAAGAACCTGACGATCATCGGACTCTGTGGAATGGATTTGGATATGCTAGTGGCGGCGGGGAAGGTGAAGAAGGCCATCACCGGATTCGTGGCATTCGAGGGCGGGGAGGGCCGAGCGGTAGCCTACGATAACGCCCGGAAAAACGGCACCATCGAATACATGGAACTCTCCGAATACATGTTGATCGCCGGGCTCAAGGCCGCCGCCGAGAGATTGCCGTTCTACCCGACCCGTTCGGGCCTGGGAACGGATATCCTGACCATGAACCCGGAAATTCAGACCTTCAAAGCACCCTATACGGGCGAGAAACTCGTGGCCATGCCCGCCCTGCGCGCCAATGTGGCGCTGATCCATGCCAACGAAGCCAGCACGGAAGGATACGCCACCATCAAGGGCGATCGGCTCTGGGATCACATCATGATCCGGGCGGCGGATAAGGTCTTCGTGAGTTGCGAGCGGATCGTGCCGCGGCACGAGCTTCAGAAGGATATGGCCAATATCAAGGTCCTTACACCGTGGGTGACGGGCGTGGTGGAGACGCCGAACGGCGCCCGCCCGGGGATCCTTTTCCCGGACTATCTTGACCCGGCAAATCGAACGATCAAAGCGTACATGGATGCGGCGTTGGATCCCAAGGCCCTCAAGGAATATCTGGCCAAGTGGTAGGATCAAAGAAAATTCAAACGGAGGATGACGATGGCAAAGGCAACGAAAAGCAAAACAGCCGCCCAAGAGCTGGCAACGGATTACACCATCGAAGAGCAGATGTGTTGCGCCCTTGCTCGGGAGTTCGGGCCCGATGATCACATCGCCCTCTCGGGCGTTTTGAACTGGACTTTTGTGGCCGAGGCACTGGCCCAGAAACTCTATGCCCCGCAGATTCCCTGCCATCACGATCACTGGCGTCTCGGCGGCGATGGATGCCTCACCGATGGACCGCGCTTCCCCTTCCAAGTCGGCAACCCGCCGGCGGAGTTCATCTCGGCGCGCGTTACCAGTGAGGATATCTTCGCCATGGTGCTCGGCGGCAAGTGGAGCATCATGATGCAGCCGGTGCAAGTGGATAAGTACGGCAACGCCAACCTCGCGCTCATCGGCGACCCGCGGAAACCCGATCGGTACTTCGTGGGCTCCCGCGGCCTGCCCGATAACTCCACCAACGGCGGGCGGATCTACTTCACCCTCCCTGACCATCAGAAACGGAATTTCCCGGAGAAGGTGGACTTCCGCTCTTCTGCGGGATGGGGACCCGAGCGGCGGGCCGGCGAGATCAAGTACGGCGCTGTGGCAAAGGTCTTTACGCCTTTGTGCATCTTCGATATCGATCCCAAGACCAAGACGATGCGGCTGGCCTCCGTTCATAAAGGGATCACCGTGGAACAGGTGCTGGATAACACCGGATTCACCCCCGTGATCCCCGAGGGCGGCGTTCCCGAAACGTGCATCCCGACGAAGGAAGAAATCCGGCTTTTGCGGGAAGTGATCGACGGCGCCGGCATCCGGCGGCTGGACCACGGCACAAAGGAACAGAAGAAAGCGATCTTCGATCAGATCAATGCCGGAACCATGTTCCAGCAGGTCTATCCCGGAAGGAAGTAAAGATTGCGCAACGGGTTCCCCTCGCACGCTGTGCGAGGGGAACCTTCCGAGCACGGCGGATCGGAGAGGCAACGGATGCAGGTGAGCAAGGTATTTGTCATCGGGGGCGGGGGGTTGATGGGAAGCGGCATCGTGCAGTGCTGTATCGAGTCCGGCCTGAGCACTACATCGAACGATATCAAGGAAGAGTTCGTCCTGAGAGGAGTGAAGGGCATCACCGAGAGACTCGAGCGGAAGGTATCGAAGGGGGTACTCACCGCCGCTCAGAAGGATGAGATCCTTTCCCGGCTCAAGAAATCCACCGATCTGGCCGATGCCAAAGATGCGGACGTGGTCATCGAGGTCGTCTTCGAGGACATGAAGCTCAAGAAGGATATTTTCTCCCGCCTCGATACCATCTGCCCGCCGCACACCGTGTTCGCCTCGAATTCGTCCTCGCTCCCCATCACCGAGATGGCCGCGGCCACCAAGCGGCCTGAGAAAGTGATCGGGATGCATTTCATTCAGCCCGTGCCGGTCATGCCGCTGGTCAACGTTATCCGGGGGCTTCTGACCTCGGATGAAACCTTCGGCACGGTGGTGGATCTGGCTCATCGGCTGGGCAAGGAAGTTCTGGAGTGGAAAGATGGCCCGGGACACGGACTGCAACTGGCGCTCATGGCTTACTACAACGAGTCCGCCAAAGTCCTCGACGAGGGGCGGGGATCGAAAGAGGATATCGACACGTGTTTCAAGGTAGGGGTGGGGATGCCCATGGGGCCCATCAGCACATTGGACTTCATGGGAATGGATACCGTCTTGCACATTCTGCGAACCCTTCACGAGGCCTATGGAGGATCTCAATTCCATCCTTCCCCGCTTCTGGTGAAGATGGTGAGCGCGGGGCTCTATGGGAACAAGGCCGGGAGGGGCTTCTACACCTACAAAAGATGAACCATCCGCAGGGAACCGCCCTGTGGGAGGGATTGTGGTCCGTCCGTTCGCTATCCGGGATACCAATCCCATGAAAGTGATGATCCCGGGTCTTTCCAGAGCGCGCCGGGATGAGTTCGGTTGCAATCCTCTGCTCGATGAATCCTCCCCTCGCCCTACGGCTTCGGATTCATCGTTCAAGAGAGCGCATTCGCACTCGATCCAGAGTGCTTCGAAGGTGCCTCGAACAAAACCATGAAACAAGACTACACTGCAAGCGATATTCAGGTTCTCAAAGAGATGGAGGCCGTGCGGTTGCGGCCGGGAATGTACATCGGCAGCACGGATCAGCGGGGGCTTCATCACCTCGTCTATGAGATCGTGGATAACAGCATCGATGAGGCCATGGCCGGCTATTGCGACCGCGTGCGCGTGACCATTCATCGGGATGGCTCCGTCACCGTGGCCGATAACGGGCGGGGCATTCCGGTGGATATTCATCCCACCACGAAGATCTCGGCGCTTCAAACGGTGATGACGATTCTGCACGCGGGCGCCAAGTTCGGCGGTCAATCCTACAAGGTCTCCGGGGGATTGCACGGGGTCGGCGCCTCCGTGGTGAACGCCCTTTCGAAGTGGATGATCGTGGAAGTCTCCCGCGACGGGAAGCTCTACCGGCAGCGATACGAGCGGGGTGTGCCCAAGAGCGCCGTGGAGACCATCGGGGAATCCACGGGCACCGGAACAACCACCACCTTCATGCCGGATGATCAGATCTTCGCCTCTCTGGATTACGATTTCAAGGTCCTTGCCCAGCGCTTCCGGGAGATGGCCTATCTGAATCAAGGGGTATGGATCGAATTCCGGGACGAGAGGGAGGATCGCGAGGCCACATTTCACTTCGAGGGCGGGATCGCCAGCTTTGCCCGTCATCTCAATCGGAAGCGGGTCGTACTTCACCCCAAACCGATCTACATTTCCAAGATGGTGAACAGCACCGCCATCGAAGCAGCCTGCCAGTATAACGAAGGGTTCACCGAGAACACGCTGGCCTTTGCCAATTGCATCAACACGATTGACGGGGGCACACACCTCACGGGCTTCCGCACCGCGCTGACCCGCGCCCTCAACGACTATGCCCGGAAGTACAAGCTCCTGAAAGAGAACGAGCCGAATTTCTCCGGCGAGGATGTGCGAGAGGGGCTGGTAGCCATCATCAGCGTCAAACTCCACGATCCCCAGTTCGAAGGGCAGACGAAGACTCGCCTCGGGAACCCGGACGTCAAGAATCAGGTGGAGACGGCGGTTTACGAAGGGCTGATGCTCTATCTCGAAGAGCACCCTCAGGACGCCAAGAACATCGTGGAGAAATGCCAAACCACGGCCCGCGCCCGGGAAGCGGCACGCAAAGCACGAGAGCTCGTCACCAAGAAAAGCATTTTGGAAGGGGGCACATTGCCGGGGAAGCTCGCCGATTGCTCGGAGAAGGATCCGGCCAAGCGGGAACTCTACATCGTCGAGGGTGATTCGGCAGGCGGATCCGCCAAACAGGGGCGCGATCGGAACTTCCAAGCGGTTCTCCCGCTCAAGGGGAAAATCCTGAACGTCGAGAAGGCGCGGCCGGAAAAGATGCTCTCTCACGATGAGATCCGAGCGCTGATCGTGGGGTTGGGAGCGGGAACGGGGACCGGCAACGGATCTCAATTCAATCTCTCCAAATTGCGGTACCACCGGGTCATCATCATGACCGATGCGGATGTGGATGGCTCGCACATCCGCACGCTCCTCCTGACCTTCTTCTTCCGATACATGGTGGAAATCATCACCAACGGGCATCTCTATATTGCGCAACCGCCGCTCTACCGGATCAAGAAGGGCAAGGAAATCCGTTGGGTCTACTCCGATGAGGAAAAGCAACAACTGCTGAGTCAACTGGGCACCAAAGGGATCGAAATTCAGCGGTACAAGGGGTTGGGTGAAATGACGCCCCAGCAACTATGGGAAACAACCATGAATCCCGAGACCCGCACCATGCTTCAGGTAACCATCGAAGATGCGATGAAGGCGGAGGAGATCGTGGAGACGCTCATGGGGGAGGATGTCGCACCGCGGAAGGCCTTCATCCAAGCCCACGCCACGCAGGTCAAAAACCTGGATATCTGATCCAGAGCAACCTATGGCGTTACTCGAACGCCTTCGCTCCTTCGAATCCCCCGACGACCCGGAGAATGGCCCTTACCGGCAGAGATCCGTGACCGTAAGATCGAGGGCCACTTCGGCATCGAGGGCCCCCGTCTTGATCGCGATATCGGCGTCCAGAAGCTTTCGATAGCTTTCCACAAGCCGCGGCATGGAATACGCCTGAGCTTGCTCGACCGCTTTTCGCAGGGCAAACTGTGAGGTGAGTCCGACGGCCCCCCCGATCGAGGCGGGGGGAACACCTTTCGTCAGCAACTCCCGGATCTGAACGAGGAAACGGAACTGCCGGACGATCATATGCAGTAGATAGGAAGGGGGCGCACCATCGCTGAGGAGTTGATGCATGAGGCGCGAGGCCACGGCGGCCCGGCGTTCCACGATCGCATCTACCATCACAAAGATATTGGCCTCCCGCACACAGCTCACGAGGAGGCGCACATCCGATTCTTCGACGCGGCGCCCGGCGGCATAGAGGGAGAGTTTCTCGATCTCCTGAGAGAGCACCCGAAGATCATTGCCGATGAACTCAATGAGCAGCTTCACCGCCTGTGGACTGATCTCGCTTCCGTAGCCTCTCGCGCGGGAACGAACCCACTCCGGAAGCTCCGGGCCCCTGATATCCGGCAGCGAATGCTCGATCACCTCCGCAATCGGGGAGAGCGCCTTGAGCAGGGGATTGGTCTTCTCCATCTTGCCTTCGACCATGACCAGCACGGTGCTCATGGGGATGGTGCGCAGCGCTTCGACAAAGGCCCCGCCGGCATCCGATCCTTCCCCACCCCCCGGGGTTGTCTTCTTCTTACGTTTGCCCGATCTCTCTCCCTCCCCGGCAAGACGCGCAAGAAGCCCTTCAACGATCACCATCCGGCGGGGGGCTAGAAAAGGAACCGTATTGCAGGCGGCGAGGATCTCCGGGAGCGTCGCTCGATTCCCTTCGATCCGGAGAAGGTTCGGGCCCTCCATATCACCCAGGTTGCACTCACGTTTGATCCGGGCCAGACGCTCACCGATGGTGAAATCATCCTCCCCATACAATACGTAAATCAAGGCCTCATCCTCCGATACGGGCCGCTTGAGGGAGAGCGCACCGCGCATCCCGGGAGGGGACTCTCCGAGGGATATCATGGGCGCTCTTCCCAATATATCAGTTTTCGCCGGAACAGGGCAACCGGGTGCGGTGCACCCGAAAAGAGCGATTGAAGAAGAGAGCGCAAAAGATACCTCTCTCGGGGGCATTGGGGGTGTCCCCCGAGAAAACCCTTTGGGCGGGTGGGCGGGATCGGAGAAGCCGGACCGTTCGTGGGGTGCGGGGGAATTCCGGTACAAAGTCCGGATGAGGTTTTAATGGTTATTCACCCGAGGGTAAAGACTGCAAAGCTGAATCGCTCTTTTTGCCGGGCATGCGCTGAAGCAAGACTCGCAAGGTCAACGTCGGAGCATGAGGCGAATGAGTGCGGGATCTGCCTAAGAAGGTCAGAGAGGCGGAATAGCTACAAATCCGGATTCGATAGATTGTGGAATTGGGAATTCGCCATCGGGCGGAAGAACTCGGACTTTGCGGGGGATATGGCGCCCCCTCGAAGATTCGCGGTCACCACATTGATCTTAGTGACATGAAGAGAGTAAAATAGCTTCCACCCATACACCATTCTATTCTCAGGGAGGATCACTATGCCACAGCAACCCACCACCCAGCGCGCCTATACCCTTCGGCTCCGGGGAGCCGACCCAAATGAGACTTCATGGCGCGAAGCGCTCTGGCAGACCCACGAGGCGGTCAACAAGGGCGCCAAGGTTTTCGGGGACTGGCTTCTCACTCTGCGCGGGGGGTTGGACCACGCTCTGGCGGATACCAAGGTCAAGGGGAAAAAGGGAAAGCCCGACCGCGATCCGAGTGCCGAGGAGCGCAAGGCGCGGCGAATTCTGTTAGCCCTGTCGTGGCTTTCGGTGGAGTCGAAGCTTGGGGCTCCGGCGGATTTCATCATTGCATCCGGCGAAGAGACCGCCGAAGCGCGCAACGCCAAAGTCATCGCAGCGCTTGAGGAAATCCTCAGAAGCCGTGATGTGGCAGAAGAAGCGATTGGTGATGTCACAAAGAAGCCTGAGGACCAACCCGGAACTTGGATCGGCGATTGCGCCCCGTCTCTGACCGCCGCCATCCGCGAAGACGCCGTATGGGTCAACCGGAGCAAGGCGTTTGATGAGGCGGTCAAGTCAATAGGTTCCTCACTCACACGCGAGGAGGCGTGGGACATGCTGGAACGCTTCTTCGGAAGTCGTGACGCCTATCTGGCCCCAGCGAAAGGCTCCGAAGACGAATCTTCCGAGACAGAGCAAGAAGACAAAACGAAGGACCTCGTCCAGAAGGCAGGGCAATGGCTCAGCAGCCGGTTCGGCACCGGTAAAGGAGCGGACTTCTGCCGCATGGCCGATGTCTATAAAAAGATCGCGGAGTGGGCTGATAATGCTCAAGCGGACACGACCGGAAATGACGCTATCAATAATCTCGCCGCCTTCCTCAGTGAATTCAATCCTGCATCCAACGACCTAAAGGGCGTGCTTGGCCTGATCAGCGGCCCCGGTTACAAGAGCGCGACGCGCAACCTTCTCACCCAGATCGCCGCCAAAGCCACCGTCACTCAACAGGACCTTGCGAGGCTGAAAGATACAGCGACCGAGGATGCCCGGAAGTGCTATCAGAATACCGGATCGAAGGGGCAACGACGGTACGCCGACTCAATCCTGAAGGATGTAGAGTCAGTTTGTGGGTTCACCTACTTGCAGGAAGGGGGACCGGCTAGGCATTCCGAGTTCGCGGTCATCCTTGACCATGCGGCCCGCCGTGTTTCGCTGGCCCATACGTGGATCAAGCGCGCGGAGGCGGAGCGAAGGAAGTTTGAGGAAGACGCAAAGAAGATAGGTCAAGTACCCAAGGCAGCGAAAGACTGGCTGGATCAGTTCTGTCTGGAACGCTCGGGCGTGTCAGGCGCGCAGGAACCCTATCGTATCCGTCGGCGAGCAGTGGACGGATGGAAGGAAGTGGTCACCGCATGGAGCAAGGCCGACTGCAAGACCGCCGAAGACCGCATCGCCGCCGCTCGGGCGTTGCAAGACGATCCGGAGATCGACAAGTTCGGCGACATCCAGCTATTCGAGGCCCTCGCTGAAGACGACGCCGTGTGCGTTTGGCACAAGGACGGCGATGCCGCGAAAACTCCCGACCCTCAGCCGTTGATTGACTACGCTCTTGCCGCTGAAGCGGAATTCAAGAAAAGGCACTTCAAGGTGCCGGCATACCGCCATCCCGATGCGCTTTTGCATCCCATCTTCTGCGATTTCGGGAAGTCACGCTGGGACATCTGCTTCGATGTCCATAAAAACACTAAAACGCCCTTTCCGCGGACGCTTTGCCTGACGCTTTGGACCGGAAGCGAGATGGTATCAGTTCCGTTGTGCTGGCAGTCCAAGAGGCTGGCGCGCGATCTGGCTCTTGACCATGGCAGGCAGGACCTCGGGTCTCCCAAAGTCACCCGCGCGGACAGATTGGGACGAGCCGCTTCAAATGTGACCGAGAATGATGAGGTGAAGATCGCGGGGCTCTTTGAGCAAGCAGACTGGAATGGCCGGTTGCAGGCTCCCAGGCAGCAGTTGGAAGCTATTGCCCGTTACGTCGCTAAGAACGGTTGGGACGAAAAAGCCAAAAAGATGCGCGACGCCATCCAATGGCTGGTTACTTTCTCTGCAAAGCTCCAGCCGAATGGGCCTTGGTGTGCGTATGCCGAAGAACACAATCTCAATAAAGATCCACAATACTGGCCCCATGCTGATACAAACAAGGATCGGAAAAGCCACGCCCGGCTCATCCTCTCCAGGCTCCCCGGCCTGCGAGTGCTTTCCGTGGACCTTGGCCACCGCTACGCCGCAGCGTGCGCGGTGTGGGAGGCACTGAGCGATAAGGCATTCAAAGAGGACTTAGAGGGGAAGAAAATCATTCGCGGTGGCACCAGTGATAATTCTCTCTATTGCCACACCGAGCACGAGGTGAACGGCAAAAAACATATCACCATCTACCGCCGCATCGGCGCGGACACCTTGCCGGATGGCACACCACATCCCGCCCCATGGGCGCGGCTGGACCGCCAGTTCTTGATCAAGCTTCAAGGAGAGGAGGAAGGAGTACGCGAGGCATCCAACGAGGAGATCTGGCAGGTTCATCAGATGGAGTGCACGCTCGGCAGAAAAACGCCGCTCATTGACCGCTTGGTAGCCGCAGGATGGGGAAGCACCGAAAAACAAAAAGCGCGTCTCGATGCCCTCAAGAATCTTGGGTGGAAACCGGTCGAGAAGGCCGAAACATCGGAAGACGCGGACACCGAGGAAGAGGAGCTGTCCTTCAGACCTTCTCTTTCGGTTGACGAACTGATGTCCTCCGCCGTCCGCACCATGCGCCTTGGGCTCAAGCGCCACGGCGACCGGGCACGAGTAGCTTATTACCTCATAACCGACGAGAAGACCAAGCCCGGTGGCATTAAAGAAAAACTGGATGAGAACGGACGTATCGATCTTTTACAGGATGCGCTTGTCATTTGGCACGATCTGTTCTCGTCCCGTGGATGGCGCGACGACGCGGCGAAGAGATTGTGGGATGAAAATATCGCGAGGCTGTGTGGGTACAAAGCCCCGGAGGAAATCGGTGAGAATGCCTCCGGTGTAGAGCGCAAGACAAAGCAAAAGGAGAATCGAGAAAAACTCCATGGTGTGGCGAAGGCGCTGGCCCAGGATGTGACCCTTCGGAAAGCTCTCCACGACGCTTGGAAGAAACGATGGGAAGAGGACGATGGGCGGTGGAAAAAACAGCTTCGCTGGTTCAAGGATTGGGTCCTCCCACGCGGAAAGCACGCCAGTGACCCGACCATTCGCAAGGTCGGCGGACTTTCCCTTACCCGGCTTGCCACGCTGACCGAGTTCCGCCGCAAAGTTCAGGTCGGGTTTTTCACCCGCCTTCATCCCGACGGCACAAGGGCAGAAACTGGGGAGAAGTTTGGACAGAGCGCCCTCGACGCCCTGGAACATCTGCGCGAGCAGCGCGTCAAACAGCTAGCTAGCCGCATCGTTGAAGCTGCCCTCGGCATCGGACGGATGAAGCGGCCTGCAAAAGGCAAGGACCCCAAACGCCCAGAGGTTCGCGTAGACGAGCCATGCCACGCCATCGTCATCGAAGACCTCACCCACTACCGGCCGGAAGAAGTCCGCACCCGGCGGGAAAACCGGCAACTTATGGATTGGGCGTCAAGCAAGGTGAAGAAGTACCTTTCTGAAGCCTGCCAACTCCACGGCTTGCACCTTCGTGAGGTTTCCGCTGCGTACACATCGCGGCAGGATTCGCGCACAGGAGCTCCGGGCATCCGATGTGAGGATGTGCCGGTGAAAGATTTCCTCAATTTGCCTTTCTGGAAAAAAGAAGTCAAATCGGCAGAAAGCAAGGACGATGCACAAAGCAAATATTTTATTGCCTTATGTGAGAAAGCCTCGGTTATGACAGAAGAGGAAAAGAAAAAGACATCTTTTCGTATTCCCCGAAGAGGCGGAGAGATATTCGTCTCCGCTGATGAAACATCTCCTGCCTCCAAGGGGCTCCAGGCCGACCTGAACGCCGCCGCCAACATCGGCCTACGCGCACTTACCGACCCGGATTGGCCGGGAAAGTGGTGGTATGTGCCGTGCGATCCAGTCAGCTTCCTGCCCGTAAAGGACAAGGTAGAGGGCAGCAAGGCAGTGAAGCTAGACCAGCCGCTGCTCGCCCAAGAGCAGAGTGGTGATGGCGCAAAAGATAAAAAGAAACGCGGGAAAAAGGGTGCCGGCAAATCCAAAGAAGTCGTCAACCTCTGGCGCGATGTCTCATCACGAGAGATTTCGCCGGAGGACGTGGCATGGGAATACTATTCCGCCTATCAGAACAAAGTGCAAAGCCGGGTTATCAGTATTTTAAAGGAACAGATGAAAGACCGCGACAGGCAACCGCACGAGGGGTCCAAGGAGGATGACATTCCGTTCTGAAAAGGATGCACCCGATGGATGAGAGCCTGTGGCCCGCCCGAAACGTGGCCGAACACGCCTATTGCCCGCGCCTATTCTATCTGATGCAGGTGGAAGGCATCTTTGTCCCCAGCAGTGACACGGAGAAAGGCGTCGCTGTCCATCGGCGTGTGGATCGCCCCAGCGCCGCTCAGGAGCGGGCGGACGAAAGCGAGGCAGACCCCGATCGGCCGAAAACCGTTCGAAGTCCGGTCCTGACGAGCGAGGCGCTCGGCCTTACCGCAACCCTGGACCTCGCGGAAATCTCGGGGCAGACCGCCGTGCCGGTCGAATATCGCAAGGGGCGCCCCAAGCACGTTGCGGTGGGGCCGCCCATGGACGACTCCGGCGAAATGGAGCACCCCCCGCTTTCCCATCCGGAGGCTTGGCCCACGGACCGTATCCAGGTGGGACTGCAAGCCGTTCTTCTCGAGGAAGCCGGGTACACGGTTACGGAAGCGGTCGTTTACTATTCCGAGGAGAAGCTTCGCCTCAGAATCACCGTTGACGATGCCCTCAAGGCCGAAGCGCTGAAGACCTTGGAAAACGCCAAACAATGCGCCGAAGGCTCACGCCCCTTGCCGCTCGTCAACGATCCGCGATGTCCCAAATGCTCCCTTCAGCCGATCTGCCTTCCGGACGAGGTCAACCATCAGCGCGCCCAATCGCCGACCGATGAGCTGACACCGCGGAAGATCTGGCCGCCGCGCGACGACGGCATTCACGTAGTGGCCCAGCAGGACGGCGTGAAGATCGGCGTGCACGGCATGGAGTTGAGAATCACCGACAAGAACGGATCCCGGGTGAAGACCATACCACTGGCCAACCTCGAAAGCCTTTCGCTGCTCGGGTCGGTTCAGATCTCCACCGGGGCAATTCATGCCCTTGCCGATATGAACATCCCGATCGCGTTTCTCTCGTCGGCCGGCCGTCTGGTGGCCATGATCGATCCGCTGGATTCGGTCAGCGCCGAGGTTCGAAGATCCCAGATACGCAAGCTGGATCGCCCGGAAATCTGCCTCGAACTGGCGCGCGCGCTGGTATCGGCCAAGATCATGAATCAGCGGACACTGCTCCTCCGCAATCACGCCTCTCTCCCCGACGGCGTGGCCGCCGATTTGCTTCAGGAGGCCAGGAACGCGGCACAGGCAGATTCGGTGGACGCGGTGCGCGGACATGAGGGTCAGGCAGCGGCCATCTACTTTCAGCATTTCCCCGGTATGCTCAAGGAGCCTTTCGCCACCGAATTCGATGCGAACGGACGGAAACGCAGACCTCCCCCCGACCCTGTGAATGCTTGTCTATCGCTGGCGTATTCGATGCTGACTCACGAATGCGTATCGGCTCTACGTTTGGCCCGGCTGGAGCCCTCCATCGGCGGATTCCACATATCCAGACCGGGCCGCCCCGCCCTGGCGCTCGATCTCATGGAACCGTTCCGCCCCCTCATCGCCGATTCCGTCGCCATCACATGCTTCAACCGGGGCGAATTGACCGAAGGGCATTTCCTTCGCACCGCCGCCGGTTGCTCCCTCACCGACGCCGGAAGACGGAACTTCTTCAACGCCCTCGGCCGCCGGATGGATACCGAGGTCACCCACCCCGTCTTCGAGTATCGGTTGAGTTACCGGCGCATGATCGTTCTGCACGCACGGATGATCGCGGCATGGCTCATAGGAGATATTCCGGCGCTTGCCTTCCTGACCACACGTTGAACCGCCGAGGCGATGATGCGACGTTGCTACTTGGTCTGCTATGATATCCGAGACCCGAAACGGTTGAGACGGGTCCACAAAGTGCTCAAAGGATACGGCGAGGCTTGGCAGTTCTCGGTCTTCTTCTGCGTGCTCAAGGATATCGACCGCGTACGGCTGCAGACCGATCTCGAAAACGAAATGAACCAGAAGGAAGATCAGGCGATGATTCTGGACCTTGGTCCTAACGAGAAGGAAGCCCGCAAAGGGACCACCGTGATCGGCCAACCTCTGCCTGAGCCGGAGAGCGGGATCGTTGTGATTTGACTTTACGGGCGCTATCCGGTATATTTCATATTGCCTCTAAAGGAGGCAAGAATTCATGGCATGTGTCTTCGCCTTCAACGGCTCGGGCACCATGCATTGATCAGTTCCGTTCCAACGACCGGTGACAAGTCTTGCTACCAGAGGCGAGCGCGGGGGTGGTGAAGGGGATCCAGAGAGGATGCTCGGCCCCCCCGAATCCCATTGGTGAAAGGGGGAGAAAACTGCAAAAGCACGTGTCGGTCAGGGCGAATCAGGGGATTTTCGAGGGCACGCTCGCACCGGCGCGGCCGGGCAATCTCACCTCGAAAGCAAGGACGACAAGGGGCGGGTTGCCGACGTTGGAACTGACCTGATCGATGGACACGGGTGTGCCGAGCTATGATGAGGAATACCTGTACGTTGCCGACGTTGGAACTGACCTGATCGATGGACACTGGGTTAAATGTGGGGGATTCGGTGGAGGTATGGTTGCCGACGTTGGAACTGACCTGATCGATGGACACACCTCCCCATCGATCCCCAGACCGATGAAGACAGTTGCCGACGTTGGAACTGACCTGATCGATGGACACAGCAAATCGGCTAATGCCACAGCCCACCCCCTGGACGTTGCCGACGTTGGAACTGACCTGATCGATGGACACCACAACGCAAGAGCCTTACCCTTGTCTAAGCGGCCCTCGTTGCCGACGTTGGAACTGACCTGATCGATGGACACTGCAGATGGTGACGAAATAGGCCCCCGCCTGCGAAGTTGCCGACGTTGGAACTGACCTGATCGATGGACACTATGCCCGCGCGCACGTCTTCGAGAGCACCTTTGAGGTTGCCGACGTTGGAACTGACCTGATCGATGGACACGTCTACAGTGTGGACGCGACGGTCACGATGAGGGGTTGCCGACGTTGGAACTGACCTGATCGATGGACACCCGTCTCTGGCGAACAGGTAGTCGCTGTCGTCCGTTGCCGACGTTGGAACTGACCTGATCGATGGACACGAAATATGTGGTGTTGGGGGAAATGGGATGGGGATGAGTTGCCGACGTTGGAACTGACCTGATCGATGGACACTACTGACCCCATTCCCTTCTAAGCTTTCTATTGAGTTGCCGACGTTGGAACTGACCTGATCGATGGACACAAATTTGCCGCGGCGGCCGCCGACCTCTCCTGCCAGTTGCCGACGTTGGAACTGACCTGATCGATGGACACTTACAGAGCCGGTGCAAGGCGACGGTGATCGGTGGTTGCCGACGTTGGAACTGACCTGATCGATGGACACGGCCGGCATACCCCGCCAATACCGTAGCACCTAGTTGCCGACGTTGGAACTGACCTGATCGATGGACACCCGGCCGTGTGCTTTCACTCGGACCAAACGTCCGGTTGCCGACGTTGGAACTGACCTGATCGATGGACACGGTGAGGGATCGGGGTAGGCCTCCGGGGGTTGACCCGGTTGCCGACGTTGGAACTGACCTGATCGATGGACACAATGGGTGTTTTTCGATGTGGAAACCCTTCCTTGGTTGCCGACGTTGGAACTGACCTGATCGATGGACACTAAGATGGGCTCCGTGTCGGTCTCTTCCACCCATCGTTGCCGACGTTGGAACTGACCTGATCGATGGACACCGGACCGTCACCGTCACAGGAACGCTGGAGCCGGACGTTGCCGACGTTGGAACTGACCTGATCGATGGACACTGCAAATGTAAGGGCTGCCAAACGTGTTTTGCGCGGGTTGCCGACGTTGGAACTGACCTGATCGATGGACACGATCTGTACTGATGAGCCCCTGTTGGCGAATTGCTAGTTGCCGACGTTGGAACTGACCTGATCGATGGACACTCTCGAGCCATATAACAAAAGTTACATGACGAAGTTGCCGACGTTGGAACTGACCTGATCGATGGACACTTGACGCCCTTCCGGCTGATCGCTTCCAGATCCGGTTGCCGACGTTGGAACTGACCTGATCGATGGACACGGAGTTTCTGCGACAATTACCTCGGTGGTCGGCCAAGTTGCCGACGTTGGAACTGACCTGATCGATGGACACCCACCTCCCCTTACCCGCTGAATCTGGATTCGAGGTTGCCGACGTTGGAACTGACCTGATCGATGGACACGGTCCAACCGTGGTGGATCACTGAGTCCCGATAGTTGCCGACGTTGGAACTGACCTGATCGATGGACACCTCATCTCCGCTTACCTCCCATCGCTAGTGCCAAGTTGCCGACGTTGGAACTGACCTGATCGATGGACACTCGATGCCCCCTTCCTTGTAAGGCAAAGTCTCAAGTTGCCGACGTTGGAACTGACCTGATCGATGGACACTGATCATCCCGATACCCAATTGCCTCAACTCTCCGGTTGCCGACGTTGGAACTGACCTGATCGATGGACACTCAGATAGACCCGTACGATCCGCAATCTCATCCACGTTGCCGACGTTGGAACTGACCTGATCGATGGACACAACACGCCGGCCTTCACGAACGGCTCGTACCAATCGTTGCCGACGTTGGAACTGACCTGATCGATGGACACTGCTAGATTCCAACTATCCGCAAAGGAGGGAGAAGTTGCCGACGTTGGAACTGACCTGATCGATGGACACCTTCTCCGAGGCCCTAAAATCGGGGCTACCAAGACCGTTGCCGACGTTGGAACTGACCTGATCGATGGACACTTTGGAAATCGCCGCTGAGCATCTCCAATATCTCGTTGCCGACGTTGGAACTGACCTGATCGATGGACACACGTACACCCGGTACTCCGTCACCTCCTCCAGCGGTTGCCGACGTTGGAACTGACCTGATCGATGGACACAAATATGTGGTGGTGGGGGAAATGGGATGGTGATGGTTGCCGACGTTGGAACTGACCTGATCGATGGACACCCGCCGCGCAAGGTGAAGGGGGATCCCGCCAACCTTGTTGCCGACGTTGGAACTGACCTGATCGATGGACACCCTCAGATGCCCGGCGTAGTCCTCTCCGGTGCTCTGGTTGCCGACGTTGGAACTGACCTGATCGATGGACACTTGGGTGCGGGTTCCCCAGCTAATCCGCCAGCGCTGTTGCCGACGTTGGAACTGACCTGATCGATGGACACTCCGGCCTTCTCCCCAGCATGTGGGGCAACGGGATCGTTGCCGACGTTGGAACTGACCTGATCGATGGACACAGCCGAGCTATATGTACTTCATGGGCGGGATCGGTTGCCGACGTTGGAACTGACCTGATCGATGGACACGCCGTGTTCCGAGACCCGGAAGACCTCAGGACCGAGGTTGCCGACGTTGGAACTGACCTGATCGATGGACACCTGTTGGGATCTCGTGGGCTCGTAGATCCTCCACGGTTGCCGACGTTGGAACTGACCTGATCGATGGACACTCAGATAACTTTCCGATAGTTATCTGATAGTTATGTTGCCGACGTTGGAACTGACCTGATCGATGGACACTGGTGGCATATGTCCTCCTTCTTTGTTTTTGTTTGTTGCCGACGTTGGAACTGACCTGATCGATGGACACATAGATTGCGACTGGCTCCATGCTCTCGGTGCTGGAGGTTGTCGACGTTGGAACTGACCTGATCGATGGACACGTGACTACCGGAGGCTGTTGCGGGCAATGAAGGGTTGCCGACGTTGGAACTGACCTGATCGATGGACACCAGTAGTCATTGTCCCCCTCCGGTAGGTCATCTTGTTGCCGACGTTGGAACTGACCTGATCGATGGACACCCGTGGCGCTCAGAGCCCCCCTTCCCCCCACTTTCCGCAGACCGCCGCTTGCATCCTATCGCCCGGAGCCTGAGTGAGCCACAGGGCCACAGGAGATCATCCGCACACGCAGGAACCCCCTGCCGGTGAGAAGCACAGAGGCCAAAAAGAGGTTTGTAGCTGGCGACCCCGATGGGATTCGAACCCACGATCTCCAGCGTGACAGGCTGGCGTGTTAAACCGCTACACTACGGGGCCGGGAGTTCTGCCGAAGGCATTGTAGCAATGTTTCGTTTCATCCGTCAAGAGACGGGAACCCCCACGAAAACAGCGTTCCGCTTTGGAGCCTTCACCCTCAGGGTGAATGAGCTCGATCCCCTCACTGCGGACTTTGCCCCGAATTTTCCCCCGCACCCCATGAATGATCCGGCTTCTTCGCTCCCACCCACCCGCCCAAAGGTTCTTTTTTGGGGTCACCCCCAAACCCCGGCAGAGAGAATTCCCCTCTAAATTCTTCTTTCCCCAATCGCTCTTTTCAGGAACCCCCTGCAAGCATTGACAACTCCCCTTCAAATGCCGAGAATAGGGAACAAAGCACCCCCATACTGTACCGGAGGCAGATCATGGAACGTTGCTTGCGATACGCACTCCTTGCCGCAATCCTTGCCATCGCCCTTCTCGCCGCCTGCGTCGGCGGTAGCGATAAAACCCCCACCCCCTCCCCAACCATCGGCCCATGGCCGGACCCCGTGGTGCAGACTCTGCAGGGCAAGGTCAAAGGCTTCCCGGACGAATCGGATACGCTGGTCTGGAAGGCCATCCCCTACGCCCGACCCCCCATCGGCGATCTCCGATGGAAGGCGCCTCAGGAACCCGAGCCCTGGGAAGGGATCCGCGAGAACAGCGAGTTCTGCAGCCCCTGCGTCCAGTATCAGCCCTCCGTGGGGGCGGCCGCTCAATCCCCCCTCATGGGGAGCGAGGATTGCCTCTACCTCAACGTATGGCGCCCCAATACGAATGAAACGAGCCTCCCCGTGTACGTTTGGATCCACGGCGGAGGAAACTCCATCGGCGCCGCCGTGCAGGGCCCGTGGGACTACGGGAACGAGATCGCTCACCGCTCGAACGTGGTCTTCGTCTCCATGAACTATCGTCTCGGGCCGATGGGATGGTTCACCCATCCGGCGCTCCGGTCCGGCAATGCGCTCGACGATTCGGGCAACTACGGAAATCTGGATATCATTCAGGCGCTCAAATGGGTTCAGCGAAACATCGAAGCCTTCGGAGGGAACCCCGATAACGTGACGGTCGCCGGCGTCTCGGCGGGCGCGATGGATATCTTCGCCTTGATGATCTCGCCCCCCGCAGAGGGGCTTTTCCACAAAGCCATCCTCCACAGCGGGCGCCTCACCACCATGCCCGTATCCCTCGGCGAACAGAGCGCCCACGAAATTCTGCTCCGTCTCCTCGTGAACGATGGAAAGGCCCCCGACCGCGCCGGCGCCGAGGCCTATGCCGCGGCTCTGCCCGCCAGCGAGATCGCGGCCTACCTTCGTTCCAAGTCACCCGCGGAGATCTACGCTTGCTACGAGAGATCATCCCTCGGCTTCGGGATGATCTCGTTCCCCTTCTTCTTCGAAGACGGGGCCGTCATCCCCTCCGGCGGATTCAAGGCGTTCGAGACCGGCGCGTATCCCGGCAAGGTGCCGCTCATCATCGGGAGCACCAAAGAGGAGGTGAAGACCTTCCTCTTCATGCACCCCGACTTCCTCATGGAAGACCCGGAGAAAGATCGGCTCTACGAGGTCATCGCCGCTTACGGGAGCGATCTCTGGAAAGCCGATGGCGTGGACGAGGTGGCCCACACCCTGAGCTCGCATCCCGATCAACCGCCGATCTACGTGTATCAATTCCTCTGGGGAGCGGCCGAAGAAGGCAAGGAAAGCCCCATCCCCGGCCGGATGGGCTTCAAGCTCGGCGCCGGCCACGGCACGGATACGGTCTTCTTCTTCGGGAAAATTCGCGTGACCGGAAACCCCCTCACGGATTTCGTGACCACTCCGGAAAACATCGCCGGCCGCGAGGTTCTTTCCCACGCCGTCATGGCCTATGTGGCCGATTTCGTGCACACGGGGGATCCGGATACACCGGCGCCGGATCTCCCCACATGGTATCCATGGACCAATGAACCGGATAAGCCCAAGTGCATTCTGTTCGATGCCGAGGGGGACTCGGCCCGGATCGGATTGGCAACCCACGAGCTTACCGAGGCGGGTGTATGGGAACGCATGAAGGCGGAGGTGCCCGAGCCCCTCTATTCGCAGGCGATGGGCTTTTTCTCGCAGTGGTTCCAGATCGAGTGAAGAGCGGGGCGGTTCCCGCTAGCGCCAGAGACTCATCCGTTCCCTGACGGTGGCGGCCAGTTGTTCCGCACGGAGTTCCTCGGGCCTAAGATACAGGCCGCCCATCTCCCGGCAGAGCTCCTCCATGAGTCCGGCGATGCGGTCCTTTTCCTCCGTATCGATCCCGAGCGCATGAATCCGAGCGGCGCGGATCTGACGGCAAACCGCCAGGGCTTCCTCACGGGGATCCCCCCCGTTGAGCCGGACATTGCCCTTGCCATCCGAGACGAGCACCAAGAGGGGGATCGTTTTGGGCTTGCGGCGCAAGTACTCGGTGACCGTATCGAGTCCGAGCTTGAGTCCGTGCGTGAGCGGGGTGCGCCCGCCGGCGGGGAGCTTCCGTAGAACCTTCTGAGCCAAATCCACGCTATTGGTGGGGGCCAGAACCAACTCCGCGCTATAGTCCCGGAAGATGATGAGGCCCACGTGATCGCGCCTCTGGTAAGCGTCCAACAGAAGCGAAAGGATGGCGCCCTTGGTGGCGACCATCCGCTCTTCCGCGATCATGGAGCCACTCCCATCGAGCACGAACATGATGAGATTGCCGGCCTTCGTCTCGCGCACCTTTTGGCGGAGGTCCTCTTTCTCGATAAGGAGCATGGGCGCCGGAGTGGCAGAGGCCCGGCGGACGGTCTGATGAACCGAAGCAGCGCGCAGCGTGGCATCGAAGGCCAGATCCGTCACCCGCCCCGACGGGACCTCGCTGCCGACGTATCGCCCTTTCCTCAGGGCCGTTCTGGTCTTCGACCGTTTCCCCGATTCACTGCGGTACAGCCGATCCAGAAGGGGGGTGGTGATGGCCTTCACCCTGTACGGAGCCCCCGGCTCAAAAACGATCCCTTCGTTCGGGGAGCCACGGGGCCCATCGTGTCGTAACCCCTCATCCGAGTCCTCATCGGTCTTGCCGGGGGCCGACTTGGCTTCCTTCGTCTCGCTCTCGCGCCATGTCTGAATGCTCCGCTGAAGCTGTTTCTGATCGAATCCGGCATCCTCGAACGGTTGGCGCCGCCGCCGGTGAAGAAGCGAAAGTTCCGCCGCCCCCCTCACATCATCCTCGATCACGCGCCGCCTTCCCTCGAAGGCGGCCAGAGTGATCGCCGCCCGGTGCATGACGATATCGGCGCGGTGACCGTCCACGCCGAAGTCAATACAGATCCGGGTGATGAGCCGCAACATATCTTCGCCAAGATCCACAGACGGCAAAGCACGTTTGGCTTCGGAGATGCGGCGGGCAAGCCGCTCCTGTTCCTTCTGCCACGAGGAGAGGAAAGCGGAAGGATTCTGCTCGAAGGCAAAGCGGCGGCGGACCACTTCCATCCGCTCGCTCTGATCCGGGATGCCCTTCACTTCCACCGCCAGCCCGAAGCGATCCAGAAGCTGAGGCCGAAGCTCCCCTTCCTCCGGATTCATGGTTCCCACCAAAATGAATTGCGCCGGATGCGTGAAAGAGATGCCCTCGCGCTCAACGGTGTTCAGTCCCATGGCGGCGGCATCGAGCAACACGTCCACCAAATGGTCATCGAGCAGATTGACCTCATCGATATACAATACGCCCCGATTGGCGGCGGCAAGAATGCCCGGCTCGAAGTGTTTCTCTCCGGACTTGATGGCGCGCTCGATATCGAGGGTGCCCACCACCCGGTCTTCGGTGGCGCCGATGGGGAGATCCACCACCACCACCCGTTGGCGAACGGAGGGTAATCTCTCGCCCCGGCCGAGCCGCTCGGCGCACCGATCGCACAGGAGTTCGGGCACCGCCGGATCACATCGGAAAGGACAATCAGCGACGAGTTCGATTTCGGGGAGGAGCTCCGCCAAAGCTCGAACCGCCACGGATTTGGCCGTTCCTTTCTGCCCCCGGATCAGAACCCCGCCGATCCTCGGATTGATGGCGTTGAGGATGAGGGCTTTCTTCATGGCCTCTTGCCCCACGATGGCCGTGAAGGGATAAACGAGACGCGTTCCTCGATTCATGGTCAACCATTCCCCGTTTGGTGCAATTGCTCGTGGGCGGCATTCCCGAGATCCCGGATCGAGGGAATTCAAAACCCACTCAATGCTATCTTAGCACAAAAGCACCCGCAGATTGGGGCAAGAGGAGAAAGCCCCAAAGAGCGTTTGAAGAAGCGCGTGCAAAAGGCATCCTCTCTCGGGGGAAGTGGGAGTATCCCCTCAAGAAAACCCTTTGGGCGGGTGGGTGGGAGCGAAGAAGCCGGATCGCTCGTGGGATGTGGGGGAATTCCGGGGCAAGGTCCGGAGCGATGTGATCGTGGTGCTTTCACCCTGAAAGTGGAGGTTACAAAGCGGAATCGCTGTTTTCGGGAGAAACGCAGAAGGGAAGCTAAGGAAGGCCCATCTGGGATGGGGGGCCGCCGCCGATGGACTTGGGTAAACCAAGCCCGGGGGGAATCGGCGGCGGGGACCCCCGCGGGGAAATGCCATCACTCTATTTTCCACCCCTTTCTATTTTCCACATTGCCAGCCTCTTGGTCAATTCCTTCGCCAAATCCACAAAACATCCCACCATGGCCGATTGATCCGCTTGGCGATTGCTTGACGCAGATCGAACTCCCGGTAGGGGATCCCATCTTTCCTCAAGTATTGGGGGATCACCTCACTTCGAGCATAGGGAATCTCGAGGTTCTCCTTCTTTTTCCACGTCATCATCCTTCTTCCCTCGTCTTTTTCTCTGTCTCGTTCTCGGCGCACCCGGCACCGCTTCATCGGTGCAAGCAGTAGTCCCCTTCGCCACCGCCGGCAGATAGTGGCGGTAGCTGCATTGGAGACAATACTCGTACCATTCACCATCTATGCAGTCCATCTCGATAAAGATATCCCCACCGCATTTGGGGCAGTTCTTTGATCGCCACATACTTTCCCTCCCTAGGGCGGGCCTTTCCCGTTCACTCTGGTCACGTTTCTCAGGCCCAGTCGCCGGAGGGTAGCGGTCTCATTATCCCAGTTCGAAAAACCCACATGGTTCTCGAATTCCTTCACCGCTCCACACTTCTTGCATACCCCTGTGCTCGTGGGCCCTTCGGGCGGTGCAATGATCCAGTGGTGCACACACGTCTCGACTTCCGGCACGGCCTTCGCCTCGCTCTCCGGTTTGGTCGGTGCTTTCACTGCCATGATGCTCGTCCCCCTTTCTAGAGTCAAAGCTATTCTAGGGTGTATGCGAACATCATGTATGTGATCTGGGTCACCTTTGCAGGCCGGAAAAGGCGGGGAAAAGGGGGGGCCTATCTCACATAGGGGGAGGCGGAGCGATCGAAGGGGTTCATGCGCATGGCGAAGGAGAAGAGGTAAGGATGGGTCGTTCGGAGGTATTCCATGTATTCAAGCCATTCGTGAATCAGACGATGGTACACCCGCCCGAAATCGGTCGCGAGGTGACGGGCGTCCGATTCCGAGAGATCCACAAGATCCTCACGGGCGGTCAACTCTTCGGTGAGATGGAAGACAGCGCGCAACATTTCGGTGAAGGACTCATGTTCGAGAAGCAAGGGATTTTCCATGAGGCGAAGAAGGAAATCCCGTTTGTCCATGAGGAAGCCCCTGATTTCTTCGAGCTTCATGCCCTCGATGCGCAGGGAATACTCGCGCTTCTGAAGGCCAAGGGCGACTTTATCGAAGCCCTCCGGTGACCGTGTCTCGGTGATATGGAGATGCTGACGCCGGTTCTCGATCTCCGGATCGAACTCCGCAAAACGCCTCAAAAGGTCCGTACCGACCTCGCTGAAAAAGGTGCCGATGACCATATTGAGCTTCTTGAGGCGCATGCGCCGGTCCCGCTCTTCCAAGACACGATGAAACACGAGTGTGACCAAAAAAATCTCCAAAAAGACGAACGCAATATCCCCCACCAAATAGATGAGGATATGATGAACATCCCGGAAGATGACATAGTGAACGACATACACAGCCGCCGAGAGGATAATCAGCGCGATTCCAAGGGTGATTTGCCAGTTGAACCTTTTCACCGCCCGGCGGATGCTCCTTCGTTCCTCACATTCGTTCGAACCGCTCTGGTTGGGGCAAAGGGGCTGCGGGGGGCCGCCTTGCGGGCGGGGGGGGGGGGGGGGTTGGGCCCCCCCCCCCCCCCCCCCCCCCCCCCGCAAACCCCCCCCCCACCCGGGGGGCCCCCCCCCCCCCCCCAATTTTTTTTTAAAAAGGGGGGGTAGAGAGCCCCCCC
>Ga0078972_1002223_pt1 | contig 65540 bp, 90 predicted proteins | sample YelNatPaOPGAMG01_FD_67568 | JGI IMG/M metagenome (GOLD analysis project Ga0078972, IMG submission 67568) | Hot spring thermophilic microbial communities from Obsidian Pool, Yellowstone National Park, USA - OP-RAMG-01 (SPADES assembly) (version 2) | ecosystem: Environmental > Aquatic > Thermal...
ACACTGTTAGATATGGTGCGAGACCTATAACTGTTGATTATGCAGCTGCAACCAGAATAATCAACAACTCTATTGAAACAGATAGTGGGGCAACTAACGGTGGTAATCCTGCTACTGAGCGGTTGATAACTCTAACTGGCAATGCTACTGATACTGTTATAGCAAATAACTATCTTGAACATCGCAGTAATCAGACTATTGAATTGCAATCTGGTTGCAAGAGAACAAGGGTATATGGTAATACTCGCGCTGTTTGGTTATATAACATGAGTGATGTTTTAGATAATAGCGGTAATTATACTAATTCCTATGATGATAAATTAGTCATAAGAGTAAATAAGGATACAAACAATTATACCACTGACAATGTTGGTGGAATAATAGATATGACATTAGGTCCTTATTCTGACTATCAGAGTTCTGATGATTGGCATCCCGCAGATTTAAGGATAAGAGCAAGAAATGGATACCTTGCTTTACAAACTGAGAGAGACAACAGGTCAATAGAGTTAAGGTCACATACAGAAGCAGGGACTCTTACTACTTCTCTTGGTGGATTTGGGAAAGTTTATGGTAACTATTTAGATTATAGTGAGGAGTTCAACCGTTGGAGTAAGCAACCACCAGCAACAGTAACTGATAATTGTATTATAGCTCCCACTGGAGAGAAAAAAGCAAGCAGACTTGTTGGGAACTTTATATACAAATCCAATGTAGTGTCTGTGTCTCAGAACACTGTTGTCAATTTTTCTGTATGGTTGAGGTCACCAGAGAGACAGAAACAAATATGTCGCATTTCTATAGGAGCAGCGCCAGCAAATTATTATTGTTTTGTTCCAGAATATTGGAGACGAGTCTCTTGTGTAGGGATCCGTTATGCAAGTGGCTCTGATAATGTTTTAGTAGGTATATATCCGCCTACATACCACACAACAGAGCTTTTTGGTGCACAGGTCACTGTTATGGGACAGGCTATTACAGGAACAGTGACATCAAAACTATCACCTACAACTACTTGGGTTATGGATTACAATACTGATTTTTGTAATGCAGGGGTCAACATAGGCAGTTTGGTTCAAGTATATAGTGGAAGTGCAGCGGGACAGGCTTATGTAGATGATATTGAATCGTGTGTAGAATTCACTAGTGGTAGTGGGACACAACCTTCTGTTGGTGATATAGTAACAGCAACTAATGCGGAAGCAGTGATAACCTACATAGCTGTTACAAGTGGGTCATTTTCCAGTGGCAATGCAGTTGGCTGGATGAACGTTAGGGCTGTTAATAAAGGTTTTTCCAACGGTGATACATTAACATTTCCTAATGCTACTGCAACATGTTCTGCATTTTATAGGAATTGTGTTTTATCCTTTTCCAAAGATACGATGTGGTCAATTGCTGGTGGTAAAACAAGTTGTAGTAATGGTGATACATATCAGATATGCCCAAAGGAATGGCTTGACCCTCAGCCTTATGTAGCTACTTATGGGACACCAATACCTTGTGTTAGCAACGATTTTTATGCTAGAAACATAGTTACTGATAATATAACAATAACAAGTGGTGCTAAGATTGCCACATCTACTACTCCAAGTGAGGACAGTGCATCAGGAACTACTACAAGACTAACAACACGGCAATCAGCCTCACTTGGAGATGTTTGTAGAATATACTATGACGGTAAGACAGTCAAGGCTGGAGCGCTTTCATTAGATTCTGCTGGTGCTGTAGCTTTGGCATTAGAAAATATATCCAGAGAAAATACTGGTTTATTTTTACTGCAAGGTATAGTGCACTTACATAGCGCTAATCCATCATGGAAAAGAGGGTCTATACTTTATTTGAAACCTTATGATTACAACAGAATTCCACCACAGGGAACGCCATTAAAATCAGGCACTTGGCACACACAAAACTTAGTAGCCTTTTGGAATTTCCAAGATGGAACAGGGACAACTCTTACTGATATTTATGGTAGCAACCATGCAACACTGTATAATTTTTCCAGTCCACCTACTACTACATCAGGCTGGAATATTGAAGATGGATATGTGCTATCATTTAATGGAAGCAATAATTATTGCTCTGGCTCAACACTTGTAATAAATGACCCTATAACAATATCATTTTGGTTCAAATTTAATTCTTATAGCGGCAATCAGCATATATTTACAAATAATGCAGGCTCAACATCAGGGTTTCAAGTATATAGTGCTAATGGTTTTATATATGCAAGAGTAGGCACAGGAACACTAGTTTCTCTAACAGGTCAATTATCCCCTAATGTATGGCGTAATATCACCATAACTATGAATAATGGAACAATCAGAGGATATATAAATGGCGCATTCTATACATCTGGAACTTCATCTGTTGCATCTGGTGGTAATGCTTTCTATATAGGACGGAGCTATGTGAGTTCTAACTATTTTAACGGTCATATATCAGATATGAGGATATGGAATAGGGTTCTCAGTGATAGCGAGATACTGGAGTTATATAATGACAGATATGGAACATACCAAATGCCCACAACGCCATATTGCATTACAGATACTAGACCTTCAGGTTCAGGAGAAGTCATTCAAGCATTAGGCGTTGCGTTGGATACAGACATAATGTTATTTAATCCTAATTTGCTTATGATTGTGAATAATTAGTGAGGTGATATGTAAATGCCTTATAATATGACAATGTATGATTTTTCTGAGCCGCCCACATCAACTTCTGGTTGGAATACTGAAAGCACTGGTTATGTATTAGCTTTTGATGGAAGTAATGATTATATTAAAACTGATAAGTCGGTTGCAGGAGTGCCTGCTGAGGATATTAAGAGCGTTGTTGGTGTGGGGATTGATGATATAAAGAATATAAGATAAGGATGGAAGAAGTATACTATGGTAGGATTAAAGATGTGCCAGTATTAATGTAGGTAAATATACAAGTAAAAAATCAGTAAGGAAGTATTTACAAAAAAGGGCTTTTACTAAGGTTGAGAAACTAGGTTAAGCTGTCTTTTTATTAGAAAAACGGGCAGTATATGGGAGGAGTATAATCATGAAGCATGTCAGTATTATGTTATGTATTATATGTCTACTATTGAGTACGTATGCATTAGCTATCACGCCATCTGAGTTCAATACTTTAGTGCCCGGTAGTATTGTATACTTAAAGGTAGAGTGGAACGGTAAGGTATACCTAGAAGGCCAGGCTGTAGTTGCTTATACTATAGGAGAGTCAGCTCAGCTAGCCAGTACGAACCCAACTAACAACTTTAGTGGCGCATTTCATATGTCATTTATACAGTCAATAGTAAAGACTAACAACAATACATCTTTAGCAGCTGAGAATGATCAGCTAAGGCAGCGCGTAGCAGTACTTACAAACATTATCAACAAGATGATAGGCGACCTGATATCAATTGTTGATCGCTATAGATGGTTCTAGTAAACTTAAATTACTTTTTAAAATCCTACCTAAAACCCCCTATAACTCACTTTCACATGCTCTGGTATGTAATTACATATCTCTTCACAAGAAAGGCCTTTATAAGGGGGAATAGGCCGGTTTTTAGGGGAGATTAAAAAATGGGCGATATCAAAGTTGAGAATATAACGGATCCCTATTTTCCTAATCAATGGAATTTAAAGTTGTTAAATGTTCCTGCTGCTTGGCAATACAGCTTGGGTGAAGGTGTTGTTGTTGGAATAATAGACTCTGGTGTAGATGGTTCTCATCAAGATTTAGGTTGGGAGGGTGAGTTGTATATATCTGCTTTAGATAGCGTTGCTGACAGAAAGGTTAAGTATAAAGCTGTTTTAGATAGTATAGAAGCAGGTACCCATCCTAAAATATTACCTGGTTGGAATTTTGTAGAAAGCAATAATGATACTTGGGATGTATATAGACACGGTACTTATTTGGCAGGTACCATATGTGCAGAGTCAGATGGATTTGGTATGGTAGGTGTTGCACCAGCTGCAAAAATAAGGCCTTATGTTGTAATAGATTCTAATGGGTTCGGTAGTCAGGACTATATTGCTGCCGCTATTAAAAAGGCTGTCGATCATAAGTGTGACATCATCAATATATCTTTAGTAGTTCCTTATCTGTCTACAGTTTTAGAAGAAGCTATAGATTATGCATCTAAATCAGATACTATAATTGTATCTGCATCCGGTAATGATAATGTAGGCAATTTAAGATTTCCTGCTGCATGTTCTAATGTATTAGCTGTAGGTGGATGCAATGCTGCTGGAGATAGGTGGATACATAGTAGTACTTTAGGTAGTAATTATGGGGAAGGTCTTATGTGTGTAGCTCCAGGGGCATCTCAGGTTACTACCTTTTACATGAGATCCCGCTTTACTTCTGCTGAAGGTACATCTCAAGCAGCTGCAAATATGTCTGGAGCAGTTGCATTGTTGAAGGCTGTTGATAAATCTTTGAGATTGCAAGATGTAAAAGATTTGATTCAAAAATACAGTAGTAGGAGTAAAGTAGGTTGGGATAGGTTTGTAGGTTGGGGAGTACCAGATGTATGTGAAATGGTTAAAGCTGTTTGTGAAACTCCTATCAACTTAAAGGAAATTGCTTTGCAGTTAAAAGATATATCAGAGAAAATTAACAATATAAGCCTCCTATTACAAAATACTTCTACCTGTTAGCCTTATATGTAAGTTGTTAAGCCTTTCTGCTTCTGTCCACATACTGTCTTGCTGTATTGCTTTTTTATGCTTTAATAAATCCTCTACTAAACCTGCTATAAGATCTGCTATCCTTTCTGCTACTGCTGCATCTAATACAACAGTTTCAGGTTTAATATATTTGCCTGTAACAGTTGTATAGCTTTTTGCGCATTCCTCTTTGGTTGGGGTTTTTTCAGATAGTTGGAAGAGGATTCTATCTGCTGTACTGATAATAGTATCTTCTTCATCCAGTGCGGTGAAATAAGCATACCTTAAATATCCTTTTAGGAGATCTATTGTTTTGGTAAGTTGGTTTAGTTTTTCTAATACTTCTAAGGAGCTAGGACTGTAAGGAGTAGTATCGTTTATACATTCATATCTGTCTAATATTAACTGGATTTTTTGTTTGTCAACTTTGTACCTGCTAAGTAAGTCTGTAAATATTTTTGCCCTCCACCCTTCCTCTATAGCTTCTAGTAAGGTTTTCCTATAAGTACTTGAGATTCTATCTAGAAACTCTTCCCAAGTTGCCGCTTCCTGGTATAACCTACGTAGTTGCAGATAAGGCTTCATTTTTAAACTCCTTTCGGTTGCAGTAGTCTGTTTATATCCTCCTGTGTATATTGAGCTGCAGGAACTAATACATCCCTCATGTCTTCTAGCTTTTCAGCAAGTATTTTCAGCTGGACCTCCTCTATAGTCTTTTTAGTTACAAAATCTATTATAGTTACTGGTTTAGGGCTTGTCAACCTATGTACTCTAGAAGCAACCTGATCGTTAACTAAAGGAGGATATACTCTATCTAGCCTATATTCGTAAGATGCTACAGCAAAGTCGCTACCCGTTCCCTCTAATGCTATAGTAGATACTAAAAATTGGTAGGTAGAATCGTTTCTAAACTTTTCTTTTATAACGTCCCTTTCTTTTTTAGGCGTTTTTCCTGTAAGTAATAGAGCTTTAGCTCCTTTTGCTATAAGCCTCTTATATACAGAATTTGCCATCTCTACAAACTGGCTAAAAATTAAAGCCTTCTCATCCGGCAGCTCTAGTATAAGTTCTACAGCATCATCTGCCTTTTTACTTACGTCTTTCATCCCCAAACATGCTAAAGTAGCACATACTTGATTTAGTCGGATAAGTTTAGTAAGGCTGTTACTTACGCTTAGTCCTTTTATTAGAACTGCTACTTCATCCCTGATTTTACGATAAAGTTCCCTCTGCTCTGGATATAGTTCTGTCTCGATCACTTGGAAAGTTATAGGTGGAAGTTGGTCTTTTATATCTTCTTTTGTAAGTTGATATATGTAAGGGGAGATAGCAGCAGCTAACTTTTCTGGATCTTTTATACCTACAATCTGAGTCGCTTTTCTTAATACGGGGGTGCGGGTTTGTTTGTTTATAATCCTTTTGCCTTTAATAATCAGGGGTACATATATATCCTCAGTAGTACACCACTCTTCTCTCCACTTCCAGAAGCTAGGAAATACTTTTCTGTCTAACAAATGCAGTCCGTGGTATAGTTGAACGGCTATCTTGTTCTGTGCTATACCGCCAGAAAGTAAAAGTATGTATTTAGCTTTTTCTGTTATTTTGTCTGCTACCTTGCTTTGTAAAGAGGAGGCATTACTAATAGCTTGAGCTTCGTCTAATATAACAAAATCAGGAAGTCCTGCTAAATCAGTTCCATGTAACCGCATACCTTCATAATGTATAACAGCAATATCATACTTTTTACGGAACTCCTCTATCGCTTTTAACCTTTTGCGTTTATCTCCTTCTATTACTACAAAAGGAACTCTTGAGTGCTTCTCTAAATGAGCAACCCAACTAGAGTATTTGTTATTTTGCCGGCATATTATAAGGGTTTTCTTTATGAAACCTATTTTTCGAAGATGGTGGTCAGTAACAACCCCTAGCAACGTTTTACCTGTACCCATAGTGAGTTGAGCACAAACCCCCTTTTGCGTACCTTTAGGCGGATAAGATAGTTGCCTCCTAGCTTCCAACCATTTGAGAAACTCTACTTGAAACGGTCGTAAGGTAACCTTCTTTACCAGTGAGTTCCAGTGCTTTTCATCGGGAATTGAAAGCTGCTTTATAGAGAGGAATTCCTGTAGAGAACTGCTTTTAATTATGTCAGGCCTGTCAACTAAATTGTAGTGTTCTGCAGGTAGTTCAAAACAACCTAAAACTTCATTGTATCTAAGCTTTCCATCTAAAGCAGTCTGCAGCTCCGGACTCAGATTTGTCAGTCTTATTATGTCTTTATCTTTTACGTAAAATGCTTTAGTCATGTTTAACATTTTCTAATATTTTCTCTGGTCGAATTTGTCGTAATAAGTCCTTGGTTGTAAGGTCTTGCCTTTGATATAGTTGGTCTAAATATTGCTCTAATTGTTTTAACGTTATCTTGGATAATATTTCCCTCATAGTCGATCTATTTATTGGGGGATAGGGGACATTCAATTTGTCGCAGATTCTTGTATTTTTGAAAAATGCATTACAATATCCTAATGCTGTTTGAAGTGGGTATCTTGAAGCATATACTTCTGCTGCCACCTCATTTTCTAGTAATTTGGTTTTATTGAGGTAAGGTCCCAGTAGTACGGTTTTCGCATACATTATAGAGTAATATAAAGAGGCTTGTTCTATTTTAGGTATTCGAATACTTTTTACATTTGTGCCAGGAGCTGTAAGGGGTGTGTATTTTTGAGGAGGGTATGTTAGAGAGAGTGCTCCCCAAGAAGGCGGACCAGATATATAGAAATCTTTTTTCTCCTTCTTTTCTACCATCCTCTGTATTCTGTCTGCAAGTTCCTCTGTTTGGTCTCTTATAGCATTCTCTATTTTGTTAGTAAAATAACTTGCACCTACAGCAAACGAAAAGATTTTTAAGAGGTCTTTCATTTTGTCCTCCTTGTTTTACATAATTGGTTTGCCCAATTACGAACTATATTGTTTGGGTGTACTAGAAATGGGAGAAGTTCCTCCTTCCTAATATTTAGTTTTTTACTCTGGATATGCAATATGATCTCTATTTTCCAAGAAGGCATCTCCTTTAATATATTATATAAGAAGTCTGGAGGGAGCACCTGTAAGCAGGCACAGCAAAATTTGTCTGTTGGCCCTAAAGATTGCCACACTTCTTTTACAAAGGGAAAGGGCAACGGCTTTGTATTAATATACCTACTTTTTTCTGTGGGGGACAGTGTTTTCCATTCTTCTAAACTTATCATTTTTCCTCCTATATTTTTGGGAGTTTGACTTGCCCTCCAAAAGGGGGTGTTTTCGCATCCCAAGTTGTTACCCATAAAGTGTTTGGGTATCTATGTTCGGGAAATATACCGCATAAATCCGTTAAACAGATGATGCCGCTGAAGATAGGGTGGTTCCTTAAATCTTTAGCATACTCGAATACAGGCCTGTAGTCCGTTCCTCCTCTACCTGTAACCTCCGTTATTTTTTGATAAGGATATATTATCTCTTGTATTTCTGCGTCAAAAATTACTGTATATACGTCTACCTTCCCTGTTCTATATATTTTGTCTAGTTCTCCGCAAAACATACTTACTTCTTCATTTGTTATAGATCCAGAACTGTCTATTGCTACAAGTAGAAAGGCACTGTAATCTAGTGTTGTTCCAGGTTTTGTACCATACCTTTTTGACTCTTTTTTCTTTGTCCAGATTATACCGCTTCTTATGGTAGACATTGCAAACTGCTGTAACTTTGTATTCCAGTTTATTGTTTTTATTTTTCGGTACCGTATTAGTTCTTTTATGTTTCCAGGTATATCTCCCTGCGATCTACTTTCTGCGTATTTTAATAATCTGTCTGTAGCAATCTCTGCTTGAGTTTCGTCTTTTGCAGCTACATGTGTATCCTTTGAATCTATTTCGAGCTCAGGAAGTAGCTCATAATATTCTTCTAAAGATAAGTTAGGAGGTAAGTCAAACATTTCATGCGTTATCATGTTGGGGGATAGTATTTCAGGATCTATTAACTGGTTACATACCAAATCTGCTGCTATATTAGCTTTAAGTGCATCAGGGAATTGATTTATTCTAATTAAATGTTTTAATACTATATGTAACAGCTCATGCTCCAAAATTCCCAACCTATATTTTTCCTCCTCCTTAAAATATTCTGTCGGGTTAATACAGAGAGTGGGCTTTGGAGTACAAGCTATTCCGGCTATAGTAGGAAAGTCAGGATCGATTTCCTTTATAACCGCTGTTAGTATATGCCCGTAAAAAGGAGACCTTCTCAAAACTTTAATGCAATCAGCGCTTAGTCTGTCTCGTTCATCTTGCAATCTTTTACCCTCTTTTTGTTGTAGTTTAAACTTACGTATCTGTTAAATACAACCTGCCCTTTCGGCTTCCGAGTTTTATCTACTTTACTATCAAGTATGTTTCTAATGACTACCTCTAACTTGTTGAGTAGCAGCAATTCCTCTTTTGAAAACATAAAAGTTACCTCCTAGTAAAGCTCTGTGGAAAGTTTATACTACTTTTGCAAGCTGTTTTGCAAGAGTCTCGGATACTATCCATTGCTTTTTATGCTCTGTAGCCTTACTAAGGAGATTAACATAAACAACTTTTATGTCTTTAGGAATGCACTCCTCCTCCAGTAAAGCAATAACATTTTTTTGTATTTCATCGGTGATTTCTCTAACCGATAGATATGCCAGAAGCCTTTCGAAAAGAGTGGTTAGGATATCCGTTCTATTTTTGGAAGCAGCTTCTAGCACCTTTTCTCGTATTTCTTTACTTCTTATATAGCTGTTGCATATATCTTCAGGCTCTATAAGATACTCTAATTCTCCATCTGCAAACATTATAAAAGCATTTGCAGCTTCTTCACTTACAGCTGCGTAACTATACGTTTTAAGTAGATTTGTAGGTTTAAGGTCTTGTAGATTTTTTATTAAATCTGCAAACATTGCCCATGTTCTAGGACACGTCCTTTCATCTTCAGGACTTAAATACTCCGGATACTTTGCTATAAAGTTTTGCACCCTACTGTCGACTCCTGCTTCCGTTGCCCATAACAACCAAGCTTTTACATCAGCTTTCATGGTAATATGAGTCATTCTCGTTATCATTGCGGGGTCTAAAGGAGTTACTAGGTAATCATCTTCCTCAGGATTAGCGGTAGCAACTACTGTATACTGAGAAGGCAATTCCCAACTTATAGTTCTACCATCTAACAATAACTGCATACATGCTTTTAATATTCTGGGATCCGCTCTATTAAAGTCGTCTAAAAGTAGAACACCTGGTTCATCTACTGTAGGCACCCAAGCAGGAGGAGCGGTTTCGGTAACAGTCCTTTCATTACCTTTTACTTTTACAGGGAGTCCGTGTATATCACCGGCCTCCTCTATTTGAGCTAAAGGCAGAAGAACTACTTTTTTCACAATTCCTTTACTTGCTAACTGTTTTACTATATCCGTTTTTCCTATACCCCTATGCCCCCAAATACAAATAGAATATTTTGGCTTCCCTTGTTTTACGTTTTCTATGTTTACTTTTATTTGATGTTCCAGAAAGGCTAAAACTTCCGGGGGGGATTTTACATCCCCAAAAGTCCTTGACATAGATTCACCTCACTTTTTTTATAAGTTGCATATCTCTTCATATCGGTCCAATACCTTAATTGCATACGTCTTAGGTAACTTTCCTTGATTCACCTCCTTTCTAACCCTAGTAGGGCCTCTGTTGTAAGCTGCTAATGCCAACTCAAGATCATCGAACCTTTCTATAAGGGAGGCTAAGTATTTTACTCCTATTTCTAGGTTGTTTTGTAGTAGCTTGTGATCTGCCTTGCTCCCTGTATCTTCAGCTGCTCTTGTAGTAACTTGCATAAGCCCTACAGCTCCTTTACGAGAGATTGCCTCCTCTCTAAAATTACTTTCTACAGCTATTACCGCTAAAACTAATTTAAAATCCACTTTATATTTTTTACAATTTTCGTATATATATAAAGAGTATTTTTCAGCTTTTTCCCTTTCTAAAGAAGGGGATAATTGCAGTATGTGTTTGGTTATAATAGTTGTAGGAGAAGGGGTAAATGAGACACTTACAACTTCTATAGCTTTTTCAGGCGTTTTGTTTGTTTCTGTAGAAATGATAAGTAGGCAGACTAATATTATTATTGTTTTTCTCATAGTTTACCTTTCTGTTAGGGGTTGGATTTGAAGCGAGTTTTTAGACTTGAAGAGTAAAGAATCTAGGCAAGTTTTCTGATAAAACTTGCCTTTTTATAGATTACTTTTTTTGGAGTGTAAAAAGTGTCGTATCGATAACAACAGTCTTTTTTCATGTTTTCGAGCTGAAAAGCGTTTTTTGTTGGAAGTTTTTTTTTCACGGGTTATGTTTTAGTTTTAAGCCTAAGAATCACCAAGAATCGCCAACCCAAGATTCACCTAATACACTGAGAATAGCAACTAGTATAGCGATTAGTAAGATTATTAAAACTGCTCCTGCAGCTTTTATATGCTTTGCGTACCGGTCATCAGAGATGCAGTTCCACTGTTTAAGCCAGTACGCTGTAGTTGTAAACGGTGTTACGCACAATAGTATTGTAACAGCGCTAAGTATTATCATCTTTTAGACACCTCCTTTATACAAGTTCCTGTTAAAGTGTTTTTTGTAGAGAACAACTGGAAGCGTTTGTAGTTTTTGTTGGAAGTTTTTTCACGGGTTATACTTCCTTTAAGTTTGGTGAAACACTTAGTTCACCAAGAAGAACAACTATTGCAGTGAATATTATAGCGAATAGTAAGATTGCTAAAACTGTCCCTGCAACTGTTATATACTCTTTGTACCAGACATCATCAGAGATGTAGTCCCCCTCTCCAGCCCAGTACATTGCAGTTATAAGTGTTGGTATACACAATAGTATTGTAACAGCGCTAAGCATTAACATCTTTTAGATACCTCCTTTTATACAAGTTCCTGTTAAAGTGTTTTTGTAGAACAACTGGAAGCGTTTGTAGTTTTTGTTGGAAGTTTTTTCATGGGTTATGCTTCCTTTCTAATTTCATAAAGGCTTTTCTTCAACTTTTTCTTAGCAATTTCAATTCCCTTCCCTGCTTTTTTCATAGCTTCGTCATACTGTATTTTTTCAAGCTGCTGTTCTTTTTCCTTCTCAATCCTTTCTATTTCTTTTGTTAACAAGTTTATTGTATCTTCATACTCTGCTATTTTAGCTTGAAATTTCACGACTTTTCTTCTGCATTCGTCTGCCAAGTCATCGCATTCAATTTTCTTTTCCATAGCAGTTCTCTCTGCTTCTTCATCTCCTTTATCAATCGCTCTTTTAGCATCTTCCAGATATTTGAAAGCCAACTTTTCGTTTTCAATTTGTTGCGTTTTGTAGTTTTCTAGTTTAGCCGATAACTCAGCTGTTTGCTCCTTAGCCTTTCGTATCCAATAATGTATGTTATTTGTACTGCGATTCCACTTCTCCTTTAAATACATTGCCTTAGATTTACGTATTCCCACTACAAGTATTACAGTTTGCAATAAAAAACCCACTACTCCAACAAGCGCATTGTATGAGGTTGGGAAAGCGCCTATACAGCACGCATTGAGTATCACACTTGCTAAGAGTAGTCCGCTTAAGTATCGCACCCTTCTTTCCCAGTGGTCTTTTTCTTTCCCCTGTTTGATAAAAGGTTTTGCTACTAACGAGGTGAATAGAACCGCACCCATATGTGCCAAGATTATTATATTAAGTGTTAACATCCTAAATACCTCCTTTTATACAAGTTCCTGTTAAAGTGTTTTGTAGAGAACAGCTGGAGGTCTGAGTACTGCTGTAGTTAAGGGACACTTTAACAGGAACTATCACTTCCTAGTTACTAGACACTTTCTGCAGATTTTTGTGTAGTAGCAGTTCCTATGTCTTTGCCAGTCGCCTCATTTTTCAGTTTCATATATTCTTCTTCAATTCTATCTTTTGAAGACTTAAGTTGCTCAAACTGTCTCTCGAGTTTAGTATCTTCTTCTGTTATTTCTTTTAAAGCTTCTGCTTTAGCTTCCTGCTCCTCTACTTTCCTTTCTAGCCTCTTAAATATATTGAAAGTTTTATTTTTTGACATGTTGGACACGGCTCGATAGATATTTTCCTGAGCAACAGCCCTTCTGTTTCTGGCAATAAGCAGATCTTTGTTCCTTTTAACTTCTGCAAACTTCTTTTCTAGCTCTTTAAATGACTCTTTTAACTTTATTACTGCCTCCTTTTGCGCTTCCCATTGTTTTTTATAGTCAACAGCTAAATCCTCATACTCTACTTTTCTTTCCAAAGCTACTTTAGCTAAGTCGTCACTACCTTTCTCAACAGCTAATTTCGCTCTTTCTGACCACTGATTTGCCAACTCCTGATACTCTTGACATGCTTTCTCTAATCTTTTTTCATGAGTTATTGCAAGAGCAATTTGTTCTTTAGCTTTTATTAATTGATCCTGCATATCAAGTACAACTTGATTTAACATATTTTCTGTATCTTCTACCCTGTCAAGAGCAGCATTTACTTCTGATCTGAATATAAGGCTTAAACGATTTAAAATACCCATTTTAATCTCCTTTCAAAATTTCTAAAAAAGACCATCTTGTGAAGACGGACTTTGATTCCTTGTTTAGAGGTTAATACATTTACATGTTCTTTTGGCTCTTTCTGATTATAAAAAGCCATCAAATTGATCTGCCTTCTATTGCTAACCTCTACAACTGATACCGTAATTGGGTTAGCAATTGTAGGTCCGCTAACAAAAAAATTTCACATTTTTTAAGCACATATCTAACATAATCTTTGCTGTTAGATATGTGCCTTTGATGGGCGGCCCCCTTCCATCTAAATAATTGCTTTCTTCGCCTGAGCTCAATGTAAATTTATCGAGCTTCAAGGCCTCCTTTTTTAGCAATCTATTCCTCAATTTATTCCCTTCTAGTGGTTAAAGATGAAAGTTTTAGGTACGTTTCTTTCCACTTTCCTTTCAATTCTACCCTACCTATCAGCAAAGCGTTTTGGAAGTCTATTTCAATAGGTATACCAAATCCAGGTATATAAGGGGAAGGATGTATTATGTCAAGTTCCTCCGGTGAAGTCGTGTAACCACAGTTAATACATTTAAACTCGTATCTAAGTCCTGGTATAGTTAACACTCTCTTCCCCCCTACCTCTTTTAAATCTAAACTAGTACATTTCGATCCCTTTCCCAGCAAGGTGTTTACGGTAAAAGGGATAGCAGCAAAGTTGACCACCTCCCAAACATAACTTGAGCATATAGGACAAGGATACTCCCTATCTAGTTTCAGTTCCTCTGTTAGCATTAAACAGTTCCTCCTATTACGAAATCAGGTAACTGCCCTACCTTCTTCCTTATCTTAAAGAACTTATAGCACCGTTTAAGCAGTTTAGTATTAGTAAGTTTTATTAACATGCTTTGTATGTAGGGCAGCGTAAAATACTCTATTTTAGATAACTTTTCTCCCGGATAGAAGGTATCTCCTAAATACTCATATATCCTGTATGTAACATCCTCATCTGGGTCTATACTCAATACATCTACCTGCCTCTTTCCTTTATACTTGAACTTTAATACTATATCCACTTTTGCTCCTCCTTTTTTAGTATCCACCTTCTTATTATAGGATACAGTCTCGACATATCCCTGTCTAACCACTCTAGCATTTGCTTCTCAAAACTACTGTATTTGTTAGGTAGATAGGTATTATCGGTAATATTGTATACCCCGCTTCTGTATTTGTCCAAACTCATTCCTGGTATAGAACTTGCATCCCAACCATATATAGAGGTAATAACAAAACACCTATTGCAAGTTATATCTGCAGAATGGTTACAGGTAACTTTCTCTCCAGGAAAAAGCGGATGCGAGATATCTCCATTAGCTAATACATCTATCCTCCAATGGGGTTCAAGTTCAAACGCAGCAACATATGCCCCCCAAACAGCTTTTCTATAAAGGTTGTATGTTATAAGGAAGAGTCTATCATCTATCTTGATGCTCATTTTTATTCATCTCACTGATTGAGTACCGCTCTGGTAGCGAAGTCCTTTCTTTTAACACAAGCTTTAAATCTTGTGTTATGTAAAAAGGTCCTGTATAGCCTAATGAATATAAACATGCTCCAACTGCTTTTGCATGTGCAATTTTTAAAGGTAATGTTTGCACGCCATTTAATAAAGTACCGTCGTCCAGTATAAAGCCAGTTGCAACCCAATACTTCCTGATAGCACCGCTCGTGTTTCCTGGTGCATTTGCAGAGACGTCCTTTAGAAAGGACAGATCTGCAAAATCTACTTTTCCTGCTACAAGTTTGCGAATTTCCTCAATCCTCTCTTCTAATATTGGTGTATAGATACTTCTCATAATTAAAATCCTCCTTTTTTAAAAACAGTTATACAAATCACTTTTCGTTTTTATAAAACGGTTTTGTAAGATTTACTTCTCTTCTACTTCTTATAATTAAAACCCCTCTTTTTAAAAACAGTTATACAAATCACTTTTTTATAAAACAGTTTTTGTAAGATTTTACTTCTACTGTTAAGATCATTAAAAGTCTTTTTTGGAAGATACTACATGTTTTGCATTAGCTGGTTAGATCTGCTGAGGGCGTTTTCTGCCTCTTTTAATCTAGCCTCTCTATACTCCTTTAATATTTCTTTAGCCTGGGCAAGTGCTTTGTCTGTAGTTTGGATTACCTGCTCCAAAATATCTCCTATTTCTGTATAGTGTATGCTTTTATATACAGCTTCTTTATCTTGAGCTAGTGGTTTATATTGCAGTTCATCGGGATAAGCAACCCTCCAAAAAAACCTACGATCTAATACGTTTAGTAGAGTTTGTATTTCTTCTAATTTTTTCATTTTTCTGTCCTCCTATTACTTTGATAGGCTTTTTATATATTCATGTAGCTTTTTATATTTCTCATACGCACTTTTATCTTCTTCATTCTCCCTTCCTTGCTTGAACCACATCTCCTCTTCTACTTTCTTTAGAGCTTGTTTAAGAAACCCAGTTTGGTCTCTATTTGCATCTACTAAGTATTTTACTGCTTCCACATTAGTTGCCCAAAGAGCGTCGTTAAGTGCATCTAGTTTGCCTTTTAAAGAAACCTTTGGTTCTAGATATTTCACTACGTTTACTTGCCCTGCTGCAGCAGCTCTTGCCAAAGCATCCTCGTATGCGTCTGCTCCTAAACTTATTAGGTATTCTACTGCTGCTAAATGCCCGTACCTAGCAGTAGAGATTAAAGCCCAATTGAGAAAGAATTTTATAAAAGCCTCTTTTTGTTCTTGGTATAGTTCCTTTTTTAGATTTAGTTGTTCTTCTGTTCCATACCACTCCTTTACATTCTCTATTGTTTCTGTTACATCCGTTTCAAGATAAGTCCAAGACATGATAGAGGCAGAGCTGTCGCTCTCTTCTAATACTCCCCAAGCAAACTCTGATGCTACAGCCGAAAAAATGTCACGCAACACTTCCATCTTTAACCCTCCTAACGTTTTTCCCTTTCGGGAATTTTCTTTTAATATAGGCTTTCGCTGCCCTCCTTAACCTCTTATTATTGGATAACACAAAAGCCATCAATTCTTGTTCAGACAATCTGTCCCAAAGTGGTCTTATTGCGGCTACATACCTCCTCTTTCCTACTAAAGCTGTATAGTTGATTTTCTGTATATCCGCTCCTAGACTTAACAACCAATCTGCTAACCCCCACCTTTCCTGTAATATAGCGGTTGTAATTTTTTCTTCTATAGCTGGTATAGTTTCTACGGACGCTCCAAGTTCTACTAGTTTTTTAGCTATTTCTAATCTTCCTAAATTTACAGCATACAGAAGCATTTCATCTACCACACTCTGCGGCAACTTTTCAGAATATAACAAGGGTATAAACTCTTCCCTGTTATGAATAATCGCTTCTTTTAGAGCCAAGTGCCTATCTTCAGCTCCGTAATGCAAAAGAAGCATTACCATCTCTTTGTTATTTTGGGATACAGCTCTATATAGCAAATTCCCCTTAGCAGCCACTCCAAAGTCAAATAATCGTTTTAACATGTCGTATTTTTTCCATACAACTGTATAACCCAAAAGAGTCTCCCAATCTGAAGGGGTTGTACGAGGCAGTACTAGATCAAATATTTGTTCCTTTGTTGAGGCAATAACTGCTGTTAATACCTCTCTTGTTATAGGCACGTTAGCATCTAAGAGGAGTTTAACTACATCTACATTCCCTTTATTGACTGCAAGTTTTAATGCATTAGCGCCAAAGGTTTGTATATCTACTCCTGCTTCCAATGCTATTTTTACTATCTCGATGTGTCCGTATAGGGCGGCACTGGTTAAAATGAACCCTTTATTTATATTTACGTCTAGTCCGGCTTTTAATAATGTTTTAACGGCAGTTGCATTTCCTGTACGAATAGTTTCATGTAGGTATTCCTTTTTTAGGTAATCTACGTCAGAGTTTTCTAAAGTAGATTGTACCCCCTTTACATCTCCCTTTTCATATGCTTCTATGAAGTTCAACGTTTTTTACACCTCTCTTTGCAATTTCTTTTCTTTTTAGTGTATATATTTTTAGAGCTGAGAGCGTTGTTTTGACTGCCAAGAACAAAAAAATACGCTTCAGTTAAGATGTTTTTTTCTTTGTGGTTCTTACTTTTTATATAGCTCCTTTTATCCACGACATCTTTTGGCCGGTATTTAAAATACCGGCCTTTTATTTACAATTTCGCAGTCTTTGATATAGGATCCCACATTCCTTCTTTTACCAGTATAGCTTCAAGATCTGCTTTTAGCCTGCCTATCTCCCCATGTGTATATGTATCTAGATCATTGGGAGGTACTAGTTTATTATCTTTTCTCTTAGCTAATAGTTTATAGAACTCCTTCACTCTGGCTAATTGTTGCTCTGTAGCTAATGAGTCAATATGTCTCTCCCCTCTTAGTTGATCGCATACCCTCCACAGTTGCCTTGCATACTTTGGAACGCTTTCTAGATCTATTATAGTACTGTCGAATTTCTTACTAGCACTTCCTAATCTAACATTATACCCGGTATTTGAGGTTACATATACTTTATTCTCTTTTAAGTATTCTGAAACAGTATCGCATGTTGTTTTACATAATACTCTTTTTGGCGATATATAATGCACTTCAAATTTTCTATGTACTTTATTCATTCCTTATTCCTCCTTAAATCGGTTAGTAATTCGCTTATTGCATCATAGATCTCATTTACTTGAGGTTGTACCTCTACCGCTACCCTCCAGTAAAGGCGGGCAAGCATAAGTTGTATGCCATCTAGTTGTTTTATCAACTCGTCTAATTCCATTCCAATCACTCCTTTTTCAATTTTTCATATAACCTTTTTGCTGGTTGTGAGAAGACAGGAGATGTTAAAAATCTGGGAAGATCTGCTAACTGTAGTCTCTTATCCAGTCTCTGCGCATTCCATATCCAAAAGCCTTCTGCTGCATTTAAATCGTTTGTGTATTGCAAGAGTACGTCTATAGGAACCTGATAGTTTATCAGCCAACTGCGCTTTTCTATAGGAGAGAGAGAACTTGCCTCTTTTAGAAGAAACTCCCCCCTCACTTTTCTCTTTGTTATTAGAGCTGTTTTATGCTTTTTTGATAACTTATCCCAACAACTTTCGATATACTCAGGAGGTACATGTTGGTTCGAAATATAAGTATATAACTCTTTAGTTTGAGTTATACCATCTTTTACATCATCATGTACCTCACTTAAGCTAGGCAATCGAAGTAGTGCATTTCTAATACATTTAGGTACCTTAGTTATATCTTCCCATTCTATAGCATATCGTCCTATTTTTATACTTATAGGTACCATTACTTATGTGCTACTCCTTTATTGCATTTGTTAGCTGCTGTGACTCCCATTTTACAGTCAACATTCCCAGATCCCCCATTGCATTGGTTAGGGATGCAGAATGTCTCTCCTGCAGTACTTGTTATTTGCAATAATACAGGTTTTTGCCATTTCATTTTTTTCACCTCCTTAATTATCAGGGTTAAAAGTTGATACGTCTATTATTGTTCCAGGGACGGCACCTTCTGCATTAAACTTCTTAAAAGTAGCATCGTCTTCGTATACAGTTATTGCTTTGCTGCCTATCTCCCATTTGTATACGGCTTGTTGTTCGGAAAGTTTGTCTGTTGTTTTCTTGTAGGCTTTATCAGTGGCAGGAATAACGTAGATGTTGAAGATACCTGTTTTTTTGTAATGAGAGAGGTCCTGCATTGTAGAAAATACTCCAAACTCTTTTTGGTTTTTATTTACTCGATCTAGTATTTTCTGCTTTACTGTTAGTAAGTCTCCCCTACAATGTAATGTTGCTATACATCCCTCCTTCCTTAATTGTTTGAATACTTTTTTGCATATATTCAACGCCCTCATCTGCTGTACCTCTTTTTACTTAAAAGCCTTTCCAGTTGCTCCCTATTTACATTCTTTTTATAGATCCGTTTGTACCTCTCTATCACATCCAGTTTAGGGACTACACTTTTTATGTCGCAAGTCGGTATACCTCTTTCCTGTAACCTCTTTTTCACCTTTTTCAAGACACTTATAATGTTTATTTCTCTTGTATAGTTCCAGATATTACTATTTGTGAGTAAGCAATAGGCTGCCCTCATTATCTGCCTTACTTCTCCTACTTTAACCCAATCCACTTTAAGTACATTACTTATCTCCTTATCGTTTGAGTATTTGTTACTTAATATTGCTAGATATATTTCTTTTTCGTCTATACCTTTTCTGACTTCCCCTTTTTTAACATAAAAACGTTGCTTCATTATACTGTTTATATGTTCCAGTATTTGAGAGACATGCTCCTTTGTCTCTATTTCAGCTATATAATCGTTTGGGTCTACAATTGTCTCTAATGTTTCCTCCGAGGCTCTTGCTAATACTGCCCCCCCTTCTTTGGGCAGTTTACGATAAAAGTTTTGAATTATGTTAGTAGCTTCGTTGTGAAGAGATCTGTTAATATATTCTGGTTGCTCGCATCTTTCGCTTGCCCTACAAAAACATATTCTTAATTGTTGCGCTATGTCTTCTTCGTCCGTATCTGCGGGTATCATCTCCCTGTATATACAGTAAACCCTTCTAGACAAACTCTTAATTCTTTTTTCCCAATCTTCTAAATTACTCATTTTTCGGCTCCTTGTTTGAAGTTGGCGTTTTTTTACAAAAAAGGCTTACATATTAATTATACAATATTTTAGTCCTTTTTTGTATGTTTTATATGAAAAAAGTGTCTTTTTTTATAAAAACAAATTTCTTTATTACTCTCCCCTTTTTTAAATGAATTATTTTCTTTTTTTCAACTCTTTTTTTATTATTTTTCTTTCCCTCTTATTAGCAGCTAGCTCCAACATTTTTTCTAAATGTTCTGTATTAAGCTCGGACAGCAAATGTTTAACGTCTTCTACATAAGGCAACTCTCTAATTATTGTTAGCAGATCTGCCTCTTTATTTATAAGCATTTTTACGATATCTATGTTACCCACACTTAATGCTGTTATTAAAGCTTCTGCTCTCTCCTTTTCTTGTATCCCTTTTTCTAGTAACATTGTTACTATCTTACCGTTCCTCGATAGTATTGCTTCTTTAACTGCCTCCCCTATATTACTAGGGTTGTTCTCTAACAACAACCCTACCAACTCCTCATTCTCTGCTACAACAGCTTCTTTTAATGCAGCATCTACATTTTGTTCCAATAACAATTTTACTATTTCTATATGTCCTCCTTTTACTGCTTGTACTAATGCAGCCCCTCTTTCCTTTTCAAGTTTTGCTTCTAAAAGTAACTCTACCACTACTATCTGTCCCCTACTGCTTGCCCACACTAAGGCATCATCATAAGCAGCTTCTATATCTGCCCCTTTCTCTATTAAGTATTTGACTACCCCTAAACGTCCATTAAAGGCAGCCCATTTTAAAGCTGCTTCATATCCTACATGTATGTTTTCTCCTCCCTCCACCAACCTTTTAACTTCTTCCAAATTGCCTATCTCACAAGCTTTTATTAAGTCCATCCCCCTTCCCCCTTTCTAAAAAAGCTTTTACCGTTTCTCTGATTTTTTTGTTGTTCGATACCAAAAGAGCCAGTAACTCCTCCTCAGTTAATGCTTCTAATAGCGTATCTAGTATTATTGGAGACTCTATGGAACTAAGGTCTACTTCTTTTACATCCGCTCCATGTTGTATTAAACATTTAACTACTTCTAGGTGGTCATAATAGATTGCTTGCTTTAATGCATATTCCTTCCAAGTGTGCACATCAGCTCCACGCTCTAGAAGTAACTTAACCGTTTTTATGTCTCCTCTTGCCGCAGCAACTGGTAATGCGTTGGGGTGTATTTTAGCTCCTTTCTCAATTAGATATTTAACGACTGCCGGATGCCCTTTACTAGCCGCTTCATATAAGGCTTCTTCCCCCAAGACATTTATATCTGCTCCTTGCTCCACCAAATATTTTACTATCTCTAGATGTCCATAACCTGCGGCAGATTTTAAGGGAAGATTTTCTACTCTAATATCAGCTCCTTTTTCTACTAGAAGTTTAACCAGTTCTACTTCCCCCCATTCTATCGCACACCTCAATGCTTTATTGTGCCCAGTCTGAACCTGTGCTCCCTTTTCTATCAAGTATTTTATTATCTCTATCTTTTTATTATCTATTGCAGTTGTAAATGCATATTCATTTTTAATGTGTATATCTGCTCCCTTTTCAACCAAGTATTTAACGATATCTAGACATCCGGCATTTACGGCCCACCAAAAGGCTGCTTCGTCTACTGCGTGAATATCTGCCCCGTGTTCCACTAAAAATTTTACCATGTCTTTGTGTCCTTTAGCAGCAGCCGCCCTCAGAGCACATTCATTTCTTGCATGTATGTTGGCTCCGTTTTCTACTAGAGTTTTGACTACTTCTAGTTGTCCTTCTATTGCAGCCTGTATTAGAGGATCTTCGTCATGTATATGGATATCGGCTCCTTGTTCTATCAGATATTTTACTATACTTACTTTTCCTCTATTAGCTGCAATAGTTATAGGAGCATAACTTCTTTCAGTATTTATAATAGCTCCGTTTTCTACTAGATGTTTAACTACCTTCAAATGGCCGTAGTGAGCAGCAGCTTTTAACGCTTCTCCATCGTTTGTATTGATATCAGCTCCTTTTTCCATCAAATATTTTATTGATCCTACATATCCTTTACTAGCAGCTTCAACAAGTTTTCTATTTATGTAATTCTCTACATCAGTTTTCAAATACTGCTCTTCTGTAATAGACGGCATTCTTCTTCTCCTTTCCAAAGTTCTTTCTTTTTCATATAAGTTTTCACTTCTTTTCTAAGTTTAGAGTTGCTAGATACTAAAAGAGGCATCAGTGCTTCTTTTGACGAATTTCCCCACAAAGCATCTAATATATCTCTAAAAGGCGTTCTTTTAAAAACTAATTCATAGTTTATTTTATAAACATCTGCTCCTTGTTTTACTAGATACCTGATAAGATCTAAATGCCTTTCAGAGATTGCAAATCTTAGCCCTTCTTCTTGTACGGCATAGATATCTGCTCCTTGTTCTATCAAAAACTTAACAATAACTAAATGCCCTCTATAAATGGCATATCTTAATGCCTCATTATCTTCTGCCCTAATATCAGCACCTTTGCTTACTAGATACTTAACTACCTCTAACCTATTAAAATATGCTGCAAGTCTAAGTGCTTGATCGTTTTTTGCATGTATATCTGCCCCATATTCTACTAACAATTTAACTATTTCCAGATAACCCTTTGCAGCTGCTGTTATAAGTGCGTCATCGTTATCTGCATGTACATCTGCTCCTGCTTCTAACAAATATTTTACCATACCCACCTTCCCTCTATCAGCTGCATGTCTTAGAATATAATCATTTTTTGCATGAATATCAGCTCCATTTTCTATCAACCTTTTAACTTCTTCTAAATTACCTGTTTTACAAGCTTCTATTAGATTCATTCCTCTCCCTCCTTTTCAGATATTTTTTTGCTGCTTTTCTTAATCTAGTGTTACTTGACAATAGATATTGTATTAATGCTTCTCTGGGTAAACTATCCCACAAGGTATATACTACATTCAGATAAGGCCTATGAGTAAAGACTTCCTCATAATCTATTTTTTTTGCATCTGCCCCTTTTTCAACTAGTAACTTTATAATAGCACTATCTTTTAGTTTTACAGCTACTTTCAACGCATCGTTGTTTGCAACAGCCCCTTTTTCTAAAAGAAAAGCAACCATGTCTTCCTTTCTATTTTTAACAGCTTTTACTAGAGCAGTACCTTGAGCGGCATTAACATCCTCCCCATTTCTTAATAAGCATTCAACAGTTTCTAGATACCCAAAATGTGCTGCCCATACTAAAGCATAATGATTGCGTGCAGCCATGTTTGCCCCTTGTTTTATTAGGTAATCAACAACTGCTACTTGATTAAATTGAACTGCATGTCTAAGTGCCTTATTTTTTACAGCCAATCTTATACCTTTTTCTATTAGATACCTGACTACTTCCAGATGTCCATTTTCTGCAGCTTGTACTAATGCCTCACTTTTATCTACATCTGCTCCACATTTTATCAGATACTCAACTACCTCTAAATGACTATTTCTTGCTGCCCATCTTAGAGGCAGGTTGTCCCATGCATGAACATCTGCTCCTTGTTCTATCAGGTACTTAACAACATCTAAATGCCCCTCACGGCATGCATATATTAATGCCCAATCCCCACCTGCATGTATGTTAGCCCCTTTTCCTACCAAAAACTTTAGCACTTCCAAGTGCCCATTTTCTGCTGCGTATTGCACCAACCTCTCATTTTTTATATTTACTCCTTTTTCTACCAAGTATTTTACTACTTCCAAATGCCCATTTTTTACAGTATAATCTATTGCATATTCGTCTTTTGCATGTATGTTAGCACCCTTCTCTACCAAATACTTGACTACCTCCAGATGCCCGTTTTCTGCCGCACGTCTGAATGCATATTCGTTTTTTGCATGGATGTTAGCGCCCTTACTTACTAGATATTTAATTATTTCTAAATAGCCATTTTCTGCTGCTTTTTTAAGGGCTTCCTCATCTCTAACGTCGACTCCTAGTTCCTCCACCAACCTTTTTACTTCTTCTAAATTACCTGTTTTACAAGCTTCTATTAGATTCATTCCTCTCTCCCTCCTTTCTAAATAATTTTTTACTATACCTCCCTAAGCTTCCTACTTACTAAAAGGGACAGTAAATTCCCTTTCATATTATCAAAAAAGTATATTTCTTTCACAGTTTCGTATGTAAAGGTTTAAGACTAGTATTAGGTATGTCTGTGCCACTTTTCACTAACCTCTTTACTTCCTCTAAACACCCCATATAACAAGCGTTTTTTAACTCTATTCCTTATTCCTCCCTCTTTTTAAAGGGCTTTTTTCCCTAAATTACCAACTTCCTACAACAAGGATATATACTTACATATAAAATTTATAAAAGTGGTTTATAGGGGGTTTTAGGCCGGTTTAAAGGGGTTTTTAATCTTTTTCCTGTTATTTCCTCTAACCGATTTTTTGCTGCCTCTCTAATGGATATATTATCTGTTAATAGAAAGGGTAGTAGTTCTTCTTCATCTAGCTTAGATATTAGATTAACTATTACATTGTTATCAAGTTGCAGGTTGTATATATTTGCTCCTTTCTTAATTAGGTATTTGGCGATATGCAGGTGATCAAAACAAATAGCCCATTTTAATGCTTCCTCATTACATGCATGGATATCAGCACCTTGTTCTACAAGATATTCTACCATTTCTTCATCTCCATTGTAAGAGGCATGTCTTAAAGCTTCTTCATTATTAACATGAACATCTGCTCCCTGTTCTACTAGATATTTAACCACATCTAATCGGCCTCCCTCTACTGCACATCTTAATGCCCCTTCCGATAACGCATGTATATCTGCTCCCAGTTCTGCTACTAGACATTTAATGATGTCTAACTGTCTGTATTCTACAGCATACTTTAATACAGTATCTTTATCGCAATTACCTTCTTGTATTAGTTTTTTAATTTCTTCTAAATTACCTGACAAGCAAACTTCTATTGGGTTCATCTTTATTCTTCCTCTTCATATAAGCTTTTACTGCCCTTCTAAGTCTATTATTATCTGAAATAAGAAGCTGTAGTAATTTTTGATCCGACATGTGTTCTAAGAGTATATATAATACCTCTTTATACCTGCGTCTAGATACAAGGTTGCTATAGTCTACTTTCTACCCCAGCTCCCTTTTTAATAAGGTATTTGATTATTGCTATATTGCCTGTTCTTATCGCAGTTTCTAAGGCATACTCATCTATAAGAGCCTCCTTTTCTATCAAGTACTCAACTATATCTGCATGTTTCTCTCGAATTGCTTCTAATAGAGCCTCATTTCCATATGCATGTATGTTTGCTCCTTTTTCTACCAGATATTTGACTACCTCCAAATGTCCGCTTTCTGCAGCATATCTTAAAGCAGCATCATTATTGGTATGTATATTAGCCCCATTTTCTATCAAAAACTTAACTACCTCCAAATGCCCATTCCTTGCAGGCCAAGCCAACTCGTGACTCCAGTTTGCACTAGCACCTTGTTCTATAAGGTACTTTGCTGTTTCTAAATAGCCGTTAGAGAGAGCGCTTCTTACAGCAAAGTTGCCTGCAGCAGTTACATCGGCTCCCTGTTCAATTAGGTACTTAACTACTGTTAAACGGTTGAAAAATACTGCATCTTTTAGAGCTGAATTTTTTCCTTTACCATCAACTCCCTGCTCTATCAAGTATTTAACTATATCTAAATTTCCAATCTCTACAGCAACTTTTAGAGCATATACTCTATCACATGTTTCTAAGTTGCGTACTGCATCTATACGTCCTCTTCTAATAGCGTTTTTGAATTCTGTAGTTAAGCTATCCACTTTCTACCTCCTGCATATACCTTTGCTTCTTCTCTTAACTTTTTGTTGCCAGATATTAGGAGAGGTAATAGTTCTTCTTTTGACAGTTCCCCAAATATGATATTTAGCATCTCTTTGTTTACATATTCTAAATCTATTTTCCTTACATTTGCTCCTTTCTCTATTAAGAACTTTACAATATTAGTATTTCCTTCTGCTATTGCTATTCTTACCGGATAATCTTCATTAGTATGAATGTCTGCACCTTTCTCTACAAGATACTTTACTATCTTTAAATGCCCTTGTTCTATTGCATTTATTAATGCCGTCTCCTTTAAGCCTATTACTGCCCAACTTAAAGGATCCTCCTCTACTGTATGTACATCTGCTCCCTGCTCTACAAGATACTTGACAACATGCAAATGTCCATTAAAAGCAGCCCACCTTAATGCATATTCACTTCTGGCATGAATATCCGCCCCCTGCACAACTAGAAACTTTACTATCTTCAGGTGCCCGTTTATTGCAGCAAGTCTTAATGCTTCTTCATCATTAACATGAATATCTGCCCCTTGTTTTACTAACTTTTTAACTTCTCTAAAGTTACCTTCTTCGCATCTTTGCACCAGTTGTCTGTTCAAAAAGTCTTCACCTCCTAACTTATTCTCCAGATACAACATTCTTCAATTTAGTGTAAAAAGAATGTCGTAAAGCTCTTAATTTAGAAAAACCTTTTTTACACTTCCTATTAATCGTAAGTTTGCAATCTGGATTTGTCCCTCAGATGTTTTACTATCTGATTTCCCCTACAAAGAACTCCAAGAGTCTGTCCATCTTTTTTTAATCTCCCTAAAAACCGGCTTATTCCCCCAAATCCCCAACTTTCCACTGCGGGGTATGTAATTACATACCAACCCTCATAAAAGTAGTTTATACGGGGGAATAGGCCGGATTTTTTTCTGTACGACTTTAGGCTGTTTTTGCTTCTAAGCACTTTTTTGCTGTTTCTCTTATCTGCTTATCACCTGATAATAGGAATGGGAGTATTTCTTCTGCTGTTAATTCAGTTAGTACATATTCCAGGCATTCAAAGAACTCTTCTTCTCCTGGTTCCCATTGCCAATCAGTATCTACATCTTCTTCTACTATATCTAATCTATATTCCAGTTTAGCCGGATTAGCGCCAAGTTGAAGGAAATACCTTACATTTTCCACATCTTTCATATATATAGCATACCTTAGGGGATATTCGTATTGGGTGTGTATATCTGCTCCATGTTCTACTAATAGTTCTGTTAAACTAGGATCAAAACTCATTATTCTTTTTAACGTCCAGTTGTCTCCTACTGTCGGATCTACTCCGCGTTTTACTAAGTACTCTACCAAGTATTCACGTTCGTTTGTTGCAGCATATAGAAGTATTCTTTCCAAGTTTACAGGTATCCCTAAATTCAGTAGAAAGTCTACTATATCATCTCTTTCCTCGTACACAGCATCCTCTAATAAAGATTCTTCTATATAGTATGCTAATTCTTTCTTATCTACAGGTTCAGAAATATCTATTTGGTTTCGTGTTAACCAGATAACTGCATCTATTTTACCTTCTTCTATAGCCTTCTTCCACAGAGGATCTATTCGTGCTCCTTTTTCTACAAGATATTTAACTACTTCTGTATGTCCGTTATTTGCAGCATACTTTAGTGCAACATCTTTATCGCAATTACCTTCTTGTATTAGTCTTTTAACTTCTTTTAGATTGCCTGTAATACAGGCTGTTATAAGGTCCATCTGTATTTCTCCTTTCTAAGTAAGTTTTTACTGCCTTTCTTAACCTATTATTACTGCTTAATAGTAAAGGCATTAACTCCTCTTTAGATAATGCATCTAATAGTAAATATAATACCTTCTTATACTTACGCTTAGATACCAGCTTTCCAAAATCCGCTTTCTTCACATCTGCCCCATTTTCTATCAAATATTCTACTACCTCTACTTGTCCGTTGAGAGTTGCTTGTTTCAATATTTCCTCTCCAAATACGTGAATATTGGCACCTGCTTCTACTAAATACTTAACAACTCCCAAATGTCCATTTTCTGCAGCATACCTTAATGCATAATCATTCCACGTATGGGTGTTAGCTCCTTTCTCTACTAGATACCTAACTACATCTAAATGTCCTTTCTTTGCAGCATGTCTTAGTGCGTAATCATCATCTGCATGTATATTAGCTCCTTTCTCTACTAAGTATTTAACGGTTTCTGTATGGCCGCTCTCTGCTGCACAACACAGTGCATAATCATCCCAGGTATGTATATTAGCACCGTTTTCCACTAAGTACCTGACTACGTCCCAATATTTGTTTTTTGCAGCATATCTTAACGGCATATCGTCGTTTACATGTATGTCAGCACCTTTTTCTATTAAGTACTTAACTATATCTAGGCACCTATTTTTTACAGCAGATTTTAATGGCATATCGCCTTTTGCATGTATATTAGCTCCGCTTTCTACTAAATATTTAACTACCTCTATATGTTTATTTTCTACAGCAGATCTTAATGCATAATCATTATCTGCATGAATATCGGCACCATTTTCTATCAGATACTTAACTACTTCCAGATGCCCATTTTCTGCAGCATGCTTTAATGCATAATCATTTTCTGCATGAATGTTGGCTCCTTTCTCTGCAAGATACTTAATAACTTCTATGTGTCCATTTTCTGCAGCATGCCTTAATGCATAGTCACTCCAAACATGAATATCGGCTCCTTGTTTTACTAACTTTTTAACTTCTTCTAGATTGCCTGTACTACAAGCTTCTATTAGATTCATTTTTTCTCCTTTCTAAAAACCCCATCTGTTTTTGCATAAGTTATAACTATTACCTCATCTATAGGTGAATTGACATCGTTTATGGGAACCTCTGAAGTACTGTTTTCTTATTGCATCTAGTTTACTGTTTCAGTAATAGGTGTATTTCTTAAATACCTTAGTTACCAATATTTTACAAACCTTTCCTATTTTTGCAAACGTTGTATAGATATCTGTTCTTTTTTGACACTCTGACCTATTTCTTGAGTAATGTTTTATTATTGTGTAAATGTCTAACATAAGGGAAATTATTTTCATTTTTTATCCTCCTTATACTTTTTTAATACCTTTTTAGTATACTTCCTAACCTTTTCATTTTTTGATACAAGAAAAGGGAGTAGTTCCTCTTCTGTCATACTATCAAGAATTACTTTTAACACCTCTTTATAATTATTTTTCAATAAAGAGTCATAGTCTACCTTCCTTGCATCTGCACCTCCTTTTATAAGGCATTTAACAATTTCTGCATATCCCTTGTCTATAGCAAGTACTAAGGCATATTCATCGTTAGCATGCACATCTACTCCATGATGTATTAAAAGCTCTACTACTTTTTTCTGCCTTCCAAGTATTGCATAAAGTAGGGAGGCATCATCGATTACTTTACTTAAAAGCAGTTTTACTATATTTAGGTGCCCTTTAAACGCTGCCCACCTTAATGCGTATCTATATTCCGTAGCCCCCTTCTCTATTAGATATTCTACCATCTCCAGCTTCCCCTCGTCTGCAGCAATTGCTATCAGGTCGTTTAATAAATCTACATCTGTTATATCCAGATGTGAAATTGATGCAACGTCCCCCTTCTTCACAACGTCTTCAATATTTTTATAATCCATAACCTTCCTCCTTAAGCATTTTCTTTTGCAAACTCCCTAACCTTTTTACTGTCTGACACTAAAAAGGGAAGCAACTTTTCTTTAGGTAACCTACCCCACAATACAGTTAGTATTTCTCTATATTTCTTCAGGAGGGCAATATCTTCTACAGATATTACCTTTACATCTGCTCCTTGCTCTACCAGATACTTAACTACTTCCACATGCCCTCCCCTACATGCCCATATGAAGGCCTCGTCATTGTTTGTATGAATATCTGCTCCTGATTCTACTAAAAGTCTAACGATGTCTAAGTGGCCTTTACTTGCTGCATATTTTAAAGCGGTATTTTTATGTGCCTTTACATCTACACCTTTTTCTATCAAATACTTAACTATATTCAGCTTACCTTGCTCAGCTGCTATTATAAGAGGAGCTCCTTCTCCCACATGAACGTCCGCTCCTTTTTCTACCAGATATTTAAATATATCTAGATGACCGAAGTAAGCGGTAGAAGTTAGGAGATATTCACCTTCTGCATGAATATCGACTCCTTTCTCAACTAAGGATTTTACCGCATTAAGATTTCCTACTTCTATTGCTTTCTTGATTTCTTCATGTACCTTCATACCCCCTCCTCTCCAAATACTCTTTCACAGCTTTTCTAAGCCTACTACTATCTGATGTTAAGAAAGGAAGTATATCTTTTACAGGTAATCTATTCCATAGAAAATATACCAACTTTCGGTCTTTGTATAGTACAAGCTCTTTATAATCTACCTCTTTTACATCAGCTCCTTTACTTATTAAATACCTAACGATATTAAGTTTTTTACAACGTACCGCGCATTTTAGAGCAGCATTGTTGCCTGCATGAATGTTAGCTCCTTTACTTATTAAATACTTAACTACCTCCAAATGTCCACTTTCTGCAGCATACCTTAAAGCAGCATCGCCATCTGCATGGATGTCTACCCCTTTTCCCGATAAATACTTAACAACATCTAGATGCCCATAATCAGCTGCGCGTATTAAAGCGCTTCCGCCGTACTGCTTTATATCTGCCCCCTTTCTAATGAGATGTTTTACAATATCTAAATGTCCCTCTGTAGCTGCCATTTTAAGAGGATAGTCATCATGCGTATGAACATCAGCTCCTTTTCTAATGAGATACTTTACTATATTTAGGTAGCCTCCTTGTATCACAGATCTTAACGCACGTTCGTCATCTTTGTGAATATCTACTCCCTGTTTCACTAAAGACTTTACCTTTGCCAGATCTCCTTTTTCACATGCTCTGATAAGGATGCTTGACATATCCATTTTTACCTTCCTCAGAAATAGACGTTTTAGGCATTTGCCTATAAAAAAAGAAACGGGATAGCTTTTGCCGGAGCCTATAACAAAAACTATCCCGTCCTCGGAGCAACTTTTTTCTTACTTTTTTAACATATCTGATAGCTTTTTCTTTATCTTTAAGATATCTTCCTCTACCCTCTTTACTATATAACCTTCCCAGTTCTGAAAATCATCCCTTACCCAACCCTTCTCTGTAGACCAATAAAATCCCTTTATCGAGTTTCCATCCGGAGAACAGTCAGATATTCCTGGTATTTGAGAAGGGGACCAACCTTTTACGTCATAGATGCGTATGTAAGCAGGTGTTATTCCATCGTCTAAATAATTACAACTCCATCCTAACGACAGGGGCTCTGATATTGAGCCATTCAAAAACACCTCAATATGGTAATCTACTCTACCTTTTAACCTTTTATACGCTTCAAATAAGACGGGTTCGAACTGTTTTATATTTTTGAATTTGTTTTGTATATAACTTTTTAGTTTATCCATTTTTTAACCTCCCTCTAAATTTTTAACATTTTTTATATGTTTATTCCCCTAAAATGCTTTTAGGTATACTTTTTTGTAGAAATGTTTAGCCTTTTGAACTACTTACAAGCATCTATTAAGTCCATCTCACCTTCCTTTTTCTTAGGTAGGCTTTAACCGCCCTCCTTAACCTATTATTACTGCTTACCAACAGAAGCATTAACCCCTCTTTAGATAATACATCTAATAATAAATGCAACATTTCTCGATACTTACGCTTAGATACCAAACCCTCAAAATCTACTTTCCTTACATCTGCACCTGATTCTAATAGAAACTTAACAACATCTATATATCCGATGTCCACTGCAGACCTTAATGCATAATCATCATCTGCATGTATGTTAGCTCCCTGCTCTATCAAGTATTTAACTATATCTAAATTTCCAACTTCTACAGCAACTTTTAATGCATAATCATCATTTGCATGTATGTTAGCTCCATGTTCTACCAAATACTTGACTACTTCTAGGTACCCAAACTCTGCTGCCCACCTTAATGCCCAATCATCGATAGCATGTATATTAGCTCCCTTCTCCACTAAGTACTTAACTACTTCTAAATGCCCTTTAAATGCTGCCCACCTTAATGGCCAATCATCATCTGCATGTATGTTAGTCCCGTTTTCTACCAAATACTTAACAACATCTATATATCCGATGTCCACTGCAGACCTTAATGCATAATCATCATTTGCATGTATATCCGCTCCCTGCTCTACCAAATACTTGACTACTTCCAGATGTCCATTTTCTGCAGCTCCTTTTAATGCCTCATTGAAAGCATGTATGTTTGCCCCCTTCTCAAGATATTTAACAACTTCCAGATGCCCATTTCTTGCCGCCCACCTTAATGCATAATCATCTTCTGTATGTATGTTTGCCCCCTTCTCAATAAGATACTTAACTACCTCCCAATGCTCTTTTCCTACAGCATATCTTAATGCCCAATCATTGAAAGCATGTATGTTAGCCCCGTTTTCTACCAAATACTTAACTACCTCCCAATGCTCTTTTCCTACAGCATATCTTAATGCCTCATCATCATTTGCATGTATGTTAGCACCTTTCTCTACAAGATACTTAACAACATCTAGATGCCCATAATTAGCTGCCTCCGATATAGGCCAGTCACTGTGTATATGTATATCTGCTCCTTCTTCTATCAGCTTCTTAACTTCCTCTAAATTACCTACTTCACAAGCTTCTATTAAGTCCATCTTACCTTCCTCCCTTTCTTAGATAGGCTTTTGTTGCTTTTCTAAGTTTATCATTTTCCGAGACTAGGAACTGTAATAACTCCTGCTCTGGAATATTGTCCCAAAGCAAGTTTAGCATTTCTTTATACTTACGTTTAGACACTAAGCTGTTATAATCTACTTTCTTCACATCTGCCCCTTTTTCAATAAGGTACTTTACCATTTCTACTTCGCCTGTCCTAATTGCAGCTTCTAAGGCGTATTCATCTATGTGGGCTCCATGTTCTACTAAGTATTTTACTACTTCTAATTCTTTCTTACAGATTGCCTCTAATAAAGCCAAGTCATTGCATGCATGTATATCCGCTCCTTGTTCTACCAAATACTTGACTACTTCTAGGTACCCATACTCTGCACTATATCTTAAAGGAGCATCCTCTTCTACGTGAATATCCGCTCCTTTTTCTTCTACCAAGAATTTAACTGCTTCTAAATGGCCGTTCATTGCTACCCAAGGCAGTTCCCTACTCCAGTTTACGCTGGCACCTTTTTCTATGAGGTATTTTGCTATTTCTATATACCCTCCAACAAGCGCTCTTTTCAATGCAGCATTATTATCAGCAGTAACATTAGCTCCTTTCTCAATAAGATACTTTACTACATCCACGCGATTCCTATGAACTGCCCACCTTAATGCATAATCATCTTCTGCATGTATGTTTGCTCCTTTTTCTACTAGGTACTTAATTATTTCTATTGAACTACGCTCTGCTGCCCACCTTATAGGCCAGTCACTGTGTATATGTATATCTGCTCCTTGTTCTACTAAATACCTAACTACATCTAGATGATTGAAGAATACTGCATCTTTTAAGGCTGCGTTTTTTTCTTCGGCATTAACTCCTTTTTCTATAAGGTATTTTACTATTTCTAGATTTCCAACTTTTACTGCATACGAGAGGGTAGCATTTTTATCTATATTTTCTAGCTCTGCAAGCTTTTTAACTTCCTCTAAATTACCTACCTTACAAGTTTCTATTAAATCCATTTTTTCTCCTTTCTAAATGCCTTTTTTGCCAACTCTCTTACTTTACTATTTTTACTAGTAAAGGCATTAACTCCTCTTTAGATAATGCATCTAACAGTAAATATAATACTCCTTTATACTTTCGCCTAGATACCAGCTTTTCAAAATCTACTTTTCTTACATCTGCCCCTTTCTCTACAAGATACTTAACAACCTCCAAATTGCCCCCTACTTGCTGCCCACCTTAATGCCTTCTCATTTTCTGCATGTATGTCGGCACCATTTTCTATCAAATACTTAACTATATCTATATATCCGTGTGTTGCTGCCCATATTAGTGCATTATCATTATATGCATGAACATCTGCCCCTTTACCTACTAGGTATTTAACAACTTTCAGATGACCGCCTACTACTGCCCACCTTAATGCCTTCTCATTTTCTGCATGAATATCTGCTCCCTGCTCTACAAGATACTTAACTACCTCCAAATGCCCCCTACTTGCTGCCTGCTTTAATGCATTATCATCATTTGCATGTATATTAGCTCCTTTCTCTACTAAATACTTAACAACCTCCAAATGCCCCCTACTTGCTGCCTGCTTTAATGCATTATCATCATTTGCATGTATGTTAACCCCGTTTTCTACCAAATATTTAACTATACCTATATGTCCATATTCTGCTGCCTGCTTTAGTGCTTCTTCCTCATTTGCATGGATATCTGCTCCTTCTTCAACCAACCTTTTAACTTCCTCTAAATTACCTACTTTACAGGCTTCCATTAAGTCCATCTTACCTCCTTTCTAAATATTTTTTTGCTGCCTCCCTGATTTCCTTTTTCTTTGATACTAAGAAAGGTAATATTTTTTCATTGGGTAGCTTTTTCCATAATTTGTACAGCTTGTAATCAAGATGTAATACGTTGATGTCTGCCCCTCGTTCTATTAGAAGCTTGGCTATTTCTGTATGTTCATTTTCAACCGCCCATCTTAATGCCCAATTGTTGGCTGCCCCACGTTCCACCAAATACTTAACTATCTCTAAATTCCCATATGCAGCAGCTGACGACAATACACCTTCTTCATTTACATTAGCTCCGTTTTCTACTAATAGCTTTACTACTTCTAAATGTTTATTTTCTATTGCGTATTTTAGTGCATATTCATGCCAAACGTGTACATCGGCTCCTTTTTCAATTAAATACTTAACTATGTCTACATGTCCATATTCTGCTGCGCATCTTAGTGCTTGATCTTCATTTGCGTGAATGTCACCTGCTTCTACTAAACATTTTACTACTTTTAAATGTCCGTATTCTGCTGCATATCTTAGTGCTTTATCTTCATTGGTATGAATGTCAACTTCTTTATGAGTTTTTTTACTATACCTGAGCATCCATATCTTGCCATAATTATTAGTATAAATTCACCTACTCCATACATAGCGTCTTTTTTAATTTTGCTTAAGTTTCCTTTACACTTTTGTATCAGTTGTATGTTCAAAAGTTTGACCGTCTTTCCTACTTTTCAGATACTTTTTCGCCGCGTTCCTTAATTTTGTATAGAAGGATTTTGTAAAGACTTCTAACTCTTCTACAGGCATATTATCCCACAGTATACCTAAAACTTTCTTGTATTTTCTATTTGCTACAAGATCCTCGTAATCTACTTGCCTAGGATCTGCTCCTTTTTCAAGAAGGTATTTGACTATCTCTACCTCATTCTTATATGCAGCTAACCTCAATGCCTCTTCATAGTTATAGTGTATATCAGCACCTGCTTCTACTAAACATTTTACTACCTCTATATGACCAAAGCGTGCGGCAGCTGTTAAAGGAGCTCCTGCATCAGTTGCCTGTACATTCGCTCCTTTTCCTACAAGATATTTAACTAGTTCTAAGCGACCTAGCCTTGAAGCATGTTCTACCAACCAAGGAGAAATGTAGCCGTTTGCCTCTATAAGATATTTAGCTATATCTAAATGACCTTGTATAATTACATCACTCAGTACACGGCAATTACTTTTGTCTGCTCCGTGTTCTACTAGAAATTTTGCTACTTCTAGGTGCCCATTATATGCAGACCATTTTAATGCATACTCGTTCCACTTATGAATATCTACCCCTTGTTCGAAAAGGTATTTAACTATCTCTAATTTTCCCTCTTCCGCTGCTGCTGCAAAAACGGCATCAATTTCATCATCGCCTTTCTTTATTAAGGATTTTACCTTCTCCAAATCACCCTTTTTTATAGCAATCTCTAAGCCTGTACTTAATTGCATTCCCTTTTCTCCTTTCTAAAAATGTTTTTTACTTCTCTAAACTTTTTGTTGTATACCAAAAGAGTTATTACGCTTTTGGTAATTTGTTTAAGTATGAGCTGTTCTTACATCTACTCTTTTTAATCTCGGTGTGTTCTGTTATTTTTGACACTAAATCCGTTTTCCTCACCTCCTATTAAAATCCCCTTAAACCGGCCTATTCCCCCCTATAAAGGCCTTTTATAAATTTTATATGTAATTACATATCGAAGTGTGTGAAAGTTATAGGGGGTTTTAGGCAGTAATTCTCTTTTCAAAAGTCATCTGTTCCAATTTTATACTTCTTTTTTAATGACTTTTTAGCATACTTCCTAACCTTTTCATTTTTTGATACAAGAAAAGGGAGTAGTTCCTCTTCTGTCATACTATCAAGAATTACTTTTAACACCTCTTTATAATTATTTTTCAATAAAGAGTCATAGTCTACCTTCCTTACATCTGCACCTGCTTTTATAAGGCATTCAACAATCTCTGTATACCTTTTATCTATAGCAAGTGTCAAGGCATATTCATCGTTAGCATGTACATCTACTCCATGTTGTATTAGCAATTCTACTACTTCTTTCTGCCTTCCAAGTATTGCATAAAGTAGGGAGGCATCATCAACTACCTTGGTTACAAGAAACTTTACTATGTCTATATGCCCTTTAAATGCCGCCCACCTTAATGCATGCTTGTACTTATTTGCTCCCCTTTCCGTTAGATATTCTACCATTTCTAACTTTCCCTCATCTGTAGCAGTATGCAGTAAGTCGTTCAGAAAATCTACATCTGTTATATTTAGAGAGGAAATTATTGTAATATCCCCTTTCCTTACAGCATCTTTAATCTCTCCATATTCCATAACTTTCCTCCTTAAGCATTTCTTTTGCAACCTCCCTAGCCTTTTCATTGTCTGATACTAAAAAGGGAAACAATTCTTCTTTAGGTAACCTACTCCATAATGCAGTTAGTATTTCTTTATACCTCGTTAAAGGAGTAATACTATCTACCTGTATTTTGTTTATGTTAATCCTCCTCTCTACTAAGTATCTAACTACCGCTACCTGCTCGTTGTATACTGCAGTTGCAAGTCCAAAACTATCCTGTGTATGTATATTTGCCCCTTGTTCTACTAGGTATTTTACCACTTCTAGCCGTCCTTTTCTACATGCCCATATTAACGCTTCACGGGCATGAATATCAGCGCCTGCTTTTACAAGAAGCTTAACAACTTCCAAATGTTCCTCCTCTGCTGTATACCTTAATGCAACGCTTTTATGTGCGTTAACATCTACCCCCTTTCTCTAATAAAAACTTTACTATCTCCAACCTACCTTTGCTAGCTGCTATTACAAAAGGGGCCTCTTTTCCTACATGTATATCTACTCCTTTCCCAACCAGATACTTAAAGATTTCAAAAATAGTCATAATGAACAGCAGTTGTCAACAGGTATTCATTCTCTGTGTGTATATCTATTTCTTCTATTAGGGATTTTATCGCTTCAAAATCTCTCTCTTCCATAGCTTTTTCGATTTTTTTACAAGTCTTCATACTACTTCCCCTCTAAATATTCTTTTGCTGTAGTTATTAAAAGAGATCGTTAACTTATTTATCTCAAAATCGGCCCTTAAAAAAAGAAACGGGATAGCTTTTGCCGGAGCCTATAACAAAAACTATCCCGTCCTCGGAGCAACTTTTTAACATATAGAGGTTCAAGCTATCTAGAGATATAGCGATCTACTTTATCTTTCAGCTTCTTATACGCCTCAAATAAGATGGTTTCGAACTGTTTTATATTTTCGAATTTGTTTTGTATATAACTTTTTAGTTTATCCGTTTTAAACCTCCTCTTTTTAAGTTCGTTATTTTTAACGTTTTTCAATATATATTATTCTCTGTAAATTTACGAGATTATTTTTCCCTTTTTAGAGTTTCCTCTTCAAATAAATTGGTTAAATACCTACTTTTTACAAGCCCCTATTAGATCCACTATACCTCCTACTTCTTAAATAAGCTTTAACTGCTTTCCTTAACCTACTATTGTTACTCAACAGTAAAGGCATTAACCCCTCTTTAGATAACGCATCTAACAGTAAATATAATACTCCTTTATACTTTCGCCTAGATACCAGCTTTTCAAAATCTACTTTCCTTACATCTGCCCCTTTTTCTATTAAGTATGCTATTATTTCTGGGTAGTTCTTAGACACCGCATCTTGCAACGCTCCCTCATTTTTACAATGGATATCAGCACCTCGCTCAACCAGATATTTAACAATTTTTAAGTGTCCACGCCATACCGCAACTTCCAAAGTGTATTCTTTTTGAATATTAGCTCCACGCTCTGCTAAATACTTAATAACCTCCAAATGTCCATCGCTTACTGCCCACCCCAGTGAATAACTACCTACTGCATGAATATTAGCTCCATGTTTTACTAAGTATTTTACTACCTCCAAGTGTCCGTTTTCTACTGCTCTTCTTAATGCAGCATCATTGTATGCATGTATGTTTGCTCCTGCTCCAATTAACTTTTTAACCTTCCCTAAGTTACCTGTTTTGCATGCCATTATTAGGTCTATCGGGTCCATGTTTCCCTCCTTTAAGTACAAACTTAGCTACTTTCCTTACTTTCTTATCATTACTTACTAAAAGAGGCAGCAACTCTTCTACTGACAGCTTCTCAAGTAATATAAGCATTATATCTTCTCTGTATGTGTATTCCAAATCCACTTTTCTCACATCTGCCCCACATTCTACTAAATACTTTACTATTTCTAGAAAGCCAAATAAAACTGCATACGTTAATGCTTTTCCGTCTTTTATATCAGCCCCCGCTTCTACTAAAACTTTTGCTACTTCTAAATTCCCACGCTGTACCGCTTCCTTTAAAGCGCTTCCGTCGAGTGCATTGACGTCGGCTCCTTTGCTTGTTAGGTATTTCACCATCTCTATGTCGTTTACATAGCTTCTAAGTGCAAAGTCGTCTTGTACATGTACGTTTGCTCCCTTCTCAATAAGATATTTTACTATATCTGCATACCCATATATTACTGCCCATTTTAATGCTGCATCATCTTGTACATGTATGTCTGCTCCTTCTTCTATTAAATGTTTTACTGTTTCCAAATCTCCTTGTATAACTGCGCACGACAGTGCTTCGTTGTACAAATGGCTACTTTTACCTACCAACCTTTTAACTTCTTCTAAATTGCCTTCCCTACAAGCTTTTATTAACTCTGTTATAGTCTCAGAATTTTCATAAGCCATTTTTTACACTCCCTTTTCTAAATATTCTTTTGCCGCCTCCCTAATTTCCTCTTTATCTGATACTAGAAATGGCAGCATTTCTTCATCAGATAGAGCATTCCATAGTTTGCGTAAAGTAGGTAAATCTAATACATCAATATCTGCCCCTTTTTCAATTATATATGCAGCAACTCTAAAATGCCCATTTTCCGCTGCTAGTTCTAATGCTTCATAACAGCCTGCATGAATATCTGCCCCTTTATCAATAAGGTATTTTACTACCTCCAAATGGCCGTTTGCTGCCGCATAACGTAATGGCCAATCTTCAGTTGTATGTATATCTGCTCCCTGCTGCACTAAATACTTAACTACCTCCAAATTCCCATTTTCTGCTGCTAGCTTTAACGGTTCATCTTCTTTTGTATGAATATAAGCTCCTTTCCCTACTAAATACTTAACTACCTCCAAATTCCCATTTTCTGCTGCAATTCTAAGTGCTTGATCATTTTTTGCATGTATATCTGCCCCATGTCCTATCAAATACTCTATAATACCTACGTTCCCTCCTGTTACTGCATATGGTAAAGCATAACTACTATAAATACCTGCTCCCTTGCTAATGAGATATTTTACTACTTCCAAGTGCTTATTAATTACTGCCCAAGCTAAAGGATCCCCATCTTCTAAAATCTCCCCTCCTTCTATTAACCTTTTAACTTCCTCTAAATTACCTACCTTACAAGCTTTTATTAAGTTCATCTTATCTTCCTCCTTTTAATATAAGCTTTAACTGCTTTCCTTAACCTATTATTACTGCTTTCTAACAGGGGCATTAATTCCTCCTTGGATAACCTATCTAACAGTAAACATAATACATCTTTGTATTTTCGTCTGGATACCAACTCCTCAATATCTACTTTCCTTACATCTGCCCCCGCCTCTATTAAATACTTGACTACCCCTGAATGCCCATTATAAGCTGCCCATCTTAATGCCTTCTCATTTTCTGCATGTATATCGGCACCATTTTCTACCAAATACTTTACCAGCTCCAAATTGCCTTCAAGTACTGCCCACCTTAGTATCGCCTGCCTTCCTATACGTTTATTAGCATCTTCCTCTTCTAACCTTTTAACTTCCTCTAAATTACCTACCTTACAAGCTTTTATTAAGTTCATCTTGCCTTCCTCCTTTTCTTAGATAAGCTTTAACTGCTTTCCTTAACCTATTATTACTACTTACCAATAGAGGCATTAATTCCTCTTTGGATAACCTATCTAATAGTAAATATAATACATCTTTGTATTTTCGTCCGGATACCAACTCCTCAATATTTACTTCCCTTACATCTGCTCCATTTTCTACCAAAAACTTTACCAGCTCCAAATTGCCTTCAAGTACTGCCCACCTTAGTATCTCCTCCCTTCCTATATGTATATCAGCACCTTCCCCTTCTAACTTTTTAACTTCCTCTAAATTACCTACTTTACAAGCTTTTATAAGGTCCATCTTACCTTCCTCCTTAGATAAGCTTTAACTGCTTTTCTTAACCTATTATTACTGCTTACTAACAGAGGCATTAATTCCTCTTTGGATAACCTATCTAATAGTAAATATAATACTTCTTTACTTTCGTATACCAACTCCTCAATATTTACTTTCCTTACATCTGCTCCATTTTCTACTAGACACCTAATTACTTCTAAATGCCCATTATCCACTGCCCACCTTAATGGCCAATCATCATCTACATGTATGTCAGCACCTTTTTCTACTAGATACCTAATTGCTTCTAAATGTCTATACCTTACTGCTGTTTTTAATGCCTCATCTTTATTAGCATGAACATCTGCGCCTGATTCTACCAAAAACTTAACTACCTCCAAATGTCCATCAAAAATAGCCCTCCTTAATGCGTATTCATTTTTTGCATGTACATCTGCCCCATTTTCTATTAGGCACTTAATTACTTCTAACCTACCTGCTTCTATAGCCCACCTTAGAGGACAATCATCTTCTGTATGAACATCTGCCCCATTTTCTATTAAATACTTAACTATCTCTAAATGCCCATTCCTTACAGCCCATCTTAATGGGGCATCATTACCTGCATATGTATTAGCTCCTCTCTCTACTAAATACTTAACTATCTCTAAATGCCCATTAGAAGCAGCCCATTTTAATGCACAGTCATCGATAGCATGTATGTCTGCTCCTTTCTCTACTAAATACTTAACTACCTCTAAGTGTCCATAGAAAGCAGCCCACCTTAACGCACTATCCTTGTACTCGTGAATGTTAACACCCTTCTCTACTAAATATCTTACTGTTGCTAAACTGCCTTTTTCACAAGCTTCTATTAAGTTCATGCTTTCCTCCTTTCAATATAATCCCTAACTGCTTTCCTTAACCCACTATTGTTACTTACTAGTAAAGGCAACAGTTTCTCTGTAGGAAGCTTTTTCAGTAGAAAGTCTAACACTTCTTTATTTTCGGATAACTCCTCAAAATCTACCTTCCCTAGATCTACCCCATTTTCTACTAAATACTTAACTACCTTCAAATGTCCATCTTTTACAGCATATCTTAGGGCCGATTCACCAAGTTCATGAATATCAGCTTTCAATTCTACTAAATACTTAACTATATCTAGCTGCCCACTGAAGACGGCTAACTCCAACAACCTGCCCTTATCTACATTAACTATCCCCATTAAATATCTTACTACCTCTAGCTGTCCCTCCATTACAGGCCATGTTATAGCTCTACTATCTGCATTTATGTCTGCTCCAATCTCTTCTACCAAATACCTGACAACATGCAAATGCCCACTACTTGCCGCCCACCTTAATGCCTCATCTTTATTAGCATGAACATCTGCTCCAGCCTCTATTAAATACTTAACAACATGCAAATGTCCATAGAAGGCAGCCCATCTTAATGCCTTCTCACTATCTGCATGTACATCTGCTCCTTGCTCTATCAAATATTTTACAACATCCAATTTTCCATTTTCTGCTGCCCATGTTAATGCTTCTTCCTCATTTGCATGTATATCAGCACCTTTACTTATTAGATATTTGACGACATCTAGATGTCCATTAAAGACAGCATACTTTAGTGTTTCTTCCTCATCTATATGTATATCGGCACCATTTCTACCAAATATTTTACAACATCTAATTTTCCATTATCTGCAGCCTGTTTTAGTGTTTCTTCCTCATCTATATGTATATCGGCACCATTTTCTACTAAATACTTTACTACCTCTAAATGTCCATTGGCTGCAGCCTGTTTTAATGCATCATCGTTGTGTACGTGAACATCTGCTCCCTGCTCTACCAAATACCTTACTACCTCTAAACGGCCGTATTCTGCTGCCCATATTAGTGCTTCTTCATCTATATCCGCACCTGCTTCAACCAACCTTTTAACTTCCTCTAAATTACCTACTTTACAAGCTTCTATTAAATCCATTTATATACCTCCTTTCTAGATAAGCTTTTATCTCCCTTAACCCACTATTGTTACTTACTAGTAAAGGCAACAGTTTCTCTGTAGGAAGCTTTTTCAGTAGAAAGTATAACACTTCTTTATTTTCGTATATCAACTTCTCAGAATCTAGATCTGCTCTCCTGCTCTACCAAATACCTTACTACCTCTAAATGTCCTTTTTTCTGCCGCCCATTTTAATACAGCACTGGCATGTATATTAGCTCCATTTTCTATGAGGTATTTGGCTATTTCTGTATGCCCCTTTCTTGCAACCCAGCGGCGGATCGATTGTATTTATATTATCACCTTGTTGCACCAACCTTTTAACTTCTAAATTACCTGTTTTACAAGCTTCTGTCAGTCTCATTTGTTCTCCTTTTTTAACAGGGAACTTTGGTAAGTAATATACCTCTCTCAAAATTAAAGAGAGAGGGTAAATGGAACTTTTACTGATAGGAGCAGGTAATGGCAGAGTTATTAACAAGAGTTTGAACTACTTTATTTTTTGATTGAAACTCTTTTACCAACTTGCATATATACCTAAAAGCATCTGTTTTGAGGAGAAAGAGAGCTTCCTGCTCTTTACCTTTTACACATCCGTAATCGGTAATACAGAACTTTTTTACTTCTTTATCTTCTTCCCATATAACCGCTTCTACTATACTATCGTTTCGTTTCTTAAATTCTATCTGCCATGTGATTGATTTCATTTTCTACTCCTTTTTAATGTCTCCTCTTTTAGCAGCAGCTTTTTTAGCTACCTTTCTTATACCCGCATCTTCTGCAGATAAACATATAAGGAGGTATTTATCCTTAGTTTTTAGAAGTACCTTCTCTAGATGCTTAAGAAAGTCTTCAGGTTCTTCTATCCAATCAAACTCTCTATCCAATCCATCAAACCAAATATAATCAGGATCTACGTAGTAGTCAAGGTTGTTTATATCAGTTCCTTTATCAAGCAAATACTCAAACGTTTCTACATCTTCATCGTATATAGCTAGTCTTAAAGGGGTTTCATAATACTGGTGAATATCTCCTCCAAAACTTTCCAATATCTCTATAAGACCCACAGGCTGTACCTGCCTCAGCAACTCAGTTACTGTTTCCCTAGATAACTTTGCTCCACGTTCTATAAGCATTTTAGCTATCTTCATACGACTTTTAGGTTTGCTGTTGTGGCTATATGCTATAACATTGTACAAGGCCTCCCCACCTCGAGCATTTGCATCAGCACCTTTTTCTAATAAAAATTTAACTGCTTCTATGTTTCCCTCTTCTGCCGTATATATTAAGGCAGCATCGTTCCTGTAATGCACATCAGCACCTTGTTTAACAAGGTATTTTATCATATCTGTATGTCCTTTAATAGCTGCATCAACAAGCGCTTCATTCTTTTCTTGTTCTGTTACTCCTTCCTCTATTATTTGTTTAACTATATCTCTTTTACCTGCATATATTGCTTGTTCTAAGTTAGTATATTGCATCTTCAAAGATCCTCCTTTCTAATTATTTCTAACGATTGTTTTTTTAGGTTTTCTCTTAATAGAAGCCGCTTTCTATAGATTAGGAATCTGTAACTTAGAAAGCGGCTTTTTAACGTGTTTATCCTCGCAAAGCAGCAGCTACAATGTCATCTACAGTAATATTTTCTGTAGTGGTAGTAGGAACTGTCTTTACAAGTCTTAGGTCCTTTGTAATGCAGAAGGGTCCTGTATAGCCTAAAGCATACAGCACTTCCCCAAGGCATACGACATGGGTATCTGTAATCGGCTTCCCACCACTGGTAGTAACGCAACCGTCTTCCGTAACTACTGCATTGCGTCTCCAATTCTTTCTCGGCGGTCTTCCTAAAGCAGCTGCCCTCTGTTCAGAGATTTCTTTGAACCCGGAGAGATCTACTTCTTGTATCTCTCCTTCTGCGAACTGCTTAAGTTCTTTTGCCTTCTGCTTCAAAGTCTCATTATAAACTGATATCGACATTTTAGTACCTCCTTAAAATCGTTTGCTCCTGTTAATAAAGACAGGATAGTTTTGCAGGAGCCAGATAACAAAACTATCCTGTAGATACTCATTTAAGTAATTTAGCTAAATTTCTGCCGTTTACTCTATATGCAACTTTAAAAGTTCCTCTTACAAGATATATATTGCAATCCGGTTTGTAGTAAATGGTTACCCCATCTTGCTCTTGCGTAATAGCTGTAATGCTATCAATGTTAATTAGAGTAGTATCATTTTCTCTTTTTATTTCTAGAAACTCCATTTTGTACCTCCTTTTTCAATAGGTAGACTTTTTTAAAGTATGCCTACCTATTTGTTTGGGTTACTATTCTATTGCAGCTTTAATTATCTCTTCGATGGTTACTACCTCCTTTTTGGCAATCTGCTTCTCTTTGGTCAGTTTGAGGTCCTTTGTAATGAAGAAAGGACCTCTGTATCCGAGAGCATGCAGCACTTTGCCCACTGCAATTGTGTGGGCATTTACTGTGTTAACGACATGCCCCTCCTCTGTAACAGTTGCATAGTCCCTCCAGTTTTTTCTACTAGTTTTCCCTAAAGCAGCTGCTCTCTTCTCAGAGATTTCTTTGAATCCGGAGAGATCTACTTCCTGTATCTCTCCTTCTGCAAACTGCTTAAGTTCCCTGGCTTTTTGTAAAAGAGTTGCATTGTAACTTGACATTTTAGTACCTCCTTAAAATTTGCTCCTGTTAATAAAAGACAGTATAGTTTTGCAGGAGCCTGTTAATACAAAACTATACTGTTTATACTACCTCAAAAAACCTCTTTTTAAGGTAGACTTTTTTTACAAATGAGTTTTCAGCCATCCTAATTTGTTTTGTAATTGGATACTAAAAAGGAAGGATCTTTATACGGAATCTGGATTATATCATTGCAGGTATTATTTTATAAGTGCTTTTTGTAGTCAATGTTTTGAATCTGCCCCCCATAAACCTTAAAAAAAGTAGCATCATCTATCCGCCTCGTTTTTTGCCCCCTTTCTAAATATTCTCTTGCTGCCTTCCTAGTCCTCTTATTACCTGATACTAGAAATGGCAGCATTTCTTCATCAGATAATATACTCCATAGCTTATGTAAATAAGTTAAATCTAAATCTAATATATCAACATTTGCTCCCTGTTTAATTAGATATTTAACTATCTCCAGATGGCCGTTTTTTGCTGCATATCTTAGAGGTGAATCATCTTCTGCATGTATGTTAGCTCCTTTCTCTACAAGATACTTAACAACACGTAAATGCCCATTTTCTGCTGCCCGCTTCAACGAATAATCATCTTCTGCATGGATATCTGCTCCCTGTTTAATTAGATATTTAGCTACCTCCCAATGCCTATCTTCTACAGCCCACCTTAGAGGTGAATCATCCCATGCATGAATATCTGCTCCTGCCTTTATTAAATACTTGACAACCTCCAAATGCCCTCTACTTGCAGCATACCTTAACGGCCAATCCTCATTTGCATGAATATCTGCTCCCTGCTCTACCAAATACTTAACTACCTCTAAGTGTCCATAGAAAACAGCCCACCTTAACGCACTATCCTTGTACTCGTGAATGTTAACACCTTTCTCTACTAAATATCTTACTACCTCTATATGCCCATTTTCTGCTGCCTGCTTTAGTGCTTCTTCCTCATTTGCATGGATATCTACTCCCTGTTCTACCAGAAATTTAACAGCCTCTAAATTACCTACTTTACAAGCTTCTATTAAGTCCACCTTACCTCCTTTCTAAATATTCTCTTGCTGCCTTCCTAGTTCTCTTATTACCTGATACTAGAAATGGCAGCATTTCCTCATCAGATAATATACTCCATAGCTTATGTAAATCAGTTAAATCTAAATCTAATATATCAACATTTGCTCCCTGTTTAATTAGATATTTAACTACCTCCCAATACTCTTCTTCTACAGCATACCATAACGCCCAATCATTGAAAGCATGTATGTCTGCTGCCTTTTCTACCAGATATTTAACAACTTCCAGATGGCCGTTTTTTGCTGCATATCTTACTGCATACTCCCTTTCTGTATGTATGTTAGCTCCTTTCTCTACCAGATACTTGACAACATGCAAATGCCCAAACTCTGCTGCCCACCTCAATGAATAATCATCTTCTGCATGTATGTCTGCTCCAATCTCTTCTACCAAATACCTGACAATATGCAAATGCCCATTTCTTGCCGCCCACCTCAATGGCCAATCCTCGATAGCATGTATGTCTGCTCCTTTGTCAATAAGATATTTAACTACCTCTATATATCCATTTCTTGCCGCCTCCCTTAATGCACGGTCATCTTCTGCACGAACATCTACTCCCTGTTCCACCAAATACTTAACTACCTCTATATATCCATTTCCTGCTGCAAATGTAAATGCCTCATCTATATCAGCACCTGCTTCAACCAACCTTTTAACTTCCTCTAAATTACCTATTTTACAAGCTTCCATTAAATCCATTTATATACCTCCTTTCTAAATATTCTTTTGCTGCTTTTCTTAGTCCTTCATTGCCTGATACTAGAAATGGTAGCATTTCTTCATCAGATAATATACTCCATAGCTTGTGTAAATCAGTTAAATCTAAATCTAATACATCAATATCTGCTCCCTGTTTAATTAGATATTTAACTACCTCCCAATGCTCATCTTCTGCAGCCCATCTTAGAGGTAAATCATCCCATACATGAATATCTGCACCTGATTCTATCAAAAACTTAACAATATCTAAATGTCCTCTGAAAGCCGCCCAGCTTAATGCATCATCATCATCTGCATGTATGTCTGCACCTTTGTCAATAAGATATTTAACTATCTCTATATGACCGTTTCTTGTTGCCCCTTTTAATGGCCAATCCTCATTTGCATGTATGTTTGCCCCCTTCTCAATAAGATACTTAACTACCTCTATATGTCCGAAATCTGCAGCATTTCTTAATGAATAATCATCTGCTGCATGTATGTCTGCACCTTTCTCTACCAGATACTTGGCAACATGCAAATGCCCATTTCTTGCTGCCCACCTTAATGCCTCATCATCTTCTGCATGAATATCTACTCCCTGCTCTACCAAATACTTGACTACCTCTATATGCCCATTTTCTGCTGCCTGCTTTAGTGCTTCTTCCTCATTTGCATGGATATCTACTCCCTGTTCTACCAGCCTTTTAACTTCCTCTAAATTACCTACTTTACAGGCTTCTATTAAGTCCACCTTACCTCCTTTCTAAATACTTCTTTGCCGCCTCCCTAATTTCCTCTTTATCTGATACTAGAAATGGCAGCATTTCTTCATCAGAGAAACTCCTCCAAAGTATACTTAGTATTCTAAAATCGATCGTCTCAGTAAAGTCTATTTTCTTAGCATCAGCCCCTAACTCTAAAAGTAACTCAACTGTTTCTATTCTGTTGTAATAAACTGCTTCCTGCAATGCTGCTTCCTTCCTACTAGCCCCCCTTTCTATAAGATAACGAACCATGTTTGTATCACCTTCTGCTGCAGCCCATCTCAAAAGTACCTCCCCCTCTATATGAATATCAGCTCCTCTATCAATGAGATAGAAAACGATATCCTTAAACCCTTTGAAAAAAGCAGTCTTTAACGCAAACTCATTTTCTACATGTATGTCTGCACCTTTCTCTACCAGATACTTGACAACATGCAAATGCCCATTTTTTGCCGCATAACGTAATGCATAATCCTCTTCTGTATGTATGTCTGCTCCTGCCTCTACCAAATACCTAACTATCTCCATATGCCCTATAACTGCCGCCTTTTTTAACATAAGTCCATCCTGTATGTTGACATCTAACCCGTTCTCTACTAAGTATTTTATAGTACCTGTATGCCCGTGGTAAACTGCCCATGCTACCGAGTTTATGTTTAAACAAGCTCCGCTGTTTAGTAGATATGCAACCATGTCAGTATCACCGTTGATAAGTGCATAATTCAAAAGATCATCTTTTCTTTCTTGAGTTATATCCCCCTGCACCTCTTGTATGTCGTACATAATCCCACCCCTTAACGTTTCCTCGAATTCCCCATCTCAAACCGCTCCTTTGCCGCCTCCCTTATTTCCGAGTCACTGCTCATTAAGAAAGGTAGTAACTCTTTCTTAGAAAGTCTATTAAGTATCGGCTTTATAAGTAACTTAGGTATTGCCCTTACATCCGCCCCCTTCTTTATTAAGTATCTAATGATAGGAAATTGTTTGTCTAAGTCCTCCTGCAAAATATCATCTCTTGTATCCAGCTGCCCTGCAAAGTCTTTACCCGTACTCCGCTTGCCCTGTAATGCAAATCTAAGTGGAAAGTTGTCTAAAACATGTATGTCGGCCCCCTTTGATATCAAAAGCTTTAATATCCTTAAATGCCCATGCGCCGCAGCCCATATAATAGCAGCGTTGTTGCCTGCCCTTATATCCGCCCCCCTCTCCACTAAATACCTTACTACCCCATAATGACCGCTGTATGCCGCATGTATTAACGCCTCCCCGCCCTTAGCATTTATGTCTGCCCCCGCCTCCACTAAAAGCTTAACAATGTTTAACCTGCCGTGTGCCGCAGCTAACCTCAATGCCTCCTCCTCATTGTAGTGAATATTAACTCCCTCCTCTATTAACCTTTTTGCCTCCCTGTAGTCGGCATTCCAACCACATACCAGTACCAAGTCCATCGGATGCTTTCTTATCTCATACATGATTGCCTCCCCTCCAAGTGCTCCCTTGCCGCCTCCCTTATTTCCTTACTCTCTGATACTAAAAAAAGTAGTAAATCCTCCTCCCCCATTCCGTCCAAAAGAAGATGTACCATCCCCCTGTCCTTAAGTACCAACTCCCCAAAATTTATCCTCCTCACATCTGCTCCCGCTCCTACCAAATACCTTACTACCTCATAATGACCGTTCCTTGCCGCCAATTGTAAAGGTAAATCATCCTGTATGTGTATGTCTGCCCCTGCCTCTACCAAATATTTTACAATGTCCGTGTTCCCGTGTAAAGAAGCACATATAAGAGGAAATTCATCCTGTATGTGTATGTCTGCCCCCGCCTCCACTAAATACCTAACAGCCTCTATGTTCCCAAGTACCGAAGCCTGTATGATTTTTACCAGATCCTCCTGCTTGTATCCCTTTAAGTCCATCCCCTAAAACCCCCTGTCGAACCCCGCTGAGGACGCAAAAACCCTTGCGCTCCTCAGTGAAAATAATTCCCCAAAATCTATTCCGTTAACTATATACACCTTATTATAAACACCTCTTTCTTCCTTATAATTTTTTGAATATTTTTTACCTAAAATTATGTAAAAATCCCTCAAACAATATATATAAACGCTAAAAAAGAAAAAATGTATAAAACATAAAACCTTCCTAATTATGTAGCTAAGCTGAAAGAAAAATACTTGCCGGCATACCCGATCGTATGATTAAAAAGTTCTAATACCTTTTTAATCATTTCCCCAAATACATATTACGTCCCATAATATATACGCTAAAAACCAATTCCTACCTAATCACGTAGCTAAGCTGTATGCTGCAGGAGAGAAAAGGCGTTTACGCCTGCTACCGTAAGAAATCTGTAAGTAGAAAAATGACCCTCCTGTATATGGGTGTCAGGGGGTATACTAAATAATTAACACCCCTTCCCCTATTTTGTAGAAGATATAGGCCGATTCCAGGTATTGCCGCCGAATTCTGCTGCAGCCGTCGATGACCGGTTTTAGGAGGTGGGTAACTGCAAACCGACAAAAGCAGTAGTCTTACCTCCTACATCCTGCTCTAATCTACCTCCCATTACCTACCTCCTACAGCCTGCCCTCCAATCTAATTCAAAACCCCTGCCCCTCCCACCCACTCTTTGTACAGCCGACATAAAATTATTTTTTTTGCCTAGTGCCTCATGTAAAGCTGCTGGGTAGCAGACGGAAGCAGGTAAATCTCGGTAGCAGAAAAATTTTAACACGCCACTTATATATATAATAGGGGGGCGGTGTTAAGGGGAGGGTAGAATGTTGGCAGCAGAAAAATTTTTATTACTCCTCTATTATATATATAATAAGGTGGTATGTTTTTACAGGGAGAACATTTGGCATACAAAATTTTAATAATATATATTTATATATATACTAATATATAAATATATATTATTAACTTGATTATACTGTATTGGGTAGCAGAAAAATTTACCCACCACTTTTATATAATAAGATGTCGGTAATTTATACTGTATTAGGTAGCAGACGGAAGCAAGTGAATCTCTGGTAGCAGAAAAAAATTATTACTCCCCTATTATATATATAATAAGGTGGTGTGTTTTTACAGGGAGAGCATAAGTTGGAAGAAAGAAAATGCTAGAAGCAGTAATACTCCTATTGTAGTGAATATATTAGGTGAGAAGGGTATAAGTATAATACTTATTATCATACCTACCATGCATAATATTACTTTCATTTTCTTTTCTCCTTTCAATTAATTTTTTTGTAGCTTACAGACATGCCTCTACTTAAAAGATATTTAGCAACATCTATTTCTTTAGCTAGCCCCCATTTTTAATACCCCTCTTATATATAATAAGGTGGGTAGTTTATACTATGTTGGCAGCAGAAAAATTTATTACCACTTATATAATAAGGCGGCGGTGGTAGTTTTTCTTGGTAGAAGGTTTTTGGTATAAAATTTATTACCACTTATATATAAGGTGTTGGAGTAATTTGGTAGAAGGTTTTTGGTAGAACATTTGGCATACAAAAATTTTAATAATATATATTTATATATATACTAATATATAAATATATATTATTAACTTGGTTATACTGTATTGGGTAGCAGACGGAAGCAAGTGAATCTTTGGTAGCATAAAATTCATTACTCCTCTATTATATATAATAGGGGGTGGGTAGTTTTTTCTTGGTAGAACATTTGGCATACAAAAATTTTAATAATATATATTTATATATATACTAATATATAAATATATATTATTAACTTGGTTATACTGTATTGGGTAGCAGACGGAAGCAAGTGAATCTTTGGTAGCATAAAATTCATTACTCCTCTATTATATATATAATAAGGTGTTGGAGTAATTTGGTAGAAGGTTTTTGGTATAAAATTTATTACTACTCTATTATATATTATAATAAGGTGTTGGTATGTTTTTACAGGGAGAACATTTTGGCATACAAAATTTATTACTACTCTATTATATATATAAGTTATTTTCTAGTGCGCATTTGACTGCATCTCTTAGTTTTGGTATATCTGATAGCAGATATTTTAGTAAATTTTCTTTAGGTGTTCTGCTCCATAATATTTCTAATATATCTTTATATTTGGGATGCCTAAGTATATGCCTAATAGTTTCTTCTTTCAATTTGCTAGCATCTGCTCCTTTTTCAATGAGGTATTTTAGTATTTCTAGATAACCATGTTCTGCTGCTATTTTTAAGGATGTTTCTCTATTTGCATGTATATCTGCTCCCTGCTGCACTAAATACTTAACAACCTCTATATGTCCATTAGTTATTGCATGGTAGAGGGTACTGGTAAGCAGGTTTTCGTCGTTGGCTCCTTTTTCTACCAGAAGTTTCACAAGTTCTAGGCACCCGTTGCTGGAGGCTGTTTTTAAGGGGGCATTGCATTCTGTATGTATATCTGCTCCCTGCTCTATTAAGAATTTAGCTACCTCGGTTCTATTGCATTTAGCTGCTTCCTTTAGGGCGAGGTCGAGATTTCCTACATATCCTTTTTCAATGAGGTATTTTACAGTATTTAACCTTCCATGTTTAGCTGCATAAACGATTGCCATGTCTTTCGTATAAGGGCAATTAGTTTTAAGTACAAGATCTATTATTTCTGTATTATGGTAGTATCCTGCCCATTCTAGTAAAGATAGTTCTGTATTAATATTACTGTGAACATCTGCTCCTTTGTCAATAAGATACTTAACTATATTAAAATGCCCAAACTCTGCTGCCTTTTGTATGGCAGTATTATAGTTTGTATGTTTGTGTTTGTGTTTGTTTACTAGATACTCTACTACCTCTAGTCTTCCCTTTCTACAAGCCTCTAGTAAGTTCATTTTTTCACCTCCTTGTTAATACAAGCTTTAGCTGCTTTTCTTAACCTATTATTACTGCTTAATAGTAAAGGCATCAATTCCTCTTTAGGTAACCTGTCTAACAAGTAACCTAACACTGCTTTGTATTTTCGTCTAGATACCAGATCCTCAAGATCTACCTTTCTCACATCTGCTCCGACCTCTTCTACTAAATACTTAACTACCTCCAACCTATCCTCATCTGCTGCATATCTTAATGCATCATAGCCTGCATGTATATTAGCTCCCTGTTACACTAAATACTTAACAACATGCAAATGCCTAAACTCTGCTGCCTGCTTTAGTGCTTCTTCCTCGTTTGCATGTATGTTCGCTCTCTGTTGCACTAAATACTTAACAACCTCTATATGTCCATTTCTTGCTGCTTTTAAGGGCTTCCTCATCTCTAGCGTCGGCTCCTAGTTCCTCCACCGACTTTTTTAATTGCCTGTTTTACAAGCCTCTATCGAGCTCATTTTGTTACCTCCTATTTTTGAGAGTAAAATATATAGGGGGCATAACATCCCCTAGCAGCTTATTAATGAGAGCATGTAATATTCGTTATAAGGACTGCTTTTTGCAGATCTGCAAAAAGCAGCCGTTTTTAACGTGTTTATCCTCGCAAAGCAGCAGCTACAATATCATCTACAGTAATATTTTCTGTAGTGTTAGTAGGGACCGTCTTTACAAGTCTTAGGTCCTTTGTGATGCAGAAGGGTCCTGTATAGCCTAAAGCATACAGCACTTCTCCAAGGCATACGACATGGGTATCCGTAATCGGCTTCCCACCACTGGTAGTAACGCAACCGTCTTCCGTAACTACTGCATTGCGTCTCCAATTCTTTCTAGGTGGTCTTCCTAAAGCAGCTGCCCTCTGTTCAGAGATTTCTTTGAACCCGGAGAGATCCACTTCTTGTATCTCTCCTTCTGCAAACTGCTTTAATTCTTTTGCCTTCTGCTTCAAAGTCTCATTATAAATTGATACTGACATTTTTTTAGTACCTCCTTGAAATTGCTCCTGTTAATAAATAAAGACAGGATAGTTTTGCAGGAGCCAGATAACAAAACTATCCTGTAGATACTCATTTAAGTAATTTGGCTAAATTTTTACTATTGCAGCTTTAATTATCTCTTCGATGGTTACCTCCTTTTTGGCGGTTTGTTTTTCTTTAACCAGTTTAAGATCCTTTGTAATGGTAAAAGGACCTCTGTATCCGAGAGCATGCAACACTTTGCCCACTGCAATTGTGTGGGCATTTATTGCAGGAGAATTGTTTGGGTTAACAATATACCCCTCCTCCGTGACTGCAGCACTGTCTCTCCAGTTTTTTCTACTAGTTTTCCCTAAAGCAGCTGCCCTCTGTTCAGAGATTTCTTTGAATCCGGAGAGATCCACTTCCTGTATCTCTCCTTCTACAAACTGCTTAAGTTCCCTGGCTTTTTGTAAAAGAGTTGCATTGTAACTTGACATTTTAGTACCTCCTTAAAATTTGCTCCTGTTAATAAAATAAAGACAGGATAGTTTTACAGGAGCCAGATAACAAAACTATCCTGTTTATACTACCTCAAAAAACCTCTTTTTAAGGTAGGCTTTATAACGAGATGGCTCCTCTGATCAGGAGATAGGTTTCAGCCATCTCTCTAATTCTTCTATCATCGGATACTAAGAAGGGAAGGATATCTTCATGCGGAAGTTGGGACCATAATAGATATATAATATCAGTATGAATAGAATTTATAAGTGCTTTGTAATCAATGTTTTTTGCATCTGCTCCATGTTTTAGTAGTATTTTCACGGCCTCCCTTTTATTATTCAGAGCAGCTTCATAAAGGGCTCTGTTTTTACTTTTTGGATCTGTTGTATGTTTCAATAATAATTCCAGTATTTCTGTTTTTTCTAGAGCAGCAGCGTCGGCAAGTAGGTGGTCCCCCTCTGTAATAACATCTGCTCCTTGTTTTATAAGGTAATCGACTATTTCTGTTTTACCTTCATATATGGCCCATTTAAGGGTTATATTATCTTTTTCACTACATACATCAGCTCCTTTACTTATTAGGTACTTAACAACATCTAGATGCCCTCCTGCTGCAGCCCATTTTAGAGCAGCTTGTATATAGTGTACCTTTTTTTCTTCTATTAGGTACTTAACTATATCGAGTCTTCCGTAACGGGCTGCATTTACAAGCGACATATCCCCATTTTCTTTTATGAAAGTTTCTATCCTATCCATCTTTCAACCCTCCTTTTTAATTACCAGTTTTCTGCCTCCTCTCAAGTACTCTTTTTGCCAACTCTCTAATATTATTATTATTGCTTACTAAAAAGGGCATCAGTTCTTGGGTAGATAACCCTTTTAATAATATATTAAGTATGTTTCTATCTTTATCGGAGGTCAACTCTTCCAGCTTTATTACTCTTACATTTGCCCCATGATCTACCAGGTACTCTATAGCATCCAGAGGCCCACCACCTACTATCCACTTTAAAGCTTCATCGTCTTGAGCGTGTATGTTAGCTCCGTTCTCTATCAAGTATTTTATAATTTCTAGATACCCACTAGCTGCTGCTCTCCTCAATGGCATATCGTCGAGGGCGTGAATATTAGCCCCTTTACTTATTAGATATTTAACTATCTCTAGCCTCCCTTTTTTTACTGCGTGTCTTAAGGGCCAATCGTTATCTATATGTACATCAGCTTTATTCTCTATTAGACATTTTATTATATCTAAATGTCCATATTTTACAGCATACTCTAATGCCTCTCCTTTTACAGAAGCATCTGTTTTCCCTACTAGTTTTTTAACCCTTTTTAGATTCCCTTTTTTACAGGCCTCTACTAACCGCTTATCTCTCAGAGCTTTTAGCCTAAACACCTTCATTCCTCCTCTCAAGTACTCTTTTTGCCAACTCTCTGATCTCTGGGTTATCACTTGTTAAAAAAGTCATTAACTTTTTTGTAGGAAGTTTAAGAAGCAACTTTTCCAAGGTAGCATTAGCTGCTAAGGATTTCGGATCTATTTTTGCACCTTTTTCTGCAAGGTATTTTAATACTGCTACTTTACCTTTCCAGAAGGCATATTCAAATGCCCTCGAATTATCGATATCAGCTCCTTTACTTATCAGGTACTTAACAACATTGAGATGCCTTCTAACAGCAGAACATCTCAGTGGATAATCGTCCCATGTATGTATATCGGCACCTGCTTCTACTAACCACTTTACTGTCTCTAGGTGCCCATTTTCTGCTGCATATCTTAATGCCGCTTGACCTGTACGTACATCTGTTCCTTCCTCTACCAACCTTTTTACTTCTTCTAGATTGCCTTTAAGAGCAGCCACTACTAGTAACTGTTCATAGGGGTCGGTTATTTTCTCTAACTTCTCTAACCGCCTCTTAAAAGAATTTATTACTAGTAACTGTTCATAGGGGTCGGTTATTTTCTCTAACATTTCGCTGTTCATTTTTCCTTATCAGACAATATGCTTTTCTTGTAGATAAGAACTTACTGCTTTTCTAAGTCTTTCATTATCTGAGACTAGGTAAGTCAATAAGTCTTCTTCTTTCATCCTATCGAAAAGGGGGAATAGTATTTCGTATTTGTAGTTATACTTGGATGCCACGGTGGTAAAATCTACTTTCCTTATATCCACCCCCTTCTCTAGCAAGTATTCTACTATTTCTAGATGCCCTTCCCTCATTGCTATTCTAAGAGGCTCGTCAAAAAAGTTATGTATATCTGCTCCTTTATCAATAAGGTATTTTACTACCTCCAAATGGCCGTTTGCTGCAGCCCATTTTAGAGCAAGGTCGTTCTGCCCATGAACATCTGCACCTTTCTCTACCAGATACTTGACAACATGCAAATGCCCCCTAAAGGCTGCCCACCTAAGAGCCTCTTCATTATTGCTGTGAAAATCTACTCCCTGCTCTACCAACCTCCTAACTTCCTTTATATCACCTCTATTACAAGCCTCTAGTAAGTTCATCTTTTCCTCCACACTATTAATCCCCCCTAAAAACCGGCCTATTCCCCCCTATAAAGGCCTTTTATAAATTTTATATGTAATTACATATCGAAGCGTATGAAAGTGGTTTATAGGGGGTTTTAGGCAGGATTTTAAAGATAGTTTACTTCATTTTACAATCCGACCTACTTTATGTTTTCAGGAAGTTGAATTGACTTCCCGAAGGGTACTTTTACATTGGAGTCTTTTGTAAGTACCCACAATGTACGGATACTTGTTTTTTCGGGGAAGGTACCGTACCCATCTGTGAGAAAGATAACTCCACTAAATGGAGCCTTCCTTTTTATCTTTTCTGCGTACTCGAATACAGGTCTAAAGTCTGTTCCTCCTCTACCTGAAATTTTTACCCCTTTTGCGATTTTTTTCGTTAAGGGGTTATATATTTCATGTAACTCTGCATCGCATACCACCAGATGTACATTACAGAGTTTTGTCAGTTGCAGTGCCTCCGTTAAGAAAGCTTCCAATTCTGGGTCGGTTATAGACCCAGAACTATCTACTGCTACTATAACGGAGGGTTGCTCCTTGAGCAGAGGTGCCGGAGGCGTGCCGTACCTTTTAGAATATCTTTTCTTTGTAAAGTTCAATACGTTAACATCGCCTCCGAAAGCAAACTGCTTTACAACTTTCTTCCAATTCACTAGGGGTTTTCGTTTCCTAGGAACAAAGAGTCCTTCTATGTTTCCAGGAGAGAATCCCTGCTTCCTAACGGACTCCCAAATCTTATCAACTTGAGCCTCCCCCATAACCCTCTCCATTTCCCCTTCCGATATTATAATATCCCAGAAGCACTCTTTCTCTAGAGGGCATTGACCTTGTTGCTGCTGTCCTTGGTTTTGGTCTTGTCCTTTACCTTGGCCTTGACTTTGTTGGCTTTGTTGTCCTTGTCCTTGACTTTGGCTTTGTTGCCCTTGGTCTTGTTGCTGCTGTCCTTGTTGGCCTTGACCTTGTTGGCCTTGGTCTTGTTGCTGCTGTCCTTGTTGGCCTTGACCTTGTTGGCCTTGGTCTTGTTGCTGCTGTCCTTGTTGGCCTTGACCTTGTTGCTGTTGTTGACCTTGGCCTTGACCTTGTCGACCTTGCTTTTTAGGACATTGTAGACAAGGACTGTTTTTTGAGAGGAGTTTGTAATACTCCTCCGCTGTCAGGTTTTTGGGCAGCTGGAAGTGTTCAGGTAACAGCCCAAACTCTAGATTTAACATCTGGTTTATAGCAACATCTGCTGCTATATTCCAGATGGGGAGGATTACGTCCTCTTTAAAGCAATGTTTAAGTATTAGGTGCAACAATTCATGTTTTAGTATTTCCAGTCTCTGAGTTTTAGACTGGTCAAAGTATTTTTTATACACATGAATTGTTGGTGTCGGATTGGCAGACGCTGCTGCGAAAGCATCCTGCCTATCCGATAGCTCTACCTTCCTATTACACGCTATCAAAAGTGCACCCCAGAAGGGGTGCTCGAATATGAGATCTACTATATCTTTTTCTAACGTATTCATTTTTTAGCCTCCTTTTATACTACCTCAGCCACTTGTTTTACAAGCTTGTTTGAGGTCAACCACGTTGCTCCTCTCTCTATAAATTGTTTCACATAGAAAACCTTCACTTCTCTAGGAAGGTTTTCCAATTCAAACAATTCTATAGCTCCCTTCTTTTGTTCCTCTAGTAGGTTGGCTGTAGTGCAGTAGGCTAGTAGCCTATCAAATGCTACATTTAACATATCCAACCTCTTGAGGAACTTTTCTATGATTTTCGGCTTTTCAGTCGATTTCAGAAGATCTTGAGGCTCTATCAGCCATTCTAGGTCTTCTGTTATGAATTGGACCAGTAAAGCCGAAGCTTCTGTGTCTAATAGATTGCTGGCTACCCCCTTTAGGTAGATGGGATCTGTCTCTCCTTTTATAAGGTCAGAGACCATCTCCCACGTTCTAGGGCAGGTCTTTACAGCTCCAGAAGGAGCTAGCATTTCTTGGTACTTAGCTAAGAAGCCTTGTACCCTACTGTCCACTCCTACCCCCGCAGCCCATGCCAACCAGTCCCTTATATCGGGATCTAGGTTTACGTTTATTGTCCTGGTCAGCATGGCCGCATCTACACTAGTAACCTGATAATCCCCCTCATCAGGATTACCGGTTAGTACTATTATATATTTAGGGGGAAGTCCCCAACTTATGGTCTTGTTGTCCTGTATAAGCTGCATCGTCCCCCTTAAAATCCTGATATCTGCTCTATTAAAGTCGTCTAGCAGCAGTATACCAGGCCCTTCCTGTGTAGGTACCCAAACAGGAGGAGCCATCCTTGTAACCAGCTTACCTTCTATATTTTCTTTTATAGGCAAGCCGTGGATGTCCCCCATCTCCTCTATTTGGGCTAGAGGGATGTCTGTTACAGGGTACGGCAAACTTTTTACGAGCGCCGTTTTTCCGATCCCATGAGGGCCCCAAATGCAGAGGGAATATTTCTTTCCTGTTGCAGATAAGTGTACTAATTTTGTTATCAGCTTTTTTATTTCGTTTGCTTTCATTTTCCTTCCTCCTCCTCTGTAATCAACTTTTTTGTTATAAAGGCTAGACAAGTTGAGGTTAAACTTGTTCTAGCTCCCAAATGCCGTGAAGGGCCAGGTAAACTTTTTTACCAATAAAGGCTCCCCCTTTCACGGCATCATCTATCGTCTCCCATTTTTCCCGGAGAGACGGAACTTCCCATATTTTTGCCCTTCCGAGTCCGCAACCAAGAAGCAGATCGGAGCTAAAGGACAAGCTACTTACCTCCCAAAGCTCAGCCTGTTTTTTACAACGCCAGCTAGGCACTTGGAGGATTTTAACAACACCTCCATCTCCTATAGCTAGAAGTTTACTATCGGAGGTAAAGGCGACAGCTTTTATACTTTCCTCCGATGATTCTATCTCTTTAACCTGTTTTAGGGATGGTATTTCTAGAATGTCGCATTTGTATTCACTAGCGATTGCCATCCACTTACCATCCGGGCTAAAGGCTATATCCGAAATCAAGTGCCCATCTACTCCTATTTTAGCTACTTCCGATAGGTCGGGTACTTGTAACAGGAATACATGGCACAAATCGTCTCCAGCTACAAGCAACTTACCATCCGGACTAAAGGTTATAGCAGCGACACATTCGTCGCTTAAACTTTTCTCTTTTCTTTTTAGATCTGCACTCCAGATAGCAACATTGCCTCTACTGCTAGAAGCAGCTATCCACTTTCCGTCTGGGGTACAAGTTACCTTCATTATGTAGTCCTCCCAAACATCTTCCTTGTGTTCTATACTTGCACCAGGAAAGACGTTCAGAGTATCATCGCCTGCAGCTATTAAGCCTTTGTTATAGCTGCAGATGCAATCTACAGAAACGTCTATTATTTTTTTCATTAGATACATTTTTTTAATCTCCTTTTTCTCAAGATTTTTAGTTTGTCTCTGCATCTTTTAGTACTGCTAGTACTATAAGTGCAAAGACGCCAAACAGGAATCCTAATATCCCCCATGCTATAGGATTCCTTTTCTTTCGGTCGGCTAATATACCGCATACTACCGACCAAAAGATTCCTGAAAGGATTAAAAGAATTTCCATTTTATACCTCCCAAACGCAGACTGTTTTGTCTGCACTTCCACTAGCTATCCACTTACCATCCGGACTAAAGGCTACCGATGTTACAATATCAGTATGCCCTGTAAGTGTTTTGGCTAATGCCTTACTTCCCATGTTCCATAACTTGACTGTACTATCATCGCTTCCAGTAGCCAAGTACTTACCATCCGGACTAAAGGCTACTGAATTGACTGCACTTCCTACTAGTGCTTTTGGTTTCCAATTTTTTATATCCCATACCTTAACTGTATTATCATCGCTTCCAGCTGCCAACCATTTGCCATCAGGGCTAAATGTCACAGAGTAGATAGGAGTAGTTATTTTTTTTACCAAGGTTGCTATAGCAGGAACACTTACATTCCATACTCGTAAGCTACTCCTACTACCTGCAACCAACAGCTTACTATCTGGATGAAATGCGATACATTTTATTTCATCCAGCCCCTTATATGTTTTTATCGGGACTGCTGTTAAGGCATTAAAGATACCCACCTCCCCACTACCTGCTGCAGCAAGCAGTTTACCTTTTCCGTTAAATGCTACTGCAAGTGTAGCATCGGTAAAGGGCAGAGAGTACTTCTTTTCCCCGAATACAGCATCCCGTACGTCTACCTCTTCCTCCCTACCCACTGCCAGTAACTTACCATCCTGACTTAAGGCTAGAGAGAAGAGAGGTTTATCTCCTTTAAAAGTTTTCGATTCCTTTAAGGATCTTCCTATAATAAGTATATCCCCCCCTTCCAGCCCTACAAATATTTTACCGTTCGGGCTGTAAACTAGAGAGGAGACGTACTCTCCTATACAGAGTTGCTTCACCTTTTTCCCTCCTATTCTAGATTTATGTCTATAACATCGCCTACTTTATATGCAGGCGAGTGCGCCGATGTTACAACAGCTCCAATTCTGGGGTCATATACAGCTATCCAGCTAGATGGGTGGTATTGATGTACCATCCAAGCATATAGCCATATAGGCCCTCTACCTGATATTATCACCCCCTTTTTATGGTTTATTTTTGGAGGGACTACCTCCTTCAATACAGAGGGTGAAAGTACTCCCTCAATATTAAATTGGATGAGGGAGTAGTTTTCCGTTTCTATAACGTTAAAAGTTACCATTTTTTACTCCTTTCTGTAAACTCAAGAGGTAGCAAGCTCTTGAGGATTTGTTTTAACATCTGCTCCATGTTTTAACAGGAGCTTAACAATTTTTTGATGCCCATTTGCAGTAGCGTACCTCAACGCCCAGTCGCCTACTGCATGGATATCTGCTCCCTTTTTCAGGAGATATTCTACTACATCTAAATGTCCTACTGTTGCTGCCCATCTTAGAGGCAGGTTGTCCCATGCGTGCACATCTGCCCCTGCTTCTACTAGGCATTTAACTACCTTTAGGTGTCCTCTGAAGGCTGCCCAACATAGGGCAAGGTCACCTTGTGCATGTACATCTGCTCCATATTCTAATAGGAGCTTGGCAACATCTGAATGCCCTCCTATAGCAGCTTGTTGGAGGGCACTGTCTCCCAAAGCATGCACATTTGCTCCATATTCTAATAGGAGCTTAACCATCTTTAGATGTCCATGCGCTGCCGCCCACCTCAGCGCCCAATCATGATCTACATGGACATCTGCTCCTTTCTTTAGGAGGGACTTTACCTTTCTAAGGTTGCCCCCCATGATTAACTGTTTCATTCCCATCCTCCTTACTAGCATGTTCCTTTTCAAAAAATTCAGAGATTTAGTTCTGCTACGAGGTCTTTGTGGTAAGGCCTCAGTTTGCCTGTTGTGTGCTCTATCCCTTTATCATTAAAGGTTAAGCAGAAACTGTCTGGTTGGTCGGATAAAGTCCCATCAAACACCTGCATAAGCAGGATGTCTGCCACTGGGACAAAGTACTCATCGTACTTCCCGTTTTTCCAGATGGCGAGTGACTCTCCATCCCTCGAGTCGAACTCGTCAGATGGAAGTGCCTCTCGTCGCAACCTTTCCAGTTCCCTTTTTGTTTCCTCCTTTTCTCTCGCTATTATTTTTGCAAGAACCGTATCAGTTATCTCTGATATGGTTCCTTCGACAATTATTCGTCTATCAGCTCCAGCCCGTGAACAGCCATAAAAGCTGGAGTTGATATCTGATGTTACTTGGTACTCTCTGTCATAGTACCTTGTTCTAATTCTCATTTCGTCCTCCTTTTGGCTTTTCTGATGAATAACTAGGAAAGGAAGCCAAAAGCTTCTTTCCTATTACATTTATACAGGCTTGCCTGCCTCCAGAGAGGCTTACAACTCCTGCTAAACGTTGGTATTAAAAATGGGGGCTGTTAACGCCTCCCTGTCAAGCTTAGGAACTACTTTTAAGTTCCCTAAGTCGTCAAATTCGAGTCTGTCTACCTCGAATCGGAAGACGTTTTGGAACATCCAGTTTCTAGTATTATACGTTTTTATTCCACCTCTATCGTCGATGGTAGCCAGTAGACTACCATCTTTGTTAAAGGCAACCGATTGGATTGGTCTTGAATACCAATCCAGTGTTTTAACTAGTGTTTTGTTTTCCATATCCCACACTTTGACTGTATTATCTGCACTCCCACTTGCTAATATCTTACCATCCGGGCTAAATGCTAAACATTTAACCCATCCTTCGTGCTCCCCTATGTTTTCAAATTTGCCCTCCGAAATATCGAAGAGCATTATTTTTTTGTATCCACCGCAGGCAATTGTTTCCCCATTTGGGGACAATGCCATAACGGTGATGTCTTCTTTTAACGGGAAGACACTGCTACACCTTATCTCTTCTCCAGAGACGACATATTTGTATATACCGTTTTCATTGTATACAAATATGCCCTTCGGTGTTAGGGCATATGCCTTTTCAGCCTCCATTTCTATAAAACTGCAGCCGTTAAATTCTAGGCAGCTGTAACTTCTTATTAATTCCATTTTCAATCCTCCTTTTGGCTTTCTAATAAATAACTAGGAAAAAGAAGCCGAAAGCCGAGAAGCTTCTTTTCCTATTAAAGTTTCCCTTTGGAAAATGGAGATTTAGAGGGATTTTGTGAGAAGATCGTCTCTTGTAAAGACTGATAAAACATCATAACCTTTGCTTTTAAGAACTTCTTTACCACCTTCTAAACGATCAATTAATACGATCACTTTGACAACCTCGTATCCTTCATTTTCTACAGCAGAGATCGCTTTAAGAAGCGATCCGCCGGTTGTCATCGTCCCATCTACAATGACGACCTTTGATCCCTTATTTAGAGGTCCTTCAATGAGTTTGCCTGTTCCATGCCCTTTTGGTTCTTTTCTGATGATAAAACCGTCAATTGATCTGCCCTCTATATGGCTAATCACCGCAATTGACGCTACAATTGGGTCAGCAGCAAGTGTGGGACCACCAACAGCGGAAAACTCCACATCTTTAAGCATATCCAGCATGATCTTCGCTGTCAGATATGCTCCCTCTGATGATAAGGTGACAACTCTTTCATCTAAATAATAATCGCTTTCTTTGCCTGAACTTAATGTAAATTTGCCGATCTTCAAAGCCTTTTCTTTCAACAATTCAAGCAGTCTATCTTTATATTCATTTATTCCCAATTTTAGTCTCCCATTTCATAAGATACAATGGCTAATGCGGATATGCTCGCGGTTTCCGTCCTCAAAATGTTCCCTCCAAGAGATACAGGTATTGCATTTTTGGAGATAGCATAGTCTATCTCTGTTTTTGTGAAATCTCCCTCGGGACCTATTATAACTTGAATTTTTTTCCCATTTATTTTTTTCAGGACATCTTTTAATCTTTGAGCAGAAACATAATTCATAGAAGGGGCAATAAAAATAAGTCTAGTACGTTTAAAGGGCAATGGATTAGAAATCCATTGCCCTTAAATCATTATATTTCCACCAACGAAGCTGCCTTTTGGGACAGCTTCAAATTGTATGTCTTCCTGTTGGTTTCTACTATCACGTTCCCCCCTGCACTAAACAGGTTTATCCCCACTCCTTCAAACGGCATTTCCCTAAAGAGGGAGCCGTTTGACAGCTGCAGGATAACCACACGACTGTTGGAAAGTACAACTACCCGTCCATTTAGGATGATAAAATCACAAACGGACTGGTACAGTTCAATACACCAATCCGAGTCCAGAACATTCTTACTCGGATAGTACAAATATTTCGCAATTTGGCCCTCATATCCAATCAACAGTATAGAGATTGGGCCATCTTCGTCGTCTTCGTCACCTTCACATGTCGTGATCCCTTGCACGTGGAGGGGGAGCGGAGCAGATCTATAGATCTGCTCGTAGCCCCCATTATAGATAGTCAATTCGTCGTCTCTCACGACGAATGTGAACTCCCTGCAAAGGCTTCCAACTCCTGTAAAGGAGTTTTCCATCCTCTGCTGGTAAACGAAAAACCCACCCGCTTCTTGAACTCCTAATTTTTTCATTTTTGATTCCTCCTTTTTTGTTAAGCATACCGCCTGCCCTCTATAAGAGAGCTTACACCGGCGCCACAAGCAGTATGCCATTGCCGGCATTAAAAATGGGGGCGTAAGCCCCCTTTTTTTGAGGAGTTTTAAAAAGCTGCCGTTTACTCTATAGCAGCTTTTATAATATCCTCTACAGATATGGCTTCCTTTTTAGCGGTTTGTTTGACCAGTTTCAGGTCCTTTGTTATGAAGAAAGGACCCCTGAAACCCAGGGCATATAATGTTTTGCCCACCGCAACTGTGTGGGCATTTACTGTGTTAACGACATGCCCCTCCTCTGTAACAGTTGCATAGTCTCTCCAATGCTTTCGGGTAGACAGTGCTGCAAACTCGGAGAGATCCACTTCAGAGACCTTTCCCTCTGCAAACTGCTTAAGTTCCCTGGCCCTCTTTAAGAGGGCTACGTTGTACTTTGACATTAGTACCTCCTTTTCCGGCATTTTGATAAAAAAGTGGTAAGCGTTTCCTGCCGGGTATTAGAAACGCTTACCTTTTCCTGCTGTTATATTGCAGGTCTTTTTTTTTAATACATTTACTCCAGAATACGCATTGGTGCATATATATGGTCAACTATCATGTTGACTTAGAGACATCAAACAGAAAAGTCAGAGTAGCGGTAGTTGATAGCAACGAAGACCCGATTATCTTGGTATCAACAGACTTAACACTTTCACCAGCAGAGATCATAGAGATATACAGCAGTCGTTTTTCCATAGAGATAGCCATAAGGGAGTTG
>Ga0078972_1002224_pt1 | contig 65538 bp, 67 predicted proteins | sample YelNatPaOPGAMG01_FD_67568 | JGI IMG/M metagenome (GOLD analysis project Ga0078972, IMG submission 67568) | Hot spring thermophilic microbial communities from Obsidian Pool, Yellowstone National Park, USA - OP-RAMG-01 (SPADES assembly) (version 2) | ecosystem: Environmental > Aquatic > Thermal...
TTTAATGCATCATAAATTTTATATAAAGGAAATGTAAAGTTATTCAACCAAGGTTGATAAAAAAACCATCCTTTAGCAAAATAATGATAAGCCAACCAAAACAAGTAAATAAAAATAGGTATGCTCGTTATGAATAACTTTTTAATTAATTGTTTTTTTTTTCGATTTAATATTTTCTATCAAAATGTAAAGTAAAATTGAAAGAATTGTTATAACAGCCGGCTCTTTTGTCAAAACCAAAATTGATCCACTTATCAAATATTTCTTTGTGTCATGATTGAGAGCAAAGTATATTGTGGCAACAGTCAAAGCTGTTAATGGCATATCAGATAGAAAAATGCCACTTTGGGAAAAGAAAATTGGACAAAACATTAACAAAACTGAAGCTATAATGCCTCCTGTTCTTCCAATTAATTTATTTCCCAAAAGATAGGTAAAATAAATTGTTATCAAGGAAAAAATGAATGAGTAAATGTGGGAGATTATCGGCAATTCACCAAAAACCAAATAAAATAAGGCACCTGTCAAATAAAAAAATGGTGGGTGACCAACATCATAAGGCGATGGTAGAATAGGGTTTAATTTTTGTTCTGCTGTCACTAAAACTTGACTTACAGCAATGCTTTCATCCCAAAAATATGGTACATTCATTGTAGGAATTTTCAAGATAAAAAAAAGAATTAACAATATCAACAATTCAATTTTTTTTTGAAAAATATTTTTTATTGTCATGATGTATTCACTTTTTTATATATACATGCCAAATATCTTCATTGAACCCTTGATCAATCCATGGAATTTCTTCAACTAACACATAATTTTTTTTCACATAATTGAAAAAGTTTGTGAGATAGGGCAATCTTTTGAGATAAATCACAGTAGTATAATTTTGAGATTTAAAGTAATTAAAAATATTGTCAGCAGAGATAACACCTGTGGTTTGAAGCTCGTAGGTGCTCCAGATTTCTGGTGTGGGTTGTTTTCCACTTGCTATAAGATAGCCTGCATGTTCACAAAAAACATTCCCCTTGGTATTTTCTATATATGAATGTATTTTACGATCTGCTTCCCAATTGACGAGTGGTGTAAAACTTTTGGGGCTAAACATATAAAAGAGAATCCTTCCATCATAGCTTATGAAAATAACCAATTGCAACACGACAAGAGCAATTATAAAGTAATAGTCAAGTTTATCTCTAGTTTGTTTCAAAATCAAGGCAGTTATAATCGGTACAATTGTGGTCATTTCCAGAAGATAATTTATCCAACTCCCTTCCCTCGATAGCTTAATCAATAACACAACTAAAGAAATTATGAACCAGAAGAACAGTATATCCTTTCTTTTTTTCGTGAGGTAAAACAAACCTATGATAAGAAAGAGAATACTTTCTCTTAATCGTAAGAAAATTGTCATTAAAGAAATGTCAATTAATCCCTTTGTATAATAGACAACATGTAAAAAGAACTGTCCGTCGGTCAAGACATTTATCAGGAGTCCCAGGATTGTCGATGGTATCAAAAATAAAATTAAAAATTTTACTACATTCTTTTTATCATTCAATAAAAGATATAAAAATGCTGAGATTGGTGCTGCCACAAAACTCTGATTTGTGAATACAGATAGGACAAAGAAAAGAATGGAGAGTAACATGTTTTTTCCTTTTTTGTAATCTAGGAAGAAATAGATCCCAATCGTAGAGAATAATAGTGCTAACATGTCGACCCTCACTTGAGTGGCCATTTGGAAAGTTACATAAGAAGAAAAGAACAATAAAGCCGAAAATAGACTCAATTTCCAATCTTTTGTTATTTTTCTAACAATTAGAAAGACAAATATTCCTACTAGTAATGTTGCTGAAAGGACTAAAATTCTAGCTGAGAATAGGTTTTCCCCAAAAACTAGCATAGTGAAATAGTTCAGCATGTAAAACAGGGGTGGGTATTTCACTACAGAGAAATGGAGTGGGGTGTGAATGTCGTTATAAAGAGGTCCACCGTTCAACATTCTCATCGTTGGTACAATAATATAGCTTTCTGTTACATCCAAATCATAAGGGTAAAAAAGTATCGTGTAAGATACATAAATGAAATTTAAGAAAACAAATAAGAGGAAAGGAAGAAGAAGCAAGAAAAATCTGTTATCGTAATGTATTTTCTCTTTAATTTTTTTGATCTTTTCCTTAATACCAAGCTTAAATTTAAATGTTTTGCATATATCGCTGAACCATAGAACAATAACAAGAATTAAACATACTAAAAGGGAGAGAAAAGGTTTAGAGCATGGTGTTGTGGAGGTTGACCTTATGTCAGGATCTTTAGATTCTATTACTGACTCTAGGATTTTACTTCTTGGTCCACACTGAAAGAATTGTGGGTAATAATAATCCTTAAGTGGATTTTCTAAAACTTCAAATCTATTAAACTTCTCTTGGTATTCACTTAACATGAGAGAGTTGCGTGGGTCTTTTATCATATCTTCATATGAATCGGTTATCCCGGAAAAATTATTGAAAGTTGAAATTAACAGAAGGGTTAGGAAGAGCGGTTTAGTGTAATTGTTTTTCAAAACATAGATTATTGGAAGAACTAAAAAAGGCGACATAATAGTTAAAAGTCTTGGGCCAAAACTCGCACCATGCCACCAAGCCCACCACATTGAGGCTGTAAACAACACTGAAACAAAAATCGAAAAAATCAGAATTGTTTCTAATCGTTGTTTTTTCCACATAAGGTAAAGACCTGGAATGAATAGTAATAAAACCGGAAAATAGATGAACAATCCTCTATATGGGTAGAACAAAAGTCTGAGCATTACGTGAAAGTTATATGGCAAATTGAAAATTACCCCATTATTTCCAGGAAGTTGCGACCATATTGTCTTATCAAGGTGATTCCGAGGCAAATCTAGAGGGTTGCCAAAGATTATGAAATTGTAAATGAGAAAAGGGGATACACCTATTAAAAGCCCTAATAAGAAAATTAAAGATTCTTTGTATTTCTTCTGGATTAAAACATACAGGAACAATAATTCCGCTATAATCAAAGACAATAAATCTAACGTTATTGCAAATCCTGCCAAAGCGCCTGAAAGAAGAAAGTATGGAAGGTTCTTTTTATATCTAATAGACAGGTAGAGAAGATAAAATGATGAAAAAATGAAAAAGGTGCCAGTTGCATGACCCATAAAAGTTAGACTAGAGTGGAAAGCCAGAGAACCAATACCATAGATTACGGCCAAAGTTAACCTAATATTTTCTTTCTTCGTCCAAAACCTGCTAAATTTATAAATCAAAACAGCTGTTAGGGAAGAGAAAAGCGATGAAGTAAAAATAGTGACGAATATCATAGAAGTTAAGATAAAAAACCCTGGATTTGTGTAATAAACTATAGGCACGGATTCATGTACCATCTCAATCGTGTATTCTCGGGTACCATGGTGGGTTTGAATGAAGTCTTTTGGAAAGAAATTGTAATAAATGAATTTCCATGCCGCATAAATTGGAGTTGCCAGAAAAGATAGACCTGGCTCTTTATCAGAATAATAATGGCCATTATAAAAGGAGCGGTCGCTCGTAGAATTATAGAAAGAATCTATTGTTAATTTGCCTTCATCAACAATTGCTCTTGTTAGAGAAAAAATAGAAGTTTCTCTCATACCTGGCCAATTTACAAAAAGAATATAAATAATAAAAAATGTAATAAAAATTTTACTTTCTTTTTTAGAAATAACACTATTATTCATAATTCTCAACTACATGTTATTATTTTGATGTTTGAAAGATTATTTTAACTTTAAATTCTTGATTCCAATAGTTACACATCTTGTATCATCATTACCAATAACTTCTCCCATGATTGTGCAATTCTCTCTAGAGGTAAACACGATATAATTTTCTTTAGGTTTAAGATTTAACTCAAATGAGAATTTGTTGTCTTGTGTGGTAACAGGAACTGGTTTGATCAGTACATTATTTAAATAAATATCTATCGTTCTGCTTTCATTGAAAGATCTTAATACAAAATTGATAGTCATATTCTTTGAATAATCTTCAGTATTCAAAATCTGAATAACACCTTCTTTGTACATCCAGTTAACATCATCACTTCCCCTTATCTTATACCAACCCTTACTCAAAATTAAATTTTCTGTAGATTCTTTCACAAGAAAATTTTCTAAATGAATGTTCAAGCATCTTTCATCATCTTTTCCTTCCTCTATTTTGTATGGGTAGTCACACTCAGCAGAATATATTTTTACAGTATTTTTTCCTGGTTTCAATTTTAAAAACCACGAATATTCAAGTGCAAATTTGCTCGTGACATTAAAATTATCAATCAATTCGTCATTGAAGTAAATTGACGCATTTCTATCCCTATAGTAGCTTGACAAAACTGATGAGAATATTATATCTTCATCAAATCCTTTTCTGTTGTTTATAACTATAGTTCCATTTTTATACAACCATCTACCAATCTCTTTGTATGCCTGTGGGTACCAACCATCTCCAAGATAAATGTCTTTTTCATAAAAGGATATTTTTGTAAACGCTAAACCAATTGAAATTATTACCAAGAAATAAATGATTTTTTTCTTTTTTGGGCACACACACCTCCAAGCACACAGTATTTCATTTTTCCATATAATGGCCAAGACAATTGAAACTGGCAACAGAGAAAGAAATGGGATGTGAAACCCTCCTGTAATTGGGAAGAGTGTTCCCCTGTAAGGTGATTTTGCCCGTATGTCTATATCGATATAGCCATTAACTAAATTCTCGAAAATCATGCTTCTTGGACCGTCCCTAAGAAACAATGGCAAGTAAAAATCGTAAAGAGGTTTCTCCAAGACAGTTCCCTTTTTAATGTCGTCAAAATATTTCTTTTCTAACACACCTTTTACTCTCAACACATCGCTATAAGAACCGGTCAAACCTATGAAATTGTGAAAAATGGAAATAGCCATGAAAATGATTAAAACCAACCAGATGATTTTATTCTTTGTTCTAAAACAATAGGCAAGCGGTAGCATGAGAAACGGATAAATTGAAAGAAAATGGCGGAATCCAAAGTATCCACCATGCCACCAGTCAACAAAACTAGAAAATACAATTAAAAATCCTATTAATGAAATGGCAATAAGGATAGCCTCTAAACGGTATTCTTTATACATATAAAATAAGCCAAAAAGAGAAAAAATGAGAATTGGGTAATAAAAGAACATTCCTTTGTACGGAAGAACGGTCAGCTGTAAAATCACCAAAGGGTTTGGTATATAAGAAAACCCAACACCTTGTAATAACAGCTCTTTTGATTCGGGCTGTAATATCTTAGGGTCTACGTGCGCACTCGTTATATCAAAAGGGTTTGAAAATATCAGGAAATTATATATAAAAAGTGGCAAAAGACCTAAAATCAGACCAATCATGAAAAAATAATTTTTGTTATATTTAAAACTAAAAGCGTAGGCCAAACATGCTAAAGCAATGAGCATAGACGGGTAGCCAGATGTAATGGCGTAGCCGGCGGATACACCAGAAGCTAAAAAATATTTGAGATCATATTTCTTTTCATTCCTCATCTTGAAGAGAAGATAGAAAGCGAGAAAGACAAAAAAAGTTTCTATTGAATGGCCCAGGAAGACTATTGCATAATGGAAAATCAAGGTACCTGCTCCAAAAATTACAGCTAAAAGAATTCTATGACTCTTTTTTTTAGTTAAATATCTTGATATCTTATAAACTAGAAGAACAGTTAAAGAAGAAAACAGACTGGATGTAAATATTGTAACTAAAATCATAGAAGTGAGTATGAAAAAACCTGGATTGACGATTATGATTATATCTTCTTCATTAATACGTTGGTAAACAATAAAATCAGTTGACCCGGAATATTGTGCTCTGAAACCTTGTGGAAAAAAATTATAAACAAACTTCCACGCAGCATAAACTGGAACTGCCAGAAAAGAGCCACCTGGAGCTTTATCAGAATAGTAATGACCGTTGTAATAGGCTCTGTCAGCCGTTTGATTGTAGTATTTATCAATGATTATAGTTTGATCATCGACTATAGATCTGGTCAAGGCAAACCGGCCATTTTCTGCTGCTCCAGACCATAAGATAAAATAGGAATAAATGATAAAAAAGGTCAAAAATATCTTGATCTCTGTTCTGTCCATAAAGGACATATAAGAAAATATCTATCCAGATACTAAATAGCTTATGGTTTGTTTCAACAATTTAATCTCGTTTTTTAAGTTGAATAAATTTAAAAACCTAGAAAAGGTTTTGAATATCCTTCTGGTTGTGAAATAAAAATTAAGGTAGAAATATTTTTGATATCTTTTAAGTTCTTCTTTTGAAAGGCATGAAAGATTGGTCGGGAAATCTTGAGTGTTCAAATCTTCTATATTGCTGTTGCTTACAAAATTTCTAAAGGCATTGGAACCTGGGTAGGGGGTGAAAAAATGAATTTGCACCATATCAAGTGGAAGTTCCTTTGCCAATCTTAAACTCTCTAGAATTTCTCTTCTTTTTTCAGAAGGACTCCCTATGATAAAAAAGCCTATGGTTTTTATACCGAGTTTGTTAGCGTTTTGCACTGCATTTTTTATCTGCTTTAAATTAATGGCTTTGTTGATAATTTTTAAAATTCTGGGGGATCCAGATTCTATCCCAAAACATAATGTCGAGCAGCCAGCTTTTTTCATCAGCTTTAGAATTTCATAATCAACTTTATCGACCCTACTCTGAACCCCCCACTTCACCTTAAGTCTTCTTTTGATTATTTCTTCACAGATTTTTTTGACATGGTCGTTATCAAAAGTGAAATTGTCATCTTCAAAATAGATGAAATTAACACCTCTTCTCTTAAGAGATTCCATTTCATCAACTACTTTACCAGGTTCTCTGACACGATAAAATTTGCCAAACGAAACTCTTTCTACTGGAGAGCAAAAAATACAGTTATAGGGACAGCCTCGGGTGGAAAGAATAAATCCTGTTTTAAGTTTACCCAACATACTGGTCGGATAGAAAAATGTATATCCTTTGTCAAGAAAGAAAGAATGTTTTGGAAATGGTAAGTAATCTAAATCATTTATAAGTGGTCTTCTTTTGTTCACAATTAATCTTTTTTTAAAGAAAGCTGTGCCAAGAACATTTTCAATCTTTTTGCCTGATTCCATCCTATTTATTAACTCGAGCAAGGTTATTTCTGGTTCTCCTATAACACACAAGTCAACAGGACTGCCTTTAAAAAGCAGTTCTGAAGTTAAAACGGTTGGAGTCGGTCCTATACCAACCAGAAAAACATTTGAATTCTTTTTAATATTACTTAAAAAATTCAACCCCCACGATAAAATGCAGGGTGACAATTTAAAGACAACAATTTTTATCTTTCTTTTTTTGATAAAACTTATAATTTTATCTAAAGAGAATTTTTTAATTGCAAAATCCATAAAAAAAGTTTCATGCCCATGAGCGTCCAATAAAGATGCACAATAACCAATATCTAGTGGTGGGTGGATGTGTCGTGGGTGCTTAACTTTTGGGTTCAGGTGTTCTGTCAAATTTAAAAACAAAACTCTCATAGATTATTATTTTAAATTAAGTTATTTAAAACAGTTAAACCAGAATTAAACTTAATCATTAGGTCTCTTGGATATTTTAGATTTAGAAATGTCTTAATTATTTTGGAAAATTCAGATAGAATCTTTTGTAGGCTGTCCTTTGAAATTTTGAAAGAGTATTAAGAGATAAGTAATCAGGCGTGTAAACGGGTATATTCCCATCCACAATGACTTTGTCCCATATATCTTTATGAATCTTTTTCTCTCGAACTGCAACATCAAATAACCTAGAACCTGGTATCGGGATAGGTAGATAGAAGTCAATCAAATCTGGGTCGATTTCTTTCACGAATCTAATGGTGCGTTTCATTTCATCTACAGTCTCTGTCGGATTACCAAACATGAAGTAAGTTATAGTCGTCAAACCCATTTTTTTAGTTAATCTTATAGATTTTTTGATGACCTTGTCAGAAATCTTTTTACCTATCACATCATTTCTAACTCTGTCACTGCCAGATTCTATACCATATCTGATGTTTGTGCATCCTGCTCTTTTCATCAGTTTTAGGGTTTCATAATCAACAGCATCGGCCCTCGTTTCACATCCCCAATTAATTTTAATATTACTCTCTATCATCATTTTACAAATTTTCTTTGCACGAGCTTTATTCAATGTGAAACAATCATCTTCAAACTCTATGTGTTCAATCCCAAGATCAACAATCTCCTTAATATCTTCAATAACATTGACCGAGCTTCTTTCTCTGTATCTTTTTTTATTTGGAATAGCACAAAAAATGCAATCATACACACAGCCTCTTGATGTTATCATGGTCGTCATTTTTCCTTTTGAAAGTGGGCTATAATATCTATCTTGAGGCAATTTATGCCTTGCGGGAAATGGCAGCAAATCCAAATTTTCTATTACATCTCTTTCATTGACAACCAATATTCCATTTTTCTTGAAAACAAGCCCCTTAACTTTACTAAACTTCTCTCAGAATCAACGATGAAACCAAAATCGGCATTCAACTTGATGACAGAGCTTGGGTAATAAGTTATATGCGGACCACCGACCAAAACAATTGAGTCTGTGTTTTCTTTTATTTTTTTGATCAAACTATAGACTTGAGGTAGAGCAAATGAATTAACATAAATTCCGACAAAATTTAGTTCAATCCTTTTCAATTTTAAGATAACAGAACTGTCAGATAAATTTAAAGCTCTAGCATCAATTATTTCTGAACTAAATCCAGAATTTTCCAAAGAGCTTGCCAAGTAAGCTAGCCCGAGAGGTGGATAGCATTGGACAGGTAGATAAAAAATAAAATTTTTATTTTCAGACTTAGTATAATTGGGGTTTATCAAAACTATGTCTGTTGTATCTTTCATTCAATCACCAAAACAGATTTTACAATTTCTGATATCCTTAAGACAGTTTTTTCATCAAAATGTGAATCAACAGGCAAGTAAATCACACCCTTGGAAAGTTTATCTGAAATGGGTGTTGTATTGTTTGACTTGAAGTCGTCCAAAGCTGAACAATTATCAAGCCATGTTTTTTGCACATCAATTCCATTTTTTAATAAATTTTTTATAACTTTTTCTCTGTTTTTTACAAGCACAGCAAAATCCAAATAGGAGTGTTTAACAAAACTTGGGTATTCTTGCAGTTTTATACCTTTTAGATTTTCAAGTTGCTCCTTTAAAATTAACGCATTTTTAATTCTTTTAGACAATTTGATATCGAGTGATTTAACTTGTTTCAAAGCCAGCAAAGCTTGCATGTTGGAAAATCTTTTTTTATACTCCTTTGGTAATTCACCGTATAAGGGGATTTTTGTTTCAAATATTTTTGTTACAAACTCGTCGCCAAATATACAAAGAAGTGGATAAATTGTCAGACTAAAAATTATTGGATTTGTCGATAAACTTAAAAATAATGTCTTAACAAGTTTAAAGAATAATTCAAAATTACTTGGAAATTCAAAATTTTTCATCATGTCTCTTGCTTTTTTAATAATTTTATAATTGTCAGAGGCTATTGCCCCACCGCCAAGAGTTGGTAAATGCTTCCCCATACCAAAACTGAAAAAAGACACTTCTCCAAAAGTTCCAATTTTTTTGCCTTTGTATTCAGCACCAAGACTGTGGGCACAGTCTTCTATCAGAAACAGCTTGTATTTATCGCATATTCTGGATAAAGTTTCTATGTCGCAGGGCAAACCATGGATATGGGTCGCTATGATTGCTCTAGTTTTTTTATTGATTTTCTTTTTTACCATCTTTGGATTTATATTAAATGTTTGGGGATTAACATCTACAAATATTGGTTTAAAGCCTGCACGAACGATAGTTGCCGGAACTGAGCTGGCTGTGTAGGATGGAACTAGAATCTCATCACCTTTCTTCAAATCTAATCCCTTAAGAATGATATACAGTGCCTGCTTACCCGAATATGTAGATACAACATATTTACACCCAAGATATGTAGCAAGTGCTCTTTCAAACTTTTTAATTTCCGCACCTTTTTTAGATTCACCGAGAAATAAAAGTTTAAGTGATTCTAGGATATCATACAAGGGGATGTGAACCTGTCTTCTTGGAACTTTTATCAACATTCTCTCAGCCTAAACTTTAATTGTTCTAAACCACGAAACTGTTTTTTCTAAACCATAATCTAAGTTAATTTTTGGTTCATATTTTAAAACATTTTTAGCTTTTTCAATCGAATACATGTGATTTTTTGTGAAGAAATCAATAGTACCTTCTGGAATTGGTAAAACAGAGGAGATTATCTTTGCTAACCATAGGGGAATGTGAAGAGGTTTCAAATCAACACCCATTTTTTGTGCTATTTTTATTATAAAATCTTCAGAAGTAACTGTTTCATTACCAGCAATGATAAATTTTTCGTTTATGGCCTTTTTGTTGTTTATAGCATGCAAAAACCCATCAACAACATCACTTACATAAGTGGGTTGGTGTATATTTTTTCCATCCCCAATAATTGCTATTCTTCTTTTTTTAATCGCCTGAAACAGAGACAAATAGTGGAAACAGCCTGGCCCATAGATGAATTCTGGAGAAAGTATAGTTATTGGTATTTCTTCCCTGCTTGACCAAACAATTTTTTCAGCCTCAGCTTTTGTTAGTTTATAGATATTATCACAATCATAGGAAGAATATCCTTCATCAAGAGGATATCCCTTAACTGGACCGATTATGCTAGCAGTACTGCAGTGAATAAATTGTCTAACGCCTTTCTTTTTTGCAGCCTCCAAAATATTTTTTGTCCCCTCAACATTGACCATCCAATATTGTTGTTCTGGAATTCCTCTTTCTCGCATCTGGGCGGCCAAATGGCAAACAATATCAACATTTTCTGTGGCGGAAATACAATCTTGTTTACTGGTTATATTCCCGATAAAAACCTCACAATTTTTGGGCAAAGTCTTTAATTTTTCTTTGTTTCTAACAAAACATCGCACACTAAATCCTTCTTTGGCCAATACTTTAGCTAAATGAGATCCAAGGAATCCAGTTGAACCCGTGACCAAAATTCTTATCATATAATAAACTTAAACAGAATACTTAATAATTATGATAACTTTAATTGTTCCTGCTTACAACGAAGCTGAAACTATTGAGAAAGCAATATCTTCTATAAGCCAAAAACTAAAAGAAATGAAAATTAAGTATAGAATAATTATAGCTGAAGATGGTTCTACAGACGGGACCTATGAAATTGCTTGCAAAATAGCCAAAAACGACAAACATGTAAAAATATCTCATTCTGATAAAAGGTTGGGTAGAGGATTGGCTCTGAAGAATTGCAACAAGCTAGTGAAAGGAAAGTTCGTCGTATATATGGATGCCGACTTGTCAACAAAACTAGATTCATTAGACTTAATGATTAAGGAATTGAAATACAATGATGTGGTCGTGGGCTCTAGATACATAACTGGCTCGAAATACAAAAGATCACCTCTACGATTGTTTTTAAGCAAGGGCTTTAATTTTATTAGAATGGTTTTTTTCCCAGAATTAAAAATTAAAGATGCTCAATGCGGATTCAAGGGATTCAGAAAAAATGTTTTTGTTGAAATAAATAAGAGGACTAAAGACAATGGTTGGTTCTGGGATACAGAATTTCTTATAAGAGCAAAAGAAATGGGATTAAAAATTAAAGAAATACCTATAGAGTGGAAAGAAAATAGAAAGACTTCTTTAAAACTCATAAAAGATGTTTTAAAAATGTCATATGGGTTGATTAGATTAAGATTAGAGAAATAGTTTTTTATTCAGATTCAATTTTAATATTTCTAAGACCAATACTTACACACCTGTAATCGTCATTTTTAGCTATATTGGCTATAACAACACATGGCTCTTCTGAATAAAACTTCAAGATATTAAAACCAGATTGGAGTATAAGTGAGGATGTATATACCTCGCCACCTTCTTCTGTTAAATCGAAAACATTGTGCATCTCATCATTGAGATAGAATGAGACTTTTCTAGGCAGTGCAAAAATTGAAAAATTGAAATAGAATTTAACATTTTCAGTCACATTAGAATACACGTATATGATGCCGTTTTGTTTCATCCATATTTCTTCTTCTTGTGGATCTTTGTTATACCAATTGAGAGAATATAAAACTAGCCTCTTGCCTATATAGACATTACTCAAACTTACATTTTTTACACCGATGGATAGACATCTTTTATCATTCGGATTATCTGGTAAATTGCAACTATTAGTCGAAAATTCAAGACTATTTATTCCGGGACTCAATTCTAATGGAAGAGATATTCTGTTGCCTTCTTTAAATGTATCAAATCTCCATACATTTTTGTTATTGAAAACTATTTCAGTCTCTCTGTCTCTCATGAATGCTTTCAAATCTAAATTAATAATTTTTATTATAGGATAATCTTCTTTATTGATTAGATATAATGTGCTCTTGTTATTCATATATTTGAATTCTTCTTCTAATGAATCTTGATACCATCCTTTAGCAAAAATATAGCTCAAATTATTATTTATAATTTCTTCCCATGGTAATAATGATAAATTAATCAATCCAATGGATAGACAACGAAAATCATTATTCTTTTCAATATCAGCAACTATTGTACAATTTTCCAAAGAATGTAATGTAAGAATGTTTTCTCCCTCTTTTAAGGTTACAAGTGGTGTATATATTTCTGAACCTTCCTTGAAGACCATGAAACTGTCAATAGGTTGACCATTCAAATATAAAACCACAGGCCTATCAATATAAAATGATTTAACATAGAATTTGATTATTGCATTTTGTGTCTTGTTTACTAAATTGAAAACTGAAATTGTGCCGTCTTGTCTCATCCACGAGATATTTTCTTCATGTAAATAGAAATTCTTTTTTAAAATAATACTGGTGTTGGTAAGAAAATTCAATGATATATTTTTTATCGCTACACTTAAACATCTGTAGTCTTCCGTTCCTTCTAATATATTAGGACGATCACAACCATCCAAAGATTCGAATTTAAATATGTTAAGACCAGACTTCAGATTTATCCTGCTTACAAATTCTGAGCCTTCTGGGTATACAGTAAAGTTTTCTACAGGAATATCATTGGAATAAAATTGAATATTCCTGTCCTTCATGTAAGACCTTGCATAAAAACTTAGAGTTACAGTTCTCTCACCCATTCTGTTATAAAATAATAATGTTCCAGTTGATCCCATCCAATTCTCTCCTTTTTCAGGAGGAAACCAACCTTTATGATAGCTTAGTTCTTCTGGTAATGAACGAATGAATAAGATACCGATAAATAAAGTAAAAATAAACAATGTAATTAATATTTTCCATCTATTTTCTGAAATTACTCTTTTCCTTTCTTTTGTGAATATCTCACTCCACCAGATAATAACACAGACCAAAATAATTGGGAACAAAGACAAAAACGGTATATGGAAGTAAAATAGATAGAAAAATTCCCTTTGCTCTGGAGTTAGGAATCTTATATCTGGCATGATTCCATTAGATACGCCCTCAAATAATCTACTTCGAGGACCATTTGATAAAAACATGGGTAGATAATAATCGTAGATTGGATTTGCAAGAAATTCAAAACTTACGATTTTCCCTTTAAATTCCGGGGCTATACCAACTCTAGTTTTATCCTCTATAACATCTTTTACAGGCGCGGTGCCAACAAGATTCACGAACGTTGAGTAAAGGAAAAGTAGAAATATAAGAAACATTATTTTCTTACTACTTTTTTGAAAAACAAAAACTAGTGATACAACTAGAAATGGGGATATTGGTGTTAAATGTCTTAAGCCAAAAGATGTGCCCCCCGTCCACCATCCCTTATTTGCAAGAATGTAAATCAAAATCAAAGCTAAAAATAACAAAGATTCGATTTTATATTTCTTGAAGGCATAATAGATACCTAGAAAGGATAAGAGTAGAATAGGATAGTAGAAAAATAGTCCTTTATAAGAGTCAAATGTTTGCCTGTAGAAAGAGAAAAAACAAAGTGAAAGTTCTGATGGAAGTTTTTCTTGAGCGAAGGGCCCCCATATTTCAGGATCTAGATAGAATCTAGTTAATTGAAAGGGTGAATTGAAAATCAAAAAGTTATAAATCAATAAGGGAAGGATTCCTAATATTCCTCCCAGAATGAAGAAATGAAGCTTTTTTCTGTCAACAATAAAAAGATAAATAAGGCAAAACATGCTAATTACAGCAGTTACAATGCTCACAGTAATTGCAAAACCCGAAGAGATACCAGCTAGGTATAGGTATTTATTCTCAAACCTTCTCTCGTGTCTCATTTTAAAAAGAAGATAAAAAGCGAAAAAAGCGAAAAATGTTGCTACACCATGGTCCAAAAAAACTTGACCGTATGGAAAAATCAGTGTGGCAAGCCCTGCTATGAAAGTCACAAAGATTTTATTACATTCATTCTTGTCCCAAAATTTTGTAAATTTGTAAACTAAAACGACTGTGAGAGATGAAAAAATGGATGAAGTAAAGACCGTGACAAGAATCATGCTCATTAAATCAAAAAATCCTGGATTTATTGGCTCTACTATATATACGCCTTTCGTGCCGATGTACGATCTCAAGTATTCATCTGTGCCTTTATGTGATTGAATGAAGTCTTTTGGAAAGAAATTGTAATAAATGAATTTCCATGCCGCATAAATTGGAGTTGCCAGAAAAGATAGACCTGGCTCTTTGTCTGAGTAATAATGACCTTGATAGTAAGAACGGTCGCCTGTAAAATTATAGAAAGAATCTATTGTTAATTTGCCTTCATCAACAATTGCCTTTGTTAGGGCAAGTCTTGAATTTTCATTTGCTCCAACCCAATGAACAAAGTACAGATAAATCAAGAAAAATGTAAGGAAAATCTTGATTTCAGTTTTATTCATAAGTTTCATAATTAATTATAAGATAATATGTATAATATTTTAAAAGAATACAGAGTAAAGGACTGGTTTCACTATTTGGGTTATATTCTTTTAGGTTCTTTAGCTTCAAGGAATTTGAATTTTATAAACTTTTTACTTGGATTTTTTATGCTGTCTTATGCCTACTCGTTTAATGATTTTTTTGATAAAAAATTGAAAAATAAGTTATTTATCTTACCTTTATTGCTATCGCTTATTTTTTTGCCTTTTTTAAGTAAGCTTCAGTTAATCTTTTACTTTTCCTTCATTTTGATTTTTACCTTATATAGTTGGCCCGTCACTTACTTGGAAGGTAGACCTTTGCTATCAACCATATCTAACTCTATTGGATTTTTGCTGATTTTCTTTTTACCTTTCATAAATATTGAAAAACTTTTACAATTTTTGGATTTTTCATTGCTCTTGTTCCTTCTTAATACTGTTGCCCAAATAATCCATGAGATAGTCGATTATAAAGAGGACAAAAAAAATGAGAAGATTACAACAGCTGTAAGCTTTGGTCATAAAAATTCGATTTCACTTTTAAGGTTAGTTCTGATTGTAGTTTTTCTGTTATCCTTGTTTTTGTTTTCTAGATTTAAGTTCATTTCACTCTCTACCTTCTTATTCACAACTTATTTTCTTTTTCTTTCTTACAGGAAGGTTGATAGTAAATTCAGAAAATGGTTCAAATGCCTGGGAATAGTTTGTGGTGTAACATATCTACTGGAGTTAGTACATGTCTAACTTTTTGGCAATCACAACAATCCACACAATAAACTTGAATCTATTTTTAAAGAAAGTTAGAAGCAGAGAATTTGTGATTTTCTTTAAAAGGGATGGTATGTGCCAAAAATCTAGGAGAGTTATATAATATATTTTAGCCACAACGAAACCTCTCTTTATTAAGAGAATTTTTAAACTCTCCTCATCAAAGGATTGCTTGTGTAGCCAAGGATGGAACCATCTCAAACAATACGGACATAAAACAGTTGAATATTTTATGTTCTCTTTATAAGGAACTGAAATAATTAACCTTCCTTTTTTATTTAGCCATTTGGAGAAAAATCTAAACACGATTCTCATTTCTCTTAATGTTAAATGTTCTATGACTTCACTTACCAAAATCGTATCAAACTTAATAGGCATGTGGATTGTTTTAAGTGAATCAAAATCCTTAATTAAAAATATTTTAACATTCTTAGGTAACTTCCTTTTAAAGTTAGGTAAATCTATCCCATATAAACAGTAATTTCTCGAGGATGCCAATTTTTTCAAGAAAAACCCTGAACCGAAACAAAAATCCAATACATTCTTACCTTTTATATACATCTCTATAGCATGATACCTAACACTTAAACGGTTCACCGTATCGTACTTTCTTTCATTTAAAAACCAAAGTCTCCAGAACTGACTAATTTTAGGTTTCATGATAATAAATTTTTTAAGTTAGAATATAAATGCTAGAACAATCAAACAAAAATCATCAGTAATGGTTGCTACTGGTCTACAAATTTTGAAGGTGTTGTGGCTAATTATCAAAAACACTGAACACTAGCATCTTATTCTTAAAACTTAGAATTATTTCAATATCAACATATCTGCTACCTTGATAATTAACTTGTTACAAATGTCTCATTCACATTGTTTTTAGAATGTTTTGCACCATTCTAACCAAATTTTTGTAAGATCTAACTAAGATAAAATAAGGGAAGTTATACAAAATAAAAAGAAACATCTCAAAATTTGATATGGGTTTGTTATTCTGAATAATATCTCTGTATTTCCACAGTAGCATACAGAGGTCACAAAGAGAATAAAACTTCGTTCTTTGGAAAATCTTCCTGATTTTTTCTGACTTAGATATTGTGAGATACATCCTTAGAAAACTTAATCTATTTTGTTTCAACCCTTCAAAAAATTGATTATTTTGTCTATTTGCTGTAATCTTTTTACCAATATGGCCAATTTTATAAAATCTGGGGGAATTAAGAACATGAAACCCACAACATGGTAAAATATTTCCTCTGAAATCAAAACTGATAGGCTGGTGGCATTCAAAAAAGAGCAAAAGTTTAAGCTTTTTTTCATCACATTCTAATTTATTTTTCTCATTAGCCCTTGTTTTATGAACACTCTGAAATCCAACTGGTAAAACTTTATCTGAAAGAAAAATAAATCCCATGGGGAAAAAGGTACTTTTAAAAAATCACCATGGAGTAAGTGTGCAACTTTATTATACAACGCTTTATTCCTATTTATCATTTTCGACGGACTTACAGCATTTAAATGAATGCTGATACCCATTTGTTGAGCATGTTTTATTCCATCAACTAATTTTGACTAATGGCATGAATTTTGAATGAAAAATATCAAAACTTATTGTAAGTGATTTCACATAATCCTTTAATCTTTAAATAGATAAAAATTTATCTAAAATTTATGAAGTCCCAAACAGTTCTCCAGATTTTACCAAAAGAAAAGTTTAAGAAAGAAATAGCGTTCCTTAGAAGATTGTTCCTACCAAGACCTTTTTCATCGGCTGCATATAGTTTCCTCCCTACAAAAAACGACTGGAGACTTATCAGAAAATATGTTCCTTCTATTTGCTTGTTTATCACAAATCAATGTAATACTATGTGTAAAGTATGTTTTACTAACTCTTCACCTTACGATTTTTCAAAAGATCTTTCCTTTGATGAAATAAAAAAAATACTCAAAAAAATAGGGAGAGGAAAAAGGATAACATTGATAGGAGGAGAACCCACCGTAAGAGAAGATTTATTTAAAATTATTGAGCTTATAAGAAAAACAGGAAATCAACCAGAACTTTACACAAATGGGTTGAAACTTTCAGACTTAGATTATGTTATAAAACTAAAGAAGTGCGGGATAAGTAGAGTTTATTTCACATTTGATGGCTTAGATGAAAATGTTTATGAGAAATTAAATGGAAATGGAAGAGAAGTATTAATGATGAAGCTATTAGCCCTTAAAAATTTGAATAAGGTAGGTATAAATACAATATTAGCAGCTAGGGTCTTAAAAGGCTTGAATGAGGATCAAATAAAAGGATTGATAGACCTTTGTGTTTATTCAGCAAAAAAGAAAGGTTTTATAAAGGGAATATATTTCTATGCTGCAGTACCTTATGGTAGATTCCTTCTAAAAAATTGTGAAATGTCGTGTAGTGAGTTAATAAGTTTAATTGAAAATATTACTAAAGGGGAAGTTAGATTACAATATCTTGTTGAGACCAAAAAACTGTTGCTCAATCTGTTCAAACTCAGTCTAAAAGTTAAAAAACCTTTGCCAATATTGGGTGGTGGAGGAATTTTAGGGGCATATAGAGCCGGAAGTATAAAAGAATTGATACCATTAAAATCACTTAAAAAGATAAATACATTTTTTGAGAAAGGTCGTATCGTAAAATCTCTCTTTGAAATGTTCAAGATTTCTGAATTAAGAAATATTGCTCTGAGGTTTCTTGTCAAAAAAGATGTTTTTAAGGCTTTTGTTGGGAGGGGAATGTTCATTCTGGGGATAGGAACAGTAAATACACCAATAAGTGATATGCAAGTTTTCATTGACACAGTAGGAATAGGGAAAAATGGGCCTGATATAGTATTTAACCTGGGTGCTTATTCCTCCAAGGAAATTACGTAAGTTGAGAAAAATTGAGTAGCATATTTAAAATATTCTGTTGCTTTGCACAAGAAAATTCTCCTATCAAGTATTTTTTTTCTAAAACAAACCCATTCACAAAGATCGGACAATCTCGCATATTTAATCCAAATTTTTCTCAAAATTCTTTCATCAACATATGGCTTGACATTTATTCTTCCTGTATGGTAAAGATCTAAATTTTCATCAATTAACATTCTTTTTTTCTTTATTTCTTTAAAATATTTCGTTCCAGGAAAAGGAACTAAGAATTGTACTCTAAAAGGATTTGGGGCAAAGTAATGAAGAGTTTTCAATGAATCTTTTATCTCATTTAAACTCTCTTCTGGATTGTTTATTATTATTCCTATCTTAAGGAAAATGCCTGTATTCTTTAATATTCTTGCTACTTCTCTCATATTTCTATAGTCGAATCCTAAGTTTGAAAGCTTGTTCATCTTTATAAGTGTATTATAATTTCCAGATTCTAATCCAATTATTAAAGTAGAACAGCCTGCTGATTTTAACACCTTTAGGATTTTTTTATCCAATTGATTTAGATTGGCATAACAGCTAAATGTTATGTTAAGTCTAAATTTCTTTATTAAATTACATATTTTTAAAGCCCATTTTCTTGAATGAAGAAAAGAGCTCATGGGAAAAGAAAATTTTCTTGTTCCATATTTAAGATAAACTTGTGCTAATTCTCCAATAACTTTTTCTGGACTTCTCAATCTAAAGGGTACACCCGCAGCCAAACAAAAATTACAAGAGTATATACAACCGCGCCCACCTTCTATAACACTAAAGCTAGAAGGTGGAAGATATTTTCTATATAATACCAAATCTCTGTTTGCTATTGGAAATTTATCGAGATCTTTTTCTACAGGTCTCCTCTTAGTGAATATGATTTTCCCCCATTTTTTAAAGGCTAAACCTCTTATTTTTGAAATATCCTTTCCTTTCAGAACTGTTTTTGCAACTTCCAACAAGGTGTATTCAGGTTCTCCTATTATTCCGAAATCGATTAAATTGCTTTCTAGAAATTTACTCGATATATATCTCTGAAAATTTTCATTACCCTCCCTATAAAAACCTACTTTTATTTCCTCATTAGTATCTTTAATTATATTTGCCATCTTTAAAGTTACAGAAAAGTCACTTGGCATGCGAAGAACTAATAAAACTATTTTGGGATTAACTTTCTTAACAACTCTTTTAGCATTTTTCCATTCCAAACTTTTTCCTTTTAAGAATTCTTTAAGTTTTTCTTCATAGTGAAAATAATCTGATATTGTAATATATGGGAATATTCTTAATTTTAAAGGCAAAAAGTCTGCATTAAAAAAACGGGATGTTATATTATTCTCCTCCAAAATTGTTGGTGGGAGAATTTCTTCTGGAAATATTGGTGAAGTTGCTACATCTGTATAAAATCTTGGGGGTCTTACTACAAGAACGTCAATTTTATCCATAAAATCTAATTAATTATAAAATAATTAAATATTTATGGGCGTACAAGAAAAAATTCTAATACTAAATGCTGAAGCTTCTAATGTTCTTCCATTTCTAATGTATTATCATAAGTTGGGTTATCTAACCTTCATAGGATCTTCGCTTCGTCTTCCTGTATCAGTTTTTTCAAAATTTAATCATATTTTTTATCTCTATCCTAATACAGGTTATTTGAGTCATTTTGGAAAAACTCAACTCGAAAATAAAAAACAAATTATAAATTTTATTGAAGCCATTAAAAATTTTCTTCAGAAAAATAATATAAAATTATTAATCTCGCTATATGAAGATACTTTAATCCCAATTTTATTATTTTATGATGAACTAAATATAAAACCTATCTATCCTTCATTAGAAATTGTACAAAAACTACATGATAAATTAATAATGTATCGTGTGTTAGAGAAAATCTCAACAAAGAGTTTCTTTCTGCCTAAAATTTATTCCAAAAAGACAACTTATCCTTGTGTGGTAAGACCTAGCAAAGGTGTAGGATCTCAACTTGTATTTGTCTGTAAAGATAAAAGAGAAATACAAACAGCTTTATATAAACTTAAAAAATACGGAAGAGTGCCTCTTATTCAAGAATACATATCTCCTGAGAAAAAGTTTACTATGAATTTGCTGATTGATAGAAAAGGTAAAATAGTAAGAAGTGTTATTAGCCAAAAGATTAGTAAAACTTCTATCAAAAAAATATTGGAAGAATTAGAGGTATTCTTCAAGAGTATTGGTTATTTTGGTTTTGCATCACCTCAATTCATAATTTCCGAAGAGAAGATATATCTAACTGAAATAAATCCTCGTCTATCACACAACTTTTATGGTTTAGATTTTGGTGTAAACTTTCCAAAGGCATTTCACAATACAATAATAGAAAATAAAAACATAAAGAAAAAAACAGTCTTCTTAAAAAATTTTCCAAATTTTTGGAAATCCTCAAAATTGTATTTTAAAATGAGTAAAGATTTCATGCCTGTCTGCATAATGCTCGAACAGTATTTAAAATGGAAACTTTTATATTTTCCTTTACACATTTGAAAAGATGATTATGGTCTTATAAATCCAATAAAACTTTATCATAAAATTTAACTTGTTTTACAAAGACTTTTTTATCAAATGTGAGAAAATAAAAATAAAACTTGTGAATTCCTGAAACAGGACAATCTATTGGTCTATAATTTTTAAAGGTCTCACAAAGGTCAGAAAAATTTAGTATATCTTTGCATTTAATAAAATTGTCTTCATCTTTACAGTTGGTTATATTGCTCATAAAGGAAAATCTATTATAGGAATACTGGTTATCATTTCTTATCAAAATAAATATAAGGAATAAAGATGATGGGGTAAAAGATTCTTTGTCAAATTTAGTTTCAACAGTTAAATTTTCTAAAACATTTAAATCAAATTCTTTCACCCAAGCATATCCTTCCCATGACATCTTTTTAAATCTTACTTCTGGATATATAATAAAAAATTTCCCCTCATTTTCTTTCTCGATTATATAACTCTTAAAAGGTATAGTGCCGACTATTTTGAATGTAGTATCATTAATTACTTCAAATCTGACAAATTTCCATCCTTGCCTAGTTAGTTCTTGGTTTGAAAATTTCAAAAAATAGATGAATAAAAATCCCCCAACTGCAATTATTCCAAGAATAAATGCCATTAATATTAAAACTTTTGATGATTGATTTGATTTTTCAGAAGCTTTAATTCCCTCTAGTTTTCCTTGGTTTTCAGATGGTTTTAGAATTTCATCCACAATATTAGGATCATAACCTTTTTCTTTTAGAACTTCTTTTATTACAGAAGGTTCCACTCCTTCCTTCAACTTTTCCTTTATCCAGTTCTCTATCTTTTCTTTCCCTTCAGAACTCATTAATTGATACTATATTTTCTATTAAAAATAAGTTTTTATATCAATGTGGCAGTCCCACCTGCATGCCATGACAAGCGAGGCCTTATGTTAACTGTAAAGACCTTTTCCAAATTATCGTCAAGAATAATCGCGGCTCCTGGCCATCTTGGCAATCTATTGATGAACTTTTCTATTTCTTCTGCCATGTAAGTTTGCATGACAGCATGCAAAGCTTGCAAGTCATCTCTACTTGTAAGCCTGAAAGAAATAACCAAATCACATTGTGATAAAATGTCTTGATGAACTTTGTTTGGCATTTGTGTTATCACAAGCAAACCTATGCCAGGCTCCCTTCCTTCTTTAGCTAACCTTTTTATAGCATCGCTTGAAGCAACTTCTCTATCAGAAGGAATGAAATTGTGAGCTTCTTCTAGAACAAACCAAGTTATTGGAAAAGTTATTTCCGGCTTTCCTCCTTCTATTTTCACCCTTTCCTCTTCCTTCCTAGCTAAAACTCTTGTATGGTAAATTTTTCTTGCAAGCAGAGCAACTAGCAAGCTTCTAAGCTCGGTTGAGGCAAGTCTCGACAAATCTATAATCGTAACTTTCCCAGGCTGAACCAAATCTTCTATCCTTATCCCTTCTTTGACAATAAGCCCCCACTGCCTTGAAACTTCGAGCAAGCTCACCAAAGCATTTTTTATCTCAACTCTAGTTTCTTCATCTTTCTTCACTTCTTCTATCAGCTCTTCAAAACCAAATGTTTTGTTTGAAGCCAAAAGCTTGTTGAAATTTTTCTCCAAGGCAATGGCAATTTCTTCTGTTCTTTTAAAGCCAAAAGCCAAAATCAAGTCTTCTGCAGAAAATTCTTTCAAAGAGATTGAGATTGTTCCGTCTATTGGTATGCCTGCTCTTTCATAAGATTCCTTCTGCTTTTCGGGAACAAAAACTTGAACAAAATCTTTAAAACCTTTTGGTTCTAAGCCCCATTCTTTAAGCAAGCTTGCTTGCTGTTCGTTCGGAAACTTCATGCTCCAGTAAATTCCCATCGGGTCAACAACAACAAAAGCAAGTTTTTTCCTGAAGTCTTCTTCAAGCTGGCAGAATTCTTCTAAAATAATAGCAGCCGAATAAGATTTTCCAGTTCCGCGTTTTCCGGACACAAGAATAACATGAGGTTTCAAAAGGTCAATCAAAACTTTTGTAGTCAAATGAGTGTCTTCGCCTGTGCCAACAATATGCTTGCCAATATAGCCTGTTGCTCTTTTCCCAAATTTCTGGTAATCTTCCCTTGTTCTTCCTACCACGGTTTCAGTAACTATTGGAAAAATTTCTTCTTCTGAAGCCATATATTAAAGAATTGGGATTTCTAATCTAATATTTTGAGGGGATGTGGTCTAGCTTGGTCTATGACTCAGCCTTGGGGTGTAAAAACAAACTGGCTGCAACTCGGGTTCAAATCCCGACATCCCCATTGGCTTTAAAAGAAGTAAATCAAAAATTTAGAATAGGGGGATGTCGGCTAGCTACTTAAGCTAGAATGGTCTAGGCCTTGCGGCTTGGGCCCGCAGAACCTGGGTTCAAATCCCAGCATCCCCACTTATTTTTTAAAAAAACAAAAATCAATTGTGAGGATAAGAACAAAAAAACCTGAATGGCAACAAGAAATTGCAAAAGAGAGAATAAAAATTTTGTTTGACTTGGCTGAAAAAGAGTTGAGAGAGCATCCTGAAAGAAGTAGGCGTTATGTTGAGTTAGCAAGGAAAATTGGCTTAAGATATAATGTCAGGCTTCCAAAAGAATTGAAGAGAAAATTCTGCAAGAATTGCAACATTTTGCTCAAGCCAGGATTAACTTGTACTGTTAGAATTAAAGATAAAATGATAATTATAAAATGTAAAAACTGTAATAAAATTTATAGAAGGATTGTGAAAAAATGAGTGCTATGAAAAAAATAGCATTAGGTCTTTTAGCTGTTTTTATAGCAACTTTCATGCTTTTCTACATTTTTGACAATATAAATAAACTTGCCGAAAAATGTAAGACAGAAGAGCCAAAATCTTTTGTTTGCCAACAATTTTCAGGATTTACTTTGTCTATGTTTGTCTTACTTTTGATAATCTCAGGCTTTTTATTTGTTATCCTAACCACTTCCTATATACTCCTTTCTTCTTAACCAAGCTTATTAAAATATAAAAATAAATTTTTATGGAGTAAAGGTATTAAGTATGGTAACAGCAAGAGAAGTTGAACAACAAAAGCTTGTGGAAAAGTTAAAAGAAGAGCTAAAGAAAATGGAAGAAATAAAGCCTCCAGAATGGGCAAGGTTTGTTAAATCTGGGGTTCATAAGCAAAGGCCTCCAGAACAGCCTGATTTTTGGTACATAAGGGCAGCTTCTGTTTTGAGGAGAATTTGTGTTGATGGGCCTGTTGGGGTTGAAAGGTTAAGAAGCTATTATGGTGGAGCAAGAAAAAGGGGATATTTCCCTAAGCACTTCAGAAAAGGGTCTGGTGCCATAATAAGAAAGATTTTACAACAGCTTGAAAAAGCTGGTCTTGTTGAAAAAACTGCAAAAGGGAGAAAAATAACACCTAAAGGCCAAAAGCTTTTGAATGGTATTGCGGCTGAGGTGAAAAAATGAATGAAGAAATTAGTCCAGAAGATTTGAAGAAAATGGAAGAGATGAAAAAAGTTATTTTGAAGAAAATTCTTTCTAGGGAAGCGGCAGAAAGACTTGCTAGGGTAAAGCTTGTTAAGCCTGAGCTTGCTAATGAGCTTGAGCTTTACCTGATTCAGCTTTATCAAGCTGGAAAGATAAATGAAGAGATATCCGAAGAGCAGATAAAGTTAATTTTGGAAAAGCTTAGTGAGAAAAAAACATTTAGGATAATAAAGTGATTGTATGGCTGAGACAACTGCAAGGTTTGGAAGCAGGTATGGTAAAGGAGTAAAGAAAAAGGTAGCAGAAATAGAAAAAGTTCAGAAGCAGAGACATGTCTGCCCTAAGTGTGGGATGCCGTATGTGAAAAGACTTGCTTCTGGAATTTGGGAGTGTAAGAAGTGTGGAACAAAGTTTGCCGGTGCAGCTTACGTGCCAAAAGCTGAAATGATAAAAAAAGAGGTGAAATGAATGTATAGATGTATAAATTGTAAAAAAACTGTTGCAAAATTGGGAGAAAATATAAGATGTCCTTACTGCGGGCAAACTTAATTGGTTAATACCAATTAAGGCCAAAAGAATCTTCATAAAAGTAAGGCCAGAAACAATAAAAAGAGTTAGAGCTAGATAGTGTTTAAAATTTTTTCTAATTTTTTTCTTTGATTAAAATAGATTGGTCTTTGCCCGCGTTTCATCCAACCATCAATCATACTCCGTTTTTCTGGCATACCTAGATAGCGGGCAACTTTTCTACATCCCAAGCCTTTTCTTCTTAATTTTTGCATCTCAGTATATTGACGAATTTTTACTAACTCGTTAACTAAACTTTTTCTAACAATCATTACAGCGTCATCAAAAGCCCTTTGCTTTTTTTGGGCATAAAGCAATTTAAATTGTTTGTAGAAACTGTATAAGTTTAATCTATTTTTCTGTATTTGAAAATACATTGGATATGAATTTTTTCCGTCTTTTCTTTCTTTTCTTGGTTTTTCCATCTTAACTTTACTTGTCTGAATACCAAACTCTCTAAGAAGTTTCCTTATTTGATTTAAAAATATCATTTGTATATCTAAAAATTCTTCGGTTTTTACCATTACAAATCGGGAAGAAGAAAAACATGCACTACGAGTTTTGTCAATCTTTGGAGCTTGAAGCTCATTACCCAACAGGACGTTTAAAAATATTTTTTTAACCCACTTCTTACCATTCATAATCCAAAGAGGAACTAAAAAAGGTATTATCACTTTATCTCCTCTTGGTGCACCTGCAGCACATAATAATCTACCAAAAGCATAACATCCCTCGCCTTGAATATTCAAAATAAAAGAGGTACCACTAATAACTCTCTCACCAATCTTTGAGTCTTTACTTCTTATTTTTATGATTTTACATCTAAAACAAGGGAAAGTATCCTCAATTTCTTTTTTAAGAATCTTAAGATCAGCCTCTTCACCCGTAAAATATGGCCTAAAATTACTAGCTATTCCTCCATCTCCAAAAGTAAATGCTAGCAATTTAAGAAAAATTATGAAAGTTGATTTTTTAGAGGCAACAAGAGGTAAATTTAATCCTATTTCCTCTAAAAACTTAATAGCTTTAAGTGGCCTTGGCACGTTCCCTCCATATAACCATCCCTCTATTTTATTTCTAGATATGCCCAAAAATTTCGCTATTTTCTTACTACCATACCCATACTTTCTTCTTAATTCCATAACTCTTAGATAAATCATAACCCTTTTTTGTGTTTTTTCTGGGTATGTTTTTAAAAAATCTTCAAATTTAACTATCGGCTCCATATTTATCTGAAAAAATATGATAAAATTTGAATATATCTAATTTTTGGAACCTCGTTTCCCATTTTCCTGAAAAAATTTTCATTGGATAAAAATTCCATCTTGAATCTCATATAAAGTAAAAGTTTTAAGTTTAGCAGAATCAATCTATTTAGTTAAGGTGATAATATGGCAAAAGAAGTTAATCCAGAAGAAGAATTTCAATTCTATCAACAGCAATTGCAAACAGTTTTAATCCAGAAAGAAAGCTTAAAGTTACAAACTGCTGAGATAGATGGTGCTTTGGAAGAGCTTAGTAAAACCGAACAAAAAAATGCTTTCAAGATTGTTGGAAACATAATGGTTAGCAAAAGTGTGGAAGAATTGAAAAAAGAATTGCAAGAGATGAAGGAAGAAATTGATTTAAGGATAAATAGTTTGGAAAAAACTGAAGAAAGGATAATGAACAAGCTTAAAGATTTGCAAGCTTCTATTAAAGGTGGTTAGAATGGAAGGTATGGAGCAAATTTTTTCATTCCTTGACCTTGTGATAAACGATAGAACTGTACCAAAAAACATAAGAAAAGTTGCTGAAGATGCTAAAGCTCTCTTGAACGATGAAAAACAGCCTGCTGACTTAAGGCTGAGCACTGCAATTCACATGCTTGATGAAATCACTAATGATCCTAACATGCCAATGTACGCAAGGACAAAAATTTGGAGTGCTGTGAGCTTGCTTGAAGAAAAAAGGAGGGAGCTTTCTAAATAGCTATTTAAATTTAAAATACAAAAAAGATTATAGTGGTTAAATGGTTATCGAGAAGCTCAAAAAGCTGAAAGAAAAGATGGAGAAAAAAGAAGAAGGTTTTGTTGAAGTAGAGACAGGATTTGAAGAAGAAGGTAAAGTTAGCGTGAAGATAGAAACACTTAAAGATTATGCTGATGTTGACAGGATATTGCAATTCTTGAGAGAAGGTAACATAATTTTCCTCAGGATTAAAGATTTGAGGAGCAAAGACATAAATGAACTAAAAAGAGCAGTGGAAAAAATAAAGAAGACTTGTGCTGCCATGGATGGGGATATTGTTGGAGTAGAAGAAGATTTTCTTGTGATAACACCAAAGTTTGCAAGGATTTATAGGGGTAAAGCTTAGGCTTTAACAAGCTTTCCAGCTTTTTCAAATTCTACTTCTTTATTCAAGAGTTTTTGAAGCAATTCTTTCAAATTCTTTAGCTCTACTCTTATTTGCTTTGTTGAATTTCTATCTCTTAAAGTTACAGTTTGGTCTTTCAATGTTTGATAATCTATCGTGATATTGTAGGGTGTGCCAATTTCATCACTTCTTGCATACCTTTTTCCAATTGAACCAGAATCATCGTAAAAAACATCAAAATCTTTTTTCAGTTCAAGATAAATTTCCCTTGCCTTTTCTGGTAAGCCATCTTTATTCACAAGTGGGAAGATGCCAGCAACAAAAGGTGCAATTTTTGAAGGAAATTCAAACCAGCTCCAACCACGATCTTTTCCTTCTCTGAAGCAGTAGAGCAAAACAGCATAAATTGTCCTTTCGATTCCAAAAGAAGGTTCTATCACATGTGGCACTATTTTTTTCCCTTCATCCACAACCTCAAAATTTTCACCTGAATGCTTCATGTGTGAAGACAAATCATGGTCGCTTCTGTAAGCATTCCCGACAACTTCTTTCCAACCAAAATCAAATTTTATCTCAAGATCGAAATTTCCCTTTGAGTAATGAGGAGTTTCTTCAGGAAGCATGTGCCTGAACCTTAAAGCTTCTTTAGGAATTCCCAAGCTTTGGTACCAAAGGAATTCTTTTGCCAAGAAGTATGCCATTATTTTATTCGGCAAAATTCCTTTCTTCACTGCTTCTCCTGCTTTAATTTCAATTTCCTTCGGATTTTTTTCTTTTTGGGCTTCTCTTGTCAAAATCCTGATTTTTGTTTCTAGAAGACTTTCATCTGGGATTTCTATCTTGTTTGGATTGAAGAAATATTCTATTTCCATTTGTGTAAATTCTCTTAACCTAATAAGCCATTGTCTTGGTGAAATTTCATTCCTGTAAGACTTGCCAATTTGGGCAACACCGAAAGGCAAAGAAGCTCTTGTTGAAGTTAGCAAATTCTTAAAGTTAACAAAAACACCTTGAGCAGTTTCTGGTCTTAAGTAAGCAGTATTGCCAGAAGCAGGACCAACATTTGTAGAGAGCATGAGGTTAAAGATTTTAACTTCAGAAAGTTCACCTTTGCATCTTGGACACTTGAGATTGTTTTCCTTGATGATTTTGGTAAGTTCTTCTGGGCTTAGACCTTCAACAAACTTTCCCAAACTCTCTTCTATCAGATTGTCCGCTCGGTAGAAAGAGCTGCACTTCTTGCATTGAGTAATAGGGTCGATAAAACCTTTCAAGTGCCCAGAAGCTTCCCAAACTTTTTCATGCATTATCAAAGAAGATTCTATTTCAAAAATCTTCTCTTCTTTCTTGACAAAAAATTCTCTCCAAGAATTTTCTATTTTTCTTTTCAAAAGAACACCAACATTACCATAATCAAAAAAGCCTGAGAGCCCACCATAGATTTCTGAACTTGGAAATATAAAGCCTCTTCTTTTTGCAATTTGAATTATCTTATCGATTTCCATAAAATTATTTACTTATAGAAATTATTTAAACCATCCTTTCAAGCTTGATTGAGTTCCAGCCGAAAAACTTTTTTCCAGAGTTTCTACCACTTTTTCAACTCTTTCAAGAGAAAAATCGTGCTCTTCTACCATGAATTTTATAATTTTTTCTCTGTCAGGTTTTTTGAATTCTATTTTCACATCTTTCGCAACTGGTGGCTTCAAGAAGAAATTGTATATTTCTTCTGGGTCTTCCTCTCCTTGCCATTTCACATTTTCCAAAATTTTTTTCAAGTTCTTGTGCTCTTTAACGAGCTTTAAAGCAGTTTTTGGTCCAACCCTTTCTATTCCAGGATTGTAGTCAGTACCTACAAGCAAACCAATTATCACGAGCTGCTCTCTTGTAATTCCTAAGTTTGAAAGAGCTTCTTGCAATTCAATTATCTCTGGTTTAACTTCGACATAAACTTCTTTCCTTGGCAATTTTCTTTTTCCTGTTATTGATAAGTTTCGCACTAAGCGTGGTGAACCAAAAAGCAAAGAATCCATGTCTTGAGAGCCTGCGGCAAAGACCAAGCCCTGAGAGCAAAGATAAGCACAAGTAGCTTCACCTTCACTTGGAGCTTGAACCCATGGAATTCCCATAGCATCTAAAAGTTTTTTTGAATCTTCTATTATCTCCTCTGTAAGTTGAGAAGCGGCTTGAGCATAGGTTATTGCTTTTTCTCCTTTTTTCAAAGCTTCTTCCCATTTCTCTTTTGCTTTTTCTCTTATTGTTTTTCTTTCTTCCACAGTTCTTTTCTTGAAGATTGGAGGTTCACCATCAAAAACAAATATTGGTTTTATGCCAGCTTCTATCAAGTTCGAAGTTCTGTAGAACAAACCTGAAAGATGAGAAGTTATTCTGCCTTTACTGTCACGCAAAGGCTCACCCGTGATGCGGTCTCTTATAATGCTCAAGAATTGATAAAGTGTGTTGTAAGCATCTATTGCAATTTTTTTCCCAGATAATTCTATCAATTCAACTTCTTTTCCTTCAATCAAACCTTCTAGGTTTACTCCCATTTGCTATCTTGCCCCTAATTGATAAAAAGAAATGGTATGATTTAAAGATATTTTTTCAATTAAAGACTAAATAAAATTTGAAAAAAGTGAAGGAAAAGAAAGTTTATCTCCTTTTTCTTCTTTCCTTTTTCTCCTCAGCTGCAAGCTCCCTCTCGATCTTCCACTCGTCCCACTCGATCCAAACTATGAAGATTCCTATCAGAATTATGAATGGTGGAAACCCTGCATTAAACAGCAACACAAAATCGTTCCAAGTTGCAACTGGTTTAGCACCAAGAAGAGCAAGATATGGTGCTAATACTGCATTTAAGCTGCTTGCTGATGGTCCATAGAGGATCCAGTATGCGCCTGCAATTATGAGGAGCAATCCTAACAATATTTTTACTACTGGGTGCAAACCATCACCTTTTAAAAATTATGAAGAGAATAATATTTAAGCTTTAGTGATTGAAATGAAGAGTGGTTATAGCTTCGTACAAGAATCAAGGAAAAAGGCAGAAGAATTGATGAAGAAAAGGCTTGTTGAATGGAGAAAGCAACACACTGTGGAAAGAATAGAAAAGCCTTCAAAAATTGAAAGAGCTAGAGCTTTGGGCTATAAAGCAAAACCTGGTTTTGTTGTGGTTAGGGTTAAGGTAAGGAAAGGTGGAAGAAGAAGAGCAAGATATCATAGAGGAAGAAAGCCTTCAAAAGCTGGAATGGTCCATTTCACACCTAAGCAGTCTTTGCAAGCAATAGCTGAACAGAAAGCTGCAAGGAAATTCCCTAACCTTGAAGTCTTGAATTCCTATTTGGCAGCAGAAGATGGGACAACAAAATTTTATGAAGTGATAATGGTTGATCCTAAGAATCCTCACATAGTTAATGATCCTGAGATAAACTGGATTTGTGAGCCTCAGCACAGAAGAAGAGCTTTTCGAGGTTTAACAGCTGCTGGAAAAAGAGCAAGAGGGTTAAAGTAAATAATTATTCAAATCAATTTCTAATTATGCAAGCTTTTGATTTGCATGTACACAGTGCTTTTTCAGGAGGAGAGTCGAGCTTAGAAGAATTAGCAAAAACTGCAAAGCTTCTTGGTTTCAGGGGAATTTGTTTTGTTTTTTATTACCAAGATGAAAGACAAAAAGAAATTTTGCTTGCTGAAATTGAAAGGATAAGAAAAGAAGTAGGGATTGACCTCTATTTAGGGTTTGAAGCAAGAGATTTAAAAGAATTGAAATTCTTGGCCAAGCACAGAAGAAGTTTTGATTTGCTGTTGGCAAGAGGTGGAGAAATTGAAATGAATAGAGAAGCTTGCGAGACTCCTGAAGTTGATATTTTAACACATCCTGAATATCAAAGAAACGATTCTGGTTTGGATCATGTTTGCATGAAGTTTGCCGCAAAGAATAATGTTGCAATAGAAGTTAATTTCAGGGAAATTTTGATTACAAACAAGAAAACTAGAGCAATGGTGATGGCAAACATTGCAAGAAATATAAAACTTGCAAAAAAATATCATGCATCAATAATCCTTTGCTCAGGGGCAATAAGCCATTGGGAATTAAGGTCGCCTGAATGCTTAGTCTCTATGGCTTGTCAACTTGGTTTAGAGTTAAATGAAGCAAAGAAAGCTATATCAGAAGTTCCTAAAAGAATTATTGAAAAAGCAAAAGAAAGAAGAAGTGAAAAATGGATAATGCCAGGAGTGAAGGTTTTGGAGTGATTTGGATGAAAAGAGAAAGACCAAAAATTTTGCTTCCAAGCTTAAGGGAAAAAGAGAGGTATGTGAAATTCAAAGTGATTTCAGAAGAGCCCATTCAGTATTCAGATTTAGAATCAGCTATATGGAATTCTTTTCTTGATTTTTATGGTGAGCTAGGTGTTTCTGAGCTGTCACTATGGATAATTAAAAATTTGTGGGATGAAAAGGAGCAGGTCGGAGTAATCAAATGCAATAACAAATCTGTGGAAAAAGTTTTGGCCGGTCTTGGCTTGATTTCAAGGCTTGGTGATTCTAGAATAATTTTTAAGATATTGAAAGTTTCTGGGACGATTAAAGGATTAAAATGAATCGGAAATATCGGAAATTAGGTTCCGAAAGTTTGATGTATAAACTATTGATAATATTTCTAATGGATAAAAATGAGGGAAAAATTAATAGGTTTGGAAGACTTGCCTGAAAATTTTAGGGTAGGTTTAGAGGAAATTTTTAGAAATTATATATTTAATGAAGCAATCACAAAGGTAGGTATAAAGAATCTTGCCAAAGAATTAAACTACTGCTATGATACAATACTTAATCTCAAGAAAGGAAAATTCTTCATAAAAATATCAACTTTAATTAAACTTTCAAAAATAACAGGGATTTCTCTTGAAGAAATTGAAACTAATGTGAAAGAAATGAAAATTAGAAATAAAGATAAAAAGATTACATTGAAGCTTCCGATTTATTCTTCACCAGAATTAGCCACTTTAGTTGCTTGTGGAATAGGGGATGGTAGCTTAACTGACAGGCAGTTTAGTTATTTTAACAGTAGATGGGAGCTGATTGACAGAATCATAGATTGTGTTCAAAGTTCTATTTCTCCAGACATAGAACCGGTTGGATTTGAAAAGAATGGGGGTTGGGAGATAGAATTTCCCACATGTATAGCCAAGATTTTAGAAATAGCTGGAATTCCTAAAGGAAAGAAGTTAAATGCTGTATTCGATGTTCCAAACTGGATTAAAAATGGGGATAAAAAAATAAAAGTGGCTTTTATTCGTGCTCTTTTTGATGATGAAGGTTGGATAAAAATATACTATAACAAGAAAAATAAAAGCACCAAAAGATTAATTGGAATAAACATGTCCAAAAAAGAAGAAATTATAGGCTCACAAATAACTTTCTTCGAGTCTGTTCGAAAAATGTTAAATGATTTGGGTATCGAAACTTCTAAAATTAACATCTTTGGCAAAACTAAAAACGGAATATCTTTAGGGTTTACCATATCTAATTTTAAAAACCTTAAAAAATTTAGAGAAGTCGTTAATTTTTTAAATTTAGAGAGGGAATATAAATTACTCGATTGTCTACTTAACTACAAAAGAATAAGATTTAAGCCATAAAAATAAATTTATTTAGAGGTGAAATATGAGTATGGAAAAAATGATAATGGTGATGGACAATGCCTGAAATACTCCCAGAGTATTGATTTAAAAAATCACTCAAATGGGGTATGACAGGACAATAGCTGTTTTTAGTCCAGATGGAAGACTATTTCAGGTCGAGTATGCGCGGGAAGCTGTTAAGAGAGGTACAACTTGCTTAGCAATAGTTTTCAAAGGCGGTGTACTTTTTGCAACAGTCAAACCAAAAACACCTTTGATGGTCCCAGAATCAATTGAAAAGATTTTTCAGCTTGATGATCATGCCGCTGCAGTTGCTGCTGGCCTACTTGCTGATGCTCGTGTTCTAGCAAATCAAGCAAGAGTAAGAGCTCAAATCCATAGGATAACTTATGAAGAGCCTATGGACATATGGAGCTTGGCAAGAAGTGTTGCTGACAGGATGCAAATTTCAACCTTGTATGCAGGCTTGAGGCCTTATGGTGTCTCTTTCTTGATTGGTGGCATAGACACGACTGGAAATCATGTGATAGAAGTTGACCCTTCTGGTATGCTCTATGAATGGTATGCTTATGCTATCGGCAGAGGCTCTGTTATTGCAAATAAAATATTAAGGCAAAGGTGGAAGCCAAGCTTGAGCGAAAATGAAGCTTTAGAAATTGCCCTTGAAATAATATCAAAGACAGAAAAAGAAGGAGAAGCAGATATAGCAATAATAAGGGAAGAAGACAAGAAATTCAAAAAGCTTTCAAAAGAAGAAATCAAGAAAACAAAATCTTGAGAAATTTATTTTTAACATAACTCATATTTATTAAGGTGTCAATATCACAGTTGGAGTAGATAAAGCTGTTGTTGCAAGGTTACAGCATTCGAACCAGAGATTTGAGATACTGGTAGATCCAGACAAGGCTTTAGAGGTGAAGAAGGGGGCAAAGGTTAGCATGGATGACCTTTTAGCTTATCCTGCAGTTTACAAGGATTCTAGAAAAGGAGAAGCTGTTTCTGAGCAAGACCTCCAGAAAGTTTTTGGAACAAAAGACATAATGAAAATAGCTGAAAGGATAATTAAAGAAGGTGAGCTTCAGTTAACAACAGAACAAAGAAGAAAAATGATTGAACAAAAGAAGATACAGATAGCCAATATAATTTCGAGGAAAGGAATTAACCCACAAACTAACACACCTCACCCACCACAAAGAATAATAAATGCGATGGAACAGGTTGGGGTGAACATTGACCCTTTTTTAGATGCTGAACTTCAAGTTGATAAAGTTTTAAAAAGTATAAAAACAATATTGCCTATAAAGTTCCAGAAGGTTGTGTTGCAGATAAAGATACCACCACAATTTTCTGGAAGTGCTTACAGTGTGCTTAAAAGTGTTGGTAGTATAATAAATGAAGAATGGTTGGGAGATGGTAGTTTGCTTGCTAACATAGAAATTTTGGCAGGTGTGCAAGATGAACTTTTCCAGAAGTTATCTTCTTTGACTCATGGAAATTTTGAGTCTAAAGTCTTGAAGAGGGAAGACATATGAGTGAGAAAAGAGAGATAGTTTTGCCTGGAGAATTCCTTTGTGAAAAAGCTGGTAGAAAAGTTGGGTCAGGAGCTTACTTTGAAGGAGAAAAGGTTTTTGCAAGGGTCATAGGAATTCCTAATATTAAAGAGAATGAAGTTTCTGTAATACCTTTGGCAGGAGCTTACATACCAAAGGTTGGAGATAGAATAATAGGGAAGATATTGAGTGTAGAAATTTCAGGTTGGATGGTTGACATAAATTCACCTTATGTTGCATTTTTACCTTTGGCTGAAGGAGTTAGTGAATTTGTTGACATTTCAAAAACTGATATAAGTAGATATTTTGATGTGGATGACATTATATTTTGCACAGTTTCAAAAGTCACTAAAGACAAAACAGTTCAAGTTTCGATGAAAAGTATAGGAAGTAGAAAGCTTCATGGTGGAGTCTTGATTAAAGTTAACCCAAACAAAGTGCCAAGGATAATTGGAAAGGGAGGAAGCATGATAAACATAATAAAGAATAAAACGGGTTGCGAAATCTATACAGGAAGAAATGGTTATATATGGATAAAAGGTGAAAACAAGAGTAAAGCAATAGAAGCTATTTTAACTGTAGAAAAAGAATCTCACGTGATTGGGTTGACAGAAAAAATTGAGAAGATGTTGGGTTGATTTTATGGCAAAGAGTGAAGTTAAGCTTTTGATTGATGGAAAAAGGTTGGATGGAAGGCTTCCTGGAGAGATGAGAAAAGTTGAGATGAAAGTAGATGTTGTGAGCAGGGCTGATGGTTCTGCCATGGTTAAATTTGGAAACACTGTGGCAATAGCTGCAGTTTATGGACCAAGACCTTTATATCCCAAATATCTTCAAGAGGCAAAAAGTGGGATATTGAGATGTAGGTACAACATGGTACCTTTTTCTGTTGTTGAAAGGAAAAATCCAGGGCCTGATAGAAGAAGTATAGAACTTTCGAAAGTCATAAGGCTTGCACTTGAGCCAGCAATTTTCTTGGAAGAATTTCCAAAAGCCACGATAGATATTTTTGTAGAGATATTGCAAGCTGATGGTTCTACCAGGGTGACAGGAATAAATGCTGCAAGCCTTGCTTTGGCAAGTGCAGGAATACCGATGAAAGATTTGGTCACTGCTTGCTCGGTTGGCAAGATTGAAGATACATTGATCCTAGACCTTTCTGGTATAGAAGATAACAATTCTGAATGTGACATGGCTTTTGCTATGATGCCAAGTAAAGAAAAAATAACTTTGCTTCAAATGGACGGCACTTTGAAAAAAGAAGAAGTCAAGAAGTTGATGGAAATGGCAAAAGATGCTTGCGCAAAAATTTATGAGATGCAAAAAAATGCTATAAAGGAAAAATACAGGTGAAAAAATGAATGAAGAATATGCACTTGAGCTTATAGAAAAGGGGAGAAGAGTTGATGGTAGAAAGTTTGATGAATGGAGAAAGATAGAGATAGTGCCAAACATAGTGAAAAATGCAGAAGGCTCCGCTTCTGTTAAATTTGGGGAGACCGAAGTTATAGCTGGAGTTAAACTTGAAATTGGTGAACCTTTCCCTGACACACCAAACGAGGGAATTTTGGTTGTAAATGCTGAATTCAGCCCAATAGCATCACCAGATTTTGAAGCAGGACCACCAGGGGAAGACGCAATTGAACTTGCAAGGATTGTGGATAGAGGAATAAGGTCTTCAAAATGTATAAAATTGGAAGAGCTTTGTTTAGAACCTGGAAAAAAGGTTTGGTGTGTTTTTGTTGATATCCATATAATCAACCATAAAGGTAACCTTCTTGATGCTTCTGCTTTGGCAAGTCTTGCTGCTTTGCTCAACACAAAAATCCCTAAAATTGAAGGTGAGAAAATTTTGAGGGGAGAGTTTGAAAAAAATTTACCAGTTCAGTTCAAGCCAATAAATGTTAGTGTTTGTAAGATTAAAGGAAATTTTTTAGTAGACCCTACACTTGAAGAAGAAGAGATAGCTGAAGTTAAGCTTAGCTTGAGTGTTAGGGATGATGATGTGATTTGTGCAATGCAAAAACAAGGAAGTGGAGAGTTGAAAGCAGAAGAAGTAGAAAAAATAATGGACATTGCTATTGAAAAAAGTAAAGAAATAAGGAAGATGGTTTGAATGGCGATCAAACACATAACAAAAAAGATAAAGCTTGGAAAGATAAGGAAAGTGAAAAATGCCCCAAGATGGGCTGACATAAGGAAGTTTGGATTGAAAAGGGCAAGAACAAGAAGGATTTCTATTGATAAGGTTAAAAAATGGAGAAGAACTAGGCTGAGGGTTTAAAATGCCTGAAGAGAAATTTTTAACTTTAAATTTAAGGAAAGAATTGGCAAAAACAAGAAGGGTGAAGAAAGCTAATAGAGTTGTTTCTCTTGTTAGAAAGAAAGTTCAGAAGATGTTCAAAGGGCTTGAAGTAAAAATTGATAAAAGTGTAAATGAAGAGATTTGGAAAAAAGGGGCAAAAAAGCCAAAAACAAAGCTAAAGCTGAAATTGGTAAAAGAAGAGAAAAGTGTGAGAGTTGAAATGGGAAAGTGAGAAGTTGATATTGCAAACGAATTTTTTTGGCGACCATAATTTGGGACTTTATGGAAAGGCTTGTGAAAAGGTTTGTATTCTTGGGAAGGCTTTGGAGGAAAAAAGGGAAAAAATTGAAGAAGTTTTGAAGGTAAAATCTGTTGCTTTAAGTTTATCGAACACAGACTTGGCAGGAATATTTTGCGCTTTGAATGATAATGGTATTGTATTGACGAAAATTTTGACAAGCTCAGAGAAAGAGAAGTTTCTTGAGCTAAAGAAATTGTTTGGGATGAATTTGTTGATATTGAAGTCTAAATTCACTGCAGTTGGAAATTTAATACTTTGCAATGGAAAAGGGGCAATTATAAGCAAAGTTTTCAACAAGAAGGAAAAGAAAGAAATAGAAGACTGTCTTGGTGTTGAAGCTGTTTTTTCAAGCATAGCAGGAATTCAAACTGTTGGATCTTGTGGAATTGCAACTAATAAAGGCTGTTTATTGCACAGAGATGCAAAAGAGGAAGAGATAAAAATTGTGGAAGATGTTTTGAAAGTAAAAGTTGACATAGGTACTGCAAATTTTGGCTCACCTTTTGTTGGTTCTTGCATCATAGCAAACAGTAAAGGAGCTTTAGTTGGTGAAAGTACTACAGGACCAGAAATAGTGAGAATTCAAGAGGCTTTAGAACTTTTATGATTTGTTTTCTTTCCATATAGTTAAACCACATCTGCCACAATAAAATCTGTCTTTATGTTCTGCCATGAAAGTTCCATCACCACATCTGCTGCAAAATCTTCTCTTTCTTTCAAGCTTGCCTTCTTTCAAGCTGTAGAAATCACTTTGCTTCACTGGCTTGTGCTTCATTCTTCACCTCCTTTTTCTTTGGCAATTCTTGATAAATTTTAACTTTTGCAATAGATTCTTGAATTCCTTTTTTTGTGAAGATGTAATTCACGACAATATGGTCTTCAGGTACTGAGTATCTTGAGGCAATCTCTTTTATCAGGTCTTGTTTTTTTGGTGTGGGCATGCTTGGATGTTTTATGTTGAGCTTAAGTTCTTTTCTCTTCAGCAAAATATTATCTTTTTCTTCAAGAATTTCAAGTTCCATGTTCATCCCACATACAAAGCATACTTGCCAGCTTCATTTATATTCAAAGCTTTGGCAACTTCGCTGTTAGTGTCTAGAATTATCACCATTCCCTTCCAGCTTGTTGAAAGATTTGTTGATTTGCAGAATGGACAAACCTTTTCTGTTGTAAACCTTCTGCAATTTCTACAAACTTGGAGTCTTTTTACCATGAGATCACTCCTTTGCTTTCCTTGCTTTTTTCTTTTCTTCCTCTATCCAAGTTAAAGCTCCAAGCATGGGCTGCCTCATCGTTAACCCAATTTTATTTTCTTCTTTGCTCAAGCTGATTGAAATTATCCTTGCTCTTACTAAATCACCCTCTTTCAAAGTTCTCTTGCTCTCTTTGCCAAGAAAAACTGAGCTCTTGTTGTCGAAGCTGACAAAATCGTCCATTAGCTGAGAGATGTGAATCAAACCATCCATTGGTCCTATGCGAACAAAAGAACCGAATTCTGTGTTGTCTATAACTTCACCATAAACCAGCTCGTGAAGCTCTGGCTTGAAAGTTAAAAGCTTGAAAGTGGTGTCATAAAAAATCCCTGGATCGCCTGCAATTATTTTACCTTCGCCTACTTTCTCAACTTCAACACAAGCAAGGATAAAACCTATTCTCGGGTCTAAAGTACATTCATAGCTTTCTTGAATGCTCTCTTTTACTGCATCTTTAACTTTCTTATTAAATTTTTCAGGTGGAACTCTTATCTTGTCTTCAACTTCAACTATTCTATACATCACATCACTTCCAAATATTTCTTCGCCCTTAAATAAATTGTTTTGATTCCAAGCTTTTTTAGTTTTTTTCTCAGCTTTGAATCGTTAGTTGCAATTATTGTATTTTTGTCGGCAATACTTAAAAAGGCTTTGTCTGGGCTCTCTTTTTCTTCCAAGACTTTAATTTGCTTGAGTTTGATGATTTCTAGGGCAAGCTTTGCTAAGCTACCGAGCTTGCCTTTGTTTTTTTCTATTTTCTTGAGCTCTTGAATTGTAGATGAAAGAACTATAAAATCAACAGGCTCTTGCAAAAGGGTTGGAATTTCTTCTAAATCGATTTTGAATCTCGCTAAATCTACCAAGAAGTTTGTGTCTAGGATTACTTTCATAAGATTTATATAGCAAAAAATTTAAATAAAAATAAGTGAATATGAAAGGAATATCTGAAGTAATAGCAACATTGATAATGCTTTTGATAGTAATGGCTTTGGCTGGAATGGCCTATGTGTACATTTCTGGAGTTTTCACAACACAGACACAAGGAATAGAACTAGTTGATGCTTATTGTGTTGGTGGTACAGTGAATGTAATACTAAGGAACATTGGTACATCAAATGTAAATACTAATCAAATCACGTGTATACCAGTATCACCTTCAACTGGTACTTGTAGCCTTCCTCCAACCACAATTTCACCCGGCAATCAAACACAACTCACTTTATCTCCATCTCCATCTTGTACTGGTACAGGTGCTAGAAATTGTGTCTATAGACTTGTTCCACCTGCAGGAAAATCTATAGAAGTAGTAGTCACTTGTACTTAAAATTAAACAATAACACCGTAGCCAACCAATCTCCATCTTCCAGCGACTTGCCTAGAAATCACCACTTTATCCTTTTTCTCAGCGCAAACAGGAATTTTAAGCTTAAGCTGAATCCTATTCTTTTTCATTTCAACCACAGTTCCAACAGATCGAGCTGTGCCAACATTTATCATCAAATCTTCATTCATCTTTATTGGAGCCATCTCTTTCAAATCTTCTGAGCCAACAACCCTTTCCAAAAGGTTTACCTCCAAGCTTAAGCTAGTGAAAACTTCAGGAAGCTTCCCAGGCAAACCAACAACATTTCCAACTAAAGAGTCAGATTTTGTTAAAAAAGGGTCAAGTTCTGTGAGCACGCCGAGCAAGCCTCCAGGACCAGCTTCTTCCAAGTCAAGCTTTGCTTTCTGCAAGCCCACAACTTTTGTGAACAAAGGTTGAAATTTTTCCCCCAATCTTATTCCAGGCCTTATCTCGATTTCATCTCCAAGCTTGAGCTTGCCTTGGGCTATTGCTCCTCCAAGCACACCACCAACAAGCTTTTCAGGCTCAGTCCCAGGCTTATTTATGTCAAAACTTCTTGCCACAAACATTTTAAGCTCTTTAGTTTCATCCCTTTTTGGAGTTGGTATGAATTTTTCTATGGCTTCAAGTACTGCATCAATATTAACTCTTTGTTGAGAAGATACTGGAATTATTGGTGCATCTTCCAAGCTTGTTCCTTTGACAAAATCTTTTATTTGCTGATAATTTTTCAAAGCCTCTTCTTCAGAAACAAGGTCAATTTTTGATTGCACTATAATCACGTTTTTTATTCCCATGAGCTCTAAAACAGCTAAGTGCTCTCTTGTTTGAGGCTGAGGACATTTCTCATTTGCAGCTATAATTAATATAGCTCCATCCATCAAGCTTGTTCCTGTTAGCACGGTTGCCATCAAAGTCTCATGGCCAGGAGCATCTATAAAGCTAACAGTTCTTTGCAGCTCAGTATCAGAAAAACAGAAAGGACATTTTGGTGAAGTTGAATATCTTCCACATTTAGGACACTTGTAAATGGAAGCATCTGCATAGCCTAAGCGAATTGTTATTCCACGTTTCAATTCTTCTGAATGGGTGAGGGTTAATTTACCAGAAATTGCCTCAACTAAGCTTGTTTTTCCATGAGCAACATGACCAAGCATGCCTATGTTAATCTCTGGGACAAGCTTTGGGTTAACTTCCTTTAACTTCCTCACCTCCTTTTTGTCCAGTTTTTGGTTTTTCTTCAGGCTTTTCTTTTGGTTTTGTTGGAACTAGCTCTTCTAAAGGTTTTTCTCCTTTTTTGCTCACTTTGACATTGATTTGAACAATATCAGCAGAAATTGTATTCCCTCGAACTGTTTTTCTCCTTCTTTCACCTTTTTTTCTCGGATGGAAGCAAGGCTCTCCAGAGAGCAAAACTTTCTTCTTCACACTTCCTGGAATAGAAGGATGCATGGGAAAACCATCTTTATCTGTACCACCAGTTATTTTAAGCACATAGCCAGGCAAACCTATCAAATCACCGTTGAATTCCTCACCTATTTTCTTTCCTATCAAGCCAATAGCTTTAGCTTGGTCTACTTCAAGCTGGTAGCTCTTTCTTGTTTCCGGCTCACTAACCACAATCTTGAATGTTGCCATAAAATCACTTTTATTGAAATTAAATTAAATGTTTTTCTATTAAAAGCTTTTTCAATTCCTCGGATAATTAATATTTATGGCAAAAGAAGGTTTTGTGGTAACACCTTGGGAAGTAAAGGGAAAAATAGATTATGATAAGCTGATAAAACAATTTGGAATTTCCCCTATAGATGAAAATCTTTTAGCAAGAATCAAAAAACACACAAAAGAATTGCACTTCATGCTGAGAAGAAAAATTTTCTTTGCTCATCGTGACCTTAACTGGCTCTTGGATGAATATGAAAAGGGAAATGAGTTTTACCTTTACACTGGTAGAGGACCTTCAGGTCACACTCATTTAGGGCACCTAGTACCATGGATTTTCGCCAAATGGCTTCAAGACAAGTTTGATGTAAAGCTTTATTTCCAAATAACAGATGATGAAAAGTTTTTATTCAAAAGAGAGCTTGAGTTGGAAGACACAAAAAGATTTTCATATGAAAATATATTGGACATAATAGCTCTTGGCTTTGATCCAAAGAAGACATTCATCTTTCTTAACACTGAATATTCTAAAACACTTTATCCACAAGCCATAAGGGTAGCTAAACATATCACATTCTCAACAGCAAAAGCAGTTTTTGGCTTTGAAAATGAATCTAATATAGGGCAAATTTTCTTCACGAGCATGCAAGCTGTTCCTGCTTTTCTTGAGTCTGTGAAAAGAAAGAAAAATGTTCCATGTTTAATTCCTTTAGGTGTTGATCAAGATCCACACTTTAGAGTTGCTAGAGATGTCATGCCAAAATTGGGCTATTATAAGCCAGCACTAATTCACAGCAAACTTTTGCCATCTTTACTTGGGCCTGGAACAAAAATGTCAGCAAGCGACCCAAGAAGCACAATTTACACTACAGACTCAGAAGAAGTTGTAAGGAAGAAAATAATGAATGCTTTCACAGGCCAACAACCAACAGCAGAACTGCAAAGAAAGCTTGGAGGAAATCCTGAGATTTGTTCTGTTTGTCAGTATTATTATTTCTTGTTTGAGGAAGATGATAAAAAGGTTGAAGAAATTTTTGAAGCTGAAAGAAATGGAAGTTTACTTGCAGGTGAGCACAAAGCTGATCTGGCTGAAAGAGTGGTAAAATTCCTCAAAGAACATCAAAAGAAAAGGGAAAAAGCCAAAGACCAAATAGAGAAATTCATTCTAAGGGATTAAGATGAGAGAGCTACCTTTTGTTTCCGTGATAATACCAACTTTAAATGAAGAATGTTACATAGAAAATTGTTTGAAAGCTTTGAAAGACCAAGATTATAAAGGAAAATTTGAGATAATTGTCGCTGATGGTAAAAGTAAAGATAAAACTGTCAAAATTGCAAAGAAATATGCTGACAAAGTTGTTGTGGTCAAGAAAAGAGGAATTAGTGTTGGTAGAAATGCTGGAGCAAGAATTGCAAAAGGAGAGATTTTCCTTTTTATGGATGCAGACACTGTAGCCGCATTCAATTTGATAACTGAAATTGTAAAAGGGTTTGAGAAGAATGTTGTTGGAGTGACTTGCCCTGTTGTGCCTTTAAGTGCAAACATGTCTGAATTTTTACTCTATTGGTTTTACAATCAGTTTATGAAAGCAAGCTTGCATACAAAAAAGCCTCAAGTTGCTGGAACTTGTTGCGCTTACAAAAGAGAAGCTTTTGAAAAAGTTAATGGATTCAATGAAAATATAAAAGCATGGGAAGATTATGATATGTCTGAAAGGATTTCAAAATTGGGAAAAATTAAATGTGTTGATTCAACTTTTGTTATGACTTCACCAAGAAGAATTAGAAAATGGGGAAAAACAAAAGCTGCATTAAAGTATGCAAAAGTTTACACCACTTATCTTCTTGCTGGAGTAACTCCAAAGATTAATGAATATACCCCTGTAAGGTAAAATTATGGTGATTTAATGGCAAGCTATAGCCTTACAGAAGAAGGAAAAGAATATTTGGAAAAAGGATTGCCAGAAAAAAATTTAGTTTTACTTTTAGACAACATGCCACAAAAATCTGCAACTCTAGGCAAACTTATACCAAAAGTCAAGAACTTCCCAATAGCTTTGAAGTGGGCTTTAGAAAAAGAATGGGTGATGAAGAAGGGGGATGAAATCATACTGATGAAACCTGTGCCAGAAGAGATTCCTGAAGAAGAAGCTTTAAAGAAAATTGCAGAAGGAAAAGAAGTTGATGAAGAAATTTTAAAAGTTTTGATTGAAAGGAATTTGGTACAAAAAGTTAGTGAGACTTACAAAATTGTGGAAGAAGGTTTAGCAAAATCTGGAAATGTGATTGATGTTTTGACCCATGAAATCTTAACCACAAAACTTTGGAAGGGAAAAAAGTTTAAGGCTATAGATGTAACTCAAGTGAGAAAAAAGCTTGAGCTGAGCAAAATTTCACCTGGAAAAAGACAACCTTACAATCAGTTCTTGAGCGAGATAAGAAAAAAACTTGCTGAAATGGGTTTTATAGAGATGAGAGGACCAACAATAGAGACAGAATTCTGGAATTTTGATGCCCTTTACCAACCACAAAATCATCCTGCTCGAGATTGGTGGAGCACTTACAGGATGAAGCAGCCCAAGTTTGGTTTGTTGCCAAAAAAATTTGTTGGAGTTGTGAAAAAAGCTCATGAAAAAGGAGTAGCTGGAAGCACTGGCTGGGGCTACAAGTGGGACCCAAGGATTGCTATGCAACTTATGCCAAGAGCTCACTGCACGTGCTTATCAGCTAGAACTCTAGCAAGCAAGCCAAAAATTCCTGGAAAATATTTTGCTATAGCAAGATGTTTTAGGCCAGATGTGATAGATGCTTCTCACGGAGTTGAATTCAATCAGGTTGAAGGGATTGTTTTAGGGGAAGTTAATTTCAAGAATCTCTTAGGTTTGCTCAAACAGTTTGCTGAAGAAATAGCAGGAACAGAGAAAGTTAGGTTCATTCCAGACTATTTCCCATTCACTGAGCCCTCTGCTCAGTTATCTGCAAAACATCCAGAGCTCGGATGGATTGAATTCGGTGGTTCAGGAATTTTCCGAGAAGAATTAACTTATCCCTTAGGCATAAAAGTGCCTGTGCTTGCTTGGGGCTTAGGTATAGACAGGCTTGCGATGTTCAGGCTTGGAATAAACGATATAAGGAATTTGTTCTCCAAAGACTTGAAATGGTTGAGGGAGGTTTAAATGCCAACAATAGAAGCTTCTTATCAAGATTTGTGTGAACTTATAGGAAAAAAAGTTGGAATTGAAGAATTGAAAGAACTGGTGAATTTTGCAAAATGTGAGATAGATGCTGTTGATGGTGATAATCTAAAAATTGAAGCAAAAGACACTAACAGGCCAGACCTTTGGAGCTCTGAAGGTATAGCAAGAGAAATCAAGAGCAGAATCTTTAAACCAAAGTTTCCTGAGTATAAGGTTAAAAAATCTGATGTGGTTGTTGAAGTTGATAGAAAAGTTGCTAAAGTTAGACCTTTCACTGTTTGTGCTGTTGTGAAGAACTTAAATGTAAGCAATGCTTTTCTTTCGCAGGTGATTCAACTTCAAGAAAAAATTGCAGGCACGCTTGGAAGAAACAGGAAAGAAGTTGCTATAGGAGTTTATGATTATGACAAAATTAAACCACCAATAAGATTCACGACAGTCAAGCCAGATGGAATAAAATTCATTCCTTTGGACTTTACAGAAAAGATGACACCAAAAGAAATTTTGGAAAAACATCCTAAGGGGAAAGAGTTCGGGCATTTGCTTGCTGGAAAGAAAGAATATCCAATTTTCATTGATGCAAGGAATGAAGTTTTGTCTTTGCCACCGATAATAAATTCAGAATATAGTGGGAAGGTTACTGAAGAAACAAAAAATGTTTTTATCGAGTGCAGTGGCTTCAATCTAAAATTCTTGATGCCAGCTTTGAATGTCATGGTGGCTGCTATGGCTGACAGAGGTGGAGAAATTTATTCTGTTAAAGTTGTTTATCCTGATAAAACAATTTTCACTCCAGACCTTGATCCAAAGAAAACTTTTGTTGATGTTGATTACATAAAGAAAATTTCTGGGTTGAAGTTGAGCTTGAGTGAAATTTGCAAGCTGCTTGAAAAAGCAAATTACAAGATTTTGAAAAAAGGAAAGAGAATTGAGCTGCTTTATCCTGCTTACCGCAATGACATCATGCATCAGAGAGATGTTGTTGAGGATGTTATAATATCTTATGGCTACAACAAGATTGAGCCTGAGCCTTTGAAGATGAAAACTGAAGGAAAAGTAAGTGAAGCCGAAATTCAGAATGAGAAGATTGCTAACATCATGGTCAGCTTGGGCTTTCAAGAGATTTTGTCCTACACTTTAACAAATAAGGCAAACATTTTCCAAAAGATGAATTTGAAAGAAGAGAAAGTTGCTGAGATAGAAAATATTGTTTCTGAAAATTGGAGTGTTTTCAGGAATTGGCTTTTGCCAAGCTTGATGGAATTCTTCTCCAACAATCAGCATGTTGAATATCCTCAAAAGATATTTGAAGTTGGGAATGTTGTTCTGATAGATGAAAAGCAAGAAACAAAAACTAGAGATGTGAGGAAGCTTGCTGCCGCAATAGCTGATTCAAGAGTAGGCTATGATGATATTGCTGCAGTTCTTGATGCTTTCATGTCTTTGGTTGGAGTGAAGTATAAGTTGGAAAGGACTGAACATGCAAGCTTCATTCAAGGTAGAGTAGCAAGAATTTTGTTTAATGGAAAAGAAATTGGAATAATTGGTGAAATAAGACCAGAAGTTTTGGAGAATTGGAAGCTTGAGATGCCTGTAGCAGCTTTCGAGATTGAAATTGAAAATTTAATTTAAAGGTGTGGGATAAAAAAAGAAAAATTTTGAAAGCAATTTAACTACCTTATTATCCAGTTTTCTTATTTCATGAAAGTGGTCGCTTTTTATGAAATAACTGTTCCTACAAATATTTTAGCGAATCATCCAGTTAACAAGCCTGTCAATTATCGTGAAATGAAATCTCGGTTTTTCCAAGAAGGGTCTTCCTGTCAAAAAGTGGGCAAGCCTTTTGAACTCAATTGCAGCTGGTGAATTTGGCGAATAGTTGACAACAGGCATCTTTGCAAAAATTGCTTTTGTCACGTTGTTGTCTTCTGGAATTTGTGCTATAACAGGATAATTTATCATCTCTTCAATTTCAGCTTTTGTAAGTTCATATTCCTTTTTTCTCACCCTATTCTCAACAACTCCAATTACCTTCTTGTTAAGTCTTTCAGCAAGTCTTACAGTCTTCAAAGCATCTGCAACAGAAGGCAAATTTGGGTTTGTTATCACTAAGACTTCATCTGTTGCTTGCAGGGCTGAAACTGCTTCCCTGCCAAGACCAGCAGCAGAGTCCATGAGGATAAAATTTGTCTTGCCAGTCAAGTTGAGCACAACCTCGTAAAGCCTTGAAGGATCAATTCCAGTCAAATCATCAACAGACATGCTTGCTGGCACAACCTTAAAACCAAAAGGATGGGGATAAATTGCATCTTTAAGCTTGGACTCTCCTTTTAAAACATCGTGCAAGGTTACTGGAGCAAAATGCATTCCAACATGTAAGCCTAAATTTGGTGTTGTAAGGTTTGCATCTATGGCAACAACATCTTCTCCAAGTAAAGTTAAAGCTGAAGCTAGGTTGGAAGTTAAAGTTGTCTTTCCAACTCCTCCCTTGCCGGAAATTATTGCTATAGTTCTTGTCATTCAATCAAACCTTAATTGTTTTTTTAAGGCTTTAAATTTATTTTTCTTCCGGCTTGTCTGAACTCTTGAAGATCATGTGCTCGAAGTTGAAAGGTTTCTTGATTTCTTGCTTCACCCTTTCAATCCAGCCTTCAAGAATTATCACGGCATCACTCAAAGGAAACTTTTCACCTTTTGTCTTAAGCTCAACTTGCATTTGTTTTGTCTTCTTGTTTATCCTTCTCACTATGTAAATTCCAAACTTTTGCTCTTCTATATCTTCTACCATACATATAGCTAGGAATTGATAATTCAAAAAGGTTTGCTTTTTCAGATTAATTCCTTAAGTTTAAATGTTTTTTTGATAAAAAAAACATTGAGGAAAAATTATGGTAGAAGATGTGGATAAGTTGATAAAAACATATGTGTATCCTATTTTGAAGAAAGAGTGTGATAGGTTGGAAATACCTATAGATTTTATTAAAGGTGTTTATGGCTGTTATTATAGAGATTTTACAGTTGGTATTGTAGAAGAAGTGAGAGAAAATGGTAATTTGGTTGGTGTAATAATAAGGATAGCTGATTGTAATAATGCTAGAGGTGTTCTAAAAACATTCTTCCATGAAATGTTTCATGTTAGAGAGATGTTATATGGAAAAAAAGCTTTCTCAGAATTAAGAGCAGATATTTATGCGGAAAAAAGAATTTTACAGCTTACTTTAGGTTTGGAATAAGATATTTTCTATGCCTGGGAAAGGAACTCAAATCTTTAAATGATTTGGCTCTCGCCAAACAAAATCTATTGTTTTTATATAATTTTTTATTCAGAGTTGAATTATGGAAGAACCAGTTACAATCATAGACAGGGATGTTTTGAAAGTCTTATCTGTTGATACTAGAATGGATATATTAAAAGTTCTTTCTGAAGGAGCTAGAACGCCATCGTTCATCAGCCAAAAATTGAATAAGAACGATGCAACGATTGTTGAACATCTTGATGTTTTGGTGAAAGCTGGTTTGGTTAAGAAAGTTGAACGACCTGGAAAGAAATGGGTTTTTTACACTTTGACAGAAAGAGGGCAGGGAATTGTTTCTAGTAAATCAAGGAGGTTGATAATAATTTTGTCAACTTCAGTCCTAGCCTTGCTCACGGGAGCTTTCACTTACTTGAGATTCTATGTTCAATCATTTGAATCGTTACAAAAAGCTGCACTTCCTTTAGCTGAAAACAAATCCCTTGAGACAGGAATTAGAATTGTAGCACAGTATCAATCAGTCTATATCTACATTTCTTTGATTTTGATTGCACTCGGGACTTTTGGGATTTTATTTTATTTCATCGAAAAATCAAAAACTAAAGGAGTGGGAATATGAAGAAGCTGCTTCCTGTATTCATTTTTCTGTTGCTGAGTATCTCCCCAGTTTTTGCACAGGAACAGGACTATTGGCATTCAAGCGACTATTACAACGTTGAATTGAGCGGTAGTGGGAATGCCTTTGTTGTAGCGACTATCAACCTCGAAAGTCTATCAGAAAAAGAAGTCTCATCTGTAATTTTGCAAATACCCTACACCAAAGTCCAAATCTATAAATTGGTACAAGGTGGAGGCTACTGGTATCCTCCTTGCAGGGGTCCTATATGTCCACTTTACGAGCCAAAATATTATGAGCCAACATTCTTGAATTACACTACAGAAACTTTAGCTGACTCGACACTTTTGAGAATCAATTTAACCTATCCCATTTCCAATAACTCACAGACAACCCTTTATTTGGTTTTCTCAACCCCAAGGATTGCAAGAGAAACTTTCCAAGGATTTGAATTCAGCTTCAAGACCATTCAGGATGTTAAAGCATTGATAAGGTATGTTGGAGCTAGCATCACTGTACCAGAAAATATGGAATTAAAATGGAAGCCAAAATTTAAGATCAATTACAAACCATCCGAGATAGCTGCTTCTGCTGCCAAGATAGCATCTGCTCAGGAGTTTGTTAGCATAGTCAGATATCCTTATGAAAGCTATCAATATTCTGCACAGAACCTTCTGCCCGGTGAATCTTTCACAATCACTGGACTTTATGGGGAGAATGTCTTCTTGCTATACTTGCAGGAAATTGTCCTTGGTATTTTAGGGTTGGTTGCTTTCTTGATTGTTTTCAAGGAATTCCTGTATTGGAGGATTAAGAGAGTGTTTGCAAGAAGAAGAGAAGCTGAGGAAATGATAGAAAGAGGAAAGTTCTCTTTGGAGCGAGCATCTTTGGCTGGAATATTCTCTGGGTTTGCTTTTGTTTTCACTTTCTTTGTTTTAACATTTTTGTCAGGCTTTATTCATTCAGGATATTATTGGTATCAGCCGACCACGATGATTTTGTTTTTCTTGCTGAGTTTAATCATCTCACTGATAGCCTTGTTCGGTTTGCCCTACTACCTCTTTTCAAGGTATAACAAGGCAGAAGGAGTTGTCTCTGCAGTAATTTCAATCATCACCGCTCTTATATTGCTGATAGTTATCTCTATGCTATTTTCCTACTTGCCGCCAATTATCTATGCAAAACGTTTGCTTGTTGGGGTGACAGAAACTGTATCAATTAAATAAAGGATGCACCAAGCTACAAACCATTTTGAACAAAGAAAATTTGTGGTCGTTGGGATTGGGACATTAGATTAGTTCAAACTTGGTATTAACGAGTCTTATCTCGTTTTAAACGATATACTTAAATTTTTAAGTATCTAATAAAAAATTAGGTCCAGGGTGTGAAAAAATGAATTTTGCCAAGTTGTACAAAACAGTAAAGCTGAACTACAAGCTTCTTAATGATTTGATTCGCTGCAAAATTATGAGCAGACAAAAGGATGGAAATGTCGTGCCGAAAGACATAAAGGATAAAATCCTTTGTCTAGCCAATTTTCAACACTCTGGAGATCCATCGGCACGGCTTCAAAATTGTGGTGATTTTAAATGAGCAACAGGAGCGATGACATCCAAAATATTCGTAAAACGAACACGATGAGTGCCGAGATGAGTGATGATAATTTGGTGAGATAAATGGAAATACCTAAAAAGGTAAGCTTCTTTGGTAAGCAGATATCAGTAGTTGCTCTAGCATTGCTAGCAACGGCAGGACTGGCAAGTGCAGGATTGCTAACATACTATGGAATGATAACTGGAACAGCAACAGTTCATCAATCATTAGTAATTTCTAAGGATGGCCAAAACTGGTTAGAATGCACAGGAGGAACTTACAATAATTGCAATATAATTTACGATGCTACTGAGATAACAGCAGGAGATACTAAAGATTTCAACCAAGTATTTTACATAAAAAACAATTTGCCTGTAGCTGGAACATGGGACTATGTTAACTTTAAGTGGGTGTACAAAATTCCAAAAAATCTCTTTGATGGATTGACGTCACTTAAAGTTCGCTGGGCAACATATTCTGCAGGTACTACAGAACCGTCAACATGCGACCATGAAACATCAATACCTCTTACAGGATGGACGTGTGATGAAAACACATGTACACTTGAAGTATCAGATAAACTTGGGGAAGGAATGATTCAGAAATTCTGCGGTACAACAATAGGTCTTAATCCAGCTACAATTCCAGGCACCTATTCACTAAGCATCAACATAGTACCAGCTTAAAAACAAATATAGAAAGTCAAGAAAAACTTTGAGGGAAGTTAACCTTCCCAACTTGCTTACTTTCTTAACTTTTTTATTTTCTTTAAAACCAAAGTAGGGGAAAATAAAGAGAAAAGGTTGAAAAAGTGAAGAGAAGTTTGGTAATGTTTGGAATAATGTTTTTGTTAGTTGCAAGTATAGCTTATGCCGGAGTTTTGAATTATTATGGAAAAATTGAAGGAACTGCTAATGTTCAGCCTCCTGCATTTATCGCTGATTATTCTAATATGTCCTCAGGCTGGAAGAGATTAAATATCAATGCTTTTCCTGAAACAATAGGAGAAGTTTCCTTTACAGACAGTAACGCCTTTGTTTTTCATACAGGTGCATTAGGCATAACATCATTTTATCCTGCTCATTGGAAGTTTCATGTGACAGCGAAGGTCAATTCTCCACCGCAAACTCTTTATTTAGAATTGTGGGAAGTAGATCCGAACGATGGATCAATTAAAAGTAAAAAATGTGAAGCTAACGTTACTTTAGATTCGACGGAATATAAAACTTATACAGCAACCTGTACATCGGGTGAAATCTCTTTAAACCCATCTTATGGTCTTGGGTACAGACTGATGGGAGCTGGAGGACCTTATGTTAATTATACAATTAAAGTAGGAGAAAAAATATGCGAAACTCCGAAAATTTGCTATAACAACCCTACTACCTTTATAGAGGTGATTCCACAAGATTAGGGTGAGTAAAACATGAAGAAATTAATTTTGCTTGCATTGGTTAGCTTGCTGGTAATTCCAGCTTTTGCTAAAGCTGAGCTCGTTTGTGACGAATCTTCTTATCCCTTCAGGTTATGTCAAGTTGTTCAAAACTTTGCAGATGCAACTGCTGGAAGTCCTACCACAGGAAAAGTTAGCTTTAAGTATATTGGCAATAATTGGGCTCCTTTAGTTGTTAGAGTAAATGTTTCTTCTCAAGGCTATACTTTTACAGAAAATGATTTCTCAGGTTACGGAACTTTATTAACAAAAGCTTTGATAGGTCCTGTAGAATATGAGATTGACTTAAATTGCGAATTACCCGATATCACATTTGAAGAAACAGGTGAAACTTTTGAATCACCAATTCCAAACAATTTCACTCTCTACTGTTACAATCCAGATTTTTATGTTGTGATGCCTGAGAGCTTAAACAATGTTTCCATAACTTTAATTCCAAATGTTGCCTTAATTCCTTCAACTTTCAACTTTACAATTGAATTAATGGCAGACATAGGAGTTCCTATCTTAGAGCCAAATATCAGTATAGTAAATGGTTTTGGAAATCTTTCAATTAATCCGCCCAACGAAACACTAGAGTTTTACTTTAACGAATCTCAAAACTTAGCAATAAAAACCTTGGTTTACGATTCAATTTTCTACAAGAAAGTTCCAAGCGAGAGACCATTTAGTTTAATCTTCTTCGACTTTAGAAATTCAACGCCTTTCAACGGAACAGTTCAAGTAAGATATTACTTTGATCCAGAACTAATAACGAGCAAAGGTTGGGATAAAAATAACATAAGATTCTATCGCTTTGATCCTTCAACAAACAATTGGATTTTAATGAATTCAGGTGTAACAGATAATTACGTATGGGTTAATTTAACTCGCTTTAGCCTTTACGGAGTTTTCACTTCTTTCTATTATCCTCCTTCTCCTGCAGTAACTTATGTTAGCTATCCAAGCACAGTTTATATTACAAATGTTACTAATGTAACTCAGAACATTACTAAGCCAGTTGAAAAAGTTGAAAAATACGTTGAAAAAGCGGTTTGTGGGAATGGAGTTTGTGAGGCAGGAGAAAGCTGTTCAATCTGTCCTCAAGACTGTAAATGTCCAACTGGCTATGAATGCGTGCAAGGAATTTGTTTAGCCAAAGCAGTTTGTGGAAATGGAGTTTGTGAAAAAGGAGAAAACAATGCAAACTGCCCAGAAGATTGCCCAACACCGACTGGAATAGGAACAATAACAGGGGCATTGATTGCAACTGTAACTAATCCTGTATATGCAGGAATTTTAGCTTTGGCTGTAATAGCAACCATATTGATAATTTTCAGATACTTCAGGGCAAAGCCAAAAGTAAGACAGTTCTAACAAACATAACCCTCAAACTGCGATGTACACACTAATGAAAATAATCCTATTAGAAAAGTTTTAGACCTAGTCAAATGCCCCCGGAGGGATTCGAACCCTCGACCATCTGCTTAGAAGGCAGCCGCTCTATCCAAACTGAGCTACGGGGGCTTACAATAATGTTTTATTTAAAGTAATTCAAATAAATTAAATTAATTATTTAAGTGATTAAATGGCCAAAGAAATTCTAAACGAAGAAGGAAAAATTTTGCTTTTAGGAAATGAAGCAATAGCAAGAGGTGCTTTAGAAGCTGGTGTTGCCATTGCAACAACTTATCCTGGTACACCTGCAAGCGAGATTGGTGACACTTTTGCTGAAATTGCAAAAGATGTTGGGATTTATTTTGAATATAGCACTAATGAAAAAGTTGCTGTTGAAGCCGCAGCTGGAGCTGCACTTTCTGGATTAAGGTCAATTGTTTCTTTCAAACACTTTGGTTTGAATGTTGCTTCGGATTCTGTTTTCCCCTTAGCTTATTTAGGAGTAAAAGCTGGCATGGTTATAGCTGTTGCTGATGATCCAAATTGTTGGAGCTCAGCTCAATCGGAGCAAGACAGCAGATATTACGCAAGAATTGCTCATTTACCAATGCTTGAACCTTCTGATGCACAAGAAGCTAAAGATTTGACAAAAAAAGCATTTGAGCTATCAGAAAAATTTGGAATTCCTGTTTTCATAAGAACTACAACAAGAGTTGCTTACATGAGAAGCTTGGTAAAACTAGGTAAAATTGAAAGAATTGAGAGAAAAGTAAAATTTGAAAAAAACATAAAATACAGAAACTTTCCACCAAAGATTTTGGAAGTTCATGAAGAATTGCATAAAAAGCTTGAAGAGCTTAAAAAAGAAGGAGAAAAAATGTGTTCTGTTTTTAACAGAAATTCAAAAAGCAAAATAGGTATAATTGTTTCTGGTGTTTCACTCAATTATGTTCTAGAAGCTCTAGAAGAGCTTAATCTTAAAATTCCTGTTTTGAAAATTTCCATGACTTATCCTTTACCAGAAAAATCCATAGCGAAATTCATCTCAAAGCTAAAAGAAGTTTTGGTTGTTGAAGAGCTTGAACCAATTCTTGAAGAAGAAGTCAAAAAAATAGCAAAAGATTCTAACCCAAAGCTTAAAATCCATGGAAAAGATTTGCTCCCGATTGTTGGTGAATATAAGCCTGAGATTATGCTACAAGCAATAGCAAAAATTTCCAAAAAGAAAATTCCAAAGGAACTAATTGAAGAAAAATTTGATGCAAAAAAAATTGAAAAAAGGTTAATGCAACTTTGTGCTGGTTGCCCACACAGAGCAAGCTTTTGGAGTATTAAAAAAGCTTTGGGATCAGACAAAATTGTTGCTGGTGACATTGGCTGCTACATGATTGGTGTTCATCCTCCAAATAATATTTTGGACTTTGTTTCTTGCATGGGAGCTTCTATTGGAATTTCACACGGAATTTCAAAAACAGGAGAAAAACCAATAGCTTTTATTGGTGATTCAACATTCTTCCATGCTGGTATACCAGCTTTAATTAATGCTGTTCATAACAAGGGAAATTTGCTTGTAGTGATTTTGGATAACAGAACTACAGCAATGACTGGCCATCAGCCTCATCCAGGTGTTAATTTAACAGGAATGGGTGAAGAAACTAAAGCTATTGCAATAGAAGATATTGTGAAGGCTTGCGGTGTTGAAAATGTTAAAGTTGTTAACGCTTACAACATAGAAGAATTTATTAAAACTGCAAAAGAGTTTTACTCTTTGCCTGGTGTTTCCGTGATTGTTGCAAAAGGTGAATGTAGACTTCAAGCTGTAAGGAAGCTAGCAAGAAGTGGAGCAAAAATTCCAAAATTTGAATTTGTTGAACAGCCTGATGAAGAAAAAGCAAAAGAACTTGAAGCTTTTGGATGTCCTGCCATAAGGAAAAGAAATGGTGTTTTTTACATAGATAAAAATCTTTGTTGGGGATGTGGGACTTGCACTCAAATTTTCAAAGGAATAAAACCTAAGGTGGAAAAATGAAAGTTTTCAATTTGGTAGTAGTTGGTTATGGTGGTCAAGGTGTGTTGAGTTTAGCTGAAATAATAGAAAGGGCAGCCTTTAAACAAGGATTTGATACTAAAGGTGCTGAGCTACATGGTTTAACTCAAAGGGGAGGTTCTTTGCAGTGCCATGCTAGATTCGGAGAAAAAGTTTTTTCACCAATAGTAAGAAAAGCTGGAGCAGATTTGATAATAGCTCTTGAGCCTTTAGAAGGCTTGAGAGCTTGCTACTATGCAAACAAGGAAAAAACAATTTTGCTAACAGATGAAAGAGTTTTGAATCCATCACCAGTTGATGAAGAAAAAATCAGCTTAGAAGAATTGATATCAGAAATGAAAAAATTTGTGAAAAAAGTTGAGACTGTTGAAGCGAGCAAAATTGTTGAAAGATTAACTGGAGATATAGCAATGAGCAATGTTTTCATGCTTGGCTATTCTATAGCAAAAAATCTTTTACCGATTAAAAAAGAAATTGCTTGGGAGGCTGTTGCTGAAAAGATTAGACCACAATTCCTTGAAGCAAACAAAAAAGTTTTTGAAGAAGCTTTTAGAGCATAAGTTTTTATAAAGCCAAGAACAATTAAACAATATGGTTTTTGAGATTTCCAAGAATTCTTGGGTTACTAAAAAAGAAGGCCTTTATTGGCCTTCTGAAAATATGAAGAAAAGAGCTTGGGTTAAAGATAAGAAAATTTATGAAGAAGCTTTAAAAGACCCTATCAAGTTTTGGGAAGGTTTGGCTGAACAACTCTTTTGGTTCAAAAAATGGGAAAAGACTTTCGAGCATGAGCCTCCTTACTTCAAATGGTTTTTGGGAGGAAAAATTAACATAACTTCAAACATATTTGAAAAAAATCTAAACTGGGAAAAGATCAAAAACAAGCCTGCTTTGATATGGGAACCCGAACCTTTAGAAGAAAATCCAAGAATATTAACTTACGAACAACTTTTAAAAGAAGTGAACAAACTTGCAAATGCTTTGAAAAAATTAGGAGTGAAGAAAGGGGATCGTGTAGGAATTTATTTACCGATGATTCCGGAAGTTGTAATTTCTATGCTTGCTTGTGCTAGAATAGGTGCTGTCCATCTAGTAATTTTTTCTGCTTTTTCACCTCAAGCTTTAAAAAAGAGATTGGAAATTAGTGAAGCTAAAATTTTGATTACTGCTGATGGTTATTATCGCAGAGGAGAAATTATTAATTTAAAACAAAATGCTGATGAAGGAATTAAAGGAACGAAAGTTAAAAAAATAATTTTGGTAAGAAGAGCGAAGAATAAAATTTCTTTGAATGAAAAAAGAGATATTTTTTATGATGATTTAGTCAAAAATGAAAGCGAAGAATGTGAACCAGAAATAATGGATTCAGAAGATCCATTCTTTATTTTGCCAGAAAGTGGAACAACAGGAGAATTTTTACCAATTTTACACACTGTTGGAGGATATACTGTATTTGCTTATTGGACTGGAAAATGGGTATTTGATTTTCATGAAGATTCAGTTTTATGGTCAATGGCTGATGTCGGTTGGATAACGGGCCATACATATACTATTTATTCCCCTTTACTCAATGGAATAACAACTTTAATTTATGAAGGAGCACCAAATTTCCCTACTCCTGACCGTTGGGCAAAGATTATTGAAAAATATAAAGTTTCAATTTTTTATACTTCTCCAACTGCTATTAGAATGTTTAAAAAGGAAGTTGGATCTTTAAAAAACTACAAATTTGAATCATTGCGAATTTTGGGTTCTGTTGGTGAGCCAATTGACGAATCAACTTGGAATTGGTTTTTCAAAGAAATAGGGAAAGAAAAATGTCCAATTTTAGATACTTATTGGCAGACAGAAACTGGTGGGATTATAATTTCTTCTTTGCCTGGGATTGGTCCTTTCAAGCCTGCTTTTACTGGCTTACCTTTTCCTGGAATTAAAGTTGATATTTTGGATGAAGAAGGTAAAGCTTGTCAAACAAATCAAGTTGGAAACCTTGTAGTTTTACCACCTTTTTCACCTGGCATGCTTCGAGGTATTTATAAAAATCTTGAAAAATATGAAACTACCTATTTTGGAAAATATGGAAAGGAAATTTACTGGACAAGTGATGGAGCTTTAAGGGATGAAAATGGTTTGATAAGAATAACTGGCAGACTTGATGATGTTTTGAAAGTTGCTGGTCATAGACTTTCAAATGCAGAAATTGAAGATGTTATAAACTTGCACAAGGCTGTGGTTGAATCGGCTGTAATTGGTTTACCTGACCCAATAAAAGGGGAAGTGCCAATAGCTTTTGTTGCTTTAAAAAGCGAAGAAAAGCCTGATGAGAAGCTTTCAGCAGAGATTGTTGATTTAGTAGCAAAGAAGATTGGACCTATAGCAAAACCTGCAAAGATTGTTTATGTGGAAGATTTACCTAGGACGAGAAGTGGGAAAATCATGAGGAGGATAATCAAGAGTTTAATTAAAGGTGAAAGTCCTGGTGATATTTCAAGCTTAGCAAATCCTGAGTGTGTGGAAAAATTGAAAGAAATTGTGGCAAAAATAAGTTTTTAAATCTTTTTCACCTAAAAATATTTGTGGGAAGCATGGGTGAGCGAGTTCTCCAACTTTAAGTTTAGATTTTTCTATTCTAATTATTACGGAGGATTTTCATGGCCATAGCTTTAAAGAAGATTGAAAAGAAGTGGCAAGAAGAATGGGAAAAAGCAAAAATCTTTGAGGCAAATGTCGAGCCAGGAAGAAAAAAATTCTTTACTTCGCTTGTTATACCTTATGTGAATGGGCGCTTGCATATAGGTCATTGCTTCACTTTTTCAAGGACAGACAGCTATGCAAGGTTCAAGAGGATGCAAGGCTTTAATGTTTTGCTTGCTCAAGGCTTTCATGCAACTGGTGAGCCAATACTTGGAACTATAGAGAGATTGAAAGAAAATGATGCTTCACAAATAGAAACATTCAAGCTTTTTGGAGCAACCAAGAGAGATTTAGAAAATTTCAAGAAGTTTGGCCCAGAATTTGTGGCAAAATATTGGATGGAAAAAATCATCGAAGACTCTAAGGCTATGGGGTATTCTGTAGATTGGAGAAGGATTTTTATCAGCGCGATAAGTCCAACTTTCAACAGGTTTATAGAATGGCAGTACAACAACTTGAGAAAAAAGGGATATGTTATTCAAGGTACGCATCCTGTGATATGGTGCCCAAAATGTCAATCTCCTACTGGCGATCACGACAGGCTTAAAGGTGAAGGTGAAAGCCCGATTGATTACATCCTGATTAAATTCAAGCTTGATTCTGGAGAAATATTGCCTTGTGGTACTCTAAGGCCAGAAACCACTTATGGTGTGACAAATCTTTGGATTAATCCTGATGTGGAATATGTTTGGGCTAAAGTTGATGGAGAAACTTGGCTTTTGAGCAAAGAAGCTGTAGAAAAGCTGAAAGACCAACTCAAAAAAGTTGAAGTTTTAAACAAAGTAAAAGGTTCTGAGCTCATAGGTAAATATGTGGAAAATCCTGTGAATGGGAACAAGGTTATAATATTGCCGGCAAAATTTGTTGATCCTGATGCTGCCACTGGCATTGTCATGTCTGTACCTTCACACGCTCCTTACGATTGGATAGGACTTTATGATTTGCAGAGAAATCCTGAAGAAGTGAAGAAATATGGAATTGATGCTGAAACTGTGATGAAGATTAAGCCTATATCTCTAATAAAAACTCCTGGCTTTGGTGACCATCCTGGAATAGAATTTTGTGAAAAGCTTGGTGTGAAAGACCAAAATGATAAAGAAAAATTGGAGCAAGCAACATCAGAAGTTTACAAGAAGGAATTTCACCTCGGTATTTTGAAAGAGAATTGTGGCGAATATTCTGGAATGAAAGTTTCGGAGTGTAAAGAGAAACTTTCAAGAGATTTTATTGAGAAAGGAATAGCTGATGTGATGTGGGAATCTACAGGCTTAGTGATTTGTAGATGTGGAACAAAAAATCATGTCAAGATTTTAGAAAACCAGTGGTTCTTAAAATTCTCAGATGAAGGGTGGAAAGAAAAAGTGAAAGAATGCATAAGCAAGATGAAATTCTATCCTGAAGAAATAAGGTCTCAATTCTTGAACACAGTTGACTGGCTTAAAGATAAAGCTTGCACAAGAAAAACAGGTTTGGGTACGCCTTTGCCCTGGGACAAAAGCTGGAAGATTGAGACTCTGTCTGATAGCGTAATTTACATGGCTTATTATACAATAGCAAAAGTGATAAATGAGAAGAAAATTCCTGCAGAAAAATTGACTGATGAAGTTTTTGATTATGTTTTCTTGGGAAAGGGTAACATTGAAAGCTTAAGTAAGAGCTCTGGCCTTGACGCAGAAACCATAGAAGAAATGAGAAAAGAGTTTGAATATTTTTATCCCGTAGACATGAGAAATTCTGGGAAAGATTTAGTGCAAAATCATTTGACTTTTTACCTTTTCCACCATGTTGCAATTTGGGATGATCCAAAATATTGGCCCAAGGCAATAGGTGTTAATGGTTTTGTTAATGTCAGAGGGACAAAAATGAGTAAATCAAAAGGAAATATAGTGCCTTTAATAGATTTAGTCAGAAAGCTTGGAAGTGATGTTGTCAGGATAAATATAATAGCTTCTGCAGAAAATTTGGATGACGCAGATTGGAAAGATGAAACCATAGCAACTTATACTTCAAGGATGAATTTCATCTCCAAGCTTGTGAAAAATTTGAAAAAGGCTAAAAGAAGTGAAATGAAAAAAATTGATTTGCTTTTGCAAAGCAAGATTCAACAGCATATTAAAGAAACAACACAAAATTATGAAGAGTTAAAATTCAGGAGTGTTGTTCAAGTTGCATTTTTCAATTTCATAAGTGATTTGAAAGATTATGTTGAAAGGTGTGGTGGAATAAAAAATTGCAATGAGGAAGTTCTTTCTCATGCTTTAAATGTAATGATAAAACTGCTTGCTCCTGTCTTACCACATCTTGCAGAAGAGTGGTGGCACCAGCTTGGAAATCAAACCTTTGTTTCTTTAGAAGCTTGGCCTGAGTTTGATGAAAGCAAAATTGATAAAAATGTTTTGGAGCTTGAACAAAATTTCCAGAAATTGGTAGAAGATATTTCACAAGTCTTAAAGCTTGCTGGACAAAAAGAAAAAGCTTATTTTTATTTTGTTTCAGACAAAGAAATTGAATATTTTGAAGAATGTCTGAAATACTTGAAGAAAAAATTTGGCTTCAAGAAGATTTTTGTTTTCAAATCTTCTGATGAGAAAAGATATGACCCACAAAACAAAGCCACAAAGGCAAAGTATGGTAAACCTGGAATTTATTTAGAGTGATTAAGCAACAATAATTGTCGTTTCTATAGCAGCTGCAATTACAAGCAAAACAAATGCTGCTATCATCATTTCAATGCTGTCTCTTATTATAAAACCGAATTTTTCTGTTCTCCTTTTTGTGAAAGCAACAGATGCCAAGCCTCCTGCTATACCACCTATGAAATAAGCTAAAATTTCAAGGCTACCATGTGGGAAAAAGGTAAGAACTGCTAAAGGGATTCCTTTAAAGCCTCCCAAGCTTTTGGCCGTCATTCCTATTGCAACAGAAAGTACAGAAGCATTCCAAGCTAAGATGAAAATTGCCCCTGCTCCAAATAAGAAAGAGAAGAGGAAAGAAAGTATAAGCACTCCAAAATTGTTGATGAGTATTGTTGAAAAAGTTCCACCAAAAGTTGCTTTGCCCCTTATTAGATTGATTTGATTAACTTGATCTTCAAACAGCTTTTGAGACCAGTACTCTGGAATCATCATGTAAAGAATTGTTTGAGTTAAGACCATACCTGCAAAAAATGCTGTGTATACCATTATCACATTTCTATGTCTTTGAAAAATGTTCATTTTCTTTAGTTCTTCTGTTTTTTGTTCAATATTTGATCCTTCGTATCTTATAAAATCGAGCATGAAAGGCATTATTGCAAAAGTGATGAAAAAATTGCTTATCAAACCTACAGATTCTTGGAAAATCAAGAAAGACAAGGCTAAGCTTATGGTGGAAATTATTCCACCTAAGATGAAAACCCAAAAAGGTTGTTTGAGTGCAATTCTTACATTTACTAACCTTTCTAGAACCATATTCTCTATAAAAATTTATTTTTAAGAATTAAATTTCTTAAGTATGAAAAAGTCAAGCTTGATTGGAATTTTCTTGCTTTTGCTTATGGCCAGCTCAACCCTTATCTATTTATCCCAAATTATATTTTCAATATTTTTTCAACCAACTCTGCCAAAAGACAATATAGTGGATTATGAACTTAATGTTCAGCAAAAAAATCTTGTCTTGAAGCAAGGTAGAGTTTTGATGGAGTTTCTCTATGATAAAAATTGTCAAGATTGTCAAGAAAAAATCAGTTTTTTGGAAGATTTTGCCAAGCAGTACCAAGACAAAGTTTTTTTGGAAAAAATCATGGCAAATGAAAGCATTCCAAAACTTCATTTCATAGGTTTTAATGTAACTGAAAATAAAATTTATCTTCAAGAAAAGCTCTTGGAAGGTGAAAACATAAAAGAAGAAAATGTTAAAGAGGTTTTTTGTAAAGTTGTTCTTTATCCTCCAGTTGAGTGTGCAGGTATATGAAAATTGTAGGAATAGATTTAGCTGGAGTGGAAAAGAATCCAACAGGCTTTTGTTTTCTCGATGAAAAGATGGTAATAAAAACTTCATTGCTTTTTAAAGATGAAGAAATTTTGAAAGAAATAGAAAAAATCAAGCCAGATGTTGTAGCAATAGATGCACCTCTTGCTCTACCAAAAGGAAGAAAATCCCTCTATAAGAGAGATAAAATTCACTTTAGAGAATGTGATAAAGAATTGTTAAAAATGAAGATAAAATTCTTTCCAATCACTTTAGGTCCTATGAGAAAATTAACTGAAAGGGGAATTAAATTGAAAAAAATTCTTGAAAGTAAAAAAATAAAAACAATAGAAACTTATCCAGGAGCAATTCAAGATATTTTAAAAATTCCTAGAAAAAGCAAAGGAAAGGAAAAATTAATGGCTGGCCTTAAAAAGTTTGGCTTAAAAGGCTTGAACAAAAAAATGAGTGACCATGAACTAGATGCTGCAACTTGTGCTTTATTAGGAAAGATGTATTTGGAGGGAAATTATATTGCTATTGGCGACCCAGAAGAAATTCTTATGATTTTACCAAAACCAATTTAAAGACTTTGCAATTTCTCTTCCATCTCTTTTATCTCTCTCTTGAATCTTTCAATTACCCTAGGCAAATCTTTTTCTTCAACTCTCAAAATTTCTGTAGCCTCTTTTAAAATTTTCTCTTTTTTCTTCAACTCTGTCCACTCTTTTCTTGAAATCATTCTTTCCTCCCCATCTTTTTCAATTGCTTTCTCTTCTGTTTCCAATCTTCAAAAAGTTTCTTCACAGCTTCAGGGACTTTTTCCTCTTTAACTCCTAATTTCTCTGCAACCTCTTTCAAAATTTTCTCTTTCTCTTTCATGTATTCCAAAGCAACTTCTCCTGCTTTAATTTCAATCCTAACCAAACCATCAGCAATTCTTTTCGTCTTCAAAATTTTTATGAAACCAACATCTTTAGTATTGTTGCCATGCAAACCACCACAAGCCTCAACATCAAAACCTGGAATTTCAACAATTCTTAATACTTTTGAAGGAATGTAACCACCAGCATAAATTCCAAAGCCATATTTTCTTTCAGCTTCGCCTCTTTTCATCACATATTTCTTGATTGGTAAACCTTTTTCTACAATTTTGTTGGCCAAGTTTTCAATTTTTTCTTCTTCCTCTTCGCTCAAGCTTTCAAAGTGTGTGATATCTATCCTTGCTTTCTCTTCTGTTTTTTCTGCACCATGTTGGTGAACATGAAAACCTAAAATTTTTCTTGCAGCACCACTTATGATATGAATTGCATCATGATGTCTTTTCAAAATTTCTCTCCTTTTTTTATCAACTTCACAATCAACAAATTGACCTTCTTTAAGATTACAAGATTCAAGCTGATGAACTATCACTGAATGCAACTTAAAAACATCTACAACTCTTAAACCAGCAATATGGCCTGTGTCATGCTCTTGACCTCCTGAAGTTGGATAAAAAGCTGTTTGATCTAAAACAACAAAATTCCCTGAAACTTTCAAGACTTTTGCTTTGAATTTTAAAACATCATCATAGTACAAAATTTTTGTTTTTGGTAAGTCTGAAACATCTAATAAAATTTTCTCTTCTTCTTTTTTCTCAACCATGTGCCTCTCTGTAACTTTTGAATAAAAATCTGATTCAACTTCTATTCCTAGTTGTTCAGGAGTGACACCTTCAGAATCATAAAGTGTTATAAGCTCTTCTTCAGAAAGTTTCCTTCCAGAGAAAGATTGAATTATTCTATTAACCCTTTCTTTTGTATTCTTGTATTTGTTTATTTCAGCCTGTAAGACTTCTTCTATTTCTTTCCTTCTTTCTTCAAGCTCAGGGAACATTTTTTTCAGATAGTTGATGTGCCAATCAGCAACATCTTCAATTTTCAAATTCCAGTTGAATTTATCAATAAAACTTAAAGCTCTTCTTAAAATTACTCTAAGATTGTAGCCTCCTGCAACATTGCTTGGTAAGCCACCATCAGCTATTGCAAAGACCAAAGCTCTTGTGTGATCTGCTATAGAATAGAGAGCTTGAAGTGGTTCTATATTTTTCTTCAATTCTTCCCCTGAAATTCCAAGTTGAGATGCTATTTTTTCCAAGACAACTTTTAAATCAGCATATTCATCCAAATTTACTTTGCCTGAAATTTTTGCATACTTCAAGAAAAATTTCTTATCATATTTTATTCCACATGCTTTCTTTATTTTCTCAAGCACTGGACCAAAAACAGCATCATAGCTTGTAGGTGTGCCTTGAGTTATCCAAGTAAATCTTTCCCAACCTGCTCCCATGTCTATGACTTTTTCTTTCATTTCCCTGTAATTCTCAAGATTCCCTGCAAACTCTGTGAAAACTGCATTTCCCAATTCTATTCCCTGAACATGATATTCTAAGCTACTTCCAAAAGCACCATAGCCAATCCAAGCATCTTCTATGAAATTGATTTCTTCAGGCTTAATTCCAAAAACTTTTGTGAGTAAATTGAAATCAAGCTCTATGCATTTGTCTTTCCAATATCCTTGCTTACCATTAAAAAAAGATGTTTGTTGAATCATGCCAAAACAAGTAAAGCTCTTTGAATTTAGACCAACATTAGGTATGTCGTTGAATCGCAAACATGGTTGAACTAAAATTGAAGGATTTGCAGGAACTTCCCAATCAAGATTTCCTTCTTCATCCACTCTGTAAAAGTTGACAATCCCAGCTATCGTGAAGTAAAGGGGATACCACCTACAAACTGTTGGATAACGATTAAGTGCTGTATGCCCATTATCTTCAAAAAATTTTTGAATTTTTTTCCATGTTTGAAAAATGTCCAAAGGTTTTTTAGTGGGTGGATTTCCAATGAAATCATAGCTTCTGCAAGTGGAATCATTACATGTATCTTGATCTTTCAAAGACCAGAAAAACTTTCCACAATTCTTGCATTGTCTTCTTTTGAACCCTAGTTCATCAAAAAGCTTAACTTTCCAATACCGATCTGGATTTTTTTGGAATTCTTGAATCAATTCTTTTTTTGTTGCCATATTCACTTACCTAATAAAACATTTTTGATTTTGATTAAAATATTATTTACATTTATATTTCTAAAGCTGTAAGAATTGAAGGTGTTAAACCGGCAAAAAAACATATGCTCGGAATCAAAAGCACACCCATACAATGACTTCTCCTTACTTCCAAATATGCACAAAGAAGACCAATAGCAGTAGAAATTAAAAGAACTATAATACCAGTAATACCAGTCCAAATGAAAACCATGGCACAAATGAAACTTATGACAGAAAGTGTTAAAGTTTTGTAATCAAGTTTGACCAAAAATTTTGGTATTCGCTTACCAAGGTAAAGAGTGAGCAAAGCTGAAATTCCTGAAACAAAACAAATCACACCAATTAAAAACAAAACATCATAGAAACTTAGCTCAGTCAATATCTGCTGAATTGCAACACTTGAACCACTTCTTGGATTTGAAACTAGGTAAAGAGAAATCAGAGAGAAAACTTCATTTCCAACATTTATCCCTGAAAGTGTAACTAAAAAACTTCTTGCATCTCCTCTTCCACCAAGATATTGAACCATAACTGCAGCTTCTGAAATTCCAACTGCTGGTAAAAAGCCAACA
>Ga0078972_1002226_pt1 | contig 65502 bp, 57 predicted proteins | sample YelNatPaOPGAMG01_FD_67568 | JGI IMG/M metagenome (GOLD analysis project Ga0078972, IMG submission 67568) | Hot spring thermophilic microbial communities from Obsidian Pool, Yellowstone National Park, USA - OP-RAMG-01 (SPADES assembly) (version 2) | ecosystem: Environmental > Aquatic > Thermal...
TCGCCGGGGTGGGGAGCAGCCCGCGCTCGGCGTGGGGGGGGAGCTCGGATTAGTGCCGGCAGCGAGCGGGGTGGCGGGGCCCGCCGGGCCGCCGTGCGCCGACGCAGCACTCGTCGCGGCGGTCGCTGCACGCGAGGCAGTCACGGACCACGACGTCGCCGCCTTCGTCGACGTCGTCCAGGATGCGGTCGGCGCGCCCGAAGGCTCGTGGGTCCACCACGGCCTCACCTCCTCCGACGTCGTCGACACCGCCCTGTCTGTGACGCTCGCCGCCGCGGCGGACCTGCTCCTCGACGCCTCGTCGGCGCTCGTCTCGACCTTGCGGCGCCGCGCCGTCGAGTTCGCCGCGACGCCGATGCTCGGCCGGACCCACGGCATGCATGCGGAGCCGACGACGTTCGGGGCGAAGCTCGCGCTCTACTGCCTGCAGGCAGATCGTGACCGCGAGCGCCTGCGCCGGGCACGCGACGCGATCGCAGTCGGCAAGCTCTCCGGCGCGGTCGGGACGTACTCGAACATCGACCCGTTCGTCGAAGAGCATGTCTGCGCGGCGCTCGGGTTGCGTCCCGTGCCGGCGACCCAGGTCATCGCCCGGGACCGCCACGCCGAGTACCTCTACGCGTGCGCCTCGATCGGCACGACGATCGAGGCGTTGGCGACAGAGCTCCGCCACCTCCAGCGCAGCGAGGTCGCGGAGACCGAGGAGGCGTTCGGCGCGGGGCAGAAGGGCTCGTCCGCCATGCCGCACAAGCGCAACCCGATCACGAGCGAGCGGCTCGTCGGCCTCGCTCGTGTGCTCCGCGGCTACCTCGTCGCCGGTCTCGAGGACGTCGCGCTCTGGCACGAGCGGGACATCTCGCACAGCTCCGTCGAGCGGATCGTGCTGCCGGACGCGAGCCTGCTCGCCTACTACAGCTTGCGGCGAGCCGAGCGACTCGTCGACGGGCTGGTCGTGCACACCGAGCGCATGCGTCACAACCTCCTCGTCGGCTCGCTCGGTCTCGTCTTCTCCCAGCCGGTGCTGCTCTCGCTCGTCGCGGCGGGCTGCACGCGCGACGCCGCGTACCGCATCGTCCAGTCGGCCGCGCGCACCGCCTATCGAGAGCAGCGCCCGTTCCGGGAGGTGCTCGAGGCCGACCCGACCCTCGGCGAGGTCCTCGGAGCCGACCGCGTGGAGAGCGTGCTCGACGAGGCGTTCGACTGCGACCGGGCGCTGCGCCACGCGCACCGCACCGTCGACGCGCTCGCGCAGGTCCAGCCGTGAGCCTCCAGCCGGTGTACTCGGGCAAGGTGCGCGACGTCTACGAGGTCGGCGACGACCTCCTGCTCATGGTCGCCTCCGACAGGATCTCCGCGTTCGACCACGTCTTCGCGGAGCCTGTCCCGGACAAAGGACGCGTGCTCACGGCGACGACGGCGTTTTTCGCCGCGCAGGTCGCCGGTGTCGCGACGACCCACCTCGTGACGACCGATCCCCGCGAGCTGCCCGCCGTCGCCGTCGAGATCCCCGACGTGGCCGGCCGGGCGATGCTCGTCCGGCGCGCGGCGATGCTGCCGATCGAGTGCATCGTGCGCGGCTACCTGACCGGCTCGGCGTGGAAGGAGTACCAGACCTCCGGGACGATGCACGGCGTGGCGCTCCCGCCCGGCCTCGAGGAGTCGGCGCGGCTGCCCGAGCCGGTCTTCACCCCGTCGACGAAGGCGTCGGAGGGCCACGACGTGAACATCTCCTTCGAAGAGGCGGTCGACATCGTCGGCGCGAGCCTGGCGGGACGGGCACGGGACCTCGCGATCGCCGTGTACGGCGTGGCCGCGGCGATCGCGCTCGAGCGGGGGATCGTCGTCGCCGACACCAAGCTCGAGCTCGGCGTCATCGACGGCGAGCTCGCCGTGTGCGACGAGATCGTGACGCCCGACTCCTCGCGCTTTTGGCCCGTCGAGGCGTGGCGGCCCGGTTCGACGCCTCCGTCGTTCGACAAGCAGCCCGTGCGGGACTGGGTCGAGGCCACGGGCTGGGACAAGCAGTCCGACCCACCCGCACTGCCCACCGAGGTCGTCGCCGCGACGAGGCAGCGGTACGTGTCGGCGTACGAGAAGCTGAGCGGGTTGTCGTTCTCGAGCTGGTGGGGTGTCGGGGCCACGCACGTGGAGGTCGGATCGTGAGGTTCCAGGTTGTCGTCGAGGTGCGCGGCCGTGCGGGGATCGCCGATCCTGAGGGCCAGACGATCGAGCGGGCGCTACCCGCGCTCGGCTTTGCCGGTGCGAGCAGGGTGCACGTCGGCAAGGTCGTCCGGTTCGACCTCGACGCGGCCGACCAGCCCGCCGCGGAGCAGACGGCTCGCGAGATGTGTGACCGCCTTCTCGCCAACCCCGTCATCGAGGAGGCGGACGTCACCGTGCGCCCCGCCGAGCGCAGCGCATGAGCCCCGCCGAGCGCAGCGCATGAACATGGCGGCGCGCAGCCGATGAGCGCGACAGTCGGCGTCGTCTGCTTCCCGGGGTCGAACTGCGAGCACGACGTCGTGCGCGCCCTTTCGGCCGTCGGCGCCCGGTCGCGCCTGGTCTGGCATGGCGACGAGGACCTCGGCGAGGTCTCGGCCGTCGTGCTGCCCGGTGGGTTCGCCCACGGGGACTACCTGCGACCGGGCGCGATCGCGCGCTTCTCGCCGGTCATGGAGGCCTTGCGACGCTTTGCGCTCGACGGCGGCCCGGTCCTCGGGATCTGCAACGGCTTCCAGGTCCTTACCGAAGCCGGGCTGCTCCCCGGCGCGCTGCGCCGCAACGCGGGCCTCCGCTTCGTCTGCACGACGGTGGACTGCCTCGTCGCCTCGTCGGCGTCGGTGCTGACCGGTCCGCTCGCGACCGGGACCCGTCTCGCTCTACCGGTCAACCACGGCGAGGGCAGCTTCACCTGCGACGATGCCACCCTGCGACGCCTCGAGGACCAAGGCCAAGTCGTGCTCCGCTACGAGGAGAACCCCAACGGCTCCGTCGGCGACATCGCAGGGATCGCGAACGTCGCCGGCAACGTCGTGGGGATCATGCCCCACCCCGAGCGTGCGAGCAGCGAGCTGCTTGGCTCGTCCGACGGGGTCGGCCTGCTCGAGGCCTTCGTCGCCGCGGCGACCGCCTCGTCCTAGGCGGGAGGGCTCCGGTGCACGCCGGCGCGGCGCAGGACGTCCGCGGGCACGCCGATGTCTCTCCAGGTCGAGTAGTCGATCCCCTTCCGGGCGCCGTACGCGGCGGCTGCGTCGATGAAGCCCTGCTCGAGCTCCGCGAGGTCCTCCGCGCCCTCCCCGCTCGCGAGGCGCTGCTCGAGGATCTTGCGCTGCTGGATCAGGTGGAGCCGCTTGAGCGGGTCCGCGTCCCGCAGCCCGGCCTCGACGTCGGCAAGCTGCTCTTGGAGCGACTCACGCGACGGGCGCCGTCCGCGCCGCGGCCGGCTGCGCTCGAGAGCCTCGAGGTAACGCCGGACGGCGAGGCCCTGAGCCCGTCCCGAGGCAAGCGCAGCCTTGTGCTCGGCCGTCATGCCGGTCCGCTTGCGTGTCGTCGCCATGCGACCACTATGGCGCGTATGACGTGGACGTGCACAGCGCTATGGAGAGCGACGGTCTGCGGTTTTGGAGTGCCAGTCGACGACGAGGGATTTGATGTCAAAGCTGCCTAGAAATTACGGTCCCACGGACCACCGCTCGCTCGGTCTGACCGATGACGAGCTCGCAGAGATCGTCCGAATGCTCGGGCGTGACCCGAGCGATGTCGAGCTCGCAATGTATTCGGTCATGTGGAGCGAGCACTGCTCGTATAAGTCTTCGCGCGTCCACCTCGGTCGGCTGCCGACTGCGGGGGAGCGGGTCATCGTAGGCCCGGGCGAGAATGCCGGCGTCGTCGACGTCGGTGACGGAATCGCCGTCGCAGTGCGGATCGAGAGCCACAACCATCCCTCAGCGATCGAGCCCTACCAGGGAGCTGCGACGGGCGTGGGTGGTATCATCCGCGACATCTTCACGATGGGTGCACGGCCCATAGCCCTGATGGACCCTCTCTTCATTGGTCCTATCAGCGACCCGAGAAGCAGGTACATCCTCGACGGTGTCGTCCGCGGGATCTCCGGCTACGGCAACTCAGTCGGCGTCCCCACTGTCGGTGGCCAGACCACGCTCGATCCCACCTATACGGGCAACCCTCTTGTCAACGTGTTCTGCATGGGCATCATGCGGGTCGACCACCTCGTGCTCGGCCGCGCGACCGGGGTCGGGAACCTCGCCGTCCTTCTCGGCTCGCGGACCGGCCGGGATGGGATCGGCGGGGTGAGCGTCCTCGCGTCGGCCGCGTTCGGAGCGCCCGGCGCCGGCGACGACGCCGCGAAGCGGCCGAGCGTGCAGGTGGGCGACCCCTACGAGGAGAAGCGTCTCATCGAGGCGTGCCTGCAGCTGCTCGACGAGCAGCTCGTCGTCGGGATCCAGGATCTCGGCGGTGCAGGCCTTGCCTGCGCGACGAGCGAGACGGCCGCGCGCGGCGGCCTCTCGATGGACGTCGACGTCAGCGCCGTTGCGCGACGCGAGCCGGGCATGAGCGCTGTCGAGGTGATGACGAGCGAGAGCCAGGAGCGGATGCTCGCGATCGTCACGCCCGAGAACCTTGCTCGAGTCGTCGAGGTCTGCCGCCGATGGGAGGTCGAGTCGAGCGTCGTCGGCGAGGTGCGTCCGTGCGACCCCGACGGTGTCGGGCGGCTCAGGATCCGTGACCGCAAGGACGGCGACTTGCTCGCCGAGGTCCCTGCCGCGTCGCTCGCCGACGACGCCCCCCGCTACAACCGCGCGCTCGCGCCGCCGGCAGACCTCGCCCGTCGCCGCGCCGACGACCCGCGCTCTCTCGACCCGCCTGTGGACTGTGGTGCGGATCTGCTCGAGCTCGTGGCCGACGCCGCCCCGATCTACCGGCAATACGACCACCAGCTCTTCTTGAACACTGTCCTCGGGCCCGGCGTCGCCGACGCGGCGCTCCTCGAGTGCGCGGCCCCGGGTATCGAGTGGACGGGCAAGGCACTGGCTCTGAGCGTCGACGGCAATCCCGGCTGGTGCAGGCTCGATCCACGGGCCGGCACCGCGGCGACGGTCGCCGAGTCGGTCCTCAACGTCTCGTGCACCGGCGCCCGACCCATCGCTCTCGTCAACTGCCTGAACTTCGGGAACCCGGAGCACCCCGAGGTCATGTGGCAGCTCTCGGAGGCGGTGGACGGGATGAGCGACGCGTGTGCCGCGCTCGGCATCCCGGTCGTCGGCGGCAACGTCTCGCTCTACAACGCCTCCGAGGGCGTCGACATCGACCCGACGCCGGTCGTCGCAGTGGTCGGGCTGCTTGGCCTGCTCCGGCGCCGCCCACCCGTGATCGGCTGGCACGAGGGGGACGCGATCGTGCTGCTCGGCCAGACGCACCCCGGCCTCGGCGGCTCGCGTTGGGCGCGCCAGCTGCGTGGCCACCGCGACGGCGAGCTGTGGCCGCTCGACCTCGCCGCACACGCCCGCGTTGCCGGGCTCGTCGCCGAGCTCGTGGCTGCCGAGGCGGGCGACGTGCGGGCACCCGGGCTCGTCACAGGGGTCCACGACGTCTCCGACGGTGGGCTCGCGGTCGCCCTCGCCGAGTGCGCGATCGCGTCCGGCGTCGGCTGCGCCACCGCTGGTTGCGCGTCCCATGCGGAGCTGTTCTCCGAGTCCCCGTCGCGCGTGCTGCTCGCGACGCCCGATCCGGACCTGCTCCTCGAGCGCTCGAGCGCTCGAGGCGTGCCCGCGGTGCGGCTCGGAGCAGCCGGAGGCACGCGGCTCGTCGTCGACCAGCTGCTCGACGTCGGCGTCGAGGAGCTCCGCGTGGCAGCGGGAGGCCGCCTCGCTGCGGTGTTTGGCGTGAGCTAGCGGGGGAGGCATCTCGTTCGTCCACAGCTGTGGACAAGTCTGGGGGTAGTTACACCCCTGTGGTATCTCCAGCGTGCAGGGGTGGACCGGGGGCTTGCCCTCTCGACGGCGTCACGTGGTCGAAAGCACCACGCCCTGTGGCTGAGCCTCGTTCAGCGGTAGCTCGTCGCCATCAGGGCGGCGACGAGGATCGCGATGAGACCGCCGACGACGTACCAGTTCGTCGGGCTCGCAGGCAGGACCTGGATGTAGTTCAAGATGATGCTGAGGACGCCGACGAGAAGCAGGCCGAGCAGCACCCACGGGTACCACCTCGGGCTGCGCTTGACGCTCTTCGGGATGGGTGGCGTGTAGCGACCGCTCGGGCGCCGTCCCTTTGCCTCCGGCTGCGCGGTGTGCCCGCGACGCCCGATCCGGATCTTGCTCGTGCCGCCGCGCGCCCTTGCGCCCCCCTTCGAGGTGGATGCGCCTTCCTTCTTCGCAGGCCGCGTGGCCGTCGCCCGCACCTTGCTCGTCGCGGTGGCGTCCGTCGCGGTGGCTCCCGTGGCCGGACGGGCCGCGCTTCGGCTCTCGGTCCTGGTCGGTCCCCGCCGCGATCTCGTCTTGCCGGACATGGGCCAGAGGATACCCGGAGGCGGCCGGTACGCTAGGTCGATGTCCACGCGCGTCGTCGTCGTCGACAACTACGACAGCTTCGTCTACAACCTCGTCCAGTACCTCGGCGAGCTCGGTGCCGAGCCGATCGTCGTCCGCAACGACGAGGTGGACGTCGACGGGATCCGGGAGCTCGCGCCGGACGCGCTGCTCGTCTCGCCCGGCCCGGGGAGCCCGCACGACGCGGGGATCTCGTCGGCGGCCATCTCCGCGCTCGGAGGCGAGGGCCTCCCGGTGCTCGGAGTATGCCTCGGTCACCAGTGCATCGGCGAGATCTACGGCGGGCAGGTCGTGCGGGCGCCGGAGCTCATGCACGGCAAGACCTCGCTGGTCTACCACGACGGCGCCGGAATCCTTGCGGGCCTGGCGAGCCCGTTCGAGGCAACCCGGTACCATTCCCTCGTCGTCGACCCGATCTCGGTGCCGGCGTGCCTCGAGGTGACGGCCCATACGTCCGACGGCGTCGTCATGGGCCTGCGTCACAGGACCCTGCCGGTCGAGGGGGTCCAGTTCCATCCCGAGTCGATCCTCACCCGTTCCGGTCACGAGCTGCTCGGCAACTTCTTGCGAGCCGCGCGCGCACGCCAGCGACCGTGATAGTGCGCCGGCGCTAGCCTCGGGCCATGATCGACCCGACAGTCAAAGAGCTCGCGCAGGGGAAGAACTTCGCTGCGCTCACGACGTTGTTCGCCGACGGCAGACCGCAGACCCAGATCATGTGGGTCGACGCGGACGACGAGCACATCTTGATCAACACCGAGGTCCACCGGCAGAAGTTCGCGAACGTCGAGCGCGACCCGCGTGTGAGCGTGGCCGTCTTCGATGCCGAGAACCCCTACCACTACGCAGAGGTCCGCGGGCGCGTCTCGGAGATCGTGCGCGGGGACGTCGCGCGGGCACATATCGACGCGCTCAGTGCGAAGTACACAGGCGGGCCCTATGCAACCCCGATCCAGAGCGAGCGGGTCATCTTGAAGATCACGCCGGACCGCCAGCGCTCGCAGTAGCCGTTCGCGAAGGCGCCGGCTCCGCGGTCCGGCCCGCGCGCTGCAGAGGGGAAGAGGGCGCCCCGGAGAGGCGCGCCCGGACTGCTCTGTCGCCGCAGCCCCTATCCCGTGGTCGGGTTGCCCGACCCGGGAGCGCTCGGTGCCGGGATGCTCGATCCGGGAAGCGTCGTCGAGGAGCTCGATCCGGGAAGCGTCGTCGAGGAGCTCGATCCGGGAAGCGTCGTCGAGGTGGTCGACGTGGTCGGCGTGGTCGAGCCGTTCTCGGCGCCGATGTACAGCACGATCTGGCGTCCGGCCGAGACCGTGGTGCCCGGGGCCGGACCGGTCTGGACGACGAGCCCGACCTCGCTTGCGGGTACGTTCTCCTGCAGGGCGGGGCGGAAGGTCAGGCCGTCCTGGATGAGCGCCTCGCCCGCGGCGGCGGCGGTGTAGCCGATGACGTAGGGGACGGTGACGGATCCCTTCGACACCACGAGCGTGACCGTCGTGCCCGGAGCCTTGCGCTGCCCGGCGGGTGGGCTCGTCCCGATCACGTCGCCGGTGGGGACCGTCGCCGATATCTCGGACTTCTGGGTGTCGCTCACGGCAAAGCCGGCGTTGATGAGCGCCACGGTCGCCGCAGACACCGAGTCGCCCGAGACGGCCGGGACCGTCGCGTAGACGCTCCCGGAGATGACGGAGAGCGTGACCTTCGTCCCCTCGGGACGGACCGCCGCTGCGCTGGGCGATTGCGACTCGACCATGCCCTGGCGCTCGTTCGCCCTCGACGCCTTGACGTAGCGCACGCCGTAGGTGAGACCGGCGTTCGCGAGCTCGGACTCCGCGCTCGACAAGGTGACGCCGGTCACCTTCGGGACCGTCACGCGGGGCAGGCTCCCCCAGACGACGACGTGGACGACGTCACCGGTGCGCAGCTCGGTGCCGGGCGCAGGGCTCTGGGACTTCACCGTGCCGACCTTCGATCCCTCGCCGACGCGCGGCTTGACGGTCGTCGGCGAGACGTGCAGTCCCTGCTGGTCGAGCACGCTCGTCGCTGACGCGGCCGTCTTTCCGACGACGTTCGCGACGGCGACCGAGCTCCTGCCTCCGAAGTAGCCGAGGGAGCGACCGCCGAAGTAGGCGACGGCGCCGATCGCGACGAGGACGACGAGACCACCGGCGAGCCACCACGGTGTCGTGGTCCTCCCGCGCGACTCTCGCCGCTCGCGCGCGTCCGAGCGGGCACTGCGCCGGCCCCCGGAGGCCGGGGCGCCGGCACCGGTCGCGCCGGCACCGGTCGCGGCCATGACGGTCGTGACCGGTCCGGTGTCTCCCGCCCCCGGAGGCGGCGCGGCGAGGACGGTCTGGCCGCGCACGAAGCGGTCGAGGTCGGACTTCATCTCGTCCGCGCTGACGTAGCGTTCGGCCGGCAGCTTCGCCATCGCCTGGAGCACGATCGCCTCGAGGGCGACGGGAACGGCGGGGTTGAGCGAGCGCAGGGACGGAGGCTGCTCGCGTACGTGCTGGTACGCGATGGCGACAGGCGTCTCTCCGCTGAAGGGTGGTCGACCCGCGAGCATCTCGAACAGCACGACACCGAGGGCGTAGACGTCGCTCCGGGCGTCGACGGGAAGACCCTGGGCCTGCTCGGGGGAGAAGTACGTCGCCGTTCCCATCACGAGACCGGTCTGGGTGACCTGCTCGTCGACGCCGATCGCACGCGCGATGCCGAAGTCGGTCACCTTCACCTGCCCGTCGGCGGTGATCAAGACGTTGCCCGGCTTGATGTCGCGGTGCACGACGCCGTGGCGGTGCGCGTAGGACAGTGCCTTCGCGATATCCGATGCGATCGACGCCGCCTGGCGGTCCCCGAGCGGCGCCTGGGTCCGGATGATCGACGACAGAGGCTCCCCGTCGACGTACTCCATCACGATGAAGTACGTGCGGTCGGACTCGCCCCAGTCGAAGACCTGGACGATGTTGGGGTGCATGAGGTTCGCGGCGGCCTGCGCCTCGCGCCGGAAGCGCTCGACGAAGGAGTGGTCGCTCGACAGCTCGGGGAAGAGCACCTTGAGGGCGACCGGACGATCGAGCAGGAGGTCGCGAGCGAGGTACACCTGTGCCGTCCCGCCACGTGCGATCTGGTTTCGGAGCTCGTAGCGGCCGCCGTAGACGGGGGACGGGGTCGTCGTCATGCGGCGACGAGCCTATGCGTCCTGGCCGACCGGCACCGATGGGGTCGTCGTGGTCGACGGTGCGGCACGATCGTCACGATCCGTACCCGAGGGCCGCGTCGAGGACCTTCGCGACGACTGGCCCGGCGATCCCCGCACCGGTGCCGTCGCAGACGAGGCCTGCCTGGAACGGCACGACGGCGGCGACGGCGATGCGCGGGACCTGGCCCGCGGCTGCGGGGCCCGTGGCGACGAGCCAGTTCGACGAGCAGTTGAACTGCCCGACCTGGGCAGTTCCCGTCTTCGCCGCGACGTCGAGGCTAGCGGGGAACAGTCCGGCGGCCGTGCCGTACTCCGCGACGCCGCGCATGAGCTGGCGCACCTTGTCCGCGGTCGCGATCGAGGTGGCCTGGCGCCACGGGTGAGGGTGGTAGGTCGCGATGACGCGGCCCTGATCGTCGAGCACGTGCGCCATGAGGTGAGGAGCCATCATCGTCCCGCCGTCTGCGATGGCTGCCGTGTTGAGCGCGTCCTGGAGCACGGTCTCCGAGACGTTCTCCTGGCCGATCGCCGAGTAGGCGAGGCCGGGGAGGTTCTGGGCGAAGCTGCCTGCCGACGGGAAGTTCGACGCGGCGACCTCTGCGGGGGGCAGGTCGATCGGCGGGCGCGTGTCGAAGCCAAACGCATGCGCCTCCTCGGCAAGGTTCTGCGCGCCGAGCTGCAGCCCGTAGTGGCCGTAGGCGGAGTCGCAGGAGACGGCGAGGTTGTTCGCGAGGCTCCCACCGCAGGCCTCGTTGGCGTAGTTGTGCAGGATCTTGTTCGACTGCGGGAGCGGCAGGCCGGTGAGCACGGGAACCGTCTCGAGGGCAAGGGCTGGGTCGTGGTCGAAGATCGCGGAGGTGGTGACGATCTTGAACGTCGAGCCCGGCGCCGTGAGCAGGTCGGTCGCCCGGTTGACGAGCGGTGACGAGCCGCTCGCGGGGTCGAGCGTGGCGTAGTACTTGTTGATCGCGGCCCCGCTCGCGCCCGAGAGCTGGTTCGGGTCGTAGCTCGGCTTGGAGTACATCGCGAGGATCGCCCCCGTCGTCGGGTCGATGGCGACGACCGCTCCGGTCGCGTAGGGGGCGAGGGCCGCTCGGGCGACCTCTTGGAGTCGCGGCGAGATCGTGACCTCGACGGCGTCCGTGCCGGTCGTCTCGGTGAGCAGCCCGCTGAGGCCGTGGGCGGTCGACTGGTGCTCGACCAGGTAGCCGTTGTACTCGTCCTCGATGCCGTACTGCAGAGCCTGCTGGACCCAGTCGTCGTAGCCGGTCACGGCGGCGAACAGCGGCCCCTCGGGGTAGTGCCGGACGTAGCCGGGCCCGTCGGGGTTCCTCGTCGAGTAGGCGAGCACGGTGCCGTTCGACGCGATGATGTCGCCGCGGGGCTCGAGCCAGGTCGACACCGCGGTCGTCGGCTCGTAGGGCGACCGGCGCAGCGCCGTCGCCTGACGGATCTGGAGGTTGTTGAGCTGGACGAAGAGCACGCCGAAGCACAGCAGGAAGAACACCGCGAGCACGCGGATGCGGCGGTCCACCTCAGGTCACCGGCGGCGAGGGCACGACCGTCGCCGCCGTCGCCGTCGTCCTCCGGGGGGCACTCTTGACAGGAGCGGTCGTCGCAGGAGCGGTCGTCGCAGGAGCAGTTGTCACGGGAGCAAGTGTGGTCGTCATGGTGCCCACGACGCCGAGCGCGTTCGTCGTGTCGACCGACGGCAGCGCGAGGTCGTGCTGGACGTTGGCGAGGCTCGTCACGACCTGCTCCGCGGCGGAGAACGACGGTTCGAGCATGCCGGCGCGCACGGCGGCGGCATCGGGCGCGAAGACGTCGGAGACCGCGATGTTCGTCCGGTCGATCAGCGACGGTTTGAACCACAAGAAGCCGCCGGGTCGTCCCTCGAACACCGCGACGTGGCCGCTGTCGACCCCGACGAAGTACGACGCGCGCACGTACCATCCGACGAACCCGGCCGCTCCGCCGAGAACGCCGACGAAGACCACGACGAACAGTGCGACGCGGACGGTGAGGACCCGGTCGGCGTGCCGGTCGGCCTGCCGGTCTGTCTGCGCGGCCGGTCGGGGCGTGCCACGCCGGGCGGTCCGGGGCGCCACGGGGTCGGCGGCGCGGACCTGTCGTGCGACCGCCGAGCCGGCCAGCCCACGAGCGGCCCCCGCGGCTCCTGCGGCACCGCCGCGAGCGGGAGGCGCCGTGGCGTCCCGCACGGTCGCCGGCCGTTCAGGAGCAACCGTGCCATCTGGATCGACGTCGGCGACGACGACCGTCACGTTGTCGCTCCCGCCGTGCTCGACGGCGAGGGCCACGAGGCGGTCGGCTGCGGCGCCCGGGTCGGCGGTCGTGGCCAGCACGGCGGCGATCTCGTCGTCGCTGCACTCGTTCGTCAGGCCGTCGCTGCACAACAGGAGACGTCCACCCGGCGCGGGGTCGATCTCCCAGGAGTCCACCTTGACGGACTCGTCGATGCCGAGTGCTCGTGTGAGGACGTGCCGGTGGGGGTGGGTCGCCGCCTCGGCGGGCGTCAGCTCGCCGTTGCGGACCATCTCCTCGACGAGGCTGTGGTCGGCGGTGAGCTGGACGAGGTTGCCGTCACGCAGCAGGTAGGCGCGTGAGTCGCCGACGTTCGCGACCGCGACCCGCTCGCGCCTGCCGGTGCCGACGATCGCTGCAGCGGTGAGCGTGGTGCCCATGCCGCGCAGGGAGCTCTCCTGCTCGCTCTGGTCGAAGACGGCGCGGTTCGCCTGCATGGTCGCGCTGGCGAGGCCCGCCGTCGAGCGGTTCGCGGCAAACGACCGTTGCAGGGCGTCGATGGCCGTCCGCGCGGCGATCTCGCCCCCGACGTGCCCGCCCATGCCGTCCGCGACCGCGACGAGCCCGCTCGTCGCGAGGCACCTGTCCTGGTTCGAGGAGCGGACCTTGCCGGTGTCGGTCGCCGAAGCGGCCCGAAACACCGTCACAGGGCCGTCCGGCGAGATGGCCGGCTCAACGTCCGACCTCGAGCAGCGTGCTGCCCACTTTCACCCGGTCGCCGCGACGGATCTGGACGGGAGCGGCGACGCGCTTGCCGTTTAGGAAGGTCCCGTTCGTCGAGCCGAGGTCCTCGAGCCAGGTCTCCCCGTCGCGCCGGTAGACGCGCGCGTGGACCGACGACGCGAAGGTGTCGCCGTCGAGGGGCACAGCGCAGCCCGGCGAGCGGCCGAGCGTGGTCTCGTTACCGAGGTCGAACGCCGTCCCTCGGCGTTCCGGGGGCTCGACGATGCGGAGCCGGAGTGCACCGCCTCGCTCGGCCGGCGCGGCCGTACGAGCTCTCTCCGGCTCTCGCGGGGCGTCGGCCGCGGCGCGGTCGCTGCGCCCACGCCTGACCTCGACGAGCACCATTCGCGCTGCGTAGAGGAAGAAAAGCCAGACCAGGGCGAGAAGGAAGAAGCGCAGGATCTGGAGGAGGCCGTGGGACATGGGTCAGCGAGGAAAGGCTAGCTGGCTTCGAAGCGAAAGGTCGTGATGCCGACCGTGACGAGGTCGCCGTCGGCCAGTCGTCGGCTCCGCACGACGGCGCCGTTCACCCGTGTCCCGTTCGTCGAGCCCAGGTCCTCGATGACGACTCCCGTGCCGTCGCGGCGCAGCTCCGCGTGACGCCGTGAGACGTTGGCATCTGCGAGGGGGATGGCGCACTCCGGCAGCCGACCGATCACGACGGGCTCGTCGCCGACCGGGACGCGGTGCCCGTCCGGTAGGACGATCCACCCCCCCGGCTGCTCGTCGCCTTCGACGACCTCGCTCGAGATGAGGAACGTGCTGCGAGACAGCTCCTCGTTCCAGCCGATTGTGACCTCGACCGGCCCGAGGAAGGTGTAGCCCTCGGTGCGGGCATGCTCCTTGGCGGCGTCCGCGAGCTCGCGGGACAAGACGTCGACGAACCCGCCGAAGCGCTCGTAGTCCTCTTCGGAGAGAAGGACCGTGAACGCGTTGGGCGCGATGAGCCCCCGCACCGACACGGCGCGCTGGAGGTCCATCTCACGCGTCAGTCGACGGCCCAGCTCAACAGGCTGGAGCTCGCCACGGAAGGCCTTGGCGAACGCGCCCTCGACCAGTCGCTCGAGGCGCTGCTCGAACTGCTGGAGTCCCATGGCCCCCGTACTCTACCTGCACAGACGATGACCGGCTCACCGTGGGCTAACCTGGACTCTCCACTGGGCGAGTGGCGGAATAGGCAGACGCGCAGGATTCAGGTTCCTGTGTCCGAAAGGATGTGGGGGTTCAAGTCCCCCCTCGCCCACCGCGAAAGTCCTGGCCAAATGCGGTGTGGAGCACATCGGAAGATCTGCGCAGCGACGGCGCGCCAGCTCTTTCGGGCCCCGCCGGGCTCGTGCGATGGTGCCGGCGGACGCGGGGGCGTCATCCGGGCGGGGCGAACGGGGTGACGCGAGGGCGACGGCCGCTCGAGGTGCACGTCGACGACGCTCAACGCCCAGTCGTATCCGTCGTTAGCTGCCCTCGGCGTCGCCGGGCCGGACGTGCGAGGCCACGGGCGAAGGGGAGTGACGGGTTCATGAAGCGGATCATCTACTGCAGCCAGGCCACCCACGACATGGCTCCTGACGAGCTGGTCGAGCTTCTCGAGCGGGCACGACGCAACAACGAAGAGCGCGGGTTGAGCGGGATGCTCCTCTATGCCAGCCAGAGCTTCCTGCAGATGCTCGAGGGCGACGAGGCGGACCTCGACGTGACCTACGAGCGCATCGCGCGCGACGACCGGCACACGAACCTGCGGTTGCTCGGCAAAAGGGACGTCTCGTCGAGGATGTTCCCCGACTGGACGATGGGCTTCGAGCACGTCGACGACGAGGACCTCGCTGCCGAGCTGGTCGGGTTCGTCCCGGAGACGGTCTATCCGCTCGTCAACCCGGACCTGATCACCAACGCGGGCGTGGCCGAGACTCTCCTCGGGCTCTACGCGAAGAACGCGGTCGGGTGAACCCGCCGAGCGGCATCGCTGCCGAGACACGTGAGCGCGTGACGAGCGGCACCGAGATCGAGCTGTTCTCGCTCGCCGGCCACGACGGGCACCTTCGTGAGACCAACGAGGCGTTCGCGCGCCTGCTCGGTCTCCCCCTTGCAGAGGTCGACGGGCGCTCGCTCCTCGAGCTCGTCCACCCCGACGACGTCGTGGGCATCGTCGCCGGCCTGGCTGCGCTCGAGGGCGGTGCAGCGGAGGTGCTCCTCGAGAGCCGCTTTTGCCAGCCGGACGGCCAGTGGGTCCACCTGCAATGGGTGGCCCGACCCCTGCCCGGCACGGACCTCTGGTGGGCTGCAGGTCGGGACACGACCGAGTTCCACCGCGTGCTCGCCGAGCGGCTCGAGCTCCGTGCGCGGCTCGAGCTCGCGCTCGGGCAGGTGACGGCGGCGATGTGGGATCTCGACCTGCGGCTTCGCCGCTTCTCGTGGGAGACCCAGGCGGCCGAGGTCCTCGGCGTCGCACCCGGGGCGTCACCGGTCGACGTGGAGTCCCTGGTCGATCTGGTCGATCCCGAGGATGCCGAAGGCCTGCGCACGGCGATCGATCGGCTGGCCGAAGCGGAGCCGGCCGAGGTGGTCGTCCGCGTCGGCGCTCCCGATGCCGTCCGCCACCTCTGCCTGCGCGGCAAGGTGCTCGACCGCGACCGTCGGGGACGGCCGACGCGCGCCGTCGGCCTGCTCCTCGACGTGACGACCGAGAAAGCCATGGAGGAGCAGATGCTCCGGATGGCCATGAGCGACTCCTTGACCGGCGTGCCGAATCGCCGGGCGTTCGATCTCGCGCTGCGCAGCGCGGTGCGTCGGTGCTCCCAGGACGGCAAGCCGCTCACCGTCGTGATGATCGACATCGACGACTTCAAGGCGTTCAACGACACCTACGGTCACCTCGTCGGCGACGAGGCGCTCTGCGCCGTCGCGCGCGCCCTCTCGTCGTGCGTCCGGCGCGAGGGGGACACGTTCGCCCGTTTCGGCGGCGAGGAGTTCGCCGTCGTGCTTCCCCGCACGGGTGACGACGGGGCTCGCGACGTGGGTCGCCGGCTGGTCGCGGCGGCACGTGCAGTCGAGGTGCGCCAGGCTCCGGGCTCGAGGATCACCGTCTCGGTCGGATTGGCGAGCTGGCAGGCCAAAGAGCCGCACACCACGCCGGCCAAGGCCGCGGAGCTGCTCGCGCGGGCGGACGAAGCGCTCTATGCGGCCAAGGCCGCGGGCAAGGACCGGGCTGTGGTCGACGGCGAGCCCGCCCCGGCTGGTGCAGAGGTGGCCGACGGGTAGCCTCCCCACCATGGCCCCGACCGTCGCACCCTACGGGACGTGGCGATCGCCCGTCACGACCGCACTCCTCGTCGACAAGGCGGTCCGCCTCGCCGACCCGGTCGTCGACGGTCCCGTGCTCTATTGGACCGAGGGTCGGCCGAGCGACCGTGGCCGCCAGATGGTCGTGCGTCGCTCCGCGGACGGCTCGGTCGCGGACATCCTGCCCGAGGGCTTCGCCGCGCGGACGCGGGTCCACGAGTACGGCGGGTTGTGCGTCGCGGCGCGCGACGGAGCGCTCGTCTTCGCGAACGACGCCGACCAGCGGCTCTACCGGCTGGAGCCGGGACGTCCGCCGCGGCCGCTCACGCCGGAGCCGGCCGAGCCGTTGGGGCTGCGCTATGCGGCGCCTGTGCTGACTCCGGACGGCTCCTGGGTGCTCTGCGTGCGCGAGCGGCACAGCGGGGGAACCGTCGACAACGAGCTCGTCGCCGTCCCGTCCGGCGGCGACGGGGCTGTCCGCGTCGTCGCCCGGGGGCACGACTTCGTCGGCACGCCGGCGCTCTCACCCGACGGGGGGCGGCTCGCATGGTGCACCTGGGACCATCCGCACATGCCGTGGGACGAGACCCAGCTGTGGGAGGCCGAGCTCGGCCGGGGCGCGACGGCGCGGGCCGTGCGTCTCGTCGCCGGAGGGCCGGGCGAGTCGATCACCCAGCCGCGCTATTCGCCTGCCGGCGTGTTGCACTTCGCCTCCGACCGCAGTGGTTGGTGGAACCTCTACGCGGACGACGGGGAGCCTGGCGGCAGGCCGCTCGCGCCGGCGGCGGCGGAGCATGCCGGGCCCGACTGGGTGTTCGGCTTGTCGAGCTACGCGCTGCTCGCGACAGGCGAGATCGTCGCGACCTGGAGCGTCGACGGCACGGCCCGGATCGGCGTGCTCGCGAGCCATGGGGACGCGTTCGTCCCCGTCGAGACGCCCTACACGGTGTTCTCGTCGGTGCAGCCGACAGGCTCTGGCGTCGTCGTGCTCGCCGCGTCGACGGACGCGCCCGCTGCGCTCGTCGAGATCGCGCTGCCAGCAGGTCGGATCGAGGTCGTGCGCGCGAGCCGCGGCGTCGCGATCCCGCACGGGTGCATCTCCCGCCCGCGCCACGTCGCGTTCCCCGATGGCTCCGGGGAGAGCGTCCACGCGCTCGTCTATCCTCCGGCCAACGACGAGTTCGTCGCGCCCGCCGGCGAGCGCCCGCCGCTCGTCGTGTCCGTCCACGGGGGGCCGACTTCGTCGTCGTCGTCGGCCCTCGACTTCTCGGTGCAGTACTGGACGAGCCGCGGGTTCGCCGTCGCAAGCGTCGACTACGGCGGCAGCTCCGGCTACGGGCGTGCCTACCGCCAAAGGCTCGCCGGCGCGTGGGGCGTCGTGGACCTCGCCGACTGCGAGCTCGTCGCGCGGGCTCTCGTCGAGGCCGGCGAGGTGGACCCGGACCGGCTCCTCGTCCACGGCGGGAGCGCAGGCGGCTTCACGGTGCTCTGCGCGGCGACCTTTGGCGAGGTGTTCGCGGCCGGAGCGAGCTACTACGGCGTGGCCGACCTCGCCGCTCTGGCGCGCGACACCCACAAGTTCGAGTCGCACTACCTCGACGGCCTGGTCGGTCAGTGGCCCGAAGCCCGGGCTCTCTACGAGGAGCGCTCGCCGCTGTTCCACGTCGACCGCCTTCGTATGCCGCTCGCGATCTTCCAGGGCCTCGAGGACGCGGTGGTCCCCCCCAGCCAGGCGGAGAGCATCGTCGCAGCCCTCCGGTCCGCCGGCGTTCCCGTCGCCTACGTCACCTACCCCGGCGAGCAGCACGGCTTCCGGCGCGCCGAGAGCATCGTGCGCACCGCCGAGGCCGAGCTCTCCTTCTACGGCCAGGTGCTCGGCTTCAGCCCTGCCGGCGTCCTCGACCCGGTCGAGATCGAGAACGCCGACGCACTTCGTCGCTGAGCCCGCCGGCGGCGACGGGCAACGGTCAGGCCTCCGCGAGGATCGCGTAGAGGCGCCGCCGGGCCTCCGCGAGGACCTCCTCGGCCGCCTGGTGCTGTGCGGCGCTACCTGCCCTGCCGATCTGCATGACCGCACCGAGGAGCTGGCTGGTCGCCTCCCGGAGCCGGAGGGCACCGGGCTCGACGCCCTCGTTCACCTCGTCCCAGGGAGCCTTGCGGCCGGACTGCTCGGCTGCCGCGGCTGTACCGCTGTCGGTGAGGGAGAAGCGCCGCTTGCCGGAGTCCTCCTCCGCGACGACGTGACCCTCGTCCTCGAGCAGCTGCAAGGTCGGGTAGACCGAGCCGGGGCTCGGCCGCCATATCCCTCCGGTCCGCTCGGCGAGCTCCTGGATGATCTCGTAGCCGTGCATCGGTCGCTCGGCGAGGAGCGCGAGCACCGCCGCTCGGACGTCACCGCGTCGTGCCCGTCCTCCTGGACCTCCGCGTCCGCGTCCCATGCCACGCGGTCCCATCGGTCCCATCCCGCCGGCCCACGGCGGGCCAAACCCCCCGAACGCCGCGCGGCCGCGCCCCCGGCCGCCACCGCGCCCTTGCCAGGTGGTGTCCTTCTCGTCGCAGCATCCCGGCCCACAGCCGTGGTGACCGGTGACGTCGTCGTGTGCGTACATCGTGCGCATCTTGTGCTCCTCTCGTCGGGCGGGTCGTTCCTGCTCGCGGAAGAGAGCATATCGCGATATATCGGTGACGTGTCGCTTGCTCTCGCCCGCTCTCCACCCGCCGCACGCGACGTCGACGTCGCACGCCTCGGCCGGCCGGATCCGACGCGATCGCTGCCTAGGTTGGTCCTGTTTCCCGAGGGTCGCGACGCGCGCCCGCCGGGGGCAGGACGTGAGGACGAGGAGGATCTATGGCAACCGACCCGACGACCACGGCGAGCGCACCGGGCGAGCGCGCGGAGCTCGACTTCTGGTTCGACCCGATCTGCCCGTGGGCCTGGATCGCCTCCCGGTGGATGCTCGAGGTCGAGCAGGTGCGACCGGTGTGCACGCGCTGGCACGTCATGTCCCTCTCCTACCTCAACGCCGACAAGCCCGACCTGCCCGAGACCTACCGAGACATCCTCGACAAGGCCTGGGGCCCCGTGCGCGTGTGCATCGCCGCAGAGCTCGAGCACGGCAACGACGTCCTCCTCCCGCTCTACACGGCCCTCGGCACGCGCTTTCACCTCGAGCAAAAGCCGAAGGACGCAGCGACGATCGCCGACGCGCTCGCCGAGGCGGGGCTACCGGCGTCCCTCGTCGCCGCGATGGGCTCGACCGAGCTCGACGACGAGCTGAAGCGGTCGCACCACGCAGGGATGGACCAGGTCGGCACCGAGGTCGGCACGCCGGTGATCAGCGTCTCGGGCGTCGCGTTCTTCGGTCCGGTGATCTCGCCGGCGCCGACCGGAGAGGCGGCTGGGCGGCTCTACGACGGCGTGCTGGCCGTCGCAGGCACCGACGGCTTCTTCGAGCTGAAGCGCTCGAGGACACGCGACCCGATCTTCACCTGATCCACTGCGCCGGGCTCGACGACGACGCCGTCTTGCAGCACGATCTCGCGCCCGCGCACGGCAGGGATCCGCGGGCCGGGGAGCACGATGCCGCTCAAGTTGAGCGGGTCCGCGGCCGAGAGGACGACGTGCGACCCGTCGGGCGGGTGTCGGGCGAGGTAGCGGAGGCGGTCGACGGCGTCGGGGAGCCCGTACTGCTCGCCGGCGACGCCGGCGACGAAGCGCCCGCCCCGGACGACGCCGCGCGCTTCGAGCCGGCGTAAGGCCCACAGGACGTCCCGCCACGAGATCGCCAGGCTCTCGCGGGCGACGAGGTCGCGGACGACGATGCCCCAGCGCGCGAGGAGCTGGAGCGCGACCGACTCGGCGAGCTCGTCGGGCGCGAAGTCACGCGGCGCGGCTGCGTCGAGCACGGACCACCTGCCTCCGGCGAGTGCCGGGTGGACACGGCCACGCGGGCCCGAGTCGCGGGTGGGCGCCCGTCGGGGCGCACGCGGACCTGGTCGGGGGGGGACCGAGCGGTAGCGGCCGGACAGCAGCGAGCGGACCGCCCGGAAGCCGTCGGAGGTGAGCCAGCCGAGCGACACGCCGTCCCATAGAGCCTCGGCGACCTCGCCGGGCAGCCTGTGCGTGTGCTCGACGAGATCGGCGACGAACAAGGCGCCGCGCCGTTCGAGCACCTCGAGCACCTCGAGCACGGCGCCCGGCCCGGGGCGCGCTGGCGTGGTGTCGCCGCGTGCGGCCGCAAGGAGCCAGGCCAGGTCCTCGCGCCGTGCGATCGTGACCGGTGTCGCGCGCGACGGGACGGCCCCGCCACGACGGGAACGGGGCTCTGCACCGTCGGGCACCTTCACGCCGAGCCGTCCCCACGCGCACTCGCCGTGCGCCGAGAGCTCGTCGAGCAGCTGGGCCTGGTAGCCGGTGACGCGTGCCGGCAGGATCGACTCCTCCCAGGCGGCGACCGGGGCTTCGATCCCCTGGAGCTGGGCGATCACCTCGGCGAGTCCACCGACGCCGACGAGGCGGGTACCCGGCGCGACGTGCTGCCACTCGAGCAGGAACCGGAGCAGGTCCTGCACGCTCGCCGGCGGGTGGCTCGACCGCTCCCGGAGCCGGCTCCGGGCACTGATGCGCGCCGCGACCCGCCGCGCGCACCACTGACCGTCGAGGACCTGCAGGACGGCGCCCGTTGCCTCGCAGCGCGCGAGCGCCGAGAGGACGGCCGGCAGCGTCGAGCCGGGGACGAGCGCCGCGATCTCGTCGGCGCGCGTCGGCCCGGCGTGCTCGAGGTGGCCGAGCACGGCGTCGCAGAGCGCACGGTCGGCGTCCGGTGCGGCCGAGCGTGCGACCTGCTCGGGCAGCCTGTGGTCGGGCACGATCGTCGCGTCGGCAACGAGCAGCTCGAGCTCCCGGCGACGCTCCGTCGCAGCCCAGGCGACCGGTCTGTCCTGCGGCGAGGATGCGCCGGCCGGCCTGACTGCCTCGACGACGCGCCCGGCCTCGCGTAGTGCGGAGAAGGACGCGGACCAGCGGGGCTCGGGCTGTGCGACGACGAGCGTGAGCAGCAGGTCGTGCAGCTCCTCGGGGTCGCGGGGCGCGGGCGCGAGCTCGCGCCGGACCTCGTCGACGATCGTCGCGTCGACGGTGGTGAGGTCGCCCGGATCGAGGGGGATTCCGCGTCGCAACCCGACCGAGCGCGTCCGCCGCTCCTCGAGGGGAGCGTCGTCGAGGAACGTGTAGGGACGCCCGTTCAAGATCTCGTGGGTGAGCACCGACGGCTCCGTCGTGTCCACGCAATGGCAGCGGACCTCTCCGGAGCGGATCGCGCCGACGACGGCGACTAGGCCGCCGAGGTCGATCGCCTCGGTGAAGCAGTCGTCGAGCGTCTGGCGGACGATCGGGTGGTCGGGCACGGCGATCGGCCCCGAGACGTTCTCCTGGCAGGCAGCGAGAGCGGGGAAGATCGCTGCCATGAGGTCGTCGGCCTCCATGCGCTGGATTGCGGGCGGGAGGTGACGGGAGCCACGAAAGCGGGGCGACACGAGCGACCGCGAGAGGTTCCAGCGCCAGCGCGAGGCGAAGATCGGTGTCGGCAGCACCGCTTGGACGAGCACGTCGCGCACGGTCGTCGGCGCGAGGAAGCGCGTTACCTCCTCGAGGGGGAAGGAGTGCTGCGGCCCGAGGGAGATGACCACGGCGTCGTCGCTCGCTGCGGCCTGCAGCTCGAAGTCGAACGTCGTGCAAAAGCGCTTGCGCAGCGCGAGCCCGAGGCCACGGTTGACCCGCGCGCCGTAGGGCGCGTGGACCACGAGCTGCATGCCGCCGGTGTCGTCGAAGAACCGCTCGAGCACGATGTCGGACTTGGTCGGGAGGAGGCCGAGCTGGGCGCGGGCTGCGCCGAGGTAGGCGACGACCTCGGATGCCGTGTCCTCGTCGGTGCCTGCATGGTCGACCACCGCCCGGACAGCAGCGGCCGTCCCGCCCCGTCCGATCTCGACGTCGACGAGCCGCCGCAGCGTGGACACGGCGTCGGCCAGCTCGTCGGTGCGCGCCGGGGCCTCGCCGAGCCAGAAGGGCAGGGTCGGGTTCGCTCCCGCGGCGTCCACGACCCGGACCGTGCCCTGCTCGACGCGACGGATCCGCCAGGCAGTGCTGCCGAGCAGGAACACGTCGCCGACCATCGCCTCGACCGCCCAGTCCTCGTTGACCGTCCCGACGAGGACGTCCTCCGGCTCGAGCACGACGCGGTAGTCGGCGAGCTCGGGGATCGCCCCGCCCGAGGTCGACGCGGTCAGCCGTGCGCCCCGGCGGGCGCGCACGATGCCGTTCACTGTGTCCCGGTGCAAGTGCGCGCCCCGACGGCCGCGCCCGGTCGTCACGCCGTCGCTGACGAGCGCGAGCACGTCGTCGAGGTCCGCGTCGGTGAGGTCCTGGTAGGGCGCGGCGCTGCGGACCAGGACGGCGAGGTCGCGCTCGGCGATGCCGTCCTCGCCGCTCGCGGCGCACTCGGCGACGATCTGCTGGGCGAGGATGTCGAGCGGGGCGACGGGAGGTACGACCCTGTCGAGCGATCCCTCGCGCACGGCCGCGAGGAGGGCGACGCACTCGACGAGCTCGTCACGGGTGAGCGGGTAGATTCGCCCTGTCGGCAGCCCACGCACGGTGTGGTCGGCGCGCCCGACGCGCTGGAGGAAGGTCGCGATGCTGCGCGGCGAGCCGAGCTGGCAGACGAGGTCGATCGGTCCGACGTCGATGCCGAGCTCGAGCGACGCCGTCGCCACGACGCACCGGAGCTCCCCGGCGCGCAGGCGCGCCTCGACGTCCAGTCGCCGTGCCGTCGAGAGGCTGCCGTGGTGGGCGCAGACGGCGTCCTCGCCGAGGTGGGCGGCGAGGAGGTGCGCGATCCGCTCCGCCATGCGGCGGGTGTTGACAAACACGAGCGTCGTCGTGTGTGCGCCGACCACGTCGGCGACGTGCTCGACGACCGCGTCGAGCTGCGCCGTGCTCGTGACCGCACCGAGCTCGTCTCCGGTCCGGGAGATCGCGACGTCGAGCGGCCGCCGGTGGCCCACGTCGACGACGCTGCAGCGCGGCGACCCGTCCTCGGCGGTCCTGCCGGGCGCCGCACCGACGAGGAGGCGGGCGATCGTCTGGATCGGGCGCTGGGTCGCGGAGAGCCCGATCCGCGTCGGGCGGCGGCGGGCCGGCCAGGGCGCCTCCCGGTCGCTCTTTCCGTCCGGGCCTGCCCGGGTGTGGTCGTCGGCACCATGCCCGGAGGTGCACCGGTCGAGGCGCTCGAGGCTGAGGGCGAGGTGTGCCCCGCGCTTGTCCCGGGCGAGGGCGTGGATCTCGTCGACGATGACGGTGTCGACACCGGCGAGCAGCTCGCGCCCCCGGCGCGCCGTGAGCAGGAGATAGAGCGACTCCGGCGTCGTGACGACGATGTCTGGGCGATCCCGGAGCATCGCGGCGCGAGCGGAGGCGGGCGTGTCGCCGTTGCGCACGGCGACGGTCACCTCGCGCACCGGCTCGCCGAGCTCGCGCGCGATCTCCGTGATCTCCGCGAGGGGGCGCTCGAGGTTCTCCCGGATGTCCACCGTCAGTGCCCGGAGCGGCGAGACGTAGACGACGGAGGTCCCGGGCTTTTCGAGGTCGTCGGTGGTCGGCTCGCACGCCGGCAGCGGCCGCAGGCAGCGGTCGACGGCGACGAGGAAGGCTGCGAGGGTCTTGCCCGATCCAGTCGGCGCAGCGATCAAGGTGTCGTCGCCGGCTGCGATCGACCGCCAACCGCGGGCCTGCGCCTCGGTCGGGCCACCGGGGAAGCGCCGGCGGAACCACTCGGCCACGGCAGGGTGGAAGCACGCGAGAGCGTCGTCGACATCGGGCGCGAGCACCACGTCGACGATCCTAGGTCGTGTGCGGTCGACGCAGAACATCTGTTCGCCAGACGACCGCACGCTCCCGAGCGACAAGCTCTCGACCCGCGTGCTCGAAAGTGAGCTGCCAGGTCAAATCCGGCGGGTCCGCCGGCTGCGCGAGCGCTCCGGTCCCTAGGCTCCCGGCCGCTCTCGACGCAGCGGAGCCGGTCCTGACCACCACCGCCCAGAGAAGCGCCACGGGTAGGCCGAGCTCGTCGTCCATCCCGGACGGATCGCTCTTGCCGCTGCGGTTTGGCCGGAGACGTCGACGCAGTGCGCGACGGCGGCGAGGATCGCGGCGAGCGCGTCGTCGTCTGGGGCGAGGAGACCGGCGGGAGTCGTCCCTGCGACGCCGAGAGGTTCGGCGGCGACGACGGCGCGCCGCCGAGGGGGCCGCTGGCTCACAGCGGGATGTTGCCGTGCTTGCGCTTGGGCAGGTCTTCCCGTTTCGAGGCGAGCATTGCGAGACTGCGGGTGAGGACTCGACGAGTCTCGGCAGGATCGATGACGTCGTCGACGTACCCCCGCTCGGCCGCGACGTAGGGGTTCGTGAAGCGCTCCGCGTAGGCGCTGACGAGCTCTGCTCGCCGGGTCTCGGGGTCGTCTGCGGCTGCGAGCTCGCGGCGGTGGACGATCTCGACGGCCCCCTCGGGGCCCATCACGGCGAGCTCGGCCGAGGGCCAGGCAAGGGAGAGGTCCGTGCCGATCGACTTCGAGTCCATGACGAGGTAGGCGCCCCCGTAGGCCTTGCGGACGATCACCTGGATCCGCGGCACCGTCGCCTCGCAGTAGGCGTAGAGGAGCTTCGCTCCATGGCGGATGATCCCCCCGTACTCCTGGTCCGTGCCGGGCATGAACCCGGGCACGTCGACGAAGGTGACGAGAGGGATGTTGAAGGCGTCGCAGGTGCGGACGAAGCGGGCACCTTTCTCCGAGGACGCGATGTCGAGCACGCCTGCGAGCATCTGGGGCTGGTTGCCGACGATGCCGACGACCCGGCCATCGAGGTGGGCGAACCCACACGTGATGTTGGACGCCCAGTGGGGGAAGTACTCGAGGTACTCGCCGTCGTCGACGACCGCCCGGACGACCACGGTCATGTCGTAGGGCTGGTTGGGTCGGGCCGGCACGATGTCGCGGAGCTCGGGAACGAGGCGCTCGGGATCGTCGGTGCAGACGACCGACGGCGGCTCCTCGAGGTTGTTCGACGGGAGGAACGAGAGCAGGTAGCGCACTTCGTCGAGGCACGAGTGCTCGTCGGCCGCGACGAAGGCCGCGACGCCGGAGCGCGTCGCGTGGGTCATCGCGCCGCCGAGCTGCTCGGGGGTGACCTCCTCGCCCGTGACGGTGCGGACGACGTCAGGCCCGGTGATGAACATGTGGCTCGTGTGCTGGACCATGAAGACGAAGTCCGTGAGGGCGGGCGAGTAGACCGCACCGCCGGCCGACGGGCCGAGGACGACGCTCACCTGGGGCACGACACCCGACGAGCGGGCGTTGCGGACGAAGATGCCGCCGAAGCCGTGGAGCGCGACGACGCCCTCCTGGATGCGGGCTCCGCCGCCGTCGTTCAACCCGATGACCGGGACGCCGGTGCGCGCAGCGAGGTCCTGGACCTTGTGGACCTTCTCGGCATGGGCCTCGCCTAGCGAGCCTCCGAAGACGGTGAAGTCCTGGCTGTAGACGCACACCCGGCGGCCGTCGATCGTGCCGAAGCCGGTCACGACACCGTCCGTGTACGGGCGGTTGTCGTCGAGCCCGACGCCATGGCTGCGGTGGCGGACGAGCGCGTCGAGCTCCTGGAACGAGCCGGGATCGAGCAAGTAGTCGATCCGCTCGCGCGCGGTGAGCTTGCCCTTCGCGCGCTGGGCCTCGACTGCCTTGGCCGTCGCAGGGTTACGCGCCTGCTCCTTGCGCTCGTGCAGCGACGCGAGCCTCGACGCCATGGACTCGTCCGTCGTCGGGGTTGGCGGCATCGGCCCGAGGCTAGTGGCGGGACCGGTGGCGTGCGCTCAGGCGTCGACCTCGCGTCGGCCCTCGAGCGCCCTGCCGAGCGTCAGCTCGTCTGCGTACTCGAGGTCGCCCCCGACCGGCAGACCGCTTGCGATGCGGGTGACGTGCAGGCCGAGCGGCTTGAGCAGTCGTGCGAGGTACATCGCGGTCGCCTCGCCCTCGAGGTTGGGGTTCGTGCACAAGATGACCTCGCTCACCTGCTCCGGTCCGAGGCGGGCGAGCAGCTCGCGCACGCGGATCTGCTCGGGCCCGATCCCGTCGATCGGGCTGAGCGCGCCACCGAGCACGTGGTAGCGCCCGCGGAACTCCCGGGTCCGCTCGACGGCGACGATGTCGCGTGGATCTTCGACGACACAAAGGACGGAGCTCTCACGCCGGTTGTCTGCGCAGATCGCGCACAGCTCGCCGATGCCGATGTTGAAGCACACCGAGCACAGCACGGTTCGCTCCTTGACCTCGACGATTGCCTGTGCAAGGCGATTTGCGTCCTCCTTGGTCACCTTGAGCAGGTGGAACGCAATTCTCTGCGCGGACTTCGGCCCGATGCCGGGCAGGCGTCCGAGCTCGTCGACGAGATCTTGGATAGGGCCTTCGAACAGCGCCAGTCGAGGCTCTCCTGCTAAGCGGTGGTCTCGTCGTCCGGCTCGTCGTCCGGCTCGTCGAAGATCCCACCGAGCTCGCCGAGCGCACCTCCGCCGAGCAGCTCGCCGAGGGCGCTCTGCAGGACGCCGCCGAGAGCGTCGGACCGGACCCGGGTCAGCTGCGCGGCGGCGTCGCGGACGGCAGCGAGGACGAGGTCCTCGAGAAGCGAAACGTCGGCCGGGTCGACGACGGACGGGTCGATCGACACCGCGTCGAAGGAGAACTCGCCGGATGCCCGGACGCGCACGAGGCCCCCGGCGGCCGATCCCTCGACCGGATGCGCGAGCGCCGCCGCCTCTGCGTCGGCGACGGTCTCCTGGAGCTGGCGCATCCGTGCGAACACGTCGCCGTACTCGCCTCCGTCAGGGAACGAGGTCACCGTCGTCAGACCTCCTCTGCCCCGGGGAACGCCTGGAGCAGGCGCTCCTCTTCCCACGCTATCCCGCTCGCGACCACGTCGGGCGCGTCGCTCGCGTCGCGGGCGGCGAGGAGCTCGTCGAGCTCCTCGGCTTCCTCGGTCGAGACGGCTCGGCTGTCTGGTCCAGGTCCAGTCGGCCGCGCGTCGGGCGCATGGGGCGCGTCGGCGCCGGCGGCTGGGTCCGTCGTGCCGCCGGGTGCCCACGTCCCGTCTGCGACAAGCCGGAGACCGATCGGTTGACCGAAGTGGCGTGCGAGCGCGTCGGCAACCTCCGCGCGCAGGGACTCGGCCTGGGCCACATGGACGTCGTTCGGCAGGGCGAAGATGGCGTCGGTCCCATCTCGGCCGACGAAGTGGCCGGCCTGGTAGTAGGCGCGGACTTTCGGGCGCAAGCTGACGAGCAGGGTGTCGCCCCAGGCCGCGACCAGCTCGTCGCGGCCGGGCAGGTCGTCGGTCGCCGTCGCGGCCGCGGCTTGACCAGGCGCACCAGGCGAGCGTTGCGTCGCGCCCCCCTCGCCGCCGCGGCCCCCCTCGCCGCCACCCCCCTCGCCGCCACCCCCCTCGCCGCCGCGGTTGCTGGCGGCTCGAGCGCCGGCACGTGCCCCCTCGCCGGCCGCCGCGCTCGTCGGCTCGCTCCCGGGAGGCTCGGGTGCCCGGCGGTAGGCGCCGATGACGGGTCGCCGGCCAGCAGGAGCGTCCGGTGCGGGTACGGGGTCGGCGCGACGTGCGGTGTCCGGTGGCTCTGAGCCGGTAGGCGCGGGATCGGCACGACTGCCCGGCGGGTGGGCAGTCGGCATGGCTGGCAGGTCGCGTTCGGTGGTCCCGGAAGCAGGCGCGACAGCGGTCCCGTGCGCGAGCTGCTCGACCCTGTGCTCGAGCCTCTCGACGCGGTCGAGCAGCGACTCGACGGTCTCGTCGGCGTCGGGGTGCGCGCAGCGCACGAGCGCGACCTCGAGGGTGATCCGCGGCTCGGGAGCATCGCGCATGGCGACGACGGCTGTCCCGATCAGCTCCATGGCGCGGACGGACCGCGCCGTCCCGAGAGCCCGAGCCTGATCGAGGATCACGGCACTGGTCGTCCCGACCTCTTCCACGCCTGGCGCGACGAGCGCGAGGAAGCCCGCGCGGAGGCGCTCGACGAGCTCGACGGCGACCTGCTGCGGGTCGCGCCCACGTTGGAGGGCCCCGTCGAGCGCGGCGAGGGCTGCGCCGGTGTCGCGCGCCGCGATGCCGGACACGACGTCGGCGAGGTTGCCGGAGTCGTCGTCCGCAGTGCCTGACGCGACTACCTGGTCGAGCATCGACAGGGCGTCCCGGGCCGACCCGCGACCTCGTCGGAGGGCGACGCCGATGCCCCCGTCGGGCAGGTCGAGGCCCGCATCGGCGACGACGTCCTCGAGCAGGCCTTCGAGCACGTCGTCGCCGAGGAGGTGGAACTCGAAGTGCTGGGTTCGGCTGCGGATGGTCGGGAGCACCTTCTGCGGGTCGGTCGTCGCGAGGACGAACACGACGTGCTCTGGTGGCTCCTCGAGTGTCTTCAGCAATGCGTTCGACGCGGCTGTCGAGAGCATGTGGACCTCGTCGACGATGTAGACCTTCCAGCGGCCCGGGGTGGCGAGTGCAGCGCGTCCGACCAGGTCGCGCATGGCGTCGACGCCGTTGTTGGAGGCTGCGTCGAGCTCGTGGACGTCAAACGACGTCCCTGCGACGATCGACTGGCACGAGGCGCAGGCGCCGCAAGGCTCGCCGCCGTCGGTGGCTGTGCAGTTGAGCGCCTTCGCGAGGATGCGCGCCGTCGAGGTCTTTCCCGTGCCGCGGGGCCCGCTGAAGAGGTACGCGTGCGCGATCCGCTCGTCGCGAACGGCATTGCGCAGGGCGCGGGTGACGTGGTCCTGGCCGCGCACCTCCGAGAAGCGCTGCGGGCGGTAGCGGCGGTAGAGCGATTGGAACGGACGCTCCGACGCTCGGGTCAAGGGGTCGGAGCCCGCGGCAGGTACGGTCACGGACCGATGCTAGGACGCACGGCGCCGCGTCGCCGCCGGGCGCAACGGCCAGGTCCCCTGCGGCACACGGGGCGGATCGCTGAGAGCTGCTGCCTTCCGGCCCTGACTCGGTTCACGAGGTCCCATTGCGCAGAACCCGGCCGCTGCGCTCGACGGCGACGCGCTCGGACACGATAGCCTCTCGTTCTCCTGGAGGGGTGCGAGAGCGGCCGAATCGGCACGATTGGAAATCGTGTGTCTTGCAAGGGACCGTGGGTTCGAATCCCACCCCCTCCGCCATGGGGTCCTGACGAATCCCGGGCTTCGAGAAGTGACGACTCGCCCCGCCGGCGGGCGGGCTGGTGCGATGCGGTGCTCCTCGCAGCACGTTGACGACCAGCCACGGAGAACGAATCTAGGCGCTGAGCTGCTCCGTTGTCGTCCGTCGCTTCTCGTCACCGGGGGTCGTTGAGCGTCATCAGTGACCTCGATGGGGGAGCAATGGGGGATCTGGGGGCCAAGCCCGATGCGCGTCGATCCCTCGACCCGCGCAATCGCGATGCGCGTTGATCGGCAGATCCGCGCGAAGGTGCTCTAGCCGCGCCCGCTGCTTCCTCCGGGAGCGAGTTCGGGCTGCATCATCCGATCGACAGACGTCAACGGGAAGGCATGGCCCGAACGGCGTCGAGCCGCTCCTGCGCCTCCGTCGTCGAGAGGGAGCGGACGTCGCCCTCGGACACGCCGGCCTTGAGGAGCTGGGCGACCAACCACGCCGGGAGCTGATCCTGTCGCCCGGCCTGCACCGTGTACTTGCCGCGTCGTGGACGTACGCCGTTGTCGACGCAGTCCCAGAACTCGTCCTCGGTGACCTGGAGCTGGGTGCGGAGGATGAACGACCACATCTCAGCCCCGTAGGTGGTCTTGTCCGGCGGATGCGAGATCTCCGTGTAGAGGACTGCGCCGTTGTTGAGGACGAGCTCGTCACGCTCGTGGTCACTCCGCTTCCCACGAGTGGACTTCCACAAGGTCCACTGGTCCCGCTCGCAGAAGCGCTGGTGTGCCGCGCGTGTGGGTGCTCGGCGGCCGCTCACGGCTCGCTGGTCAGCCAGGCGCGCAGCTCGTCGTCGCTGCTCAAGCACACGAGCTGGACGAGGCCCCACTGGTCCTGATGGTTGGGAGCGTGGAGGAGGTGGTCCTCCCAATCCTCGACGTATTCCCTCAGGGCCTCCACCATCTCGTCGATCGCGGCGTCGAAGGATGAACCATCCGCAGCGACGAAGGTCTCCGGGAGCGACACCGACCATCCGCCGTCCTCGGCCGCCACGACCGCCTTGGGAAGCATGCGGGCGAGGAAGTGGCGGATGCGCTCGACATTCACGACGGCAGCTCGGTCGGCGTCTCGCTTCACGACCACAGGTCGGCCGCTCTCCGCAGCATCCAGGATGTCCTTGAGGTGGTCTCGAGCTTGGGAGTATGTCTCGTACGTGAGTGGCATGACGCAGGGTACGTCAAGTACGCCACGTACATCAAGTACGAGGCGTACCCCGCTCCCACTGCGAACAAGCCGGTCTGCTCATCGGGGGGCTGGGATCCCCAGGTGCTACGATGAAGCACATGGAAGAGGTCGGCATCCGAGCCCTCAAGCAGAACGCATCGGCCGTCGTCGCCGACGCCGCCGCCGGCGAGACCGTGACCATCACCGATCGCGGACGACCGGTTGCACTCCTGACGCCGATGCCAGCCTCTCGACTCGAGCAGCTCCTCATCTCCGGTCGTGCCCGCCCCCCACGACGCAGGATCGCAGACCTGCCCGCTCCCGACGACGGGCCGAACCTGTCAGCCGAGTTGGAGACCATGCGAGCAGCCGAGCGACGTTGAAGGTGGCGCACTACCTCGACACGTCGGCTCTGGTGAAACTGGTCGTCGCCGAAGCCGAGACGGCAGCACTGCGCTCGTGGCTCACCCAGGTCGAGCGCATCCCACTCTCGAACGACCTCGCACGGACAGAGCTTCTCCGCGTGACTCGTCGCTCAGCCCCCGACCGCGTCCTCCAAGCACGGGCGGTGCTTGACTCGATCACCTTGGTCGAGCTCACGACTTCGACCTTCGAGGAAGCCGGCCGCCTCGACCCCGCCATCCTGCGCACCCTTGACGCAATCCATCTCGCGTCGGCACTGAGCCTCGGAGACGATCTCGAGTCGATCGTCACCTACGACGACCGCCTCGCCGACGCAGCGCGAGCCAACGGGATCCCTGTCACAGCGCCCGCCTGACCCCCGGGGACACGCCGGAGCTCCTCAGCATTGCCAGTGGCGGGGCTCGTCCCATGAACCAGAGCGGTCGTCGCAATCCAGAAGTCGCGTGCGTCGATCACTTGTCCACTCTTGGCCAGCTCCACCCGTACCTCCAGGTGCCTCCAGGTGCATTCTCGCGATCGGCTCGATGCTCTCGATCGCTCGCACCCCCGTCCTCAGCCGGCGCGCACGCAGGCGCGTTCCTGTGCTCCGTGAGATCGATGCATGCCATGCTGCACCGCACTCACCGCACTCACCGTGGTGACGCTTGATCGCACGATCGTCACCTTCGATAGCTTTGTCCACCACCGGACAGGTCACGCCGAGCCCGAGGTCCACGAGCAAGTCCGTATCCGCAGGCGAGCTTCACCGGTCCGTTGCAACGGCCGGTGGAGCTCGCCCGCCGTCGAATGGACAAGCCAGGAGAGCGACGTCAGAGTTTCGTGACCACCCCGCCAGGAGCGGGGAGTGAGCGAGCGACTGTGCACGGGTACGACGGCGCGAGCCAGGGAGGCGAGCTGGTGCCCACCGACGACGACGTGAGCGACGAGGCAGTGCGCGGCGACGAGGAGGCAATGGAGATCGCTCTCGCCGAGGCAGTGCTCGCCGGCGAGCACGCGGACGTGCCGGTCGGTGCGGTGGTCGTCCGGGCGGGTGTCGTCGTCGCTCGCCGGCACAACGAGCGGGAGAGGATGGGCGACCCGACGGCCCATGCCGAGCTGCTGGCCTTGCGAGACGCGGCTCGGGCGGTCGGCGGGTGGCGGCTCGACGGCTGCACCGTCTACACGACCCTCGAACCGTGCCCGATGTGCGCGGGAGCTCTGCTTGCTGCCCGCGTCGACCGCGTGGTGTTCGCGGCGGCCGACCCGAAGGCGGGTGCGTGTGGGTCGCTCTACAACCTGCTCGCCGACCCCCGGCTCAACCACGAGCCCGAGCTGCTCCCCGGCGTCCTCGCTGGACCGGCAGCGAGCCTGCTCGACGCGTTTTTCGCCGCCCGCCGGAGGAGCCGCTAACCTCTGAGACGGAGGGATGCGAGAGCGGCCGAATCGGGCGGTCTCGAAAACCGCTGTACGTCCTGCGTACCGTGGGTTCAAATCCCACTCCCTCCGCCGAGGGGCCCTGGCCAAGGTTGGCCCCGAGAAGGTGACGGTTCTCCGGCCGGAGGCGCCTGCGGGCGTTCCGGCCGGGGATCGCACTGGCCCTGGGTTCCTGTCCGGCGTCGGGCAGCTCCGGCGCCCGGTCCCCGATTCCAGTGCCTACTGCCGCGGCGACCCGGCATCGGGTCGAACCCCACTGCCCGGAGGTCGGCGCCGATGCGCCGACGCGTACCGCAAGGCCTGCAAAGATGCGAGCATGGTCGCCGGCCGGCGAGCCCGGGTCGAGCAGGAGGCCACGATGATCGAGGCTCGCAGCCTTACCAAGCGCTACGGCGCGAAGTTGGCCGTCGACAAGCTGAGCTTCGACGTCCGACCCGGTGTCGTGACGGGCTTCCTCGGTCCCAACGGCTCGGGCAAGTCGACGACGATGCGCATGATCATGGGCCTCGACGCACCCGACTCGGGCTCCGCGACGGTCAACGGCCGCGTCTACCGTGACCTCCCCTGGCCCTTGCGCGAGGTCGGGGCCCTGCTCGAGGCCAAGGCGATCCATCCAGGGCGCAGCGCCCGAGCGCACCTGTGGATGCTCGCCCAGACGAACGGGATCGCCTCTTCGCGTGTCGACGAGGTGCTCGAGATGGTCGGGCTCACCGCTGTCGCCCGCCAGCGGGCAGGCAAGTTCTCGCTCGGCATGGGCCAGCGCCTCGGCATCGCAGCGGCGCTGCTCGGCGATCCTGGCGTCCTGCTCTTCGACGAGCCGGTGAACGGCCTCGACCCCGACGGCATCCGCTGGATCCGGAACCTGCTGCGCTCGCTCGCAGCCGAGGGCAGGACCGTGCTGGTCTCGAGCCACCTCATGAGCGAGATGGCGCTGACCGCGGACTACGTCGTCGTCATCGGCAAGGGCAGGCTCATCGCCTCGAGCACGATCGGGGAGCTGACTCGCCACAGTGCTCGGCGCTACGTCCGGGTCCGGTCTCCCCAGATCGCCGAGCTGCGCGCCGTGCTCGACCGCGACGGCGCCACGACCGTGCTCGAGGACGACGGATCGCTCACTGTCCAGGGTCTCGACGAGGTTGCGATCGGCGAGGCTGCTGCCCGCGTTCCGGTCGTGCTCCACGAGCTCGCCCCCCAGTCCGCATCGCTCGAGGAGGCGTTCATGGACCTGACCGAGGACAGCGTCGAGTACCGCGGCGACGAGAGAGCCGAGGCAGTGTCGAGCCCGGAGACGCGGCGATGACGAGCCCGGCCGGCACGGCCGCGCGTCCGCCTCGGGGGAGCTACGCCGAGAGCCCGGCTGCGCCGGATGCCCGCCCACAGCTCCCGCCCGGTCGCTATGGGTTCGCGGGGCTCCTCGCGTCGGAGTGGACCAAGGTCCGCTCCGTCCGCTCGACGACCTGGACGCTCGCGGTGACCGTCGTGCTCGGCATCGGGCTCGGAGCGATCGCGACGGCGACGACGGCGGCTCGATGGTCGAGGATGTCCGTGATCAGCCGCCTGACGTTCGATCCGACGCGCACCAGCCTGACCGGCTTGCTGTTCGCGCAGCTCGCGATCGGGATCCTCGGGGTCCTCGTCGTCTCCGCCGAGTACGGCACCGGGACGATCCGTGCGACCTTTGCCGCGACGCCGAGGCGCCCGGTCGTGGTCGCAGCGAAGGCGATCGTCTTCGGCGTGGTCGCGCTCCTCGTCGGCGAAGTCGTCTCGTTCGTGGCGTTCTTCCTGGGCCAGTCCCTGCTCACGGGCCCGGTTCCTCACGCAGCCCTCGGAGATCCTGGGACGCTGCGCGCTGTGGTCGGGGGAGGCCTCTACCTGCTCGTGCTCGGCCTTCTCGCGCTCGGGATCGCGACGATCGTGCGTCACACCGCCGGGGCGATCAGCGCCTTCGTCGGCGTCCTGCTCGTCCTGCCGATCATCGTGACGGCGCTGCCCTCCTCGATCGGCAACAGCATCGGCAAGTTCCTGCCCGCGAACATCGGGGTGGTGCTGCTGTCCGTCCAGCCCCAGGCGAACTCGTTCTCACCCTGGGCCGGCTTCTTCCTGCTCTGCGGTTACGCGCTCGCCGCGCTCGTGATCGGAGCCGTGCTCGTGGTGCGCCGGGACGCCTGAGGGACCCGCCGCGAGGCCGGCGCGCGTCTCGAGCCAACGGCGGAAGCCAGCGGCATTCGAGTGGAAGCCGTTGAGCGTCTCGAGCTTGGACCGCACTGCCGGGTCGGTCGTGGCGGTGTCCGCCCCGAAGCGCTCCGCGAGAGCCGTTGCGATGTCGCGTCCCTCGCGCTGCGCGCGCACCGCCTCGTCGGCCCACGCGCGCAGCGCGCTGTCGGCGTCGGCGAGGATCTCGTCGGGCGTGCCAGGCACGATCCCGTAGTGGGCGAGCGCGATCGCCGCCGGTCGACGGGCGGCGAAGCGGGCGAGGGAGCCGCACGCGAGGTCGAGGTCGAAGTCCGGCGGCGGTGTGGCGGGTCGCAGGGGTCCGCCGTCGGGCAGCTTGACGCCCGCGGCATCTCCTGCGAACAGCACGCCCGAGGTCGAGTCGTGGTAGCCGAGGTGGTGCTTGGCGTGCCCCGGGGAGTCGACAGCGGTCAGGGTCCGCCCGCCCCCGAGCTCGATCGTCGCGCCGTCACCGAGCACCACGATCCGATCCGCCTCGGTCGGTTCGAGCCTGCCGTAGAGCTGGTCGAGGAGCGGGCCGTAGACGCGACCGGCCGACGCGACGAGCCTCGACGGGTCGACGAGGTGGCGGGCGCCAAGGCCGTGGACGTAGACGACCGCTCGGGGGAAGGCGCGAGCGACGTCGCCGACGCCGCCGGCATGGTCGAGGTGGACGTGGGTCACGGCGATCCCGGCCAGGTCGTCCGGGCCGATCCCGAGGTTGGCGAGAGCGTCGAGCAGGACGGGCACCGAGCTCTGGCTGCCGGTCTCGACGAGCACGGGAGCCGGGCCGTCGACGAGAAAGCCCGCCGTCGCGTGCTCCCAGCCCCCGAGCAAGGTGTCGATCTCGGTCACGCCGTCGGCGACGAGACCCATCGTCGTGGCTACGACCCGATCTCGACGACGACCTTGACGTCGTCGGGACCGTGCGTCAGTGCGTCGGAGAAGCGATCGAGCGGTATCCGCCGCGTGACGAGGCGCGCCAGCCAGTCGTGGTCGGCCTTCGCCAGCGCCTGCGCCCCTGCCTCGTAGTGGCGCCGGTTCGCGTTCACCGAGCCGACGACGCAGGTGTTCTGCAGGACCATCGTGCGCGCGAGCGACCCGGCGTCGAGTGTCACGTCGACGCCCTCGGGTGAGACGCCCGTAAGGCAGACGACGCCGCCGACGCCGACGGCGGCGACCGAGTCGAAGACGAGCTGCGGCACTCCCGTGCATTCGACGACGACGTCGGGCGAGTCGAGGGCGTCGCCGACATGGCCTGCGTGGTAGGTGGCGCCGAGGGCGCGGACGAGGTCGGGCTTCACGCCGTCGGTCATCTGGTCCACGACGTGGATCTCGTAGCCGCGCTCGAGGCCGAGGAGCGCGGCGAGCAGGCCGATCGGCCCGGCACCCGCGATGACGACGGTCTTCGGCTTCCAGGTCTCGCGGTTGCCGACGCGCTCGATCTCGTCCCACGCCTTCGCGACGACCGTTGTCGGCTCGAGCAGCACCCCGAGCACCCCGAGCTCGGGGTCGACCTTGACCATCGCGTCGGGCTCTGCGCGCCAGCGTTCGCGCATGAAGCCGTCCAGCTGCTTGATCCCGTGCTCGGTGTACTGGCCGTTGCGGCAGGCATCCCACTCGCCGACGGCGCAGCTGTAGCACGGGACCGGGTCCGGCCGACGGACGATGCCGACGACCAGGTCGCCGGCAGCGAGGCCGGAGCCACCCGGAGCCTCGAGGACGCGACCGAGGGACTCGTGGCCGAGCACGAGGCGGTCGCGACCCGGTGGGAGCCAGCCGTAGTCGCCGCGCACGATCTCCATGTCCGTTCCGCAGACTCCGACGGCAAGGGTCTCGACGAGGACGGAGCCCTCCGACGGCGCCGGGTCGGGGACGTCGGTCACCTCGGCCGACGAGGCCTTCTTCGGTATGACGGTCACTGCTTGCACGGCGGTTCTCCCTGTCTGTCGGTGACTTTCCTGCCTCCGCGTCGTCGAGCACGTCCAGCGATTCACCTTACCGGTGGCCTCGCGCGGCCAGGAGGTCCTGCTGGACGGCTACTAGAGCGTCGGGTGCCGCCTGCGAACCGGCACGTGTCGTGTGTGCGCGGGTCCGGGCCGGTGTCGCAGCGGCGCGAGCTTGCGTCCCGCGAGGCGAGCCCGCTGGCCGTGCGGCCCCGAGGCCTTGTCGTCGCCACCGAGGTTGACGGCGGTGTTGATGAGCGAGATGTGCGAGAAGGCCTGGGGGAAGTTGCCGACGAGACGCTTGGCGACCGGGTCGTACTCCTCCGAGAGCAGGCCGACATCGTTGCGCAGCCCGAGGAGCCTGTCGAACAACGCGACGGCCTCGTCGTGCCGTCCGATGAGCTCGAGATTGTCGGCGAGCCAGAACGAGCACGCGAGGAAGGCACCCTCGCGTCCTTTCAGGCCGTCGATGCCCTCCGCGTTCGCTGCGTCGTAGCGGAGCACGAAGCCGTCATGGGTGAGCTCGCGGGAGATCGCGTCGACCGTCCCGGCGACCCGCGGGTCGTCTGGAGGGAGGAACCCGACCATCGGCACCATGAGCACGCTCGCGTCGAGCTCCTTCGAGCCGTAGTACTGGGTGAAGGTGTTGCGCTCGGCGTCGAAGCCCTTCTCGAGGACCTCGGCGTGGATGGCATCGCGGGCGGACCGCCAGCGATCGACGGGGCCGTCGAAGCCAAACTCCTCGATCTCCTTTACGGCCCGGTCGAGCGCGACCCAGGCCATGACCTTCGAGTGGGTGAAGTGCCGGCGGGGGCCGCGCACCTCCCAGATGCCGTCGTCCGGCTCTCGCCAGCCGTCCTCGACGAACTCGAGCAGCGCGCGCTCGAGGTCCCAGGTCGGGCCGGCGGGGTCGATCCCGCCCCTCCGGGACTCGTGCAGTGCCGAGATCACCTCGCCGTAGACGTCGAGCTGGTACTGGCCCGCCGCAGCGTTGCCGACACGCACCGGGGCGGAGGACTCGTAGCCGGCGAGCCACGGGATCTCTCTTTCGACGAGGTCGCGCTCGCCCGCAGGGCCGTACATGATCTGGAGCTTCGACGGATCCCCGGCGACCGCCCGTAGGAGCCAGTCCCGCCAGGCCACGGCTTCGGAGTGGTACCCCGCGGCCATGAGCGCGGCCAACGTGAGGGTGGCGTCGCGCAGCCAGCAGTAGCGGTAGTCCCAGTTCCTCGAGCCGCCGAGCGCCTCGGGCAGCGACGTCGTCACGGCCGCGACGATCCCGCCCGTCGGCGCGTAGGTGAGCGCCTTCAGCGTGATAGCGGAGCGCGTGATCGCGTCCTTGTACGGGCTGTCCGCGACCTCCGCCTGGCTCGACCATGCCTGCCACCACTCGATCGTTTCCTGGACGCCGTAGTGGCCGTCCACCGGCCGAGCAGGCTGCTCGTGCGACGGGTACCACGACAAGACGAACGGGACGCGCTGGCCGGCGGAGACGGAGAACTCCGCGACGGTCGTCATGTCCTCGCCGTGGGTGTGGACAGGGGTCCACAGGGCGAGCGCGTCCGGTCCCGCGACGGTGGTGAGCAGGCCGTCGAGCCGGCGGGCCCAGGGCACGACGGCGCCGTAGCCAAAGCGCACGCAGAGGTCCATGCGCATCTCGACCCTGCCCGAGGTGCACTCGACGAGCCGGACGATCTCGGGGAGGTGCTCGCGTACCGGCATGCAGTCGGTGACACGTACGGTGCCCGAGTCGAGCTGGAACTCCGTCTCGAGCACGAGGGTGTCGTCGATATAGCGACGCGACGTCGCGCGAAGCGCCTCGCCGTGGCCAGGCTTGGGGCTTGCGGCCGGGGCGATCCGCCAGTAGCCGTTGTCCGTCTCCCCGACGAGCCGCGCGAAGCACGACGCAGAGTCGAAGCGTGGCAGGCAGAGCCAGTCGATCGACCCGTCCCGCCCGACGATCGCCGCCGTGTGGGTGTCGCCGATCACCGCGTAGTCTTCGACTTGTTGTGGCATCGTGCCATCATTGCCGCTCTGGCGGTCCGAGGACGGTCAGCCCACGCAGCCGTCGGTGCTGACCGCGGCGGTGCGGCCCATCGCCTCGACGACCCTGCTCGCGACCCCCGGCGACGCGAGGGCGTAGCCGATGTCGGGATCCGACGTCGAACGCGAGAACACGACGCCGAGGACCTCGCCCGACGACGCGACGAGCGGCCCGCCGGAATTCCCCGGGCGGATCACGGCACGGAGCTCGTAGACGGTGCGCACCGTCAGCGCGTTGCCGTAGATGTCCCTGCCCTCGGCCTCGAAGCGAGCGAGCACCCCCGCCGCGCGGTCCGTCAAGGGCCCACCGCCTGGGTAGCCAAGGACGACCGCAGGCGCCCCGCGCTCGACGAGGCCACGGTCGATGCCGAGAGCGGGCTCGCCCAACGGCGCGCTCCGCAGGACCGCGAGATCGAAGCGAGGATCGAAGAGCACCGGCGTCGCCGTCGAGGTCGTCCCGTCGGGAGCCTCGACCGAGATGGAGCCCGTCCCGGCGACGACGTGCGCGTTCGTGACGACGAGGTCGTGACCGGGTCCTGCGACGGCGACGAAGCCGGAGCCTTCCTGCTCGTCTCCGCAGCCGATCGCGACGACCTTGACCGTCGACGCGGACGCGGCAGCGACCGCGGCGCGCACGGTGGCCGGTCTGGCGAGGGCAACGGGACCGACGGGCTCGGGAACGACGTTCGCGAGCACTTGGGGGAACCCACCGGCGGCAAGGTAGCGCTCGACGCTTGCAAACGCGCTCGGGACCGGCGGCAGCGCGCCGGCGACGCTGCGCAGCACGACCGACCGCTCGATCTGGCCGACGACTGCCTGGATGGCGCTGTTGACGAGGATCGAGGCGAGCAGCCAGCACAGCACGAGGGTGCCGGCAGCGGCGACGACGGCACCGAGTGCGGCGTCGAGGGCGCCGAGGCGGGCTCTGCGAAGCCGGCTCCAGGCCGACGTCCCGAGCCGCCGGCCGAGGTGTCCGCCGACGCCTGCGGGGAGCAGCAAGAGTGCGAGGGCGGTGAAGGTCTTCGCGAGCTGGCCGACGACGTGCGGGTCGACGAGGGTGACGAGCCCTGCTCCGGCAGCGAGACCAGCGCAGAAGCCGACGAGCGAGGCGAGCTGGGCGGCGGCTCCGGTGCGCGACCCGTGGACCGTCGAGAGGAGGACGACGACGACGAGGGCGACGTCGAGCGCGTCCACCTAGCCGGTCTGCATCCCGTCGCCGCCCGCAGGGCTCGTACCCTCGCTTCGCGCGGGCGTGATCGGGTCGATCCCGATGTCGTCGTAGCGCAGGAGAGCGAGGTAGGGCGTCGAACGGGTCGCGACGACCGCGGCTGCTGCCTCGCCTCGGTCGAGGAGCGTGCAGGCGAGCACGACCTTTGCCCCGGACTCGACGACGACGTCGAGAGCCTCGACGAGCGACCGCCCTGTCGTCACGGTGTCCTCGAACAGCACGACGCGGCTCGCTCGGGTGAGCTCGGCGCCCTCGATCCTCCTCCGGCTGCCGTGGGCTTTCTCCGCCTTGCGGACCGAGAACCACGCGGTCGAGGTGAGGAGCGCGACGGCGTGGGCGACGGGGTCGGCTCCCATCGTCATGCCACCGATCGCGTCGAAGCGGGTGCCGGTGGACTCGAGGGCAGCGATCACGGCCTCCGCCGCGAGGCGCAGGTCGTCGCCGCGGGCGACTGCCCGCCGCAGGTCGACGTAGTCGTGGCTCGAGCCACCCGACGAGAGGGTGAAGGGCTCGGCGTGTCGCGTCAGTCCCCGCTCGCGCACGAGGCGGAGCAGCCCGGCCCGCAGGTCCGCCGGGAGCAGCCGGTGCCGGCGCACGGGGTCGGTCTCGTCCACAGGTGACAGGCTGTCCATGACCGCCAGAGTGTAGAGCCGGGGTTGGGCGGCGGCCGGTCTCCTCTGGCGTCTCGGTGCGCGCGCTCGGTCGCGGCCCTGTGCTCGGTCCCAGGCCGTCTCAGGCTTTGTCGTTGTAGCGGTAGCCCACGCCACGGATCGTCACGATGTGCCGCGGCTCGTCCGGGTTCTCCTCGATGCGCGCACGGAGCCTGCCGATCAGCGTCGCGACGATCCGTGGGTCGCCGTCGTAGTCGATTCCCCAGACGTGCGCGAGCAGGATCTCGCGCGTGACGACCCGGCCGGCGTGCGCGAGCAGCTCGTGCAGGAGCTGGAACTCGCGCAGCGGCAGGTCGACGACGTCGCCGCGCACGACGAGCTCGTGGCGTCCCGGGTCGAGGGTCACGTCGCCGACTCGGATCACGTCGTGGTCGGCCGGCGCCTCCAGAGCAGGGGGTGGCGCGGAGTCCGGGCCGCGTCGGCGGCGCAGGAGCGCGCCGATCCGGGCGACGAGCTCACGCATGCGGTAGGGCTTCGGGACGTAGTCGTCGGCGCCGACCTCGATCCCGACGACGACGTCGAGCTCGTCGCTGCGTGCACTGACGAACACGACCGGTGTCGTATGACCCCGAGCCCGCAGCTCCCGGCAGATCTCGATGCCCGAGACGCCCGGCAGCATCACGTCGAGCAGGATGACGTCGGGTCGCACGCGCTCGACGGTCTCGACGGCGTTCTCGCCGTCGCGCAACGCGGTGACAGCGAACCCCTCGCGCTCGAGGCCGACGGTGAGGGCCAGGACGTGGGACTCGTCGTCCTCGACGACGAGGATGCGTGGCCAGGACGACCGGTCTGCTCCGGCAGCGGTGTGCCCGGGAGACGTCACCGTCTGCAGGGCCGTCTAGGCGGGGTCTGCTCGTCCGGGGCGCGCACACCACGATCGTGGTCGGGGCTGGTGACGAAGCTGCGTTCTCGCGGTGAACGGGGAGTGACGGGCCGGCGAATTCTTGGCAGACCGCTCGCCGCAGGGAGGCAAGGATGGGGGGGCTGTCGCGGAGCCTGGCACGCTCGGTCTCCGGCAGGCGCGGGTCGGCGCGCGTGGGACGCGAGGGCGGAGGAGACCGGGGTGCAGGTGATCGGGCCGATCGTGCTCCTCGCCGTCGCGGTCGTCGGCCTGCTCGCGCCACAGCTCCGATCCCTCAGCTGGCTCGCGCCGACTGTCTGCGCGGCGCTGGCTGTTGCGATCGGTGCTGTCCCCGCGGCGTCTGCCGGCGACGCGATCCGCCCTCTGCTCGCGCCCCTCGCCTTCATCGTCCTCGCGGTGCCGATGGCGGTCATGCTCGACCACTACGGCTTGTTCGACGAGCTTGCAGGTCTCGTCGCGGGCGGTCGCCGTTACCTCGGGGTCCTGTGGGCGCTCGCGGCGGCGACGACTGCGTTGTTGAACCTGGACGTCGCGGTCGTCCTCCTCTCGCCTCTCTACGTCCGCATCGCCGACAGGCGGGGAGAGTCGCGTCTCGCCGTCGCGATCCAACCGGCGCTGCTGTCGTCGCTCGCGTCCTCGGGACTACCGGTGTCGAACCTCACGAACCTCATCGCCGTCGCGCGCGATCACCTGTCGACGACGGGATTCCTCGTCCACCTCGGACCGTCGACCGTCGTCGCGACGGTTGTCGGGTGGCTCTGCTACCGCAAAGGGCTGGGACGCATCGAGAGCGTCATGGCCGACTCGGGGCCGTCTCGAGCGAGCTCGCAGGGCGACGAGCCCGTCGCGTCACGTGCCGGTGCGCGGTCCCGAGCGCGGGTCCTCGCAGTCGGCGGAGCCGTCGTCGTGGCCGTCGTCGTGGGGTTCGTCGCAGTGCCGAGCTTCGGTGGCCAGCCCTACGAGGTGGCGGCGGCTGCAGACGTCGTGCTGCTCGTGCTGACGCGCTCCGCGCCGCTGCGCGTCGTGCCGTGGCAGAGCGTCGGAACGGTCCTCGGGCTCGGGGTGCTCGCCAGCGCGGCGGCGGAGCACCTCGCGGTGGCCCGGGTGCTCGGCGGGTCCTCGCTCGCCGGCATCGCCGGCGCGACGGCCGTCTCGGCCGCCGGTGCGAACGTCGTGAACAACCTGCCCGCGCTCCTCGTCGCTCTCCCGGCGGTCGGTCACCGGGCGTCGTGGACCCTCTGGGCCGTCCTGCTCGGGACGAACGTCGGCCCGCTCGCGGTCCCGAGCGGTTCGCTCGCCGTGCTGCTCTGGCTCGAGACGGTCCGACGTCTCGGCGTTCCGGTCCGCGATCGCGACTACCTGCGTATCGGCTGGTGGATCGGCGTTCCCGCGCTGCTCGCGTCGCTCGCCATGCTGCTCGTCCTGCGCGTCGCGCTCGGCGCGAGCCAGTAGCCTGTTCCCATGTCGGCGCTGCCCGAGCACGTGCACCGGGACGTCCGGGGCGGTGGGCTGCGCGCGTCGATCTTCGGCGTGAGCGACGGGCTCGTCTCGAGCGTGTCGCTCGTCCTCGGGACCGCTGCAGCGCATCCCGGGGCGGGCGTCGTCCGTATAGCTGGCCTGGCCGGCCTTCTTGGCGGCTCGTTCTCGATGGCGGCGGGTGAGTACGTCTCGATGCGGGCGCAACGAGAAGCCTTCGAGCGCGAGCTCGCGGTCGAGGCGGAGGAGATCCGGCGCCGGCCCGAGGGTGAGCGACGCGAGCTGCAGCACCTCTACGAGAGCCGGGGGATCACGCGAGAGATTGCCGAGCAGCTCTCCGGGGAGCTGATGGCGGATCCCGAGGTCGCTCTGGCGACGCACGCGCGCGAGGAGCTCGGTCTCGACCCCGACGCGCTCGGCTCGCCCTGGATTGCCGCAGGCTCGTCCTTCGTCACCTTCGCCGTCGGCGCGGTCCTGCCCCTCGCACCGTTCCTCGGCGGTTCGTCGGGTGCGACGGAGCAGGTGATCGCGGTGGTTCTCGCCGCACTTGCAGCGCTCGTGGTCGGCGCGCTGCTGTCGATCGTGACCGTGCGCTCCTGGGCCTTCTCGGCCCTCCGTTCGCTGCTCATCTGCGCGGTCGCCGGAGCGGCCACCTACGGGCTCGGCTCCGCCGTCGGCGTCGCCGTCCACTGATCGCCGTGGCCACGCAGCGAGGCGTCCCCACGCAGCCAGTCGTCCACTCATTCGTGCCGTCGGCTTCGCCCGAGGCAGCGCCCGAGTGGGGAGCTGCTCGTGTCCACCTCGTGCGCCACGGCGACGCGGTCCAGCGACGGGCTTGGGACGGCCCAGAGCTCTTGCGACCGCTCACCGGGGCCGGTGAGCGCCAGGCTCGAGCCCTCGCGGCGCGCCTGTGCCCCGCGCCAGGCGACGCGGCGCGGCCGGCGGGCGTCCTGTCGAGCCCGGCGTCGCGCTGTCTCGAGACCGTGCGGCCGACGGCGGTCAGCGCCGGGCTCGTGGTCGAGGAGGTCGAGGACCTCCGCGAAGGGAGCGACCCGATGGCCGCGCTCGCGTTGCTGGTCGAGCGCGCCGGCGCGCTCGGGGCGGGGAAGGCGATCGTCGCGTGCAGCCATGGCGACGTCGTCTACGGCGTCCTCGACGCGCTGGCTGCATCGGGCACGGTCCTCGATGGTCTGCGTGCCGTGCCGAAAGCCTCGACCTGGGAGCTCGACGTCGTGGGCGACGTGGTGCGCACGGCGCGCTTCGTCGCCCCGCCGTCCTAGCCGGCGCCCGCCGGCGCGAGGCGCTAGCTTGCCGGCGTGACCGATGACGAGGTGACCGGCTCCGACCGTCTCCGGGGAGGTGCCGGGGACGGTGCTGCGCTACCCGGACCCCTCGCCCTGGTCGGCGGCGGCGAGTGGCAGGACGGCGTCGAGGTCGATGCGACCTTGCTCGCCGGCGCCGGCGGCGAGGTGGTCGTGCTGCCGACCGCTGCGGCCTACGAGCAGCCTGCGCGCGCCGTCGCGACCGCGCAGCGCTGGTTCGCCGCCCTCGGTGCAAGCGTCCGGCCGTGCATGGTCCTCACGCGAGCGGACGCAGGAGACCCCGACCTCGCGGCGACGGTCCGTGCGGCCCGGTTCGTCTACCTCTCCGGCGGGTCGCCGCTCCACCTGCGGTCCGTGCTGAAGGACTCGGCGGTGCTCCACGCGCTGCGCCACGCATGGCACCACGGTGCGGTCGTCGCCGGTTCGTCCGCCGGCGCGATGGCGCTCACCGATCCGATGGTCGATCCTCGTGGTGGTGCGCTGACCGTGGGTCTCGGTCTCGTCCGCGACGTCGCCGTGGTGCCGCACTACACCGGTGAGGTCGACGCGCAGCTGCGACGGACGCTTGCCTTGGCTCCGGCGAGCTGTGCGGTCGTCGCCGTGCCGGCCCAGTGCGCGATCGTCCGCGAGCCGGACGGCATCTGGCGAAGCGACGGCCCCCACGCGGTGTCGGTCTTCGTCGGCGGGGACCTCGTCGGCCTCGAGGCGCTCGCAGGCAGGCCGATCGAGTGACGCATGCTCCGGGGCGCAGCGCCCCGGCCGGTCGTGCAGCGCGCCGTCGGACGCTGCTGCTCGCAGCCGCGCCCGGCAGTCCGTGCCGGACAGCTCGCTAGTCGGCTTCCGTGATCTCGATGCCCTCGATCGCCACCCGCTCCGATGGCTTGCCCGACCGGCTCCCGGCCTTCTCGAGCTCCGCGATGACGTCGAGCCCGCTCACGGCCTTGCCGAACAGCGAGTAGGCCGGCGGCAGCTGGGTGCCTTGCGGCCCGCTGATGATGAAGAACTGGCTGCCGTTGGTGTCGGGTCCGGCGTTGGCCATCGCGAGGGAGCCGAGCTCGTAGCGCCCCGGAGCGGGGAGCTCGTCTTCGAATCGGTATCCCGGGCCACCCGAGCCGGAGCCCGTCGGGTCGCCACCTTGGACGACGAAGCCGGGGATGATCCGGTGGAAGGCGACGTCGTCGAAGTAGTGGTAGCGGGCGAGGACCACGAAGTTGTTGACCGTCCGCGGTGCGCCGATCGCGTCGAGAGCGAAGGTGACCTCGCCCTTCGTCGTGCGCATCTGCGCGGTGTAGCGCTTCGACAAGTCGATGCACATCGGCGGCGGGCCGTCGAAGCGTCGCTTCTGGGGGGCCGAGCCGTCGGCTGGGGGGCACTCGGTCGACATCGTTGGGCTCCGTTTCCGTGCCGGGCTCCGGTGCTCGCGGCCGCCGCCCGGGCGGATCGCGAGGCGGAGCTCAGGCGCTCAGCTGGGTGATCGTCACCTTGACGATGTGGTAGAGGACCTTCGGCGTCCCCGACGAGCTGCCGGCGGCACCGATCCGGTCGACGACGGACATGCCGCGCACGACCTGGCCGAAGAGCGTGTAGTTGGGCTCCTGGTCGAGGGTCTTCTGGCCTCCCGGCAACACGACGAAGAACTGGCTTCCGTCGGTCGACGGGCCGCTCGAGTTCGCCATGGCGACCCCGCCCACCGGGTAGCAGTCCGCCTTGGCCTTGCAGCTCGCCGGCGGCGTGTTGCCGGTGAAGTTGTAGCCGGGTCCACCTGCGCCGGTGCCGGTCGGGTCGCCACCTTGGACGACGAAGCCGGGGATCACGCGGTGGAAGACCGTCAGGTCGAAGTAGTGGTAGCGGGCGAGGAAGACGAAGTTGTTCACCGCGGCGAGCGAGGCCCGTGCATCCATGCGGACGACGAAGGTCCCGGCATTCGTCGCGATCGTCGCCTCGTAGACCCCTGTCGGCGAGATGCAGGTGGGCGGCGACTTCGTGAAGACGATGACGCGCTTTCGCGCACCCGCCGGTGTAGCCGGGGGGCAGACCGGCGCGACGGCGGTGTGCGACACAGCGGCCGTCGTCGGCGTCCCCGGCACCGTCGAGGACGTCGTCGTGGTCGTAGACGAGGACGCGACGGCCGTCGTCGCGGTAGCCGTGTGGCGGGGGTGGACCCCCTTCTTCTTCGTGCTTCCTCCGCTGCTCAAGAGCACGACGAGCCCGACGACGATCGCGACGACGACCACCGCTCCAGCCGCTTTGCGCACCGAGCTGCTCCGCTTGCGCTTTCGCTCCTGCTCGGCGAGCTTCAGCTCCCTCATCGCGCGCTGGCGCGCTCGCTTGTCGCTCGGCACGGTCGGACAAGCTAGTCGCGTCGCAGCGCTAGGTTTGCGGCGTGCCACTCGTCGTCCAGAAATACGGCGGTACGTCGGTCGCCGACTCCGACCGGATCCGGGCTGTCGCCGACCACATCGCACGGTCTCGCCGCTCGGGCGACGATCTCGTCGTGGTCGTGAGCGCGATGGGCAAGACGACCGACGACCTGATCCGGCTGGCCAGGGACGTAAGCGGCGTCCAACCTGGGCGCGAGCTCGACATGCTGCTCACGGCCGGCGAGCGGATCTCCATGGCGCTCGTGTGCATGGCGCTGGCCGAGCTCGGCGTCGCCGCAGCGTCGTTCACGGGGAGCCAGGCCGGCATCATCACCGACGGTGCGCACACGAACGCGAAGATCCTCGAGGTCCGGGGCGACCGTCTCCGGGACGCGATCGCGCGTGGGGTCGTGCCCGTTGTCGCCGGGTTCCAGGGCGTCTCGGAGGCGCACGACGTGACGACGCTTGGTCGCGGGGGGTCGGACACGACAGCCGTGGCTCTTGCCGCAGCCTTGCAGGCCGATACCTGCGAGATCTACACCGACGTCACCGGAGTGTTCTCCGCGGATCCCCGCATCGTCTCGACGGCCCGACGGCTGCGACAGGTGTCGTTCGAGGAGATGCTCGAGATCGCGGCCACCGGTGGACGGGTGCTCGCCCTGCGCTCCGTCGAGTTCGCGCGCAACCACCATGTCCCGCTGCACGTCCGCTCGAGCTTCACCTGGGAGCCGGGCACCTGGGTCACCGAGGAGGTCTCCGCCATGGAGCAAGCGATCGTGTCGGCTGTGACGAGCGACAGCTCGGAGGCCAAGTGCACGATCACCGGGGTGCCGGACCGTCCCGGCGTCGCGGCGGCGCTGTTCCGAGCGCTTGCCGAGGCGCAGGTGAACGTCGACATGATCGTCCAGAACACCTCTCTCGACGGGACCACCGACATCTCCTTCACGGTTCCGCGCACCGAGCTGGCCGTCTCGACTGTCATCGCGGAGTCGCTCGCGCCGAAGATCGACTCGACAGCTGTCTTCGTCGACGAGGACGTTGCCCAGGTCTCGCTCGTCGGTGCCGGGATGAAGACCAACCCGGGCGTGACGGCCAAGATGTTCGAGGTGCTCGCGAGCGAGCAGATCAACATCCAGATGATCTCGACCTCTCCGATCCGGATCTCCTGCATGGTCGAAGCAGGGGCGGCGGACCGAGCCGTGCGCGCGCTGCACACCGCCTTCGACCTCGACGGCTGAGCCTGGCCTGCCGGGCAGATATCCTTCTGTCCGTGCGAGTCGGGATCTTCGGTGCGACAGGGCAGGTCGGCGGGGTCATGCGGAGCGTCCTCGCCGAGAGAGGCTTCCCGGTCGAGCGGATGCGCTACTTCGCGTCGAGCCGCTCAGCCGGGTCGACGCTCGACTGGGCGGGCGAGGAGGTCCTCGTCGAGGACGCAGCCACGGCGGACCTCTCGGGCATGGACATCGCCTTGTTCTCCTGCGGCAAGGCCGCGTCACGCGAGCTCGCGCCGCGCGTTGCCCGAGCCGGGGCGGTCGTCGTGGACAACTCGTCTGCGTGGCGGATGGACCCCGACGTGCCGCTCGTCGTGCCGGAGGTCAACGCGGCGGCTGTGGCGGACCGCCCGAAGGGGATCGTGGCCAATCCCAACTGCACGACCATGGTCGCGATGCCGGTGCTCAAGCCGCTACACGACGCAGCCGGTCTGCGCCGCGTCGTCGTGTCGACCTACCAGGCGGTCTCGGGCGCAGGACTGGCCGGAGTCGCCGAGCTCGCGGAGCAGGTCACGAAGCTCGGGGACGACGCACGCGCGCTCACGTTCGGATCCGGCTCGGTGTCGATCCCGCCTCACCAGGTCTTTGCCGCCCCGATCGCCTTCGACGTCGTGCCCTTCGCAGGGGGTCTCGTGGCCGACGGATCGGGAGAGACCGACGAGGAGCAGAAGTGGCGGAACGAGAGCCGCAAGATCCTCGGCCTGCCCGACCTCGCCGTCGACTGCACGTGCGTGCGGGTCCCGGTGTTCACAGGCCACTCACTCTCGCTGCACGTCCAGTTCGACGCAGATCTCGACCCGGAGGAGGCTCGCCGGTTGCTCGCCGGCTCGCCGGGTGTCGAGCTCGCCGACATCCCGACGCCTCTCGACGCGGCCGGTCGCGACCCGTCGCTCGTCGGCCGCATCCGGCGCGACGAGACGGTCGAGCACGGTCTCGCGCTGTTCGTGGTGGGAGACAACCTGCGCAAGGGGGCCGCGCTCAACGCGGTGCAGATCGCAGAGGTCCTGCTCGCCGACGGCTGACCGACCGTGCTCCGGGGCTGCCGCTCGACGAGGCCCGGACGCCGCTACGCTCGGAGCATGCAGGACCAGACGACGGATCCAACGGCAGGTGGCGACATGGCGGAGTCAGAGTCGGGCGCGGTGGGGCACGACGACGCAGCAGGTGTCGGCAGCGAGAGCATCGCAGCCGTGACCGAGCGGCAGGTCGACGATCTCGAGCAGGTGATCCAGACGTTCCTCGCAGGGGCAGGTACCGGCGTGATATCCGTGAGCCGGGTCGTGAACCCGTTGCTCCACGTGTGGAGCGTCGCACGTGACGTGGACGCCGCTGCACCGGTCGAGAGTCTCCTGACGGTGCTCGTCGGGCGGTCGTTGACGACCTCCGACGAGCTCAACGAGACGATGCAGGAGGTCCGCGCCGCCCTTGCGAGCTCGAGGCCGCTCGCCCGAGTCTGAGCTCTTCGACCCTCAGCGGCCCGCGCTGCTGAGGAGCCTCTCGAGCTGCTCTGCTTGGAAGGCTAGCTCGGCCCGGTCGGCATCCTCGCCGCCGCGATCGCGCGCCGCGTCGCGTGCTCTCGAGGCTGTGTCGCGCGCGGCGATCCAGGCAGGCTCGTCGCTACGGCGGTGCTCTGCGCCGACGGTGATCGTCCCCCACGGCGTGACGATCGGAGCCGAGGGCGTTGACGGCGTGTCCCCGGTGCTCGCCGCCAGCTCGTAGGTTGCCTCGCTGGCGGCGACGTGGCGGGGGAGGGCGACGTGCCGGAGCGCTTCGACCGCACCGAGCACGGCGTCGCGGACTGTCGCAGCGGTGGCCCATGCAGGGTCGTCGAGGGCGTCGAGGTCGGCGACTCGATCCTCGGCGAGCGTGCCGAAGGCGAGGTCGCCGATCTTCTCGCCTTGGCGGCGGAGACGGTGCAGCGCCCAGAGCCGGGCGAGGGTGCCGAGCCGCGTCTCTGCTGCGTCGCTCGAGCGTTCGAGCACGGAACGCGCGTCGACGATGACGTCGCCGAGCGTCGCGCCTCCGGGCAGGACCGCACCCGCAGCGTCGCCGAGCACGTGCTCGGCGCAGTCGAGCGCAAACTGTGCCGCCCTCTCGACGCTCCAGCTCGTCTCGGCGAGCAGCCGGGCGGCCAGGACGCGGGCCACGCCGTCCGCGTCGACGTCGGTCGCTCCCGCCGTCGGCTCGGCGAGGTAGATACGGTCACCCAGCTCGTCGAGCAGGGCTGTTGCGCTGCAGAGCACGAGGGTTGACCCCTCTGGGGCGGTGGTCACCTCCGCCGCGCCGTCGGCTGTCGGCAGGTGCCAGCGGACCGCGGCACCTCCGGCGTGCTGCACGCCGGTCGAGTCGGTCGCGACGTAGAGATTGGCGGTCATCAAGGGGCTCCCTCGGGGCTCGTCGCCCCACGACATCGTGCCGGGAGCCGCACTTCGGCTGCCCTTCGAGCCGGGAAGGTGGGACTCGAGCCCGTGTCCGCAGCGTCCCGGACGCCGCGGACGCGCCGGAGGGCGACCCGGACGGCACTCCTTGCCAGGGTGTCTCCCGTCGCACCCAGTCAGTCGATCGACTGAGCGCCTGCCCATCCGCTGCGAGGCTAGTCCAAAGACGCCGCGTTCGACGTCCTCGCGCCACCCCCGGTGCCGTGCGCTTCTGCATGCCTCCGATTGCCCGCGGCGACGGGCACCGCGGCGGCCGAGAAGGCGGGATTCGAACCCGCGACATCAGCGTCCCGAACCTTGCGCGCGCCACTTTGGCGACCGGCCACGAAGAACGAACGGCTCCTCGCCGCTTCGTGTGGGTGACGCCCCTCCGGATCGAGCCCCCGAGGCTGTGGAAGCTCGGGCTCGCAAGGCTCGCGGCCGATACCGGGATCGAGATCACGGTCTGTCACTTCCTACCTGGCACCTCGAAGTGGAACAGATCGAGCATCGCCTCTTCTCGGCGATACCGGGATCAAGGTGAGTGACAAAGACCGCGGGGCCGTCCGCCTCGCCCGTCACGAGCTCCACGGCGGGTGGAACGACACCATCTGGCCGATGGCTCGAACGTGAACTACAGATTGGCGGCTGTAATTCCCTTTCGGGCCCTTACACCTTGAGGACGTGGAGTGCTCGGTGCGCTCTCGCCATCTGGTCGTAGTCGTCGTCCTGGGTCACCACCGGCAAGCCGAGGTCGATCGCAGTAGCGGCGATCAGCGCGTCGATGAGCTTGACCGTCCGCTGGATACCGGCGATACGGCAATCGACCACGAGCCGAGCCCACGCCCCCATGATCGATTCGCTGATCGGGACAGGCTCCGCTGTCTTGGCGAGCGACAGGGTGTCACCCCGGCGAGCCCGTGAGGCGGCATCGACGGCGCTCAGCACTCCTAGTTCGAGCTCGCCAATGGTCACCACGGAGACCGCCACCCGGGCCGGTAGCTCGCCGAGTGGTCGCTCGACCTCCTGGGCGATGAACACCGAGGTATCGAGGAGGCCGGCCGGCTCGCTCAAAGTTCGTCCAGGGTCTGTCCGGCGAGGCTGTCGAGATCGTCACGAAGCGCCGGGTCGGCTGCCCGTTCAGCGAGTTCCCGCCGCAGATGATCACCGGGCAGCCAGCGAGCCCGCTGGCCGTGAGGCACGATGTCGGCGACCGCCTCGCCGTGCACGGTGAGGACCACCCGCTCGCCGGCCCGCACGGCATCGATGACCTGACTCGTCTGATTGCGGAGCTCGCGGACGCCGACCATCATGTGCGATAGCGTAGCACATTGGTTCCGTTCTCCCATGTCAGGGTCGTGCCAGGACAGCCTGCGTCGTGGGGCGAGTGACGTGCCAGCGGGTGTACTCGCGTTTGACGACGCGTGGGTTGGCTCGGGGCCGGCGTTTGGGCAGGAGCCTCGCGACGAGCTCGGCGATGGCGTGGCGCCAGAGCCGACCGGTGACGTTGGTCGCCTCAGGGGGAGAAGGCGCCCCCTTGGGCGATCGAACGACGAGAGATGCGCAGCGCAGCGACGAAGGAAACCCGGTCGGGATCACGACCGGCTTCGATCGCGGCGTCGAACATCAACGAGCGGATGGCGTCGTGAGTGCACAGGTGACCCCAGATCTCCTGGATCACGAGATCGGGGGACTTGGAGCACAGCACGGCTCTGGGTCCGCGCTGATCGGTCGTCAGCTCATCGAACGCCGTCTCGATCTCCCAGCGCTGGGCGTAGGCGCCGGCCAGCTCGATCGCCGGCGCGTCGGCCGGATCGAGGATGGTGGTGACCAGGCGGTAGGGGCCGGTCACCTCGCGCCCACCTTCGATGGTGTACTCGATCACCCTGACCGTCACCGGATGTCGGCGGTTGCGATCGGTGGAACTCGCCGACCCTCGGGCCGCAACGGCAGAAAGACACAGGCGGGGGTGCCGATCGAGCATTCGGCACCCAACCCGCACCGAGGGGACGAGTGCGAGCGGCTCAGCGAACGCCCATGAGGGGATCAGCTGTTGAGATAGCGCACCACGGCCATGACCCGGCGCTGGTGGCGCTCGTCGTCTGGCGGGAGGTCGAGCTTCATGAAGATGTTCGACACGTGCTTTTCGACGGCACCAGAAGAGACGAAGAGCCGATCGGCGATGGAGCCATTCGACTGGCCTTCGGCCATGAGAGCGAGCACCTCGGTCTCCCGGGGGCTGAGCCGGGCGAGGGGGTCGGTCCGATGGGTGCGAGCAAGGAGCTGGCGGACGACCTCGGCATCGATGGCCGAACCTCCGGCTGCCACGCGCTCGACCGCGTCCAAGAACTCCGCCATGTCGGCGACTCTGTCCTTCAAGAGATAGCCCACGCCGCTCGTCTCCGCCGCAAGCAGCTCAGCGGCGTAGCGCTCTTCGACGAACTGAGAGAGGACGAGGATGGCGACCTGCGGCCAGCGCTTGCGGATCTCGATCGCCGCCCGAAGGCCCTCGTCGCGGTGTCCGGGCGGCATCCGAACGTCGATGATCGCGAGGTCGGGCTCGTGGGCTTCGACGGCGGCGAGGAGCGCCTCGGCGTCGCCGACCCCCGCGACGACCTCGATGCCACCCTCGGCGAGGAGCCGGGTGATCCCCTCACGCAGCAGAACGCTGTCGTCGGCGATCACGGCTCGCACGGGATCACCGCCTCGATCCGGGTCGGACCACCCACCGGGCTCGACAGGCTGAAGGTCCCGTCGAGGGAGGCGATCCGGGCAGCCAGGCCAGCGAGCCCACCACCGGGGTCGAGATGGGCCCCGCCGTGCCCGTCGTCGACGACTGCGACGTGGAGCGCGCCGGAACGCTCGGCGATGGTGACCGATGCCCGGTGCGCGTCGGAATGCCTCGTCACGTTGGTGATCGCCTCGGCGACGACGAAGTACGCCGCCGCTTCCCTGATGGCCTCGGGGCGACGGGGCAACTCGACCGCGACCGACACGGGGACGGGACAGCTCGCGACCAGGGCCGACAGGGCCGCGTCGATCCCCCGCTCGTCGAGGACGGAGGGATGGATACCCCGGACCAGCTTGCGCAGGTCCGTCGCGGCCCGCTTTGCCCCCTCGTGGGCCCGCTCGACCATCACCCGGGCAGCGCCGGGGTCCGTCTCGATGCGCGCCTTGGCCAGGCCGAGGTCGAGGGCCAAGGAGACGAGTTGGGGCTGGAGGCCGTCGTGGAGGTCGCGCTCGATGCGCCGGCGCTCGGCCTCGGCTGAGGTGACGGCGAGGGCCCGAGCCTCGCTCAGACGGGAGACCTCCGCCGCGAGCTGGCCATTGCGACTCGGCCCGAGCAGGAGCGCCGCAAGGGCCGCGTCGAGCTTCATGGCCCCTTGGGCAAGGCCGGGCCAGACGAGGACGCCGACGACACCAGCCACGACCAGGCCTGCCACGCCCGCTGCACCGAGGCTCGTCGGCCCGACGTCCCAGCCGACGATCTGGACCGGCCCGGCCGGCTGAGAAGCGACGACGAAGCAGGCGATCGTTGCCCACCACCAGCCCACCGCGACGAAAGCCGCCGCTCCGGCTGCAGGGAGGCGCACGAGCTGGTAGGCGGAGAGGGGCCACAGCCACGTCGCCCGGCCCCACGCGACCTGGCGCTCCCGGAGCGACGCTCCTGCTCCAGGCTCGGGTACGGACGGCGCTGCGATCCGTACGCCGCCGAGACGCTCGATGCGCCGACGGTCGAAGCGGGACAGGTGGACTGACAGGAAGTAGGCCCCTCCTCGTACCAGCATCCCCACGCCGACAACCCAAGTCGTGGCGAGCGTGACGAGCAGCGCCGCGATCGTCGCGAGGGCAAAGCCGGTGCCGACGAGGAGGTTGACAACCAGGTTGGCGCTGGCCGTCCAAGTCCTCTTCGACGTAAAGGAACGCAACAACCAGCGCAAGGCCGTGTCGGCTGGTCGTGGGGCCTCCCTCCAGCTCGACGCCAACGAGATGGCTCGAGGTGCCAGCTCCTTGGGCTGGGGATCGTCTCCCACAGCGCCACGTTACTCAGCGATACCCATCCCGACCCTGGGGCACGCCCGAGTCCACGAGGTAGGGCCCGCCCCACCACCGCTTCGCCGGTCGATCCCATAGAACCGGCGCCTCTCGTCCTCGATGCTTGGTTCATGAACAGCGTGACAGAACGACGACAAGACAAGGCAAGCTTGGAAGGCCAGGGGGTCGAGGGAGAGGAGAGGGACGCCCCTCCCGCGATCGTGCTCCGGTCGGTGACCAAGCGCTACGGCCGCGCCCGCCATGGGGTGCTGGCCCTCCAAGACGTCACCGCCGAGATCCCCGGGGGATCGTTCAGTGCGGTGATGGGCCTGTCGGGATCGGGCAAGTCGACCTTCCTCCAGATGGCAGCCGGCCTCGACCGGCCGACGTCGGGGACGGTCCATCTCGGAGGCATCGACCTCACCACCCTCAGCCGGCGCAAGCTCTCGGTCCTGCGCCGCCAGCATGTCGGGTTCGTCTTCCAGTCCCTGAACCTCATCCCGAGCCTTTCTGTCGCAGAGAACATCGCCCTGCCGCTACGCCTCGATCGAAAGCCGGTCGACAAGCACGAGATCGCTGCCCTCGCCGAGCTGGTCGGGATCGCCGACCAGCTCCGCCGACTCCCTGCCACCCTCTCGGGTGGCCAGGCCCAGCGCGTGGCGATCGTTCGCGCCCTCGCGACCCACCCCGAGGTGGTCTTCGCCGACGAGCCGACCGCCGCGCTCGACCCCGCCACCTCCGAGGCGATCGTCGATCTGTTGCGCCAGGCGGTCGACGAGCTTCGCCAGACCGTCGTCGTGGTCACCCACGAGCCCGCCGTCGCCGCCTGTGCCGACCAGGTCCTGCTCCTCGACCGTGGACGGCTCGCCGGCATCGTCGAGGCGCCGAGCGCGGCGGAGCTGACCGACCGGATGCACCGTCTCGGGGGCGCCAGGGTGCAGAACGGGACCCTCCGATGAGGCAGCTCCTCGCCACGCTTCGCCACCGCCCGGCGCCACTCGTCGGGATCTTCGTCGCCCTCGTCGCCGCGGCGTCGATCGTGACCTGGGCGTTCTCGATCGGCAACGCGGCCAGCACCTCGACGTTGCCGACACCGCGCCTCGCCGGTGCCACGGTCGTCGTCACAGGCAACCCGACCATCACTCTCACCACCGGGACCGGATATACCGCTTCGACGAGCCAGTTCCCCCTGACAAGCTACCGGCGGGTCTCTGCTGACCTCGTGACCACCCTCGGCGCGCTCCCCGGCGTGCGCACCGCCGTCCCCGAGCAGTCGGTGCCCCTCGCCCTCCTGCTCCGAAGCGGCCGGGTCGTCACCGGCACGAGCGCAGAGCCGACGACCGGCTATGGCTGGCCGAGCGCAGCGCTCACGCCCTTCACCCTTGGCTCTGGCCACGCGCCGCAGGGCCTGCACCAGCTGGTGGTCGGTGCCGGGCTCGCCCGCTCGACCGGACTCGGGCTCGGCGGGCAGGTACGCCTCGTCGGCCGGCCCTCCTCGCCATTCACCGTGGTCGGCATCGCGGCCGCGCCGACGGGCGACCCGGCCGGGGACTGGACGGTGTTCCTCTCCGAGCACGAGGCCACTCTCCTCTATGGACATGCCGGCCAGGCCGACCTCGTCGGCGTGGTCGCGAAAGCGGGCATGTCGCCCACCGCCCTCGCAACACGGGTACGGGCTGCCATCGCCGGCCGCCACCTCACGGTCCTCACCGGGAGCGGTCGGGGGGCGGTAGAGAACCTCACCGCCGAGAGCGACCTGTCGAGCCTCTCCTCGTTCGGGGGGACGGGCGTGATCTTCGTCTTCGTCTCGCTCTTCGTCGTCGCGAGCACCGTCGCCCTCTCGATCGCCGAGCGGGAACGGACGACGGCCCTCTTACGAGCGGTCGGCGCCACCCCCGGACAGATCCGGCGGATGGTGATGACCGAGCTCGGCGCCCTTGGCCTCGTCGGCGGGCTCGCGGGCTACCTGCCCGGCACCTGGCTCGCCTCGCTCTCGGTGCACTACCTCGCCGTCCACGGGCTCGTCCCCTCCCCGACGCGGCCCTGGACGAGCCCCATCGAGCTCGTTCCCTCGGTGCTGATCGGCATAGGGATCGCCGAGCTCGCCGGGCTGTTCGCCGCCCGCCGAGCGAGCCGCACCCACCCCGCCGCGGCCCTCACCGAGGCGAGCGTCGAGCGTCGGTTCCCGAGGCCGCTCCGCCTCGTCCTCGGCCTGTGCGCCTTGGGCGGCGGGGTCGCGCTCGGCGCCATCACCCTCGGCCAAGCGGATGCCTCCGCGCAGCTCGAGCAAGCCCAGACGGTCCTTTTGACCTTCATGGCCGGGGTCGCTCTCCTCGGCCCATACCTCGTCACCGTCGCGGAGATCGTCCTGCGCCTGCCGCTGCGCCTCCTCGGCCGGACCCCGGGCCGGCTCGCTTCGGCCCAAGTCCGCGCCCGCCCGCGCCGCTTTGCCGCTGCGGCGGTGGCGATCGCCCTTCCGGTCTGCTTCGCCGGTGCCATCATCACCATGGACGCCACCCAGGCCCACGGATCTGTGACCGAGTCCCGCCAGCGCCTGGCGGCCGCGGCGGTGGTCACCGCCCCCGGCCCGGGCCTCGCCCCCTCGGCGCTCGGTGCGATCCGACACGAGCAGGGCGTCGGCGCTGCGGTCGGCCTCGTGCCGACGATCGTCTACCTCTCTTACCAGGGAGGCCTCGACGCGTCGGCCGAGGGGGCCACGTCCGGGCCGATCGACTCGCTCCTGCACCTGGAGGTGACCTCGGGGAGCCTCACCCACTTCGGTCGGGGCGACATCGCCCTGAGCGGCCTCGTCGCCGGCAAGGGCGGCATGGACGTCCACGTGGGCGAGACCATCACGACCCACCTCGCCGACGGGACCGTCTACCGGGCGGAGGTCACGGCGATCTTCTCGCGCTCGCTCGGCTTCGCCGACGTCCTTGTGCCCACAGATGCAGCGGGCGGCGGCCACCTCGGCAGTGGCTCCCTCGGCGAGATCCTCGCCGGCGCCTCGCCCGGTGCCAGTGCTGCCGCCTTGTCGAAGGAGATCGGCGCCCTCTCGGCCAGCTACCCGGGCCTGCAAGTCGCCAGCCGCAGCGTCGCCAACGCCCAGGACGAGCTCGTTGACACCCAGACCTCGTACGCCAACAACCTCCTGGTCGCCCTCGTCGGACTGCTCGCCGCCATCGCCCTCGTGAACACCGTCGTCATGACCGCACACGAGGGTCGCGACGAGCTGGTGCTGCTGCTTCGGGTAGGTGCGACGGTCCGCCAGCTGGTCGCCAAGGCAGCGTGGGAAGCCATCTCAGTCTCGCTCGTGGGTGCCGTCTTGGGCGTCCTCGCCGCGACCGAGGCGGTCACCGGGATCGCCAAGGCTCTCACCGGGTCGTGGGCGCCGTCGATCCCGACCGGCTCGCTGGCCGAGATCATCGGGCTCGTCGTGGCACTCACGAGCCTCGCCACCATCCTCCCCACCTTCCGTGCGCTGCGAGCGGGCGAGAACAGGTGATGGTATATAACTACACCCTTGCAGTTACAAACCACTCTCAACCACAAGGATCGAGGGTCACGGTGCCCTACTGGTGGATGCCTATGAGCGGCTCACCTGGTGAGTGCCGCCCCACAGGCAACGCGAACAGTCGCTAACTACAACACCGTTCAAATAGCGACTCGAACGGCTCGATCAGCGGCCCCGTCAGGCTGAGGCCGATCACGGTGCCGTGTTCGTTTGACGTGCCAGCGGGTGTACTCGCGTTTGACGACGCGTGGGTTGGCTCGGGGCCGGCGTTTGGGCAGGAGCCTCGCGACGAGCTCGGCGATGGCGTGGCGCCAGAGCCGACCGGTGACGTTGGTCGCCTCAGGGGGAGAAGGCGCCCCCTTGGGCGATCGAACGACGAGAGATGCGCAGCGCAGCGACGAAGGAAACCCGGTCGGGATCACGACCGGCTTCGATCGCGGCGTCGAACATCAACGAGCGGATGGCGTCGTGAGTGCACAGGTGACCCCAGATCTCCTGGATCACGAGATCGGGGGACTTGGAGCACAGCACGGCTCTGGGTCCGCGCTGATCGGTCGTCAGCTCATCGAACGCCGTCTCGATCTCCCAGCGCTGGCGAGCCAGCAGCCGGGCGTGTCCTTCTCCGCCAGAGGCACGGCAACCTGGTCGAACAGCTTTGTCATCGGCTTCCGACCAAGACGGCCACGGGCATGGGAGATCGCCGCCTTGTTCGCCAATCTCGCCGAATCGTCGGTTCGCTGTGCCCACGAGAGCCCGTCGGAGATGAGCGCCAGCACGTCTTCGTAGGAGCCGTCGAAGTGCAGCGCCATTCCCATGGCGAAGTAGGCCATCGACCTCGACGGCAAGGACCGGCGGCGTTGCTTGGTGCGGCCGCACTCGGCGATCACCGAATCGCTCCGTGGCTTCACCCACCCTGCTCTCGGCATGGGAGAAGAACACCACATATGTAGTGCTAATTCAACGGTATTGGCCTTAACTGTGAGAACGCGGTCCGAAAGGGGCGGCAAAGTATCCCTCACCTGGGATGATGGAAGCGACCAAGCGGCCACGAACCCAGAGAAAGGGACATCTGACAGGTGTGAAGGATGCGCCGTTCTCCTCACCACGTCACCCTTGGCGAAGCGGACCCGAACCTCACGCCGCGAGCCGGGCTCCGTCTCGTCGCCGAGCTCGATCGGGTTCTCGGGATCGTGGCGACGCTTGACCGTGAGATCGGCAAGACGCGGCCAAGCTCGCGGAGGTCGGCTTCATCAGCCCCGGCTCAGGCTGAGCTCTCCCGGTCCTGGATCGCCAACCAGAAGCACCTCGAGGCGATCGTCACCGAGATGGAGGAGCTCTCCGCGCGCGCCGGCGAGATCCTGCTCCGTCAGGCCAAAGGCGTCTGGTCCGCCGCCGGGTCGCCGAACTGGGGAGATGGGGGCCAAAGCCAGGCCGAGAAGTGCGGAACGTCATCCCTGAAGGACCGCTTCTTGTCAAGAGCGTCGCCCGCAGGGCGACACGATATTTTCCCTGCCCAGCGCATCGCCCGACGGGCCGACATAACAGTCCGGGCGCGATGAGATAGCCCTCTTGGGTTGCCGTCGAGGGTCGTCAAGGCCGGAGCACAGCGGAGTGTCTTGACGACCCGCTCAGCTGTGGCTAGAGATCATGGAGATCGGTCCCGCCGCAGGCGGGACCTTGGATGCGCTCGTGTCTCTCTCGAGAGAGGGCGAGCCCTTCGCTCCTCCAGGTTGTCTTCCTGGTGGGGGCATGGCGAGGCCTTGCTCGGATGCCAGTCATCCCTGCGTCGCGCGCAGCGACATGGAGCGATACGACAACAGCCGGACGGGCTCAATCAGAAGCTGACGACCGCGCCTTTCGGGGGTCATGACGTTTGGCGAGCACGCGTCCGGCTGGTGCCGAGCTGTTCACCCGGCCTTCTCGGCGAGGCAACGGATCTCTCCGTCTCGCAGGCCGTAGTAGGCGAGGGTGACGATGTGCCGGGCGAGAGCCACCCGGGCGATCTTTCTCGAGTCGCGCCGCTGCGCGATCTGCTCGAAGCGCGCGGCCTGGGGTCCGTGGTGACGGCTCGCCGCCTCGATCGCTGCCCAACGCAGGATGCGGCTTCCTTGTTTGGTGATCGGGCCGCGAGAAACATGCAGGTCGGACTCGCGATGGCGGGGCGTGAGCCCTGCCCAGCAGCAGAGCTTCTCGGGCGAGGAGAAGCGAGAGACGTCGCCGATCTCGGCGACGAAGACTGCGCCGAGGACCGGTCCGACGCCGGGGATGGCCAAAATGGCGAGGTAGCCCTTGTCGCCACAGAGGAAGTCCGCGATCTCGCCGTCCAGCATCTCGATCTCGGTGCTGTAGGCCATGATGAGCTCACGCAGCGAGGAGACCCGGATCCCATAGCAGCGGCCGAGCTCTGTGGTGTCGAGGAGATCCTGGCCAGCCCTGCCGAACAGGTCGGTCATCGGGACTGCGACACCCTCTTTTGCGAGCACGGAGTGGACCTGGCTCTTCAGGCCGCTGCGCAGCGCCACGAGCTTCGCGCGGTAGCGCACGAGCTCGCGCAGCTCTCGAAGCGGAGGCGGGGCGATGTAGGCCTCCGCGAGACGGCCAAGACGCAGCAGGTCGACCAGGTCCTCAGCGTCGCGCTCATCGTTCTTCACGCGCCGGTTCCCCCAGGCGTTGCCGAGTGGATGCGCGAGGTGCAGGTTCGCTCCGAGCTCGTCGAGCAGATCGGCGAGCCAGTACCAGCCATAGCACGCTTCAAGGACCACCTCGGGGTGCTCACCGGCCTTTGCGAGCTCTGCAGCAAAGGCGGCGGGATCATTGTCGAGATGCACCGTCTCGAGGATCTCTCCGGCCGCGTTCTTGTGGACGATGACCGAGCGGCGACGGTGGAAGTCGATGCCGACGTAACGTGGTTGCTGTTCCACGGGGGCTCTCCTTTGCCGTGTAGGAATGTTCTGGCGAACACCAAGTGTTGTCGCACTTGATTCTCCACGGCGAGGAGAGCTCTCGTTCTTCGACTTCGCGTACCTGGCCATCGCGAGCTCCAAAGCTCGGCGCTCGGGTGCGCACCACCGCACTCGTCACGCAGGGGCCGCGTCGCGGTCCTTCATCGCATCAGTCCCCATGCCCCCTGGCAGGAGCGTCGCGAAGGCGTGAAAATGGTGTGGGCAGTCCCGTCACGCCGTCGTTTCCTTGGCCACGAGGCCGTGCATCAGTCTGGCGCCGGGGCTTGACCTTGAAGGGTCGCTCACTGTGCCACGAGCACGCGGTTCAGAATTTCGGTTCCCGACCGAGCCCCCGGGGCTGCCCGCTCGTCATTGTGTGACAAGGAGGGCAAGGTGAGCAAGGACGTTGAGGAGATCGATGAGGACGACGACGAGGAGCTGCTCGAGCGGGCGGCAGCGATCGACGTTGCCAAGGCCTCGGGCAAGGTGTGCGTGCGCATCCCTGGTGCCAAACGGCGGATCACGAGGGTCTGGGACGTCGCGGCGACGACGGGCGCGATCATGGCGCTCGCCGACGAGCTCGTCGACCTCTGCATCGAGCGGGTCGTGCTCGAGGCCACGAGCGACTACTGGAGGTCGTTCTTCTACCTCCTCGAGGCCCGTGGACTATGCGTCTGGCTCGTCAACGCGAAGGACGTGAAGAACGTGCCCGGCCGCCCGAAGACCGACAAGCTCGACGCGATCTGGCTCGCCAAGCTTAACGAGCGGGGGATGCTTCGGCCGAGCTTCGTCCCGCCGGCAGAGATCCGAGCGCTTCGCGACTACACGCGCCTTCGTGCGGACCTCGTCGCAGAGCGCACCCGGGTCAAGCAGCGGGTCGAGAAGCTCTTGGAGGACGCGCTGGTGAAGCTCTCGAGCGTTGCGACCGACATCTTCGGGGTCTCAGGTCGCGCCATGCTCGCCGCGCTGATCGAAGGAGAGCGCGATCCCGAGGTGCTTGCCGAGCTCGCACGTCAGCGGCTCCGCGCGAAGATCCCAGCGCTCAAAGAGGCCCTCGTCGGTCGCTTCGACGAGCATCACGCAGAGCTGCTCACGATCCTGCTCCGCCAGCTGGACGCGCTCAGCGCCGACATCGATGCCCTCGGGCGTCGGATTGACGAGCTCATCGCGAGCATCCCCGCGGCGCAAGCACCTGTCGATCCGGAGACCGGCGAGATCGGCGGATCGGGCGGCCTGTCGGTCCTCGAGCGCCTCGACGAGGTGACCGGGATCGGCCTCGCTGCTGCACAGGTCATCGTCGCCGAGATCGGCCTCGACATGGCCCAGTTCCCGACCCCGGGCCATCTCGTCTCCTGGGCAAAGGTCGCCCCGCGAACGGTCCAGTCCGGGCCGAGGAGTCGTTCGGGCAAGACCGGCAAGGGGAACCGCTACTTAAAGCGGGTCCTCGGTGACGCCGCAGCCGCCGCGGCGAAGACCGACACCTTCCTCGGTGCCCGCTACCGGCGCCTCATCAAGCGGACCGGCAAGATGAAGGCGCTCGTCGCGATCGAGCGCTCCATCCTCGTTATCGTCTGGCACCTGCTCGACGATCCCAACGCCCGCTTTGTCGACCTCGGCGCCGACTTCTACGACCGCCGCATCGACAAGGACCGCCGCACCAGAGACCTCGTCCGCCAGCTCAAGGCACTCGGTCACGAGGTCACGCTCAGCCCTGCGGCCTGAAGGCTCGAGACTGCGTCTCGAGCGGGGCTCCGCCCCGCACCCTGGTCCGGCGCGCCCAAGTCACAGGACTACTTACGGTTCATTTTCGGTTCAGCCCCCATGGCCCCTGCGGGGACGTCGCGTAGGCGAGAAAATGGGTGTGGGCCTGCCTGCCGACGCCGTCAGTTCCTTGGCCTTCGAGACCGCAGTTCAGCCTGGCGCCGGGGCCCCTTCTTGAAGGGTCGCGCACTGTCGCTACGAGCACGCCGGTCAGACTTTGAGTTCCCACCGGACCCCCGGGCAGGCCCACGTAGCCAACCTACCCCACGTGAGGAGGAACCAACAATGGACCGCCCACAAGAGATAGAAGTCGCCGAGGAGCACGAGATCGTGGAACGTGTCGCCGCGATCGACGTCGCGAAGGCCTCAGGCATGGTGTGCACCCGCGTGCCACACGCGAGCATCCCCGGCAAGCGAGTGACCAAGGTGTGGGAAGTGTCCTCGACCACGAAGGCGATCGGCGAGCTCGCCGACCACCTCGTCAAAGAGGGGGTCGAGCGGGTCGTCTTGGAGTCGACGTCTGACTACTGGCGGGGCTTCTTCTACGTCCTCGAAGGGGCGGGGCTCTGTGTCTGGCTCGTCAACGCGAAGCAGGTGAGAAACGTCCCGGGTCGGCCCAAGACCGACAAGCTCGACTCGATCTGGCTCGCGAAGCTCGCCGAGCGCTCGATGCTCAGCCCGAGCTTCGTGCCGGAAGAGCAGATGCGCCACGTCCGGGATCTCGCCCGGGCGCGCTTCGACCTCGTCGCGGACCGCTCGCGCGTCAAGCAGCGCGTCGAGAAGGTGCTCGAGGACGCGCTCGTGAAGATCTCGTCAATACTCACCGACCTGCACGGGGTCTCGGGACGGGCGATGCTCGAGGCGCTCATCGCCGGTGAGCGCGACCCGATGGTCCTCGCCGAGCTCGCGAAGGGTCGTGCACGGGCGCGTCTTCCCCTCCTCGCCGAGGCCTGCGACGGTCGCTTCACGAGCCACCACGCCCGGCTCTGTCGGATGCTGCTCGACCAGGCAGACGAGCTCTCGGCGCATATCGAGACGGTGACGGGGCTCCTCGACGCGGCGATCTCTACCCTCGAAGCGCCACGTGGCGGGGTCGTGACCGCCGCGCTCGACCCCCAGACCGGCGAGATCCTCCCTGCGCCAGCGGCCTATCTCTCCGCGATCGAGCGCATCTCGCAGATCCCCGGAGGCGGGCCTGAGACCGCCCGGGCGGTGATCGGCGAGATCGGCCTCGACATGGCGGTCTTCTCAACCCCACAGCGACTCTGCTCATGGGCGAAGTGCTCGCCCCGGACCGTCCAGTCCGGCAGAAAGACCAAGGGCGCCCCGACGGGGAAGGGCAACCCCTATCTGAAGGCCGCGCTCGGCCAGATGGCGACCGGCGCCGCGAAGACCGACACCTTCCTCGGCGAGCGCTACCGACGGCTCGTAAAGCGCATGCCGAAGAAGAAGGCGCTCGCCGCGATCGAGCGCTCGATCCTCGTCGTCATCTTCCACCTGCTCGCCGATCCGAGCGCGACCTTCACCGAGCTCGGACCCGACTACTACGCGAAGCGCATCGACGCAAAGAGGCGCACCGACCAGCTCGTCCGTCAGCTCGAGGCGCTCGGCCACCACGTCACCTTGGCCCCCGCCGCCTGAGCAACGACAGCCACCAGCTGCGCCACCCCGTCCCGACACAGTCGGGGCTGGCGCCCCGAGCAGGGCTTCGCCCCGCACCCCTGGTCCCGCGCGCCCACATTTGTGCACTACTTACGCATTATTTTCCGGTCAGCCCCCATGGCCCCTGCGGGGACGTCGCGTAGGCGAGAAAATGGGTGTGGGCCTGCCTGCCGACGCCGTCAGTTCCTTGGCCTTCGAGACCGCAGTTCAGCCTGGCGCCGGGGCCCCTTCTTGAAGGGTCGCGCACTGTCGCTACGAGCACGCCGGTCAGACTTTGAGTTCCCACCGGACCCCCGGGCAGGCCCACGTAGCCAACCTACCCCACGTGAGGAGGAACCAACAATGGACCGCCCACAAGAGATCCAAGTCGCTGAGGAGCACGAGATCGTGGAACGTGTCGCCGCGATCGACGTCGCGAAGGCGTCGGGGATGATCTGCACCCGTGTCCCGCACCCAAGCGTGGCGGGCAAGCGGGTGACAAAGGTGTGGGAGGTCCGCGCGACGACGAAGGCGCTCACCGAGCTCGCCGACCATCTTGTCAAAGAGCGTGTCGAGCGGGTCGTCTTGGAGTCGACGTCGGACTATTGGCGCGCGTTCCTCTACGTCCTCGAAGGGGCGGGGCTCTGTGTCTGGCTCGTCAACGCGAAGCAGGTGAAGAACGTGCCCGGTCGTCCGAAGACGGACAAGCTCGACTCGATCTGGTTAGCCAAGCTCGCCGAGCGCTCGATGCTCAGCCCGAGCTTCGTGCCAAAAGAGCAGATGCGCCACGTCCGCGACCTCGCCCGGGCGCGCTTCGACCTCGTCGGCGACCGCGCCCGCGTCAAGCAGCGCGTCGAGAAGGTCCTCGAGGACGCCCTGGTGAAGATCTCATCGATCCTCACCGACCTGCACGGGGTCTCGGGGCGGGCGATGCTCGAGGCGCTCATCAAAGGAGAGCGTGACCCGATGGTGCTCGCCGAGCTCGCGAAGGGCCGTGCACGGGCGCGACTTGCCCTCCTCGCCGAGGCCTGCGACGGCCGCTTCACGAGCCACCACGCCCGGCTCTGCCGGATGCTGCTCGACCAGGCAGACGATCTCACCAAGCGCATCGAGACCATCACCGCCCTCTTGGACGAGGCGATCGGTGCCCTCGAGGCACGGGCTGACGAGACCCCGACGGCTGCGCTCGACTCCGAGACCGGCGAGGTCCTGCCTCCTCCGCTGGCCTATCTCTCCGCGATCGAGCGCATCAGCGAGATCCCTGGTGGCGGGCCCGAGACCGCCCGGGCGGTGATTGCCGAGATCGGCCTCGACATGGCGGTCTTCTCAACCCCACAGCGACTCTGCTCATGGGCGAAGTGCTCGCCCCGGACCGTCCAGTCCGGCAGAAAGACCAAGGGCGCCCCGACGGGCAAG
>Ga0078972_1002227_pt1 | contig 65489 bp, 46 predicted proteins | sample YelNatPaOPGAMG01_FD_67568 | JGI IMG/M metagenome (GOLD analysis project Ga0078972, IMG submission 67568) | Hot spring thermophilic microbial communities from Obsidian Pool, Yellowstone National Park, USA - OP-RAMG-01 (SPADES assembly) (version 2) | ecosystem: Environmental > Aquatic > Thermal...
CTGCCAAGCATATGTCTATACTGGCGGGAACTACTGGTACGACAACACTGCTCAAGAGGGCAACTACTGGAGCAACTGGGATGGCCAGAACTGGGGCACATCAAGTGCATATCCCATTAACGGCGGTGCTGGTGCATCCGACTGGTATCCGCTCTCAAAGCCAGCACTTCCACCGTTGCACATTATTGGAAACGATAACTTAAGTTATTACGCAATACTGTATGGCTGGCCAGGCGATGGCACATCTGGTAATCCGTACAGAATAGACGGATACTATCTCAACGCAAATGTGAGTAGGACAGCATCTACATTCGGCATATGGGTGGAAAACACGACTGCATGGTTTGTGGTGAGCAACTGCACAATCAAGAATGCAACGAACGACACTGTATTCCCATATGGTGCAGGATTGTGCATGCTGAATGTAACGAATGGGAAGGCAGAGAACAACCCATTGACCTCTGATAGGATTGGGATATCCCTGAGTTCATCAAGCAATAACACCATCATGAACAACAATTGCTCGGAGAATTCTTACTATGGTATATACCTGTATTTCTCAAGCAACAACAACATCACGAACAACAACTGCTCGGGCAATGGGGCTGGCATATACCTGTATTCCTCAACCAACAACACCATCACAAACAATAACTTCTACAATAACACGAACTATGCAATATACATCACATCTGGGTCCACGGGCAACATCATCCACCACAACAACTTCTATCAGAACAACGGTGCGGGCAAAGGCGTCAGTGGCAACTTCCAGGCATACGACGGTGTTGGCGGAAACTACTGGTATGACAATACTACAAAAGAAGGTAACTACTGGAGCAACTGGGACGGGCAGGGATGGGGCAGTTCCAGTGCATATCCGATTGATGGCGGAAAAGCATCTGACTGGTACCCGCTTATCAGTCCTGTGTCAGAGTTTTCCCCGATTGCAGTGCATATCCTGTGTGTTCCCGCAGCTTTCCTCGGGTATCTGCAGAGATTGCAGAGGCGAAAATCAATGAGGTAGGTGCTGAGTTCCTCACAAATCCGTCTATGCTTTCCTCCTCCCTCTATAATTCCACTCGATTGCACAACCGCCCTCGAAGCTCACCATGCATGGGCCTACTGGATGCTCTGGAGTACATGCCCTGCCAAACATGGGGCAATCCCTGGGCTCGCAGAGACCTCGAAGAAGCTCTGCGCACCTGCAACCCGGTGGCTCACCGAATTCCTGTGCTGCAACCTCCTCCAGTATATCCTCGTACTTCTTTCTCGCATTGAATTCCTCAAACCTATCTGCAATTTCAAGCCCGCTTTGTGCTATCACTGGAAAACCACGCCAGGGCACATCCACCGCTTTAAACACCTCCGCCATCACCTTCTGTGCCCTCAAGTTTCCCTCAGCCCTGACAACTCTGGTGTACTCGTTCTTTACTTCCACCCTCCCTTCCTTTATCATCTCTGCCAGCATGTACACTCCCATGAGCAGGTCGAGTGGCTCAAACCCCGCAATCACCTGCGGAATTTTAAAATCGCTTGCAAGTTTCTGGTATGGCTTCATTCCAATTATTGTGCTCACATGTCCGGGTTCAATAAGCCCCTGGAGTTTCGTCTCACCCATCCTTATCAATGCTTCGAGTGCAGGTGGCACAATTCTGTGGCAGGAGAGCACCGAGAAATTCGTGTTTTTTGTGTTGAGTATTGTAACAGCAGTCGATGGGGCAGTGGTCTCAAAACCCACGCCAACAAAAACAACCTCCCTGCCTTTCTCCGCAATCTTCACGGCATCATCAATGCTGTACACGATACGCACATCTGCACCCTCTGCACGGGCTTTAAGGAGTGAGCCAGTTTTTGACGGGACTCTGGCCATATCTCCAAACACTGCAACAGTTTTTCCCGCTCTCGCCAGTGCAAGTGCCTCCTCAATCTCCTTCGGAGTTGTCACGCACACTGGACAGCCAGGCCCCTGCCTCACATCAATCCCCACACTCCTGAAAAGCACATCGAGCCCATGCTTCACCAGCGTATCCTGATGTGTGCCACAAACATGCATTACTGTAATGTGTATGTCCAGTTCTTTCAGTTTCTCAACAATTTTGCGTGCAATTTTCTCATCGTCAAGCTGCATCATGGTTCATCCTCCGTCTCAACACGCATGCTCCTTATTACACATTCCTTGCCATGGATGATTCTAACATTTGCCGCACATTTCGGACATCTGAACAGAGGTAGTGAGACATGATAGAGTTCGTTATCCTCATATTCTATCTTGCCCGTATATCCGCATTTCTCACACTGAACCTCTGGATCTATATCCTCTATTTCAAGCTTTGCATTCTCGAGTACAGTGCCCTTGCTCAGCACCTCAAATGCAAACATGAGTTGTTCTTTGCCCAGAAAGGTCAATTTCCCGATAGCCAGTATAATTTTTTCTACTTTTTCCACACGATTCTCTTTACACTTTTCAAGAATTGTATTAACGATGCTCTGCATTGCAGAAAACTCATGCATGTGTGTATGAAATCTATGAAATATAAGAAATCTTGCTTTATGGCATCCACATTTATGATGTGTTTATCATTGCCTGACTTTGTGTGTCTCACAGAAGCCCAGCATCGGTGTATGGAAATCTGGAATGTTTATCATTAAAATTCGGGATGCAAGACCTGATAACAAGTGTGAAAAAAAAAGATTATATAGGTAAACGATTTAAGGCATAACAATCGGAGGCTATAAATATGGCAGAAAAACCACACCTGAATATCGTGTTCATAGGTCATGTAGACCATGGAAAGTCGACGACAGTGGGGAGGCTATTGCTGAACACAGGATACATCAGACCAGAGGAAATCGAGAAGTACAGAGAAGAAGCAGAGAAGAAAGGAAAAGCTACATTCGAATTTGCATGGGTAATGGATAGATTGAAAGAGGAGCGAGAAAGGGGCGTTACCATCGATATCGCACACCGGAGATTCGACACAGAGAAATATTACTTCACAATCATTGATGCACCCGGACACAGGGACTTTGTGAAGAATATGATTACGGGCACAAGCCAGGCAGATGCAGCAGTTCTTGTGGTGAGTGCAGCAGAAGGTGTGCAGGAGCAGACAAAGGAGCACATTTATCTCGCAAGGACACTTGGCGTTCCACAGATGATTGTCGCAGTAAACAAGATGGACAGGCAGGAAGTGAATTACAGCGAGAAGAGATACAACGAAATCAAGGACGAAGTGACAAAGTACCTCAAGAGTGTTGGATTCAAAATGGAGAAAGTCCAGTTCGTGCCGATCAGTGCGTTCAAGGACGATAACATCAACAAACCCTCGCCAAACATGCCATGGTACAAGGGCCCAACCTTCCTCCAGACATTAAATAATCTAGAGGTTCCACCAAAACTGAAGGATAAGCCCCTGCGATTGCCAGTACAGGATGTGTATACAATCACAGGTATTGGTACAGTGCCAGTTGGCAGGGTAGAGACGGGAGTCATGAAACCCGGAGACAAGGTAATATTCATGCCAGCAAAGGTGTCCGGTGAGGTAAAGTCCATTGAAATGCACCATGAAGCGATACCTCAGGCAGAACCTGGTGATAATGTGGGTTTCAATGTCAGGGGTATAAACAAGAACGATGTAAAGCGTGGAGATGTCGTAGGACACGAGAGCAATCCGCCCACAGTGGTTAAGAGCTTCACTGCTCAGATAATGGTACTGAACCACCCAACCGTGATAACTGCAGGTTACACACCAGTATTCCACTGCCACACCGCCCAGGTAGCATGCACAATCACAGAGATACAGAAATTGCTTGACCCAAGAACTGGCCAGCCAATAATGGAAAAGGAAGGGCAGGTCCAGGGTGGCAATGTTCAGTTCATAAAGACCGGTGATGGGGCGATTATCAAAGTAAAGCCCACAAAGCCCATGGTGATCGAGAGAGCGAAGGACTTCCCGCCACTCGGAAGGTTTGCAGTTCGAGATATGGGGCAAACTGTGGCTGCTGGTGTAGTAATTGATGTAGAGAAGGCATAATTGCCTTACCAAACTTTTTTAATATTTTGGTGATTTTTATGAGTCAAAAAGCAAGGATTACACTGAGTTCCTCAGATGCTGCTAAAGTGGACAATGTATGCTCAAAAATTCGTGAGATTGCCCAGAGAACTGGTGTTGCGATGAAAGGACCTATTCCACTACCCACAAAGAGATTGATTGTACCAGTAAGAAAAGGTCCAGACGGTAGAGGTACATCCACAATTGATCGCTGGGAAATGCGTGTGCACAAGCGTCTGATAGATATGGATGCGGATGAACGAGCACTGCGCCTGCTCATGAGATTACCTGTACCAGATGGTGTTCATATCGAGATTGTTCTTAAATCGTGAGGAGATATGCCCGCAAAAGTAGATAAAGAAAAATGTGCAGGTTGTGGAACATGTGTTGAGGCGTGCCCGGAAAATGCAATCTCACTGAATTCCCATGCAATTGTTGATGCGAGCAGATGTGTTGAATGTGGTGCATGTGTTGATGCATGTCCTTCCAGTGCTATTTCTATTGTATAAGGTGTGTACATGGAAAAGGTATATGTGCTGATTGAAACAGACGCGTGTGATATTGCAAAGGTAGTCCATGAAATCGCTCAAAAGGAAGGTGTGAAGGAGGTAAGTGCGATAACCGGCCCATTCGATATAATTGTGAAAATTGAGACAGAACATATCACTGAAGCACTCCAGACAATTGTGCACGAAATTCGAAAAATAGAGGGTGTGAAGAGCACTGAAACGCTTGTATGTATTAAGTTATAAATGTATCTACTTCTGCTGTACATCCTGCTTTTTGCTTCGCTCGTGCTTTTTGGATTCGGTTGTTTTTTAAATTCAAAGCACAGGTACAGTTTCAGAGCTTGTGCATACATCCTGTTCGGCCTTTACTGGTTATTGTATGCGCCACACTATTACTATATTCACGACTATCTCCCCATGTTTCTTTCATCGATGGCTATAATCGGTTTTTCGTTTCTAGCATACAACGAATACATCTCATATCGCACGCTTGAAAAAAATCAGAGCATGGAATTCCTCGCAAAGTTGATATTTGGTGCGGGTGTGGTGTACTATATCGTAGATTGTATACCGATTATCAGTGCATTCCTCATCCAGATTGTGTCAGAACACAGCGCATACATTGCAAATCTATTTTTTATGGACAATGTGTCAACAGGTACGCTGGACTACCTGGGCAATTCTCCATGGCTCAGAACAAATTTTGAAGAGATATACGCTGAGATAAGGTGGAACAACAGCACGGTTGTGAGCATTGTACTTGCATGTACAGGAATCCAGGCGACCGTGGTGGATGTATTTGCGGTGCTTGCGGTATCTGCGTCATGGAAAAGAAAAATTACCTGCATAGGCATCACAATACCTGTTATATACATTGTAAACCTTTTCAGGAATGCACTTGTGATATACTGCACTGCATATAACTACTCACTGATTGGGGGCGTATCTGGATTTGAATTCAGTCATAATTATGTGGGAAAGACAATTAGCTTTTCAACGCTGTTTGTTCTCACACTGGTGATGTTCAAGTTATTGCCTGATTTTTACACGAGGATTATCGGAATTGTAGAACTTCCAAGGCGGGTAAAGAAATACATCATGCAGAAAAAATAAAATCTGGCTCGTGTGATACCATTACCTTTTAATACAACCTCAATATCCTTTTCTCTGCATGGTTGAGAACACATTGAAAATTGATGCCAGAATCTTTTCCGATGAAGACGAAGGAGAAATTGAGTGTCGGGGATGTAGAGCTAGATTGAAGATTCTACCATGCGATGTGCGTGAGGGTTTCTGTTTTGATTGTCGGGATTACTGGAATAGTGATACAATTAAAGTTCTTACAAGAACTGCTCAAAATATGAATCGCAAACTGGATGAGTTTTTTTAATTTCTATTTCTTCCTTTCATACCAGAACCAGTAATGGGGACAAACAAACTCAAAGCCGAGTTTTCTGGCAAGTTGCATTGAAGCGGTGTTATCACTCCAGATGTGTATTCCAGCAATCCTTCCAGTCTTAAAAATCTCGTGTGCAAGTTTTGTGCTTATGCTCTCAGCATAACCTCTTCCCCGATATTCTGGCATCACATGGAGGAAGCCCATTATTGCAATTCTCTCTGTCATCGTGTGAATTCCAACCCATGCCACAAGCCGTTCTCCATCAAATATTCCGTATGCAGGATACAGTTTAAGTCGGGATTCAATGTACTTTATTTCCCCATTTCCCCAGTATCTGGCAATTGTTTTTGCATCAGAAATTCTCAGCGGTCTGGCTGGCACTTTTTCTTTACCTGCAAATCTTTCTGGTGTGGCAATGTAAAAGTTTGATTCCCTGCAGGACAGCCCTGGAAATCGCTTTTTTATGATTTTCACGAATTCTGCATTCACTGCTGGAAAGAAAATATTTTTTCTATGTCGGATTGCAAATACACAGGCATCAAACGATTCTGGCCTGCCAAACGGATATACCTCAGCATCTTTTCCAAACAGAAATCCACCATCGAGTGCTGCAGAAAACACGACCGCACAGTCGTTCTGGAGCATGTACTCGCCATAGAAATTCTCTATTTTGCTGAAGTGTTCCTTGAGGTTCATAGTGAAAGGAATACTCCCCGCTCTATTTAACCTGTGTGGCATCTTCTGTCCTCAATTTTCCAGCGACCATTGCAATAATCACGATAAGACAGGCAAAGAGGATTTGCGCACATGTACTGCCCTCATAAACAGTGCCCAGCGGATACATATCGTATGCACCTGCAGTGCCATCAATTCGGTATGCATCCGGGGTTCCCCATGCGTTTCCATCCCAGTTATCCCAGTAATTGCCATGTTGTGAACTGGCATTGTACCAGTAGTTATTGCTCCCATCATCATAGCACTGGCTATTTCCACTCACACCCCTTCTAACCACTGCGTTCTGATAGAAACTGTTGTGATAGATGAGGTTGCTGGATGCATTATCTGTGAGGTTTATAGCATAGACCAGATTTGAGTAAAATACATTCCCGAACACGAGGTTTGAGGAGGAGTTGTTGTACATCTGGATTCCATAGGCATAGTTGTACGAAATATTGTTTTGCGTGATTGTGGTGTTGGTTGACATGTTCATTGAAATTCCGTGGCTGGCATAGAAGATGGAATTCTCATGGATTGTGATTTCATTTGTCTCATACATCTCAATTCCGTACAGGCGTGCATTTTCAATGTAGTTCTGGTATAGAACTACTGATTCTGCGGACTCGAGCCGGATTGCGGTATACTGGGTGGCAGTTATGTTGTTTCGGGACACATTGAGCTGCGAGATGTCACGGTAAATCCATATGCCATAGTTACATCGTGTAATTGTGTTTTGATATGTTATGGATGAGTCCACGCTGTATTCGAGTATTCCGTAGTCCGCGGAGGATATGTTGTTTCCAGTTAAATTCATTTGAGCGCAGAAGCAGAGATAAATGCCCATTTCTGTATTTGTGATTGTACAGTTGGTGCATGTGATATTTAAGGCATTAAATGTGCAGATTCCAGTATACGAATAGTTTATGTTGAGCCCTGTGAGCGTAGCATTTGTCACATTCTCAAGAAAGACCCCGCTACCGGGCGGTAATCCACCAGAATCTGTGGCATTTGCCAGTGTACAATTACGAAGAACAAAGCAAAGTGTTGTGTTTTTGATGTAGATGCAGTGTGTGCCCCCGTTGGCATCAATCGTATAATTCTCAATGATGTAAGGATTCTCAGGCGTTCCATTACCAGCCCACCCATTTGCTAATGCCTGGGATACAAGGTCTGTATCTCCGTTAATGGAAATTGGGCTGTGCGTGCTCATTTGTGAGGCAGTGCCAGCATGTGCAAGCCAACCTGTGTGAAGTTCTTCATTTATTCCGCTTCCCTCACCACAAATTGTGAGACAAAGAACACCAAGAACCAGGACGAGTGATAGATGGTATCTGTACATGTTCATCATCTGTCAGTCCATGGATTTTTTGAATATAAATTTTATGTTGTATCTGTGCAAAACACCAGCACTGCAGCATTTGCCTCGATGCACTTTCAAAGGAAACCTTTTAATCATCTATGTGTTTCTCCACATGTATGCTTCAAGATGTTAAACCCACCAGGTCTGAATTAATTGAACTGAAGAAAAAGATAGAACTTGCGAAGAATGGACACAAACTTCTAAAGATGAAACGCGATGGTCTTATTGCAGAATTTTTTAGAGTATTGAAGGATGCAAAGGACCTCAGAATGGAAATTATCCGTGTGTACAATAACGCAAGACATCTCGAAGCGATTGCAGAATCTGTTGATGGAAAAATTGCAGTGGAATCTGCAGCCATGGCACTTAAGAATATTCCGAGGGTGTCAATAAAACCCATAAATATCATGGGTGTGAGTGTTCCGCATCTTTTGACCACTGGCGAAGGTGCTGTCAAAGGTATCTCTCCATTGGGGACTGGTGTAATTGGTACCAGTACAAGCATAGAAGATGCTGCCAGAGCGTATACTGAATTACTTAAATTAATTATAAAGGCAGCCCAGTACGAAACTGCATTGCGTCGATTGATTGAAGAAATTGACAAGGTAAAGCGCAGGGTCAATGCTCTAGAATTTAAAGTGTTGCCAGAATTAACAGAGAAAGCGGCTTTTGTAAGAATGCATCTCGAAGAACTGGAACGAGAAAACATATTCCGGCTCAAGATGATGAAGAGCGAAACTTAAATATTCCTTCAACATGCCTCTAACCACGAGAATAATCTCTTCATCTCAGTCTGGGACATTCGCAAAACATACGCACAGAGGTGTTGTCTTTCTGGCACACAGCATGCTTTTTGTGCTCGGCACGCATGTTGTATCTCTCATTCTACTTCTAATTGGAATTATCGAGGTGCTGTCAGAGCAGGACATCGGACGAGCACTGGTAATAATCCTGTCTGTGATGAGTTCCAAAAATCCATTGATTTATATTCCTGCGATACTGCTGACTCTGTTCTCTCTTTGTGGTTACATATTGTTCTTCCTGGGCTGGTTCTTCATTGTTTTCGGGCAAAAGGAAATTGGTGGTGTGTATTCCCCAGGGGTCCTGATTGGCTCGATATCTGCATTTATATATCTTATCATTTACCTCGTCAAATTGTCTGCATCCGCATTCACATTGCTGGGATTTGCGACACTGGCATTTCTTCAGGAGATATTTATTGGTGCGGGGCTTCTATTTAACATTTTTGACGCAGTTCTTGTTTCCGTTGCCATGCTTCAATTTGCAAAGCATATTGCGTTTCCCACAACACTTTACCATTTGAGAAATACAGGGTACATGTACATTGGTGGTGCAGCAAGTACTGCAATCGGATATGTTGTGCTTTTTAGTGGCATAATTTTTTCAGCTGTGTCTGCACCGCTCGTTATTGTTGGGCTAGTGCTTCTTTATCTCGGTTTTGCGGTTATGATTACTGCATTGATGAAATTCTATGAACTTTATTTCGTCATTGTAAAGCGCATAGAATCTGGTGATTATATCCATCACAGTGAAAGAATGGAGTCCACATGGTAATTAGAACCTGAACAAGGAATTAATCATGCGGTTTTTGTGTCTTTCAGAAACATGAGCAGGCGAATCTCCTCAGGCGTTAATCTTGTATTTTCCCGTAGAATTCGCTCATTGTTCTGTGCCATCGCTTTCAAAACACCTGGCAATCCTTTTGTGAGCATCATTATCTGACGCATATTTTCTTCTGGTATGAGAGTGTTTTTGAGAATCTGTTTTGCCTCTTCCCACTCCACTCCCTGAAGTCGTATCTCAATACCATATCCCTCTTCTATATCTTTACTGCTATAATACCACATGTACGATGGCGTATCTGCACGCATCGTAATTATCAGTTTGAGTTTTATCCCTTCCCTTATCAATTTTACAAGGCTGGATACCACATCCACAATTTCTTCATTTGCATTTTGATATTCATCTATGACAATAACACATCGCATATGCTCAATCTCGATACTCAAAATTCGCAGAAATTCATCAATATCTATCTCTTTTGCGCTCTCAATTAGTTCTTCTAGGGTTTTTTTACCCATTTCTCCGAGAAATCGTGCAATCGCAGTGATAATGTTCCACCCGCTCTCATTTTTTTTCAGGGTATACCAGAGAATATTGGAATTTCTCTTAACCCGTTCAAGGCATTTGTATGCCAGTGCACTCTTGCCTGCGCCCCATGGACCTATTATTGAAATGAATCTGGGTTTTTCCGAGTTGAGTATTGATTCAATTATTGAAAGTTCTTCTTCTCTTCCAAAAAACTCAGAAAGCTCTGGTAATGTGTACCAGAGTTCAACATATCTCTTTAACTTTGGTTCGGGTTGCTGTCCTATTTTGTCAAGTTCGATGGTTTCACATGCAGAAATGGCTTTCAGGAGCATGAAAAAACTTTTGTGAAAATTGGTAAGCTCGCTAATTTCTTTTTCTGTATTCCACTCGCCATGTTTTACCATCACTTTCTCACAGAGTATTCTTTGCTTGAGTTCGTTTGCTTTCTGGACACCGGTTTCGGTCAGAAAATACACCCGCACCTTCCTCGGACTTCCTTCAACCCTCCCAAATCTTTCTTCTACAAGTTTTTCCACAATCAATTTTTTAACGGTTCTGGGCACATGTGCGGGTAGAATATCAATGGCTTCAGCAATACCTCTCTGGGTAACTCCGTAGGGATATGTATGTCGCTCTTTGTATCTCTCAAATTCAAGCAGGTATAGAAGGACACGCTCAGTGTATGTAAGTTTAACATGATACTCGAAGGAGCCCATTGTGCAGTGTATTTATCAGATAAGCATAAACCTTTCGCAGAACCCTTTTCAGGGTGCGAAGCACCCCGAAAAGCGTTCACGGAAACCCTTTTTCAGGTTCGCTAACGCTCACCCGAAAAAGCGTTTACGGAAAAAAGAATAGAACCTAACTCGGATGTGCATTCGGGGTGTGCCAGAGGCACACCCCTTGGTAGGTACCTTAGGGCGATAGCCCAGACCGTAAGGGGACGGATAGTCCCCTCGCCCGAACCACCCTTTTTCAGGAGCCTTCGGCTCCCGAAAAAGCGTGCACGGAAAAAAGGGCAAATAAATTACTTGACAAGGATGTGCATTCGGGATATGCCGAAGGCAAAGCCCTGGGGGTTGGAAGGGGGCTATGCCACATCCTGGCGAAGCCACGGGGGTTAGGGAGGAAACTATCAGTTTACCTGACTGGAATGTGCATTCGGGGTGTGCGTGAGCACACCCCTTGGTAGGTACCGTAGGGCGAAAGCCCCGAGGGAACTTGGGGCGATAGCCCAGGTTGGAAGGGGGTGGAACCCCCTCCTGGCGAACGCCGTGGGGGTTGGAAGGGGGTTTTACCCCCTCCTGCTAGAGCTCAAAGTATTCAAGGTCAATGATTGTACCATCTGCTCCATTTACTATAAGTGCACCTTTGCTTCCTTCAACATACCAGATTGGCAGATAAAAGATTCCGAGGTAGTTCAGGGCAAGGGTATCGGGCGCTGGCCGTTCTATATTCTTTTCAATGATAAGGAGATTATCAACTTTCATCTCAACTGGCTCAGTTTCCCTGGTCTCCGCATTTATAATCCACTCGGTTGCCATCGCCTTTGCGTTTTCACAGGTAATAACCGGGTCTTTTAAAATTCCTGGCATTCCCGCCTTATCCCTCACTTCTGGAATCTTGCTCCATCGTTTTATCTGCCCGTTTATCGCATCCACAACAACAATTCCAGACCTATTTTTTTTCGCCTGTGTCCTTTCATGTATAATTTCACAGGTGTAGGTAAATATGTGCACAGGAGTAAATCTAAGTTCATAGTTGAATGCTGAAACTTTCTCGCCCATATGCTCAATTGCTTCTTTATCTATGAAAATTGAAAAAAATCGTTCTTCTGGCGAGTACTGAAGTGACACATTTACTGACGCATCCTCAGTGGAGTTATCTTTGAGTGCCCTGGCGACTAATATTCTCCCGATTTCGTTCTCAATGTTTGTTCTTGGTATTACCACAACGCCGTGTTCCTTTGCGAGTGCTTGAATGCGCTCATCAATTTTTCTGGCACCAAAATCAATGAATATCTTTAGATATGCCTTCATCCTTCTTACAACCGCAATATATGCTAACAAAATATCTTCCGCAGCATCGTCAGGTAATGCATAAGATACGAAAATCTCCTCAGCATGCTTTCCCTCTGCAGAAATGATTCTGTTTTTCACATTACAAACTTTAAACCCATAAAACTCAAGAATGTCCATGATAATCCGTTCGATCTCCGCATGCATCTAGTTCATATAATATACAGAAAGATATAATTGTTTTGCTGGTAATTTTTCCACCCGACATTCTATGCAATCCTGCACCGAAAGTTCTATACTTATGTAAGGTATACACTCATGCATGGGCATAAAAAACTTCGAACTGGTCTCAATTGAAGCAAAGCGCTTTGCACACCTCGGAGAAAAGTTCCCGAATATTCGTGTGGACCACAACAGCACAGTAACAATGATTACACCCATCTCGGACAAAGAGGCAAATTTTGACTTCAGGTTTACATCCAATTTCGTGGGAATTGGTGTAATTAAAATTGAGGGAAAAATTCTTTACGAATGCAATGCCAGAGAAGTGGCTGAACAGTGGTCCAAAACAGGAAATCTACCAAACGAAATTGCATCGGAAATCCACACCGTTGTGATGATGAACTGTATCCCTGAATCTGTGTTTCTTGCAAGGGACCTCAAACTGCCATCTCCTATACCACTGCCCACCGTGCAATTTGGCAAAAAACCACCAGCAAAGCCAGGTTCAGGTATTGAAGTGGCATGAGAGAAAGTGTGCTTAGAACGCTCGAGATTGCAACCACAAAAGCACTTGTTATTGAGTGTACAGTTCCAAAGCCAGGTAATGTTTCAAGATACATCGACTTCCCGGCACAGAGCTTTGAGCATTTTCTTATATCTGCAATAGAAATCGGGAATACACTGCCAGGATTATGTGCAAGGCATGCACTCGGAAGGGCAGTGCTCCATGCTACAAAACGAATGCTTAATGCACAGCACAGTGGAAACACGCATCTTGGCTCAATCATATTACTTGCACCCATGCTACGTTCAGCATATAAAAAAAACGGAAAATTGCAATTCGAGCATGTCAGCGCAGAAATCGAAAAATGCGACTGGAGAGATACACTGGATTATATAAAGGCGATAAAACTGACAGATGTAGAACGACTGCCAGACATTGATGGGAAAATGAATGTCAAATCAGGGACTGTAGGTCATGTTGTCTCCGCACATCGAATTTCATTAATCGACTGGATGCGTGCAGGTGTGCCCGTAAACGCACTCTGTTATGAGTATGTGCACGGTTACAAACTGACACAGGAAATTGCAGGAGTTATACGAGCAAACTGGGAAAAAGGAATAGAGCCAGCGGTCCAGCATGCATTTCTGTACGCACTTTCCAGATATGTGGATAATCTTGTAATTGGAAAACGGGGCACTGGGTATGCTGAGGCATTAAAAGCAAGGGCAGGAGAATTATTTGATGAGGAATGTGCTTTCGCACCTGCAGGAAGCATGAAACGCAGAAAACTGGAAAATCTCTCATCTGAACTTGTGTCTGAGGGAGTAAATCCAGGTACGACTGCAGACCTCATTGTAGGTGCCCTGTTCACCGTGTTTATTGATGGATGGACATTTTAAGGACAAGTTTTATTAATGATAAAACCATCTCACCCTGACTGAAGGTGAGGTCATGAAAAGAATAACCGCTGTATTCGTTGTGATATGTTTGCTGGCTGGCGGATTTGTAGTATTCCATGGTGAGGCAGAGAAGAGCATGAGCTGGTGGAACACTGCATACGGAAAAAGAATTGCAATTAACATCACAAATCCTGCGGGCACTGCCTACGACAATGTAGTCCACATCGTGCTCAACAACACATACATCACATATGCCTCCATGCTCCCCTCTGGAGACGACCTTGTGATTGTGGATGAGAACGGGGCGATAATGAACTACACAATAATCTCATGGTCGATTAACGAGACATTGCTGGGTGTGCATCTGAGTGTGCCTGCAAATTCAAACAGAACAATATGGGCATACTACAACAGCACAAATCCTGTTCCAGTTGCATTACGCAATACCTCAAAACTCGCTTTTGAGCCATGGTCTAATAGTTCTGACCTGGGTTTCTGGGCATTAAATACATCAAATGGAAGTTATGCAGTCCAGCAATATTCAACAACGCTTGCATTTCTTAATCAGACACTGAATACCGCAACAGCACCTATTATCTACTCAACTCTGGCAATGTTAAATGTATCTCAGATGTCTTCAATTGCCTGGGAATTGAATGCAAGTTTGCCAGATAATGCGTCGTTTGTTTCGTTAAATCTGAATTACAGCGATGGCAGGGTTTTAAGGTATATCTGTATGAGCAGTGGAAATTACACGGATGCTGACCCGCTCAACAGCACGGGCAATGTGGCATATTTAAATCTCACTGGAACACCCGTGTCTCACGATGGAATTGAATTTATGAGATATGAACGCAATATCACCTCAGATTCTGCCAATGCTAGCATGAACGCAAATCTTAGTGCCATTTCAATTGAGGTGTGCACAATTCACAATACATCAGACACATACCATGTGTGGTGGAACTCAATTGCAGCATGTGCAGAGCCAGCACAAGTCCAGGTTGACTACGGTGCTGAGGAAAACCTCACGGGACCCATGCTCACCCTGTACATACCTGAACCAGATATAACCGTAGGTGGAAACACACTGATGTTTGCAGGCGCATGCGCACCCACATATGCAAATGTATCTGAGGTGAGAATTATTGGCGATGGAGAGACCGTTGCCACATTGATGCCTGAAGGTCTTTGGTATGCTAGAGTGGACATCTCGAGTTATGCACCGGGCATGCACACCTTTGAAGTGAAAGCGATTGATGAGATGGGCGTAGCAACACATGTTTTCCTGCATATAACGAAGAGTACTCTGGTTGCACCGCAGATTTCAATCACATACCCCGCAAACAATACCAAGGTGAATGACACAGAGAATTGCACGGGCATACTATCGAATGCGAATGCGGTGAGAATGCGTGTGAATAATGGGGGCTGGCAGAATGCACAGGCAAACCAGAGTAACTGGTGGTGTGTGTACAATTTTTCACTGCTCCCGTTTGGAAGGTACCTCCTCATTGCAGAGGCAAACAATACTACAACAGGCATCTGTAATTACACACTGGCAATCGTGACACACGGGACTGCACCACAAATCCTGAGCTTTAATGTATATCCACAATCCCAGATTTCTGATAATGACACATTTGATACCTGGGCAAATATTTCTGCAGTTATTGGTTTCAGCGCATACGCAGAGTATTCTCTCAGCCCGAATTTTACAAGCCCAGTCCAAGTCCTGATGACGCATGTTTCAGGTAATACATACACTGCGCACATACCTCAGCGGTTTGACACAGGCACAACAATATACTTCAGAGTTAAAGTTGTAGATGCCGATGCATATGTGCGGTATTCCAGTGCTCTGCAAAGAACCGTGGATAAATCATACGCTACAGGTAGCATTCCATTCCCGACAGTACCTGATATCTCACAGGGAGCAACAATCCTTGTGAATTCATATACGATTGTGAACACATTTGGAACACCAGTGGTGAGTGGAACCTTATTTGAGGTCTGGGCAGATTATGGAAACATAAACTACATTTCCGGGCATACCCAGGTCGCTGCAGTGCAAGGAAAAATTTCGTTCTACTATACAGGCACAACTCCTTGCAACGACACGATACACGCAGTTGCACTGCTGGGAAATGCAACAGGCACCTGCAATGTGAATGTCCATGCGCTTCCTGGCATTCTGAGTTATACTCCGTCCACGAATCTTGGGGTACCTGGTAGCACGGTAAACATCACATTCACAAATTCAATGAACCAGAGTACATTCACACCCGCCAATGTGAGTACTACATCAGGAAGCATAACTGGAATGACATGGATAAATCAATCTGCCATCAGCATAGACCTTGCTGGTCTTGCCTATAATACCACATTTTATCTCGTTCTGTCAGTAAAGGACATATACGGTGGTGCTCTCAACCAGGCACTACCACTTTCAACTGCAACAATATCTACCAGTATTGTGCTCATTCCAGATGCCTACACCGTTGACACGAATGACACCGTGTATGTGAATTCCTCAATCATATACGATTCAAGCGGCAGGGTAGTCCAGGATGGCATTCCTTTCTTCGTGAATACAACCTTTGGTTATGTAAATTCATCGGGCTATAGAAATGTCACTGTATACACATCCGCCGGGCGTATTGGATTCACAATCATTGGTGAGGGCACAATTGGAACTGCAAATATAGGTGTGAATGTGTCATCAGCGTATGGAAACGCCTCTGGAGCGCTCTCTGTGCACTTTGCAGATATGAGTGCACCACTCCAGCCAGTTAATTTAACTGCAGCACCGAGCACATGGAGTGCATCAAATTCGTTTACTGTTCGATGGGAAAATCCATACAGCGTAACTCCGATTATTCGTGCCTACTACAAGTTCGGAAGCGAGCCAGATAATAACAACGACTACTCAGGGTATCAAGAAGAACTTCCAGAAATCAGTGAGATGACGATTTCAGTACCAAACGAGGGAAGATGGAATGTATACATCTGGCTCTCAGATGCGGCAAACAACACAGATTACTCAAAGTATGCACTTGTGACACTTTATTTAGATGCAAGCAGTCCAGTGATTAACGGGATATCTATTCCCTGGATTACAACCGTGAATCTGATAAATGTGGAGATAAACGCAGGAGACACGCTATCTGGCATTGCGGGTTACTACACAAGGATATACAAAAACGGAACAACACCGCCGGATTTTGCATTTTCAACATCTAATGCTTTCCAGCTGACTTTAAGCAATGAAGGTGCATATACCTTTGAATGTATTGCAGTGGATAATGTAGGACATAATTCAAGCATAGGCAGTGCATATGTGCTCTATGATTTATCCAGTCCAGCAGGAAGTATTAGCATCTCAAACAAGCCATATACAAACAACAGAGCGTTGCGGATCGATGTCGGCGCATCGGACAGTGTTTCTGGTGTTGAAAAAATGATGTTCAGCATCAATGACCCATCCTTCTCAAATTCCTCCTGGATTAATTTTGCAATCAGCTACACGCTATATCTCACTGGCAATGACGGTCAATATACAATATATGCAAAATTTAAGGATTTTGCAGGACATGAGAGTGCTGTTGTGTATGACAATATTACGCTGGATACCACACCGCCAGTAAATTGTTCTGTCACCATTGAGAACGGAGCAAAGTATACGAACAGCACAACTGTGCATCTCACTATAAATGCAACCGATGCACTCAGTGGTGTCAGCGGATTCACAATTGCCTGGATCAGTGGGGAGAATGGTACGTGGTACAATTACACGCAGAACCTTACGGTGAATCTCCAGAACGAGACAGAGGGACTGCATGTGATTTATGTCACCGTATACGATATCGCTGGTAACTCCGCACATTTAAATGCTTCAATTTACTTTGATAAAACCAGGCCAACTGGAACAATACAGTGTTTAGGATACACAAATACCACTGCAATTACATTAAATCTGAGTGCATCAGATAACATTGGTAGCGTGCGTTATGTACGACTTGCTGAGACCCTGTCAGCGATTGATGCTGCAACCTGGGTTGACTTCTCCACAATTATCCAGTTCAACATCTCAGAAGGTGACGGTGAAAAGACAATATACGCACAGTTTATGACGGACCTCGGTGAAATCTCAGATGTTGTGCACACCAGCACAATCCTTGATACAACAGTTCCAACACTCACAATTCAGGGGCTTGACAGTTCAAACACGGTAACGCTTACAGATAACAACACATACAACATCACATGGAATGCATTTGATAATAACGGAATCACAGACACAGTAATTTATGTGAATTCAAGCGAGGGCACTGATTGGGTTGAGGTAGCACACATTAACACAAGATACTTTGTTTTGACACTATCTGATAACTATACATACACACTGAAGGTGCGGGTTTATGACCCTGCAGGGAATATCAGAGAAAAGAGCTTTGTAGTTGTTGTGAATATAAACTATGAGCCAGTGTTTGTGAACGAGAGCATTCCCACAGACCTTAGAACAGACATGCGTTTCCAGTTCTATGTGAATTTTAGCGATGTAAAGAACGACACACTTACATACACCTGGTATGTAGACGATGATGTGGCGGGAAGTGGTAATATGCTAGAATTCATGTTCAGAACACCAGGGGCACACACTTTGAAGGTGGTTGTCACAGATGGAAAATACACGCTCACAAAAACATGGAATGTCACCGTCGCAGAGACCGTGGTGCCAAAGAGTATCCTGGACTATTTGCCCTGGGCACTGCCAGTTCTTCTTATACTTGTGTTCATCGTGGTCGTGATACTTCTACTAAAACGGAAGAAGTCAGAAATCCGGGCGTCACCAGCAACGGAAGGCGGCGAAAGTGAAGCAGAAGAGGTACAAGAGCAACAACCTGAGATAACGGATAAGGCGATGGAAGAAAGCGAAATGCTAGGAGAAGAATATGGAATAACTCCAGAACTCGAAAAGGAGATAAAGGCATATGTGAAGCAAAACCCGGGCATATATCTCACAAAACTCGCATCAGACATTGCGGGAGCATATGGTATGCGGGAAATTGATGTGATGACTGCAGTGCAGATGATGGAAGTTGATGGAAATCTCTCAATACAGGTTGACGAAGAAGGTAGAACTCGCGTATATCCACCGTAATATGATGCGCTAATGATTCAACCTTTTTTCTAATTCTTTCTTTGCCTCGTCCTCGGATACATGCTCCACAAAAACAATTTTGCCATCGAATCGTATTGTTGGCACATGTGTTATTCCCGCTTCTCTTGCCTTCTCCAAATTCTCCTTTACATTTATCTCGATGTACTCAACCTCTGGGTATTCTGCTAACAATTTACGAAATATGCGCTTCGCTGGCGGACAATCCGGGCATGTTGGCGAGTAAAACAGTTCAATCTTCATGTTCTCACATCAACTCCTCTACAACCCTTCTCAGCTTTTCTACGCTGAATTCCTCTTCTTCGAACGGTCGCTTGCGCATTCTGTGCGGAAGTGCAAATTCAGCCGCCTTGATTATATCTTCAATCTCAACATTCAATCTCCCGTTCCATGCAGCAAGTGCCTTTGCAGTCCGCTCAATTATAATGTCTGCTCTATGTCCATCCACACCAAAACTCAATGAAATCTTTGCAATGAGTTCAAGTTGTTCAGGTGTGATGTTAACATCCTTGAGTAACTCCCTTGCGCGCTCAATCTTCTTGCGCAGCTCCTCCTGTTGTGCCTTGTACTTCTCTCGGAAAGCAGCGGGGTTCTGATTAAATTCTTCTCTTCTCTTCACAATTTCCATTCTTCCCTGTATGTCTTCAACACCTTTTACCTTCACCTGAAGTGCAATCCTGTCCAGCAACTGCGGTCTCAATGCGCCCTCTTCTGGATTCATACTGCCAACAATTATGAATTTGCCAGGGTAGGATACACTCACTGCTTCGCGTTCCACAGTTACCACACCCATGGCAGCAGCATCCAGCAATACATCCACAATGTAGTCGTCCAGCAAGTTTATCTCATCGATGTAGAGAATACCTCGGTTCGCCTCTGCCAGTATACCTGGCTCAAATGCCTTCAACCCCTGCGTAAGAATTTTTTCAATATCAATTGTACCCACAACTCTGTCCTCAGTTGCATTAAGCGGGAGTTCGACCACCTTTATTGGTCGCTTTGAAATCGGGATTTCTACATTGCCTTTACCATACTTTTCCTTACATTCCCAGCACCACTTCTCCTTATCCCTGGGGTCGCATGAATAAAGGCAGCCAGAAATGACCTCAATTTCAGGTAGAAGTTCTGCGAGGCCCCTCACCGATATGGATTTACCAGTACCTTTCTGTCCTTGTATCAGCACACCGCCAATGTCGGGGTCTATTGAATTCAATATGAGTGCGAGCTTCATGTCCTCCTGCCCTACAATTGCAGTGAAGGGAAATAGCTCACGCTGTGTTTTCATCTCCTGTTTAAAGCTGGCAAGTGCACTTCGATCTACACTTTCCTTTCCCTCGCCTGGTACCCCGGCGCCTCTGGCTATGACCGCTCCACCAGAACTACCACCAGAAACAGCACCAATACTTTCTTCCGCCTCAACAGGTGCACCGATTTTCACGCTCTCTATCTTTATCACGGTTTCTGTTGGCACCGGTGTTGCGGCTACAGGTGCAGCCACAGCAACTGGAGTAGCGTTTGCAGGCAGAACAACCTGTGGTTGTGCCATGATTTCTGCTTTTAGCTTTACACCCTCCTTAAGCATCGCACCACAGTTAGGACACACAACATCTTTTACATTTACGGTTGCGCCACAGTTTGTACATCGAAAAGTATCCGGTGCAAATTCAGTACCACATCTGGGACATTTCACATCAGAGATGCTCACAACCTCGCCGCACTTTGGACAGATTGACTCATCCTCTATGAGCGAATGTCCGCACTCAGGACAGAATATTGCATCGCTTTCCACAATAGCACCACAGTACCCACATCTGCTTTCTTCTGCAAACTCAGCACCACAGTGTTCACACTTTGTTGCAAATGCACTTACAGTTCCATAGCACACGGGGCATACCGCTTCCTCACCAGCATATTTCTCCTCGCCCAGTTCTTCATCCAGAATGTTTTCTACCGCATCCACTGACCCGGTATTCTGAGTTTCATCACCAACAAGTGATTCCATATCTTCAATCAGTGCTTTTTCCTCTTGTTGCGGTGGGGTTTGAGTAGCTGGCTCCGCTCCACCTACACCTGAATCCGCTTCAACGAGCTTTTCAAGTTCGGAGATGTCTGCCAGTTCATCAGACGCTGGCGTTCCTTTAAATTCTAAACCACACACCGGGCATTTTGGAGCATTCTCATCCACATCTGTTTCACATACTGGACATTTGAAGGTTGCCATCCTCAATCCTCCTTGCGTTTGTGCATGGTCTCAACCGCCCATCCGACGAGATCTCGGTCGTTCATTCTGTTTGGAGGAACATAAAATCTTCTTCTATTTATATGTCTCACTACGAGAATCAAAATCAAAATGATTATCACAGCTGCGAGTGTTGATGTACCATACACCACACTTGGATTTTCCCAGATTGACTGCGATTGCGTGGCTACAACCTCAAATGAATAGTATGAAATGTTTGTGTAATTATAAACCTGGTCCGTTGCCTCGATTATGAGTGTATATTTACCCGGGACAAGTGGTGCATTGATGTTCACGGAAAATCTGCCATTTGCGTCTGCTGTAGCGTTCCACATATCGCCGGTCTCTGCAATTTTTAGAGATATTGTAGCATTCCGCACGGTTTCAGGACCGTGATTATAAAACACAGTCCCTGTGATTGTGAGCGTTTCGTTAATTAGAGCACGGGCCTGTACTGCGGTTTGAGTTGTGATGTTGAACGGCGGAATTATCGGAGAAACGAAGTGAAGAACCACATACATGTCTGAAGTAAGGGCTACACTCACATTCACCTGTGAGAGCTCATGGTAAGCCGAAACCATGTAATTACCAGTAAATGTTTCCTCAGTGGTATTGATTGTTTTTGCCTGTGCTGAGAAAATCACAATACCATTTGCATTCGTTGTTCCGTTTGCACACTCAACCAGATTCGCACCGATATATCTGTAGAGCCGCACAGTAGCATTCGGAACACTGCGGTTGTTGCCATTGGTCACATGAGCGATAAGATAGTGATAAAGTTCAATATTTGTGGCATGGATTTCTTTATAAGTTACATTATAAATCCTGAGCGTTCCAGGTGCGTTGATGAAAAGCAAGCCAGATGCACTGATGTTTGACACATAGAGTGAGCCATGTGCATCTATCAAAAATGTTGTATTTTCTGTATTTATCGTTGAGTTTTCAACAACCATGGTTTGCCCGTACTGGACTTCTAAGGTTTCACCGAAAATTTTTGTGTCTGTGATGGAAATATTTGCAGTAGTTGCATACAGATTCCCATGGTATTCAGAAGATGCAATATCCAGAGAACCATCTTTAATAATGATTGAGGCACATTGGAATACACTGTTGTTTATTAGTGCAGTAGCGTTATCTTGAATATATATTCTAGTTGCATTGAGTTTTGCATTTGCCAGAATTAATTTTGCATGTTGTTTAAGATATATAGTTCCACCGACTTCTACATTGCTCCCGGTAATCTGGAGTGTGGCATTGTTTTCAAGGAATATACTTGCTAGCGTCATGTACGCAAACTCACCCGAGTTATTTTCAATCCGCAGAGATTGATTACCCTTCAAAATCAGGTCTTCATTGGATGATGGAATAATCGAACTTGTGACAATTATTTCTTTAAATGTGAGAATAATGGATTTCGTTAGTGGAATATCCACATCTGGTTCATATGGAGTAAATGAGATATTTGTGACTGCAGAACAGTTTTCGTATGATGCATTTACAAAGTAATTTCCCAGAAATACTGGACCTTGTGTCGCTGGTTCAAATGTTTCAGTAAGAAGAGAAATTTTTGCAATACCATCTTTATCTGTTGTAGCATGTGCAACCAGCGTGCCCACATCGCCCGTGTTTCTGTACACATTAACATTGGCATTTGGTATGCTCATATTTGTGCGGTCCAGTACATGCACCACCAGTGTACGGTAGATTCTAGCCAAACCCTCGTCAATTACGGCAATTCTTTGAATGGAAGCATCATAGAACTTTGCTTCGCCGTTGGTAATTAATACACTTGCTTTAATCGCACTGTTAGATACATTCAATGAGGTAACATTAAAGACCGCCTCACTCTCAGCAATGATATTTGTGCCATCAATAATAACTTCTGGTGCAGTACATGCTATTTGTGTCGTGGAGATACTGGAATTTAGCATTTGTACGCTTCCGACTGAACTTATCGAAATATTTCCATTAACTGATACAAATGCGGTCTCAAAATTGATTGTGGCATTGTCCTTTATGACGATGTTCATCCTGTAGTTTGAAGTGAAATTTGCATATCTGATGATGAGTTTTGAGTTTTGCTCAGCAATAAGGGCGTACTGATTATCAAAAAACTGGTGCATTCTGAAGTTTGAGTATGCGATGATGAGTACTCCGTTCTCCTTCAGGTGTATGTTGCCAGTAAGCACATAATCTCCACCGATGACTCTTGTTTCGCTGTCGCCCACGATTAAATCAACGGAAGATGCACTACTCATAAAACTCAAAAATGGAACTAAACTTCCAAATAATAACACTCCAATTAGTGCATATACAGGAATTGCATTGTGTAATTTTCCCCGCAAGTTCACATACATGTAATGTATTTCATCCTATATTTAATTTTCTATTCTGTTTGAAATGTGGGTTTATCAAAAAACCTCGTGAACAAGGTACATGAAATGACCATTAATGCTCAATTGTGGCACAAACAATTTTCATAGTATATTACAACAAGCACAGCTGGCACAGAAATAAAATTTATAAAGATAAAAAAAAGTTATCTTCTCCTGCGCAGGGCAACACCCAGCAGTGCAATCGCCATGGCAATTACGGCAATCGGCGAGAGTTCTGGTATTGGTCCTCCCAGCGGATACATGTCATAGGCACTCGCACCGCCATCGATAGGATATGCGTTCGGTGTACCCCAACCACTGCCATCCCAGTTGCTCCAGTAGTTACCCTCCTGTGCAGTGTTGTCGTACCAGTAGTTGCCACCAGCATCGTCGTATGCTTGACAGGTACCGTTCACGCCCTTGCTCGCACCGTTGTTCTGGTAGAAGTTGTTGTGGTGGATGGTGTTGCCTGTTGAACCAGAAGTGATGTAGATTGCGTAGTATGTGTTGTGGTAGAAGTTGTTGTAGGTAATATTGTTGTTGTTGCATCCTGTTTGCAGGTATATACCATAGTTAGAATTGCCCGAACAGTTGTTGTTCGTGATGTTGTTGTTGCTTGAGTAATACAGCCGGATACCATTGCCAGTATTCCCATGAGCGGAGCAATTGTTGTTCGTGATCAGGTTGCTGTTTGAGTTGGCAAGATATATACCTTCCGAATTGCCAGAGCAGCTGTTGTTTGCAATTATATTGTGGTCCGAGAACTCTAAGTATATGTCTTCAATATCGCCAGAGCAATTGTTGTTCGTGATATTATTTCCTGTGGATAAATAGATATATATCCCGCTATCAGAATTGCCAGAGCAATTGTTGTTTGCGATGTTATTGTTGTTTGTGGCATAATACATATATATCCCGTCATAGTTGCCGGAGCAGTTGTTGTTTGTGATGTTGTTGTTGCTTGAGTACCAATACAGGTATATGCCATACTGTGAATTCCTGGAACAGTCGTTGTTCGTGATATTATTGTCTGAAGAGTAATCGAGATATATTCCACTATCAGAATTGCCAGAGCAGGTATTGTTCGTAATGTTGTTATTGCTTGAGCCGTGATAGAGGTCTATGCCATCATAGTTCCCGGAGCAGTTATTGTTTGTGATGTTGTTGTTGGTTGAGTAATACAGCCGGATACCATTGCCAGTATTCCCATGAGCGGAGCAATTGTTGTTCGTGATCAGGTTGTTGTTTGAGGAGTAAAGATATATACCTTCCGAATTGCCAGAGCAGCTGTTGTTTGCAATTATGTTGTGGTTCGAGAGCTCTATGTATATGTCTTCAATAACGCCAGAGCAATTGTTGTTCGTGATTGTGTTGTGGTCTGACCCAAGCAGGTAGATTGCACCCTCAGTGCCTGAGCAGGTGTTGTTCGTAATGTTGTTGTTGGTTGAGAACTCTATGAATATACCCTCCTCACCATTGCTCGAGCAGTTATTGTTCGTGATGTTGTGATTACTGCCACTGTATATCTCAATTCCTATTTCGCTGTTATCTACCGCAGTGTTGTTATTTATCCATGTCGCCACACCTTCTTCACATCTGATTCCTACACGGTTGTTATTTGCAATATTCTGTGTCAGGGTATTATTAACGCATAGGTGTTCAAGTGCAATGCCTGCACCATGTATATTGCTGGATACATTGTTGTTCCACACCGTTGTATTGTTGGTTGCCCATAACTCGATTCCACTCACAGGACTCGCGGAGATTGTGCAGTTCCTCACCGTGCTGTTCTCTACATGCTGCAAGAACACACCAAAGAGGTTATCCCTTGATGTGATATTATCTACCGTAACTTGGCTGGAAAAGCCAATATCAACAGCAATAGTAGCATTGTCAAATGCATCGTTGCATATTGTTACCGCGGTACAATTTGCTATAATTATCTGCCCTGCGTTAGAAGGCACCACACCACCGTTTTGATTTTTGTAATAACGGACAACCTTTCCATTCACCCTGTTTGTATCGTTGATTTCATGCGTATTCCAGTTATCAAGCACATCTCCGAGGATTGCAAGACCATTGTGCCACATTGTATTATTAATCACCTTGCACGATGTTGCATTCCAGAAGAGAATTGCAACGATATTATCACTGATGTTGTTGTTATAAAATTCGCCATTGAGCGTGTTGTACATTGCAATGCCAGAACCATGCGGGTCAGCTTCACCACTTGCTGTAGCATTGTAAATCTCGCAATTTGTAATGTTGAAATACACGGTGATATTCTCTATCCAGATACCATAGTTTGACGGCGTTCCACTTGCATTCGCATTGAGATAATATCCAGCAATTCTGTATGGATTCGCTGATGTACCATCGCCAGGCCAGCCATACAGCCCTGCATAGAACGCAAACTCCGCATTTCCGTTGATGTGCAATGGCGGAAGTGCTGGCTTTGAGAGCGGATACCAGTCAGATGCACCAGCACCGCCAATAATGGGATATGCACTTGCGGTACCCCAGCCACTGCCGTCCCAGTTGCTCCAGTAGTTGCCTTCTGTGGATATTGAGTCATTCCAATTGTTTCCGCCAGCATCATCGTATGCCTGGCAGGTGCCATTCACACCCTTGCCAGCACCATTGTTCTGCCAGAAGTTGTTGTGGTGGATGATATTGCCCGTGGAACTGTATGAGATGCAGATTCCATACTGTGTATTGTGGTAGAAGTTGTTGTAAGTGATGTTGTTGCTGCTTGAGAAAAGCAGGTATATGCCATAGTAATAATTGCCAGAGCAGTTGTTGTTCGTGATGTTGTTGTTGCCTGAGGAATACAGGTATATGCCATAGTAAGAATTGCTGGAGCAGTTGTTGTTCGTGATGTTGTTGTTGCCTGAGATATCCAGGTATATGCCATACTGTGAATTGCTGGAGCAGTAGTTGTTCGTGATGTTGTTGTTGCCTGAGATATCCAGGTATATTCCATACTGTGAATTGCCAGAGCAGTAGTTGTTCGTGATGTTGTTGTTGCTTGAGGAAACTAGGAGTATACCCTCGTCAGAATTGCCAGAGCAGTAGTTGTTCGTGATGTTGTTGTTGCCTGAGGATTCCAGGTATATGCCACACTGTGAATTGCTGGAGCAGTTGTTGTTCGTGATGTTGTTGTTGCTTGAGGAAGACAGGATTATACCAAAGTGAGAATTGTCCGAGCAGTTGTTGTTCGCAACCGTAATATACGGAGAATATTGAATAAATATGCCACCATAATTCCCTGTACAGGTATTATTTGCGATTGTGTTGGTGTTCGTTTGATATAAATATATCCCCTCAAGTGAGTTATTTGACACAATATTGCCAGTTAGTATGTTGTTCTTGCTCGTTCCATTCATGAAAATGCCATGATTTTCCGCTTGCGTGCATGTGTTATTCACAACCGTTCCATTCTGTACATTGCACATAAACAGGTTTGTGTTGAAGAAGAAATCAATATTGTTTCCGTTCGCATGGTGGAGTATATTGTTATCCAGAATAAAGTATTTGGTGGTGTTACCAATGTATATGCAGTTTCCGTACTTTGTTATGGCATCACTGCCTCCATTGATGTTCCAGTCACGAATCAGATATGGATTATCCGGCGACCCATTCCCTACAATCACACCATTTTCCTCTGTGAAATCCGCATCGCCGTTGATTCTAATCGGCAGGCGGATCCACTTAGGTCCCGGTGCAGTGAGCGGGAGGAAATCTTCTAAAAGTAGCCCGCCATCTATCGAATAGTGTGTATCAAAAATCCCAAAAGGCGCCACGGTATCTGAACCAATCATAGTAGACCAGTAATTGCCGCCACCAGTGGAATTCCAGCGATTACTTCCAACACTATCGTACGCCTGACTTGTGACGCCATTATTGCCGATAAAGTTGTTATGATGGATGAGGTTTCCTGTGGAAGACGAAGTCACATACATTCCGTAACTTCCGCTGTTCTGTATCGTGTTGAATCTTACGAGGTTGTTGTTGCTCTGATAAAAAAGATATATCCCATGCACACTGCTGTTGACAATTATGTTTTCAGAGATTAGATTATTCACCGCATACTCAATGTGGAACCCACAAGGATTGCAATTAGAAATCTGATTTCCCAGCATCGTATTATCACTTGATTGAAGTACCTTTATTCCGCCACCATCTCCACCGCTACCGCAGTTCTGGATGTTATTCCCAGCAATCAACATATAACTGGGTCCGTAGAATAGAAGTATACCAACAAAGTTACAATTGTGTATATAGTTGTTGTTCACTATCACATTCTGGGTTTCGTAATTGGCACCAACTCCTCTAACGCAGGCGTATATCTCATTATTTGTTATTGTTCCGTTTTTCACAGCCCCTAAATGAATTCCTGCGCCCCAGGGCTGATTGCTACTCTCTGTAGCATTCCACAACTTGCAGTTCCTTATCACAAACCACACATTCGTATTCTCAATCCAGATGCAGTAAGTTCCGCCATTAGCATCAATCTCGCAGCCCCCAATAATGTACGGATTTTCCTGTGAGCCATTCCCAGGCCAGCCATTTGTTGTTGCTTGATTTGCAAAGTCAGAGTTGCTGGTGATGTGTATCGGTGCATGTCCTGCACGCACGCCCGTGTTCTGATTCTCCACCTCTAACTTCTGGGCTCTGTAGGCAAATTCGCTTGCATCTTTCAAGCCCATCCAGTTGCTCATCTCAAAGTAGAACTTGCTTTCTGTATCGATGCCTGGCAGTGCACTCAGATTCGCACTGAACTCAATCTTTCCATCGCTCAGCCCGTACACAATGCCTGGATTTGTGATTTCATCTCGCCTTTGTCCGTTCTCCCAGTGCCATGCCCTTGCACTCAACACCACTCCATTTCTGCCTTCCAGTTCAATCAGATAACCGTGCTGTATCATGTCTGGCATGAATGTGTTTATTGTGGAGTTCAGCAGGTCAATGTACACCCTTGCGATGTCCTTGCCCAGATTCTCCACAATTACTGGCGGTGTCGGAGGTCCAGGTGGTCCCGGTCTTGTCTGCAATACGGGAATCTCGCAACCAGCGAGCATGGAGCCATCAACTGCCATGTAGAAGTATGCTTTGTCATATACTGCGCCAGCATACTCCCGCAAATCAATGTTTGCATCGCCTATATCACTCGGGTCACTGCCCTTCTGCACTCCCTGCCAGTCACCAAATGCGCCATCAATCACAATCTCTGCAGGTGGCGACATATAGTATGCCTTCCCGCCGCTGCCCACGATTCTGTACGGCACATCACAGCCAACGCTCTCAATTCCAAATGCGTACGCATTGCCGTTACTCAAATGCTTCGCCTGGCACATGACTGTTATTTCTTCATTCACCGCAATTTTGTTCTTTGGCAAATTCAATGTAGCATTTGATACGGTAATTGAGTTTATCTCCACATCACTGCCCTTTGCCACAACCTTCAACTCAAGCACATCATCGCTTTCATTTACCACATCGCCACCAATAAATCTCTGGTTTATCACAAGTGAACCGCTACCGCTTGCATATGCCATACCCCGCTTTTCCTCAACATCGGTATTTGTGATGTGCCGCATCACAACCAATGAAACGGGTTTGCTCATGCCAGGTATCTTTGCATACCCCTCGACGATGCTCGCACCGGTCTCAACTCTCACATCACCGCCATTCTCCCATGCAGAGTAATTAAACTCTGGCTTTTCAGAAGCACTGCCTTCCTTGAACATAGATACCGTTGCACTCCGTATCTGTCCGTCATAGCCCGCAACCTCAATCTTTGCATCCGCACCAAGGTTCTCAATCGCATAGCCAGTGTTTCTGTTCCCGTCCCTGTCCACAAAGATTGTGAGCACATCGTAGCCATTATTTGCACCGTTGAAGATTTTTCCAGCTACTTCTACATAGAAATATGCCTTCTCTTTCTCGTAATAGAAACTGTATTCTGTGATTTTTATATCCGCATTTGCAAACTGCTCAGTATCCTTGTATGCAACTATGCCAGCCCAGTCCTCTTTATTTCCATCCACCTTTATACGCTCGCCAGGCATGCTCATAATCCAGTACGCAAATATAGCCACAACAAGGAGGCAAATCACAACACCAGCGCCAATCTGCTTCCAGTTCATCCCTTTTTTGCGTGGCAATCCTTTAAGCTGGTCTTTTTGCATTCCATTAACAAAGCCAGTCCGTTCCTTCTTTTCAAGCCCATTTGTGTACGCTCCCCGTGCAGTAACACTCTTCCGCAAACCATTTGTAAATGACTCACGACCTCGCAGCGGTTTTTCTGCAACAATACCTTCGTGCTTTGCCTCTACAACTGGCTTTTCCTCAACCTTCGTCTCCGCCTCTACTTCTGGTACCGCTTCAACCTCTGATACTTCTTCCTCTGCTGGCGCTTCTTTTTCCACCGCTTCAACAACCTTCTTCTCCACCACTGGCTTTGCTTCCTTTTCTGCTTTTTCCATGTCTTCACGGGTGATTGTGTTATCAAAGTTCTTTGAAAGCACATGCAGCTTCTCCTTTTCCATGCTCTCTTTGTTTATCACAGCCAGCACAGTGGTCTCATTCACTGCAGCCATGTCGCCAATCTTCTTCAGGAATTTAACTACCTTGTCAAACCCGTTTTCAAGTATGAGTGTTTCAATACAATCCAGAACAAGCACACCACCCTTGTTGTTCTTCACGAAATTACTCACTTCACGCATCAACTCAAATTCCATTCGTCCTGGCTTGATTGCACCCTTCTCTGATGACTCGGAAATCCACAATACACTGGATTCAAATTTATTCGTCTTTTTCAGTTTCTCAGGATATGTTGTACTAACACACAGTCCGGGTGCTCCGCTTTCCAGCAGATGGCGGTAGAGTTTATATGTGTACTTCGGTTTGTCCTCATATACCAGAACACTTGTGCCCTTTATCTCCTCGACTTTATCTGTGCTCACTTCTTCCGCAGGTTCCTCAACCGCCTCCTCAACCACTTTCTTTACTGGTGCCTTTGGCTCCGCCTTCTTCTCCTCATCGCTCATTATCACAATGCCCTTCGTCTTGCTCACACCAATCCGCTTATAACTGGTCTCATAAAACAGATTATCAAGGGCGAGTATTCCTATTCTTGCTACAACCCTGTCGCCCTCGCGCTTGTGCTCGATATCTATCACGCCATTGAAATGCGAATGAAATGCTGAAATCACCTTTTGCTCATGCACGCCTTTGGAAATTTTCAGGAGTGCTCCACCATTGAATTTCTTTATTCTGGCTGTGAGATTCTGCGAAAACTTGAAGGTCGTGTCAAATCCGTACATCTTGAGTGCATTTGAAAGTATATCAGAATATACCCTGAATTTCTTTCCCTCAATCTTCTTCAACACCTTTGAAACTGCAATTTCTACATTTGTCAAACTCTTTGAGCACTTGTAGATGTAGCCCTTCTCTTCCAGCCCGATTACTCGTTCGTTTCTGAATGAGTACCAGTCAACAATGAACAATGTTCCGCTCTTCCCATGCGCCTCCGCATTTATTCCGATTGCCTCCATCAACTTTTTGAACTCATCAGGTGAGCTGTCTGAGAGAATAACCACACATGCCTCACCCTTGCTCAATGCATCTTTTATGTACTGGCGTACCAGCAAGTCGGTCTCAAGCCCTTCGTCGGTCTGTACCAGCAGGATGTAGTTGCTCGGAATGCCTTCCTCAACAAGCTTATTCAGCCCTTCTATCTCAATTTTGTCGGTCATTTAATTACCTACCAGGCATCTTACTACATACGGATGCAACACATATCATATGGTGATTAAGTATATAATTCTACCTATCAAAAATCATCTTTCGGCAAATGCTAGCCTCTGCCCCTCTCTCAAAATAATTACTTCATATCCCATTTTCCGAATTTTCCTGCACAAATTCCTATCCTGGGTTGCAATGTAAACTTTTCTATCTTCAAATTTATGTATGGCTTCCATGATTCCACGGTCACCTTTTTCTTTCACCTCAACCACATTGTATTTCTTTGCAAACTTAATGGCACTTTTTGCTTTGCTGTTCTCCTGCGCCAGGCCCTCGAGTTCTAACAACACCGATGAAGGCACAACAACCTCAACTGTCCCGAGCAGGTCATGAATTGATTTATCAAGATTTATTGAAAACTGGAAAGGGACTAAAAGCATGTTTGTATCCAGGATTACAACAATTCTGGACTGCATGATTTACTCTTTAGAACAAATTTCTCCCTGAATCTTTACCTTCTTTCCGAGCATTATGGCACCGCCGTACAGCACGCCATTGCCCACAGATGCTCCATTGCCCAGGGTAACATTCCCATCCGCTTCGATACGCTCGACGCTTGCGTTCTCGCCGACCGTAACATTTCCCCTAGCAGTTATTTTTCCGCATTTCACACTCATGCCCGCTTCAACATTACCATTTGCGATAATATCTCCTGCAGTAGAATTTTTGCCAATAACGCACGAGCCAGCACATTCAATCTTTCCATCCACCATAGAATTCTCACCCGTGTTCACATTTCCTCCTGAAACGAGATAACCGTGTATCTTCACATTATTTCCAAGCGTCAGATCTTTCCCTGATTTGAGATTTCCATATATCTCAAAACCATCAGCAATCTGTAGGTTTTCAATACTTGACATAACGAATTCAGGTAATTGCGATTGTGCGCGAATTGCACCACCGCCCCCACTTTCTAGTTTAGAAAGTAAATCCCGGTTCTCCTGTTCCTTTTCTGAAATCTGTTTTTTGAGTGTTTCAATCAGCTGTTCCTTTTCTGCGAGTGCTGCGGAAAGCGCTTCAATTCTTTCATTCAACGCAGGATTCTCTGCAACATCCCCCTGTCCAGCGGGTGTTGTATTTACCGTATTTTCCAAACTCCGCAGTTTCTCATTTAATTCACTTATCACCCTGTCTTTTTCAGCAATAACCGCCTGGACATCCGCTACAAGTGCGATCTGCTCTCTTAATCTTTTATTCTCTTCCTCAATTTCCTTTATCTGGCTTTCCTTTTCCTCAAGTGCCTTCATTAACTCTGCGCTGTTCCCACCAGTTGCACTGCTCCGCAGCATTGCATTTTCCTCTTCCAGCTTCTTTACCTTTTCAGTTAGCTCCTCATTTATTGAGTCCATGCGGTCAATTTCTTCGTTGAGTTCACGAATTGCATTATTTCGTTGTTCCTTTAATTTCTCGTACTGTCCGTTTACATAGTCAACCTGATACTGCAGTCCCTTAATTTTTTCTTCATACTGCCCTATCAGTGCGCTCAGCTGGTCAACCTTCGCCTGCCATATTCCTGCGATTTCCTGCTTCTCCCTTTCCAGTTGCTCAATCCGTGCCTGTAACTCGTTGCGTTCATCAACCAAACGCTTTATTCTCTCTCTTACTTCGTCCCCAGCATCCATGTTTATACCGTATACCTGATATAGAACATAATATATATAATTATTCTCGTGATGAATTATTCTATTTAAAATCTCAAAATTTCTAATCTTCTTCCCGTGTGACCAGCGAGTAAAGCACCTTGCTTCCATGCAGCATCTTATGCAGATTTGTGATAATCTCTCCGTACTCGGATGGAAGTTTCCAACCAATTGAGAAATCGAATTCGCCAACTTCTGGCCTGAAACCCAATGTTCGCATGTCTTTTACGACCTCAAGTGGTGGCTTTCCTTCACTGTTGAACAGGAGTTTTACATATGTCCTCATATTTGCCCCCAAAAGTTCATACATCAACACACATTTAAAGTTTTCGTCAATTTATTTTCCAAGAAAGAAGGGGATGCGGTTTTTTTTGTGTGGCATCTCCTTTGCATATTCCACAATCAAGTCGATAATGCGCATCACAACCCAGTCATAACACTCGGGTGGAAGATTGTAGGTTCGTATCTCTGGGACATAGTTTGAAAAATCAATAAGGTACGGGTCTCCATTGCAGAGTCCAATTTCCACCGTATTTATATCATAATCCAGCACCTCATTTAATTTCCTGCAGATGTCCGTGATTTCACGCTGTTTTGCATCATCCAGAAAGTTTGGAGAGTGTATGTACTTTCTCTCTTCTGGAATGTACTTTACAGGCAGAACATGCTTCTTTCCCACGACAAACGCACGCACATATTCATCATAATTCACCTTTTCCTGCAGAATCATTGTCTCATTTCCGGTTTTGTTGTATGCGGTGATAAGCTCATCCATGTTGTTTACAAAAAATACATTACGCCACGCATAACCATTAACTGGTTTCAGCACCGCAGGAAATGATATCTGGCTTCGAATCCAATCTGTAGAGAGCTGCGGAATTACATGCCCGAACTCATAATCAGGGTCCTGGGGCGGAAGCAGTAGTGTCTTTGGGATTTTGAGATTAAGTGTGCGTGCAATTCCATAGAAAAAAAACTTATCGTCAAGTGAGCAGGAAAATGGGTTGTTTATCACATATGTGCCATGCAATGCTGCATGTTTCATTGCACATCTCAGGTAGGGCTCAAGGTATGATTGTCTGTCCAGAATTATATCGTATTTGAGTGGTGCGCACAGCTCAACTTCGGAAATCCCGATGACCTCTATCTTTGCATCTGAAAGAACTTTAGAAACTCCATGGATAACTTCTCCAGCCCACTCATCATCATATGTGAGAATTCCTATGTGCATAACTCAGAATATGAACACACAGGCAGCAAGGCATACCCCGTAGTGGTCCATAGGTATTGCCAGTTCCTCTGTTTTGAAATTTATTTTTTCGAGCTCAACACCACGGAGCTTTGCCATCTCCTCCATCTTCCATCGCAGGACTTCTTTCAAGCTTTTCTGTGTGCCGTGCATATGTCCCTCAGCCACATATCCACCAAGCCCATCTTTTCGGAAGGCATATGCAATCCCTGCAGAAATCATCTCACCTTCGCCGCCGCGCTGCTGGGCAAGCACGCAGTATGTAATTGCACCCATCGGGAGCGCCCTCTTTTCCACCTGCTTTATTCCCACGGGCAGAATGGAAGACACAGAGACCAGATTCTGCTCGCCAATGCCTGCTCTCAGAAGCGCCAGATCAAATGCGTTCAGGTCTGACACCTTGCTTATTGCCTTCCCGGATGTTACAAAGAATTTTGTTGGTATTGGTAACATGGTTATCGTTAAGCAGTTAATCCAAATACATTATTAAACTTTTTGTTTTTTTAATGTCAGGCACCCTGACTTCCCAAATTCTTGGTAATAGGTATCTCGAGTGCATCAATCAACTCCCGTGTAGAGTTTGTGATTTCTCCCACAACCTGTTTTCCATTGACATCCACTGTGTACACCTTCGAGAGAAAACATAGAACATCACGCACACTGTATCGCTGGAGAAGGTCTTTTCTCCGCAGGTGCTCAAGTACCTGGCTATAGAGATAGAGCGAGATGAAATGAATAAAGAAGTATCCCTGCAAACTCTCGCGGGATTGTATCCATGTCTTGTCGCACTCAAGCGTATTCTTCAATCCATCAAACGCATACTCGATTTCCCGCCTTGTCTTATACATCTCGTACAATTCCTTTGCATCCATCCCTGTATCTGTTAAGAGTGCTAATGTGCCAAACCAGTTTCGATGCTTTCTGTACTCCTTCATGGTACTCCTTCCTTCCTCTACACGCTTGAGAAACATCGTCTCCTCTTCTCCAGCCATCACCTTATCTAGATAAACCACAACCCTTCTCCCCTTCCACATTCTCTCACGCCACCACTGTGCCCTATCTCGATATAGAAAGTAATTCTTGTATTGCGTTGCGGATGGATACTCAATAAATTGTGTATCACGCTTCAGGGCAAGTATATAATGTACTCCTGCTTCCTCCAGTTCCCTCACATTCTCATCAGAGAAAAATCCCTTATCCCCAACAACCGTTACATTTCGCAAGTTGCTCTCGTAAACCGCATGGAGAAGATTTCGGGCAGAGGATGCAGTGCCAGGTAATATCTTGAGGAATGCGGGAAGATGCGTCTCTATACTCCAGAGGAGCAATATCTGGAACTGGTCGTAGAATATGTCTTCTGCATTGTACCCCTTCTCAAGCCATGAAATATTGTAAGACGCACTGAATATTTGCGTGAGGTCGATTGCGATGTGTGTGTTTCCTTGCGAAATGTCTTCGAAAAAGCAGCGCTGGGCTCCCCAGTCGGAACCCAACTTCTCCAATAACTGGGTTATGCTGTTCTTTGAAAGTGCTGCATCAGGCCAGAGTTGTGAAGCATAGCTTGTTTCGTAATGGAAGGATAACCGCTTAAATGGTTCCAGATAAATTAGTTTTAGTACTGCTGCGGCAAGTATGCTTTGCCATGTATCGGGCCAGTACTGTTGCAGTGGCTTGAGCAGTGGTTTTGCAAAGTGATTGAGGAGGAGCACATGACCTGCCTCACGAATACCACCAACTTTCACTGGTCGTTTGTGTTTCGGCGGAATAATCCCTTCTGGTGTTACTACACCGAGGTATTCCACAGTTATCTTTCTTGCTCTCCCTTTATTTGGGTCCCATACACTTTTCACTCTGGTTGCGTAATATCGCCCGTTTCGTTCCTCGATTGCAATGCCTGGTTTTTTGTGCCGTTTAACCCATTCTGGTAGTTCCGACATATTACCTATATAGGTAATATGAAAGAGGTTAATAAACCTTTCGTTTTTGTGAACTGCAAGCGTTCTGGCATAGGCTAAAAACAAAATGGTGTCTTATTGCTTCGGCAGATATTAGCGAAAAGATGGGAATTTAGGGTGTCCCATTGCAGGAACAACAACCATGATTAAATCTGCGCCATCGAGGCAATCCTTCAAGCTCTCAGTTGCGTACACATTTCCAAAGCCAGTTATGAGTCCCTGCAGTTCAATTTTTCCGCTTCTCTCCTGAATTGCCCTGATTCTTTCTGCATTTCTTGTGTATATCCTCGTATCGAAACCCATCATTGAGATATGGGCTGCCATTGCAAGTCCACCATGGCCCGCACCAAGCACCGCAACACTCGGTTTCTCAACAATCCTGCTTTTCCGTTTTGCTCTCCTGGCATTCCTCATAAATATTCCCTCCATCTATCCATTGCCTCATCTTATAAAATACTTTCTGCACGCAAATTTATGGGTTTATTTAGGCATTGTCCACATCGATTTTATCTCCGCTCTGGCACTTGTAGCATCTGCGGTTACCTCAACTGCACCAATCTCAATTTTTCTGGTGAAAAACGGGGCATCAACCACGAGCGTCTCATACTCCCCGCCCTCCCCACTGGGATTCACTCCGTATTTCTCCTGCAGTTCCTTCAGTTTTTCAATTGTTGCCTTATCCAGTTCTCTTCCAAGCCATTCACTGCTCAGTCCCTCGGCAAATACACCAACGAATATCACACGCATGCCAGCATCCACAATCTCACGCAACAAACTGAGTTGATTTCTGCGCCAGAGTGGCGATATGCAGTGCTTTCCCGCAGAATAGGCAGCGTATCCAAATCTCTCATGCTGGTACTCTGATGCAATGGCGCCTGTGATGATGTAATCCGCATCCACCGCCTCAAATGCTCTGGCAATACACGCCAGTTCGTCTCCGTGAACTTCTACAATTACTGGCTCAAGCCCCATGCACCCTGCAACTGTGCCTGCATGCACTATGTTCGGGCTGTGAAACATGTATGATTCCCTGCTTTCTGGTATGAATATAAGTGCCTGCTCAATCTCAAACCCCATCTGAAGAGCAAGAAATGCAGCATATGTGGAATCCTTGCCGCCAGAAAAACATGCAACTGCCTTCATGCCTACCTGTAAATTGAGGAACTGGGAGGTGGCACTGTCTTTGTTGTCTTGCTCTTCTCCCGTATCTTCTGCAACTCCTTTTCGATACGCAGGGCTTCCTCATACAGTGGTTTTGCATCAAGTTTTGTGTGCAGGAGAATGCGGTCCAGTACCTCTATCACCTTTGCTGCAGCCCGTGCATCGGGAATGTCCTGATACGCCTCTGCAAGCAGGCAGATCACATCAAAGTCCCTGATTTTTCCCTCATTTAGAAGCACGCCCGCAATACCTGTAATTATTCCCTCGGTGAACGGAAACACATTTGGCTCAACCAGCAACTCCCTTGCCCGCTTTGTGCTGCCGACCCCATAGACCTTCATTCCGGCTCTGCTGTCCTCATCGCCTCCGTCCTCAATCACAAGGCCCTCTGGTGATACGAGAAGCCCGCATTTCTGTTCCTCAATCCAGTCGAGCATTGTATTTGCAATTACCTTCACCATATTCGGGGGTGGCTGGAGTTCTGATGTAAATACCACAATTTTATCTCCATCGCCTCTACCAGATAACTTTGAGCCCGCATAAATTCGCACGGGATGATGCGGTTCTGAGTTCTTTATGAGCGAGACCACGGGAAACTGCGGAGCATCCAGTATTCCAATCTGTTCCAGTTTTAGTTCAGTAATCAGAAAATTTGCTACGATGGAACTAACAAGGCCCACGCTGGGAAACCCGTCAATCACAATTGCGTTTTTGAGGTCCATCTTCTTTAGCTCATAGATTCTTACATCTTCATACATACTTGTCATTACCCTCATGTTGAGGAAATACTTAAATTTAAGTATGGTAATTACGGAGCATGCGGGAAAAAAAGGCGGAAAAAGGCGACACGGTAAGCGTGGAGTATGTTGGGTACTTCACAAATGGCCAGGTATTTGATACAAACATACTTGAGGTTGCAAAGAAGCATCGAATGTACAATCCAAGACAGGATTACGCTCCGTTTGTATTTAAAATTGGTGAGGGAAGGGTGATCAGAGGTTTCGAAAACGCAGTACTGGGTATGTCTGTTGGTGAAAAGAAACGGGTGACAATTCCGCCAGAGGATGCATATGGTGTAAACACGAACCACCCGCTTTCAGGTAAGACCCTGATATTTGACATTCATGTTCTGGCAATTGAAAAGAAAACGTGATTGATTTGAGCACCGTGATAAATGGGCGAGAAATTGCAGAGCAGATTTACAGCAGGTATGGGAGTGAGGTAAAGGGCAGTTGTATCGGAGTGCTCCGTAGCGATGCGGATGCTGCGGGCATATATGCTGGCGTAGTTAAAAGAAGTGCAAAAAATCTGGATGTGCTTGTGAAAGAAATCTGCATCAGCGCCAGTGTGCAAATTGAAGAAATTGTGCACGGAATTGAGGCACTGAAGGATTGTGATGGCATTCTGATACAGGGTCCATTTAAAAACATAGATATGGAGCGTGTGTACAAATTCCTGCCGCCAGAAAAAGACATTGAGGGCATGTGTGCATCGCACATGGGTGTGCTCTTCAGAAAGTTAGATGCAGATATTCCACTCCCCTGCACACCTGCTGCGGTAATGCAAATCATTGAGCATGTGAATTTTGATTTAACCGGGGCGTCAGTTTGTATTGTAAATCACTCTGCAGTTATTGGCAAGCCGCTTGCAATCATGCTACTGGCTAGAAATGCTACGGTCTCAATTTGTCATGAATACACAAAAAATCTCGCCATGTTCACATCAGGTGCGGATGTGGTGGTTTGCGGTGTGGGCATACCCGGGTTTTTGAAGGCGGACATGATAAAGGAGGGTGCGTTTGTGATTGATTGCGGGATGAATCGTGTTGCTGGCAGAGTTACGGGTGATGCCGATTTCGATGGTATGCTGGAAAAATGCAGTTATATCACGCCAGTGCCTGGTGGTGTTGGACCGGTGACAACAAGCATGCTTTTCAGGAACCTGGCAATTCTGAAAAAAATGTACAGATGAGAACTTATTCAAGGTCGATGTAGATGCGCTTGTTCTTTTTGCCCTTGCTCTCATAACTCTTGAATTTTATCTTTCCAATTTCTGAGGTATTTCGCACATGGGTGCCACCATCTGCCTGTGCATCAAAGCCAGTAATTTCTACAACACGGATGTGCTCATATTTTTGATAGAGTTCTGGATTTACACGCATTAAATCTGGATTTTTTGAAAATTCTTCCCTTGAAATCATGTACGCCCTGACTTCTAATCCACTCGCAGCCACAATGTTACTCTCCTCCACAATTTTCTGTGCGAGTTCCTTGCTCATGTTCTCAAATGAGAGGTCGAGCCGCGCTGAGCCCTCGTACAGGTGATTACCCGTGATTGTAACACCAAATCGCTTGTATGCAACACCAGATATTACATGCACTGCAGTATGTGTACGCATTATTTTATACCGTCTTTCCCAGTTAAGAATGCAGTGCACTACCTCGTTGTTCCTGGGAAGTATGCCATCAATCACATGCGCATCGCTCTCAACCCGGATAACTCTGGCAACTCCTGCGGAGGAAATAATCTCGCCGGTATCACATGGCTGACCACCGCCACCAGGATAAAAGGCAGATTTATCTAGAAAAACCGAGTTTTCACGACATGCTAAAACCGTGGCATCAAATTCCTTTAGATATGCATCCTGAAGATAAATCCATTCCATGCACGCATGAGATTGTGCGGATATATAAAGGTAGTTGCAGGCATCTCAGCATGATTGAGATGTTGTTCGAAACGAATATTTCATTCTTTCAAAGAGATTGTATTATCAACCAAGGTCGTAGACAAATATGCCCGAGGACTTCGCCTCATCTGCAAGTGTCTACAAGGTCCCTTGATAATACATCTTTCGTATCTGCCTTATTTTTTCATTGTCTGGCTCAATCTCCTCTGCCATATCAAGATACCGCTGCGCCTCTTTGAAGTCATCGAGGGCAATACACGCAAGTGCACACTCCAGATACACACCAATACCCGCTTTTTTATGCTCCTCAACAAACCGCCTCAACAGTGCTCTGCTCTCCTGTGCCCGCCGGGTCTTCCTGAGAATTTCAGAGAGCGTTATTACAAAGTCCTCCTTATCCGGGTCGTTCTGCATCGCTTTTCTAATAAGTTCCTCCGCCTTTCTGTATTTCCGCATTGTGGCATAAACGATGCCTGCAAAGTAGCATATGTTTTCATCGTCTGGCTTCATTTTCAATAAAAAGTTCAGAATGCGCATTGCGTCGTTGAATTTCTTCTGATTTGCAAATTGCATGGCCATACGAAGGTACTCCTCAAGTGTCTTCTGTTTATCTGGCAATATGGCAAATATCTCTGAGAACTGCATGCTCAAACCCTTTGCCTTTGAAAAACATGCAATTGCCTCGTTCTCGAGCCCGAGTTTCATGAGTGCCAGCCCTTTTCCGTACCACCCATCTTGATTGTCTGGCTGAAATGCGATTGCGTACTCAAAGCACTCAAGGCTTGCCATCGGAGCTTCCAGGAAGTAGAGGAGCACGCCTTTGAGTACCCAGCCATCCACATAATCTCTATGCGTCTCAAGTAATTCATCCAGAACCTCAACTGCCTCGAGCCAGAATCCTGCCATCGCAGACGCAATTGCACACCGCATGAAAAGTTCTGGTGAAGGTTTCAACTTACATGCCTTTCTGTAGGCATTGCATGCATCTCCATACCTCCCGAGTTTTTCTGCAGAATTTGCGAGCAAAATGAGTGCATCAAGATTTTCTGGTTCACGCTCCAGAACGCGTTTAGCAATGCTCTCCACCTTCGTAAAATCCTTTACCTCAAACGCATGCTTTGCTTCCTCACCCAGTGATTCAATTTCTGGCGGATGCACATCAACACCCTGCTCCAATCTCTCCGCAACGCCTCCAGCAATGCGCTTATATTCTTCAAGCGTTGAGAAGATACGCTCTCTGAGCATGTTCAATATTGCAGATTTTCTCGTATCGCCAGGCATCGGCTTTGCTGCAAGTTGTGCGAGTCCGCCTTCTCTCGCCCTTGCCAGTGCAATTCCTCTACGAATCCATGCATCGCTGTATGACGGCTTTAGCAGGATTGCCGCATCAATTGATTCGATGCTCTTCTCATACTCACCCATTTCAAGCTGTATCATGCCGAGTGCATAGTACGCCTCAGCACAGTTTGGTTTGAGTTCCAGGAGTTTGGTGACCAGCGAGATTGCCTCACGGTAGCGTTTTTCCCTGGTAAGCACATTTGCCGCATTAAGGTACGGGCTCTCATACATTGGCTCCATTTCAATTGCACGGGCATATGCTTTAAGTCCATCCTCAATCCTGCCCATACTTGAGAGCACATTTCCGATATTGTTGTATAACTCTGGCGTTTTCTGAATCTTCTCTGCCTTCTGAAAAAATTCGAGTGCCATGCTGTACTTCTGCATTTTTGATGCACAGACACCAGCACCAATCAACAAGTCAGGGTTTGCTGGATACAGCTCTACTGCCATGCTATATACCCTGAACGCACTCTCCGTCATTCCGAGATGCAGTAATGCAGAACCCTTTCTTCCCAGCAGGTACGCATTTTTCTCGTCAATGCCAAGTCCCTGCTCATAATGCTCAAGTGCCTCATCAAACTTGCCAGCGACATACTTCGCATCACCGAGCACCATTGCACTCTCAAGTTCACGGTTGTAGTTTTCAAGGAGTACATACTGAAAGATACCAACGAACGAAATAATTGCTGAGCCAGTGAGCATGATGCTATCCCTGATTGAGAATGCAGAGCTCTCCAGGTAGTGCTTTGAAACTGCAAATAGAAAGAGCACATTTCCTGTGAGCCAGAGCATCCGAGATGTTGCGAGTTTATTCTCAAATTCTGAGATTTTGAGCACGAAATATGTACCCGCAAGGAGAAGCACAATTCCTGTGCTGAAAACAACTACATGTGGATATGCGAGTATTTCTGCACCAGCACTGTGATAAAATGCCTCGATGAAGAGGAGCAGAAGCCCGCACAGAAAAAGTATGTTGACGGGTTTGAGTGACTTAAGCCAGGACATGTCCTTCATAAGTGCATACAGTGTGATTGAAATTGCAAGTATGCACAGTGCCATGAGGATTATTGTGAAACCATAGAATACCGTGGAAAAATAGTCAATGAAGATGTAGTACGAGAGCACACCAAGAATTATGGTGACCTGAAACACGAGTGAAGTGCTGTTGAGCCACTCCTTTTTAGATATGACCTGCGAAAATATCCTTCTTAATTGCACAGAGCGGAATGTGAAACAGTACTAATAAACCTTTTCCCATCACAGTAACGCGCATGGGCATGTGCAGTGTGTGTATATCTGGTAAGCATCAAGTTGCACAGGGTGCAATTGCTTGAACGCAACACATATATAAACTGAAGCATATCTCCTTTATAGAGGGTCACAACATGCTACCACATAACCATTTTTTGATTGCGAGTTTGATTATTGCTATAGCAGGAATTGTATTTTTTTCACAACTGTCTCTCATTGAAATTGGAAAATGGATTTTAACTGGTGCACTGCTATCTGCAGCTATCGATTTAGATGTGTATGTGCTTGCAGTTCTTAAATCGAAAAAAGTGGAGCAATTGAAACCATTTAAAAATCCCATCGAGATGTATCGAAAATTCGAGACCTTTATGGATGTGATGACGAAAACTGGCGTGTTGAGGACTGTGGTAAAGACACACATAATCTCTTCAGTCCTTGTCATTGTGGCATTTTATCTTTTCTTTAATGCTTATCTGATACCTGTTGTCCTGGGAGTGCTATCTCATTTAATAAGCGATATACCGAGTTTACGAAAGGTTATGAGATGAGGCAGTTGCCATACGGTCACAAAAACCGCATTTTGAAATGTAAAGTCAACTTGATATGGTCACATTTTTTGCTCAGTTATTTCTTACCTGGTTATATGGGTATCCACGGTATTCCTGCCCAACGCTACTGTGTTACCGATGTCGGTTGACATTACAAGGGGTGGTGTGGTGTACAAATTGAAAATCTTGAAAGCTTTATGCAAAGTGCAAATCTTGGAAAATTGAAAATCATGAGAATCTTTATGTACTTTAACCTCTTACAGTTTAAGCATGAAAGAAGATCCCTTTTATGTTGGAGAAATCCCAGAAGATAAAATCGAGGCCTTATTTGTGAATAGAAGCAGCGAAATCACCTACGCAATGAATATGATTGGCAAACGGATGAAAATGTGTATTCCCATTTTAGGTGACACAGGAACTGGTAAAAGTTCAATGCTCAATGTAATTGCTGCACTGGGTAAAAAATCCGGTTTAAAAGTGTTCAAGATAAGTGTAGAAGATTATGATAAAGAAGAGACCAGGAAGCAGATAGAAGATACTGAATTGCTTCTTGTGGACAACATAAATCGTGTAGATAATACTACTGCTATTTCGATTTATCAGAAAATAACAGAGAATGTAAATGCTGGAAAGCGTATATTTTTCTGTGACCTAACTAAAAGAGAGTTCAAAGCGCGAAAGGAGAGGGACTACGCAGTCACACATAAGCCGATTATTCTCTCAACCCTAAAAACAGCTGAACTGAAACGATGGCTTCAGGAACGAATGCAACGGTGCGATTATTCATACAATTTCACGGATGAAGCGATTGAGCTGGTCGCTAAACGTTCCAAAGGAAATTTAAGAGATTTTTTCCGCTATTGCGGCATGGCATATGCGTATGGTACTTCTACAATCACATTCAAAGATATGGAACGAGCGATACTGGATATCGACTCGCACATAATTTTCTCACTTGACGACTTAAGTAGGTTTATTCTAAAAGTGATATATGCAAAGAGGGGAATTAACACCGGCGAACTTTTTAACCAAATTAAAGAGAATGGCAGATGGAAAAATACATCTGGAAGGCTTTTTTACAAGAATCTTGATGAGTTAATTGAGCATGGTCTGGTAGTAAGCGAAAGATTTGGTCATGAAGTAACCTACTCTCTCATATATGCAAAAATAGGAATGAATGTTGATTCTGATTATTTTCAGGTCGATTGAAGGGCGTGCCAACGCTATGGGCGTTATAAAGCCGTAGTTCCTAAACATTAGGTACTACACTTGTGAGGCATGTTTTATGAGCATGCAGCACTACTGCCAGAATTTAGAGATTGGTATAACAACCAACGCTATCATATGGGTATCCGTGGTATTCCTGCCCAACGCTACGATGTTACCGATGTCGGTTGACATTACAAGAAAGGAGAACTTAAATAGGGGAGATAAATTACAGTGTGATAAATATGGACGAGAGGAGCACAAAAAAATTTGCAATAATTGCGATTTGCGTGATGCTTTTGATTGTGGGTATATTGATAAGCGTACTTACGAAAAAAGAAACAAATCCTCCTGCACCAGAGATAGTTGTTCCAGAAGATTCTCCGCAACTTCCGTCGAGAGGATTCTTTATGGGTGTGTTGCCCACTACTGCTCAAGGGCAGTCGTTCGACGCCGCATATGCTCAGGCAGCCCAGTACTCTGAATTTGTCCCGGTGTGGGGCAGACCTACACCATTCTACCAGCTTGCAGAGGAATTAAGTGGAACCTGGGGACACACATTTGTAAAACAACTCATTCGCGATAACGGAATGTTTCCAATCATTCATCTCTCATTCATAGGCAGTGGCGTAACGCTGGTGACACCGCCCGGGATGGAAAATGCAACGCTGAGCGACCCCGCCTGGAGGAGTGCATACAAGCAGGCGGCCATAGATGTTGTGAAGGCGATACATCCAGGATATCTATCACTCGGGAATGAAGTTAATAGATGGTATGAAAAATATGGTGCAGATGGACCTAATGGTTTCGCACACTATGTGCGTCTCTACGAGGAAATTTACGATGCAGTTAAGAATATTTCTTCACAAACAAAGGTGTTCTGTGTATTTGCCAGAGAAATTGTTTCCGAGCACCGTGAAGCAAACCTGGAAGTTCTACGGCAGTTCAATCCGAAGAAAATGGATTTACTGGTTTTTACCAGTTATCCATATGCACTTGGAAAAACGCATCCTTCAAAGATTCCAGACGACTATTATTCCAGGGCATCGGATTACATGCCTGGAAAACCATTCGGTTTCAGTGAAATTGCCTGGGCATCACTTAATGCTCTCGGTGGAGAACAGGCACAGGCAGATTTTATTGTACAAGCTACAACACGGCTCACCCATGATAGAGGAATAAATTTACATCTATTTGGATGGGCATGGCTTTATGATTTAGATGCGAATGATGCAGTGGGTTTAATTAAAATGGATGGAACCGAAAAGCTTGCGTATAGTGCGTGGAAAAACATATCACTGGGAAGCATGATGGGACAGTGTTCCGAGCGTGTGCACACTGCAGATGCTGCACTGCCCTGCCCCGCAGGGTATGTAACCATGGATGAGATGGCAACCAGTGTTTGCGTCAGATGGATTTTATTTTAAGGAAATATTGGAGAGAGCATACGATACCGACCATCACACCTGAGAAAACTTTATGGTTGTAATTGCTATTCATCACCAAATGTCACAATCGATACATCGTGAAATGCACGGAAAGTTCTGGCGCCATTTCGTGTTGATGAGCGCTCTGCTCCTGCTGAGCATTTCAAATTCTGCAATTGCTGCACAGCCAGATATGGCACCGCATGACATACAGTATGTACGGGACGGTGCAGATGCCTGGTCAATGTACATGCACACACCGGAGAGAACTGGCTTCATAGACGCCTCCATTCCTGCAACGCCCGTGATAAAATGGAACGCCAGCGGGAACGCTATTGCACTGTGCTCCATGGTTTCAGACGGAAGATATGCATACATCGCATGGCTCTCAGGCAATGTTTCTGCCTTCCTGGTTGAATCTGGAATTCGGGTATGGACATTTCAAACCTCCAGCTCAATCTCATCCACGCCCGTCATTGTAGACGACTATCTCGTAGTTGGAGATACAGGTGGAACCGTGTATTTTATCGAAAGATACAGCGGTTCTCTGAGCAGGTTCGTGAACATAGGGCATGCAATAGACCAGCACATGCTGTGCATTGAGGGAAAGATTGTACTCGCTGGAGAAACGCAGATGACGGAAATAAATACATCCGGGGAGATAATTAATACCACAGATTTCGGCGAGCGTATTGCAGTACCGCCAGCAGCATATTTAGGATATATCTACATTGCCACAACAAACAAGGTTTTTTCAGTGCTGAACGGTTGTGTAGTATGGACACGCAATATCTCAGAGAGCATCACTGCACTCATGTGCTCAAACAACAAGGTGATTATTACAACTGATACTGGCACTGTGTTCGCTCTGGACGCAAGAAGTGGTGCCTCAGTGTGGAAATTAGATACTGGATGCCCGATCTATGCACCTCCCTGCTATTACAATGGTGCTCTTTTCATCACGGTACAGAACGGCACGCTTTATTCAATATCAATAAACGAGGGCACAGAATACTGGAATACCACACTGGGTGCTGAGTGTATGCATGCATCTGGCATGAATAGAGACACACTCATTGTGCCCGCAGGCAACACCCTGTTTTTTGTTGCTCAGCGCACAGGACAGATAATCCGAAACCTTTCGTTTGATTTCACACTGATATCTGGCGTATCCATCGTGAGCGGATATATCTTTGTCCAGGACAACACGGGCAATGCCTACTGCCTTGCTGCACCCGTGCCAGAACTCAAAATCGCCACATATCCCTCCAGCATGGTCGTGTATGAGCGATACCAGCTCAGAATCTCACTCCTTGTTTATGCAGGCACGATTCCTGCGGTAAACGCCACAATTATGCTGGCTGTGAGCATCGGCTCATTGTCTGCATATACTGGCAATACGGACCCAAACGGTGCATTCAATGTAGTGTACACTGCACCTCCAGCATCAAAGCCAGTAAATGTCACACTCTCACTTATCGCATCCTATCCGAACTACCAGAACACCACAAAAAATTTCACAATTACCGTGCTTCCGAGTCCAAAAATCACGCTCGTCATGCAGGCGAAAAATACAACTCTGGAAGGTGGCACATCTACAGAGATTACCCTCATCGTTTACAGAGACCAAACTCCTGTTGCAAATGCACGGGTGTATATCTCAACGAGTGCGGGCTCAACAGACATCTCTGAAGGATTCACTGACAAAAACGGAACATTCCAGTTCACATACACTGCACCGAATGTAAATAACGAAACGCTCGTGGTGCTCACTGCAAGGGCGTATGGCACAATGTTTCTGGAAAAATCGTGTGCACTTGAACTCAGAGTTGTTCCCGCAAGTAACGCAGAGCATTTCTCAACGATGGTAAATACAGTGCTTCTGGCACTCATCTTGATTGTGGTTGTGCTCTTCGGCATGATGCACCTGAAAATGAGAGGCACGCTTAAATAATGCATTTGTTTTTTCATAATTATGAACATTGAAGACATCAAGATTTGCGTTCTCAGAATTGAAGGCACAAACTGCGAGCAGGAGATGTACGAGTGTTTTAAACGACTTGGAGCAAAGCCAGAAATTGTGCATTTGAAGCAACTCACTGGAGATTGTGCACCAGAGCGGAAGCGAAGCATCAGGGACTATCAAATTCTCATGATTCCTGGTGGTTTTTCTTCGGGCGACTATGTGCGTGCAGGTGCAATACTGGCTGCAAGGATGAAAAAATCTCTGATGCAGGACCTTGTTGACTTTGTGAAGGATGGTTATGCAGTTGGAGGCATATGCAATGGTTTTCAGGTTCTTGTTGAACTCGGATTGTTGCCTGGTATAGATAAGACCTTTTCAGAGACGCCAGAGATTGCACTGGGTGTGAACGATTCTGCAAGATTTGAATGCAGGCCAACATATGTGAAATGTGAAAATTCAGGCAAGTGCGTGTTCACCAGAAACATAAGAAAGGGAAGAAACCTGCTAATTCCATCTGCCCATGCTGAGGGCAAGCTTATTCTCCCGCAGGAGAAGCATGAAGAGATGCTTAAGGCGCTGATTGAGAATGACCAGATTGTGTTCCGATATGTGGACTATATGGGAAACTACGCAGGTTATCCCTGGAATCCTAATGGCTCAATTTATAACATTGCTGGCATTTGCAACAATACGGGCAATGTATTTGGAATGATGCCGCACCCGGAACGCGTGTTTTATAAAGTTCAGCATCCTGACTGGACGCAGGGAGATATAGGAGAGAATGTGGGCGACGGAAGGGCAATATTTGAGAGTGTACTGGGATATATTTCAAAGAAGTACTAGCGTCATAAATAATCGGGTAGTGCTGTGACATCCGAAAATCATTAAATACCAAAACCAGATACTGGTTGGAATGCAGGCGGAACTCGTGTTTGCCCTTAAAAAAATTGCAGAACTCGGCGGTATTGAAAACTGGGTAGAAGTTTCTACACATGAACTCGGGTGTGCAATGGGAAAGAGCCAGCAGAGTGCTTCGCTCTATATCAAGCAGTTGCAGGCAATGGGATTTGTGGAACGATTGCCGGGAAAACGAACAAAAATAAAAATCACGGAGAGTGGAGTGAAAGAACTGACTGCACTTTTCAAGGACCTGGAAAAAATACTGTACGGTCGTGCTAAATTTGAGATACTCGGCACAGTCACTGCAGGCATGGGAGAAGGAAGGTATTATCTGGACAGGGAGCAGTATGCAGAGCAGTTTTTTGAGATTTTTGGATTCAGGCCATACCCGGGCACGCTGAACATCAGGGTAGAGAAGGAGTATGTACCACAGGTGTTAGCGTTGAAGGAGAAGGAGGGAATCATGGTAAAGGGGTTTGTGGAGAAGGACAGAACATACGGAGATGTAAAATGCTTCAGATGCACTTTGGCTGAACTTCCGTGTGTGCTTGTATTTCCCTCACGCTCCCATTATACAGATGTCATCGAGATTGTTTCCAGATACCACTTACGAAAGTCGCTTAAACTTAATGATGGAGACAGGGTGCTGGTAAGGGTGAATCTCGATGCAAAATGAACCTGTTGCAATCTGGCATGAGAAGGAGAATGTCGGGGGAAGGATCGAGCGTGTGCTTGCGGTTGTGCTCAGAACCCGTGGTTGTTTCTGGGCTAAAAAGGCAGGATGTCTGATGTGCGGTTATCGCAACGACACCTCAGATGATGTGACGGACGAGCATGTGCTGGCACAGGTGGAGCGTGCCCTTGCGGAATACAACGAGGAGGAGTTTGTAAAAATATACACATCCGGCAGTTTCCTGGATACAAATGAGATAGGTGCAGAAACACAGAAAAAAATCATACAGATGTTTGGACAGCGCTGCGAGCATGTGCTCGTGGAAACCCGTGCAGAGTTTGCACACCGCGCACTGGAATTGAAATCGCTTGTACAAAATCTTGAAATTGCGTTAGGACTTGAGAGTGCAAACAACATTGTGCTTGAAAAATGCGTGAGGAAAGGTATTCGTGTTGAGAACTATCTGGATGCAGCAAGGCATCTCAGAACTCATGGGATTCGAGTAAGGTTATATCTCCTGCTCAAGCCCCCGTTTCTCACAGAACAGGAGGCAATGAATGATACGCTTACATCAATCATCCAGGTTGCAGATTTTTGTGATACTATCTCAATAAACCCGGTTAATGTGCAGAGGGGCACATATGTTGAGCATATGTTTATACACGAGGAATACAGACCTCCATGGTTCTGGTCGCTTTTTGAGGTAATCAAGTCCGCAAAATCACAGGGAATTTCTGTGCCCGTTATCTCGCATCCTTCGGGCAGTGGAAAAAGCAGGGGAATACACAACTGCAAAAAATGCGATGATAAATGTATCAATGCACTCAGGGATTACAATCTTTCACAAAATGTTGAGCCATTGCAGGTGGATTGCAAATGTCGTGATGTCTGGCTTGCACAACTCCAGCTTGAAAATGCACTGCGGTACTCACCGCATATTGCAAACATTTAAGTATTGAAATATAATCGTGTTGCCAAGACATGCAGGATAATACCAGGAAAAGGTGAGGGAATTGACTGATGAGGATATGGATAAAAAAATTCTGGAGCTATCGAAAATCCCGGGCGTGGGTGTGAGATTCTCGAAGCGCCTTTACGACGCAGGATACAAGACACCAGAGGATTTAAAGTACGCAACCGAAGAAGACCTGCTCAAAATCAGTGGTATGACACGGGAGCGGGCAAAAACAATCCTTTCGAGTGTGAAGGAGACCATTCTCGAAGAAAAGGAGGAAGAAGAGATTGAAAAAACAATCAGTGACATGCAGAAAGAGATTTCTGAGATTGAAGAAAGCGTGTCTCGTGGCGAGGAAATAAAGTTCAAGGTTGTGAAGGCAAGAGCTGAACTGGCACCAGTTATATTGCCGGACGAGGAAGAAATAAAAAAGGAGGAGGAAGAAAAGATACCAGAGACGCCGCCTGAACCTGCGCCTAAGAAAAAGCCCACAATCATCAGCACGGCCGGCACGAGCCCCGAAGCTGGTGAAAAAGAAAAACCCACGAAAAAACGACCGGTGATACGGGGCGAGATAAAAAAGCCAGCAACAATAAAGCATGCAAAGGCAATCGCTGTTTGTCTACTGGCAGTTATTCTGATTTCCACGGTCATCTTCGTATATTTTGCATCACAGAATCGAGAACCAATTATTGTGGATGGAAATTTTTCAGATTGGAGTGATAAGATAAGGTATAAGGAAACACAGGCATGCGCTGTCCCGGACATACAGATAACATCTGAGAGTGTGCTATACGCTTCAAACACCCTGTACTTTTTCGTTGAGGTTAACGGATTCATGTTTAACGGGGCAAACGACGGTGTGGATGCACTCATGATTTTTGTTGATGCAGATGCAGATGCACAAACGGGATATAGCATTGCCAGTGGTGGTGCGGATTACAGAATTGAGTTAATTGGATGGAACTTAGAAGTTGTAAAGGCAATTTATTACAGATACAACGGAAGCAATGAGCAGAACGACTGGAATGCGTGGGTAAACTGTGGGCAGGTAAAGTTTGTGGTAAATAAAAATGTAATCGAGGGGCGTGTTGTAATTGAGGCAAGTAATCCAAGGTGCCTGTTTTACATGAAGCACACGGATGCAAATACCGATGTTGTGTTCCAGACGACCTATGTATATCCACAATCTCCCATGCTTCATGTATGTGCAAAACTCACAGAGAATCGTATAATTACGAAGGGTGTTGAGAATCCAATAGTTACACTGGAATTCACAGCGAAAGGCGGTTACATCTCACTGAGAAACATCTCGCTTCTGAATTTCAGTTATGGTACGATTTCCTGCAAATTCCTCTCTGGCAGTACCTCATATTTTCCATGGATCCTCTCAGAAAATTTGCCCCAGACAATTCAGGTATTACTGACACCTGATGATGGGATTAGCACTGGCAATTCCATCGATGTAAATGGAGTCAGCGTGGATGCAGATTGCCCTGTCCTTATAAACCACATTTCCGGAAAGTTCTACATCGAGACAGCACCAGGCGGTATACACATCGATGGTGTTTTTGATGACTGGAAAAACATCACGGACATTATTGATAGCACGGATGAAAATATTCCTGATTCCGTTAACATTGTACGAGCTAAGACCGCAATGAGTGAAAGTGCATTTTACATTGAAACGAAATCTGCAATGCTTGCAGGCGTTGAGGTTCCTCTGGGCAAGCTCGTAAGAAAGACGGAAAATGCAAGTACGAACGCTACCGCTGGAAATCTGTATGGGTTCGATTATATACGCGTATACATCGATACCGCACCTTCCCAGAACTCAAAAAATAGCAGTGCGGGCATCGTGAATGGGTATTTGATTGAAATTGCTGGCATGTCTGGCAGGATTTACGAGAAAAGCATATACCGCATTGAAAACGGAGACAAAAATCGTATTGATAACGAAATAAATGCTGCAAACAATGCAAGTGCAATTGAACTGATGGCGTCACTGGTACTTCCATCTGATGCAGTATGCTACTTCGAAACATGGTCCGTGTATGATGTGGGAGATGTATTAATTCCCGTGGTTCCGATTACGAGGTACTATCACAATCAAAATCAGGGAAGTTTTGGCAGTTTCTGGCAAATCGGGAGCACCGACGCAACGATAAGCACCTTTGTAACTGGCGATTTTAATAACGATGGCTGGGATGACATACTGGCAGTTACCGCAAGTGCCTCGCCAGATGTGATTTTATTCCTGAACAATAATGGAGCAGGATTCACAAATGCCAGGCAGTGGGACTTCTCATCCACCGATGTGTACGCATGTGCAGTGGGCGATTTTGATAGAAATGGCTGGCTGGATGCAATTATCGGAACGAAAGCCAATTCGGGTAGCAGCTCGGATAAAACGGAACTTCGAGCATTGAACAATACAAATTTCAATTTTGCAATCCATGACATCGCAAATTTAGATACAGATATAAATTCAATCAGTGTTGTGGACATAAACATGGACGGATACCCGGATTTTGTATGCGGATGTGGAACATATTCAGGTTACGAAGTGTTAGCTTTTATCAATTCCCGAAGCGGATTTTCTTTTACACAGAATAACCTCGCAAACCCGAATAAACTTGTATATTGTGTTACTGCAGACACACTAAATTCACATCCGATGCCAGAAGTTGCATATGGAACTGAGGGAAACAGTTCTAAGGAGCTTGTGGTGCTTCAGAACAGTGGTTCATGGCAGGAGAAGTTCTATACAGGTGATGGGAATAAGGTATATGATGTGTGCATCCGGGACCTGAACAATGATGGGACAAACGACATAGTGTACTGCACTGGAAACAAAAAACTTTATGTGGCTATTGCAATAGGAAGTTTTTCTTACGATGTTTCCACCATTGCAACATTTTCCAGTGAACCAACCACGATGGCAATATGTGATTTTGATAATGATGGATACCAGGATATTATTGTGGGTTGCAACGACGGAACTCTGTATGGATTTGAGAACCGGAGGAATGGCACATTTAATCAGACAAACCTGCCAGGACTAACCGTAGGAATCAAACACATCCAGACATGTGATTATGACCATGATGGAGATATGGATATACTCCTGTGTGCATCTACTAAAATGTACATTCTGAACAACACACTGCTGCACAGAAACTGCGAGATAAATACAGCGGGAAAACAGTTGCCATATGGCTTGCCCGTATGTGCTGTCTCACTTGCAGACCTGGACTTAGACGGAGACCTTGATGTGGTGGCGGGTTACTCTGACGGAGCAAGTGGCTATGTGTATGCATGGGAGAATCCTGGTGATGGACACAGCACGCCATGGGAAACAGGGCTATCATGGAATGGCCATCAGATATCTAACTTTGCCAGAATTGACTCACTCACAACGGGCGACATAAACAATGACGGATACCCTGAAATTATATTTGCAGGAAATTCCAATGGAAACAAGCTGTGTGTCGCAACATCCGAAGGAAGCCCCTGGCATGACAACTGGCTATGGGATTATGAGGAAAATTATAGCGGTGCGATACGCGTAGGCCCGATATCCCAGATTGCACTTGGAGACCTGAACTGGGACGGTTTGAAAGATGTGGTAACCGGAGATGCTGGTGGACGCCTGGTGATATGGAAGCGTGGAACCGATGCAATCAATGATAGTAATGGCGACTGGCTCGATGACACAGTAATACACTCAACAAGCAGCGCCATACACACGCTTGCAATCGGTGACATGGACCACGATGGCTGGCTGGATGTTGTTGCAGGGTATGAAAGCAGTAGCGAGGCGGGTATTATCTGGCAGAGTCGTAAAAATCCATTCAGCCAGACATCTGGCTGGTACCAGCATGATTTTGATACTGTAGATGCCAATATAACAAAACTTGCCCTCGGAGATTTGAATAACGATGGCTACACAGATATTGCTGGGGTTGTAAATGGCACCTCTGCGTTGAAGATATGGCTCTACAACGGAAGTATCGATAACTGGACCTCCTGCACACTGCCAGTACAATCTCCTGGCATTTCTGCAATTGCCCTGGGAGATATGAACAATGATGGACTTACAGATATTGTGCTCGGGAAGCCAGATGGGAATGTATCAATTATAATCAACAGCGGTAGTACTGTATTGCCGCAATCTGTGCTTACATATCAACTGGGAAACAATGAATCAATCTCTGCCATTGCCATAGGAAATATTGACCGCAGAAGCTACTATGACGGCGGTGATAACGACCTCGTGGTGGGTGCGGGTATCTCTGCATATGCCTACAAGAACACGGGTGCAAATGTGCTCTTTACCACATACCAAACACCTGGAACTTCAATCCCTCCAGGTACAACATGTGCAATCATGCGTGTGGAGGCAACGCACAATGGTAAAATTACAGATAACAGCGTGGTGTTCTCAGCACTCTCGGTACGGTTTGACAATGCCGTGGATTCTCGCATCATGACTGACGCTGAGATGCAGGCAATATTTGAGAATGTATCCATCTGGTATGATGCGAATGCAAATTCAAATTTTGAGAATTCGAGCGATGTCTGGATTACCTCTGTCAATAACAGCATGTTCCAGTTGAATGCTGGCTACCTGAAAATTAACCTCCCCTCAAATAATTATACGAAGATAAATGGAACCGAAAGCAAGAGCTACTTTATCACGGTTAAAACTAAGGCAAATATATCTGGAACATACAACAACTACAAATTCTCAATATACATCATACCAGAGACGCAGGACATTGGTTCCGCAATCTCATGGAATACATTTCAAGACAGCGTGACATACGGCATTGCCACAATCATGGAAGGAACTGGCGTTTCGTCAAATCAGTTCACGATTGTCACAGAAGGAACATATATCTATTTCCTCTGCATTCCACTATTTGTGTGTCTCCATGCAGTGTATTATAGAAAACTGCGAAGAAGGACTTTCTGAGTGGCTCTACCTCGAATACAGGCATGCAGCACAGATCTGGCACGGGAGAATTATATTCACAAATGTAAAACCAGAGATGGAAGTAAAACTGGGTCCGTTGGGCGAGATAAGGCGGGAGCATGTGTACGAATTAAAATTTGAGAATGCAGTTGTACTTGACCCGCTGGCACCGCTACCGCTCACGCCCGAGGACATGCAAAGGGCAAATTATGTGGTCATTGGTGGCATCCTCGGCGACCGTGAATTCACAGGGAAAACAAAGGCATGGATTACCTCAAAGATGCAGTGCGTTGCAAGAAATCTCGGGAAAATCCAGCTCTCGATTGATATTGCCGCCTATGTTGCAAGGGAGATGCTTGAGGGCAAAACAATTTCACAGATACCGCTCACATCGGAAGTTGAGATTGAGCATGAGGACGGGCATATCACGGTGCTTCCATATGGCTACCCCATTGTGAATGGCAGGGTGCTCATAACACCCGGGCTTATTCAATACCTCAAACGGAACCTGGGTGATGATGATGCGTGAAAAGGTAGTTGTGCACATCGGCGGCATGCACTGTGCCATGTGCGTGAACACGCTCACGGAAGCACTCAGTGGTGTTGATGGGGTCCTTTCTGTCAGTATCAACCTCGCCACGGAAAAGGCACTCATTGAGTACGAACCAGAAAAGGTAGATATTCAGAAAATCCGAGCGGTAATTGAGGAAACTGGCTATCAATTTCTTGGCACAGAGGAAGGGGAAGTGCGTGCAGGCGATACATGGAACCTGCTTTACCGTGTAATTGCTGGCTTTGGCGTTGGTCTTGCGCTCATGTTGCTTATCATGACAAAACCGTTTTCTGGCTTTCTTTTTAACCTGCTCATTTTCATTGTAGCAACTCCTGCATTTCTATACCTTGCCTACCCGATATTCAGAGCAGCCCTCAGTGCCCTGCGACACCGAACCCTGAACATGGATGTGATGTATGCCATGGGCACGGGCACAAGTTATATTGCCAGCGTGTTTGCCACGCTTGGAATTCTCGGCGAGGAATACATGTTCTATGATGCCGCAGTCCTTCTTGCCGCCTTTCTCATGCTTGGCCGTTATCTGGAACAACGAGCAAAATCCAGGGCATCGCAGAGCATAAAGGCACTGCTCCGCCTCCAGCCGAAAAAGGCGGTTGTGCTGAGGAATGGAAAGGAGACAATGCTCAGTGTTGAGGAAATCGTGCCTGGGGATACCGTTATTGTGCGGGCGGGCGAGCGGGTGCCAGTAGATGGAACGGTATTGGATGGCTGGAGTTATGTGGATGAGGCAATGCTCACGGGTGAGCCAGATGCAGTACTCAAAAAACCTGGAATGCATGTGTTCAGCGGGACAATTAACAAGCAGAGGATAATGAAAATACGAGCGGAGAAGGTGGGCAAGGACACGGTGCTTGCGAGAATAATAAAGCTGGTTGAGGAGGCACAGACATCAAAGCCAAGGATTCAGAGGATTGCGGACAGAATGGTGCAGTACTTCATACCCGTGGTGTTCATAACTGCGGTGTGCTCATTTGGAATCTGGTATTTTGTGATGAAGGAAAACTTCCTGTTTTCACTCAGTGTATTTATTTCCGTTATTGTGGTTGCATGTCCATGTGCTCTCGGGCTTGCAACACCTGCAGCAGTTACCGTGGGCGTGGGCAGGGGTGCTGAACTCGGAATTTTTATAAAGAACAGTGAGACACTAGAAGCATGTGAAAGGATAACTGCGGTTGTGTTTGATAAAACAGGTACTCTTACATCAGGCACACCCGAGGTGCTCAGCATGCACACATACAGCAATGACGAGAATACAGTGCTTTCTGCAATCTATACGCTTGAAAGGCGGAGCACGCACCCGCTAGCTGTTGCAATTGCAGCGTATGCAGGGAAACGGAATGTGCGGGAAATGCCACTCAGTGATTACGAGGAAGTTGAGGGAAAGGGTGTTCGTGGAATTGCGGGAGGATTGCATGTCATTGTTGGCTCAGCTGATTTTCTGCGGGAACATGGCGTCGATGTTAGCATGGCGAGCCAGGAAACACAAGGGCAGAGCATGGTATATGCCTCCATCAACGGAAAACTTGCGTGTGTTTTTGCAATCGGAGACCGTGTTAGAGAGGATGCTGCCAGTGCGGTAAAGGCACTCAAGGCAGAGGGATTGAAGGTCATCATGCTCACTGGCGATAATGAACGCAGTGCAAGGAAGATTGCAGCGATTCTGGGAATTGAGCATGTGGTTGCGGATGTGCGGGCAGATGAGAAGGCGGATGTGGTGAAGAAACTTGTTCGGAAGGGCGAAGTGGTGTGTTTCGTGGGTGATGGCATAAACGATGCACCCGCAATTGCTCTTGCACATATCGGAATTGCAATGGGGCAGGGAACAGATGTGGCAATTGAGACGGGCGATATTGTGCTCATGAAGAACCGGATAAAGGATGTGCACACTGCAATAAAACTTGGAAAGAAGGTGATGCAGCGCATCCGACAGAATATATTCTGGGCATTTGCATACAACCTTGTGTTAATCCCTGTGGCTGCAGGTGCTCTCTATCCTTTCCTTGGCATCACCATGCGTCCAGAGTTTGCTGCACTTGCAATGGCACTGAGTTCGCTCAGCGTGTTGCTCCTATCGCTATCCTTAAAAAGATTCAGGGCATAGGGGCGGTGGTGAATGATATGGTTGCTATCGACCCAGTATGTAAAATGAAGGTGGACGAGGAGAAGGCAAAGTACAGGAGCGAGTACAGGGGAAAAACATACTATTTCTGTGCACCTGGCTGCAAGAAGGCATTCGATAAAGAGCCGGAGAAGTATCTCTAACCCCTACCTTACCTCCGCACCCTCATCGATTTCTCTATCCGGGACTGCATCACGGAGCACAATGCTGCGTCCGTCCGGGAGTTTTGCATGCACGCAGAGAGCGTTTCCCTCCCTGCCCACCCACATCTTTGTTTTTTTGAATTCATCGATGCTCATCTCGCCCTTCGTGCCTTCGAGCAGAACGAAGCCCTTCTCCAGATTTCTTGCTACAATCAGGGCAAGTTTGTCGTTTTTCTCAGCAGCAAGTAGCATGCCATTCGATTCAATTCCCCGTATCTGCGCCTTCTTCAAATTCGTGAGCACCGCAATCCTCTTTCCCACGAGTTCCTCCTTGCGGTAGTGCATCCTGATACCTGACACAATCTTTCGCAGTTCAGTGCCAATGTCAATTTCAATCTCGTAAAGTTTGTCTGCAAGTGGCACCTCATTCACACTCAGAACCTCTGCAACCACGATGTTGGGAATCTTTATCTCCAACTGTGCCCCAGCACTTCCAGCACTGCTCTTTATCTCAATCTTGCTGAACAGCGGGGCAACATTCTTTATCTCCCTGCCCGCAGGCAATGGCTCATGCATCTGTGCCCAGGCACGGATTGGCTCGGTATAGCCCAGCATGCTCCATAGTTTCTGGCTCGAATGCGGGATGTATGGATAGAACATAATTGCAAGGTTTCTTATCAGGAGCGTGAGCACATGCAGCACCGCCTGTGCTTTTGGTATGTCCGTCTTCACAAGTTCCCACACCTTTGCACTCTGGAAGTATGCGTTTGCTGCATGCACAAGTGCCATTATTTTCTCAATTCCTGCCTTGAACTCACACCTTGAAAGATGCTGCTCAACGCTGGCAATTGTGTGCTCCATGAGGGAAAGCAGTTCTCTCTCCGCCTCTCCCAGCAGTTGCTCATTCAACGGCGGAATGCGACCATCCATTTTCAGAATTGTTGTTAGCACACGGTTAGCAAAATTTCCATAGGAGCCAAGGAGGAGTTTGTTTGCATAACTCTCAAATTCTTCCCAGTCAAATGAAGTATCATGGTTCTCTGGCATGTGCATTGCAAGGTAGAACCGCAGCGGGTCTGGTGGATACCTGGCGAGATACTCGGGCAGGAATATTGAACTCACCTTCGTCTTGCTCTTCGAAATCTTTTCACCGCTGAACTGGAGCCATTCATTTGCAGGTATGTCGTATGGAAGCTTCAGTTTTTCATCGTAGCCCATGAGAATTGCAGGCCAGATGATGCTGTGGAATGGCACATTGTCCTTTCCGATGAAGTAGTAGTGCCTTGCATCATTGCCATACCAGAAATCCTTCCACCGCCCAGCATCGCCCTGCATTACCGCCCATGCAATGGAGGCAGAGAGATAGCCAATTACCGCCTCGAACCACACATATATCTTTTTGTTTTCAAAACCAGGTACTGGCACATCAATGCCCCACTCGAGGTCACGGGTTACCGCTCTATCTTTCAAGCCAGCATCCAGCAGATTCTTCGTGAACAGATACACATTCTCACGCCAGTATGTCTTATCCGCAATGAACTCCCTCAATTTCTGCTCAAAGGCGGAGAGTTTGAGGAAGAAGTGCTCTGAGTTCCTTATCACGGGTTTTGAGTTGCAAATCCTGCACCTGGGTTCAATCAGTTCCGTGGCATCATAGGTTGCACCGCATTCACTGCACTGGTCACCCTTTGCATCCGCAGAATGGCACCTCGGGCATGTGCCCACTACATACCTGTCTGGGAGGAACCGCTGGCATTTCTCGCAGTACAGCATGGGCATCTCATGCTTATAGATATACCCCTTTTCCAGGAGTTTGAGGAATATCTCGTGCACCACCTTTTTATGGTCTGGATGCGTGGTCTGGAAGAAAATGTCGTAGGAGATTCCAAGTGCGCTGAGCGCATTGTAATTTATCTCGTGGTACTTCTTCGCAATGGCCTCTGGCGTTGTGTTCTGCTCAAGTGCGGTGAACACGATGGGAGTTCCATGCTGGTCACTGCCAGAAACCATCAGCACATCATTTCCCTGCAATCTCTGAAATCGCGCAAATATATCTGCGGGCAGACAGGCACCTGCTACCGTGCCGAAGTGCACGGGTGCGTTTGTGTATGGCCAGGCAACCGCTACAAGAATTTTCGCCATGCTCGGGCATTTATGCGGGAGTATAAAATATTTTTTATCGGTGTGCCAGAAAAGAAGGATGCACACTCATCTTGCTTTAGCATATTTCTCAAGGTCGCTTTTCGCACGCTCAACCATGGATTTATTTCCAATGCTCTCAAACCATCTCAGCGCTTCCTTAATCAGTTCCACATCACGCTTGAATTTTCCAATCTCGGAAAGGGCGAGGTAGTATGTCATGCCCTTTTTGCCAGTTTTTTCACATATTGAACATGTTTTTTGATAATATTCCACTGCCTTAACTGGTTCACCAATTGCAGAGAACACCCTTCCCACGGTAAGGTACAGTTCGCGTCCAGACGCTTCCAGATGGTGCATTTCTAATATTTGCATTGCGGTATTTATGTGTTGAATTGCAAGCTCACGCTCACCGAGTCCAGCCAATGTTTCAGACAGGCAGGCATGTGCCATGAGTTCGAGATATCCATCACCCGTTTGCGTTCCAGTGGACTGTGCCTCCTGCAAATGTCCGATTGCCTCCTTATATTCTCCCATGTCACAATACAACTTCCCAATATTCAGATGTGCGATTCCCGCACCTCTCCTGCTCCCGATTTTACTGTGGATTTCCAGGCCCTTCATATAAAACTCCAGCGCACTCTTGAAATCCCCTTTCACATGGAAAAGCATACCAATATTGAGCGAGCACAGGGCAATGCCATGCAAATCACCAATGCGTTCTCTCAACTGTAAGCTCTGATGAAAGTAATCCAGTGCCCTATCATACATGCCCCTATCATCATAAAAAACCCCTAAATTATTGTAGGATACCGCAATCCCCTGAATGTCCTTAATCTTTTTCCGCAACTCAATACTTTTCTCCAGATATTCCGTTGCCTTCTCATATTCCCCGATTTCATTGTATACTGCTGCAATGTTGCTGTACGACGAAGAGAGCCCATACAGGTCACCAATTTCTTCACGGATTTCGATGCTCCTGCCAAAATATTCCAGTGCCTTGCTGTAATCTCCCTTGTACCAGAAATTTGCACCAGTGCGATTAAGAACATTTGCAATGTCCTTTTTGTCGTTGAGCCCATGCAGTGCACGCTGTTGCATTGTGATTGCCTGGTCGTACGCTCCCTTTTTTTCATAGATGATGCCTTCAATTGAAAATAACCTTGCTCTTTCAGCGCTTTCCTCATCTGCAAGCTCAAGCCCTGCCCTCACCTCATCCATTGCCTGCGTGTAGTCGCCTTTTTTAATATACATCATTGCAATTTTCCTGTGCCCAGTCGCCCGTTCTCCCGCTCCGCCCGTTTCAATCACTTTTTTCAGGTATGCAATCGCCTCATCATACCTGCCCAGAATATCAAGAATATCTGCGATTTCATTCCATACCTGACGCTTCATTTCAAAATTATTTTCATCCAGGGCATCGAGCACGGTTTTATAGATGCTCAGTGCTTCATCATTTGCATACCGCTTTCTCGCAAGGATTCCTGCAGTTAATCCATACTCAATCACCTTATCCCGCACACCTGCAGATGCACAGTGATGGACAATATCCGCAAGGCATTCTCGATTACCCTGTTTATATTTTTCTTCGAGCAATTTTGCCACCATCTCGTGGTATGCGACCCTCAATTCATCTGGCAGTTGTGAATATATGACCTCACGGATTTTTGGATGCTCGAATTTGTACCCGCCCTTTATTGAGATGATTACATGATGCTCCCGCTCTATCTTTGCCAGCAATCTGAGAAGATGCAGATGTTGAATGCCGCTGATTTTCTCCAGCACATCTGAACTGAATACATCTCCAATCACACTTCCAGCATCCAAAATCTCTCTTGCCTCCTCTGGTATCCGCTGGATTCTACGAAGAATCACATCGTACACCCTGGTTGGAATAAAAACCTTATCGAAATGATATGCCCATCTTCCATTTTCTTGCTTCAAAAATCCTTCTGCTTCCATCTGCTTGAGCATTTCAAGCACAAACAGAGCATTGCCCGCAGTTCGTTTGTATATTTCTTCCACAAATTCCTGGTCTATGCTCGCATCGAGTGTTGCATCGATTAATCGTGCGCACTCCCGCATATCAAATCTGCGCAGTTCAATTTTTTCAAGCACGCCCTCTCTGTCCATTATCTGAATTGCACTTTGAAGATTGCTTTTTTCAAGTTCCTCAGTGCGATATGTACCCAGTATCATTACTCGATTTTTTTTCGTGTTCCTTGCGAGATAGTGAAGGAGGGCAAGTGATGCACTGTCCGCCCACTGCAAATCGTCGATGAAAAGGATTACTGGCTGAATTTCGGATTTACGCTGGATTGCTCGAAGCACATTCTCAAGTATGTTCCCCTGCCGTATCTTCGGGTCATCCGAGTAGTCGACGCCCTCGTACCTGCCAGCATTGAATATCTCGGTGATTTCTGTCTCAATTGCCCGCACCTTTGCCTCGTCTTCTTGCCAGTGTGCATCAATTCCATGCTCATTCTCAAATTTCTGGATAATCGCACGGAGGTCTTCGAGAAGATACTCGTTCTCTCTGCCAGTTGTGAGTGCAACGAGATTCAACGCTCTGCCAGGAACATTCACGATGCTGAATGTGCCGTGCACAAGGACTTGCACATCCTCCTTTACCTTGCCTTGCTTTATCTGGCTCAGCGAATCCGTGATAAATGTTTTGACTGCGGTGAGCATTCCCATGAATATATCTGTGTCAATGCTCTCCTTCCGTTCATATTTTGCACCCACAATGCCGCCCTTTGTCACCGCATACACCGCCTCGAGTTTCGGTGGCTTATCTTCCAGAATCAAGTGCTCCAGATTTGCCTCGGTGAGCATTGCGATGATGGGTGCGAATGGCATCACATGCTCTGGCAGGCACTGTGCACGAAGGCACTGGCAGTTATGTTGTGCTGCATGGCTCAGGAATTCATCAACCAGCCGTGTCTTGCCAACTCCGGATTCGCCTGCAACGAATATCGTGCTACCTGTCCCGTCATGTACCCCTGCAAGTTTCTGCTTCAAAAATGACATTTCTGCATCTCGAAGAACAAAACCTGGGTCACGAATAATGCGCATCGATGTGTAGATACTATCCATCTATTTATGCGTATCACTATGGGCATTAATGTACTGATAATGGTCTGGCATTCTGGCTCTCACACATTAGTTACCTAAAATATGCAGGTGTTCATCTGTGTTTGACAAAAAAATTAGAAATGGTGATTTTATGGAGGGTAGAGTCACGAGTCATCGGGATTGAGACAGGTAAACCCTATAATATACACAGATATAAAGGTATGCACAGGCACGAGAACCTGTGTCTGGAATACCTGGATTTACTTTACCAGACCACGCAACAGAGTGTCACTATCTAAATACTTTTTATAGTTCCTTACATTCCTCAAATTGGTGAGAACATGAAGGAATACGATGTTATACTTATTGGAACTGGCTCTGGCATGAGTGTTTTAGATGCACTTTTGAGAAGGAATCCGAACATGAAGGCTGCGGTGATTGACAAGGATGCACCTGGTGGAATATGCCTTACCCGTGGGTGTATACCCACAAAGCTTCTTCTCTATCCAGCAGAATTGATACGCACATGTGAAAACGCCGCAGAACTTGGCATTGAAATGGAAATCCGGGATGTGAATTTCAGAAAAATCATGGAGCGGATGCGACACAAGATAAACCATGAGATTGAGCAAATCCGGCACGGGCTCTCGCATCATAAGAACATCGATTTCTACAATGCACCAGCAGAATTTGTTGCACCCTACACGCTCAGTGTAAATGGTGTTGAAATAAAATCCAAACTCATTTTGCTGTGTACTGGCTCGAAACCCGCAATTCCCGGCATAAAGGGCATTGAGCGTGTGAAATATCACACCAGCGATACAATCCTCGGGCTCAACCATCTGCCAAAGAGCATCGCAATCATTGGAGGTGGATATATTGCGGCAGAGTACGGACACTTTTTCTCTGCAATGGGCTCAGATGTAACGATAATCGGGAGAAATCCACAGTTTATTCCTGAGGAAGAGCCAGAAATCTCAAGTGTTGCAAAGGAGAAACTCGGCAAGCACATGAAAATTATCACGAACTGTGAGGTTACTGAGATAGATAGCACAATAACTGGAAAAAAGAGGATTGTGTGCATTGAGCGTACGAAAAAAGAGAGGTTTGTTGTTGAGGCGGATGAAGTGCTCATTGCCACTGGCAGAGCTTCAAACTCAGACATCCTGCATCCTGAGCGGGCAGGCATAAAGACAGACAGGAATGGCTGGATTGAAGTAAATGAATATCTCCAGACATCCGTGGATGGCATATGGGCACTTGGTGATTGCACTGGTAAATATCAGTTCAAGCATGTGGCAAATTACGAGGCAATGGTCGTGTTTTACAATCTGGTCTCTGAGCAGAAGGTGCGCGCGGACTATCATGCAGTTCCCCATGCAGTATTCACATACCCTGAGATTGCAAGCGTGGGCATGCGAGAACGGGAATGCATCGAGAAATATGGCAAGGAAAACATCCTCATCGGTGTGCAGAGGTTTGAAGACACTGCAAAGGGTGATGCGATGAATGCAAAGGATTACTTTGCGAAGGTGATTGTACACAAAGGAACGATGGAAATACTTGGTGCACACATTATTGGCCCATATGCCTCAATCCTCATACAGGAGATTGTGAATCTAATGAACACGCAAGATGGAAGTGCTGTGCCACTGCTCCAGAGTATGCACATTCACCCGGCACTGAGTGAAGTTGTCGAGCGAGCATTTAACTCCTTAATGCCACCAGAACACTATCATCATGTTCTGGAAGCACATTTTGGAATCCATGTGCACTGATATTCAAAGTCAAAGGTAGTTTCCTGTTAAATCCGCACTCATCGTGGGAAGCAACGGTAATGCACATTACCCACACGGTACCACATTATCCTTATATACTACAAGAGCAATGTATTTATGATGAGTTATGTGGCGGAAAAATTCGTTGAAACAGGATAGCCGTGGGAGGGTTCCCTTTGCACTTGTAGCCCTGGTAATTATATCACTCGCCACGGTAAGCACGCTCTACATTGCAGAGATTGATAAGGAACGCTCTGAGCATGCAATTGAACACTATCAGCCAGATACAAATAACATCGCAAGGGCATGCGGTGAAGAGCTTGA